>Ga0209745_1000211_pt1 | contig 33918 bp, 32 predicted proteins | sample BarGraNGADG00312_FD_184495 | JGI IMG/M metagenome (GOLD analysis project Ga0209745, IMG submission 184495) | Arctic peat soil microbial communities from Barrow, Alaska - Barrow Graham LP Ref core NGADG0004-312 (SPAdes) (version 2) | ecosystem: Environmental > Terrestrial > Soil > Wetlands > Peat... | reverse complement strand
CCAAAGACTTCCTCTCCCTCCTCTGACAGACCGTGGGCTCTCCTCGCCAACACCGGCCCACCCGAGGAACATCCACTTCCGCGGGCCGAACCGTGCCACACTAACCAGTGAAGGAGCATGCATGACTCGGACGAGCGTGGCGGCGATGGTCGTCGCGGCGGTGGCATTGGGGTGGGCTCCTCGCGGAACGCCGGCGGCGCCCGATCAATCCAGCCTTGCGGGCAAATGGACGCTCAATCGGAACCTCAGCCAGATTCCCCGAGAAGTCGGATTTGGGATGGACCTGCTGTCGAACGCTGGCAGGAGCTCGGACAGTGGTGGCCGTGGAGGCGAGGGAGGCATCGGGTCGCCGGCCATGGTTTCCTTTCACGAGAGTGCAGACGACGCAAAGAGACGAGAGCAGTTGACCGACGAGGTGAGAAGCCCGTCTGCGCACCTGACGATTGCCCAGACGGAGACCGCCGTCACCATCACGGATGAGCGCGGTCGCTCGGGAACGTTTCATCCCGATGGCAAGGAAGAAACCCGGGCGCTCGATCAGGTGCCGGTCGTGACGACGACCCGGTGGGATGGCAGTCGCCTGGAGGTTCGGTACCAGGTGGAGCGGAACCGTGAACTGCGCTACAGCTACGCTCGCACGCTCGATCCGCCGCAACTGACGGTGCAGGTGAGGTTCATCGAGCGCGGGGGCCACGACATCGTGACGCTCGTCTATGAGCCCACGAGGGCGAACGAGCCGGCGTTGCCGGATCGCGCCGCGCCGCCGGGTGTTCCCCAGGCAACGCCCGCCGCTCCGGGAGCCGCGACGCGCGCCCCGGACCCCGTCAGATCCGCATCCCCTGCGTCGCCCGCTGGCCCGGCGTCGCCTGCGGGTGTTCCCCGGCCCGGCGCGGAGTTCAAGGGCCTGACGACACTCGGTGTCGTGGTAGAGGATTTGAGCCCGCAGGCGGCCGCCTGCGGCCTGACCCGGGCGCCGATTGAAGCGGCCGTGTCGAAGATCCTGTCCGACGCCGGGTTCAAGGTCGTGCGTGACTCGGACGAAGACACCTACGTCTACGTCCACATCATGACGACGAACGCGTCGGCCGCGCTGTGCGTCTCCAGATACGACACGTTCCTCTACACGCACACAACCGCCACCCTGCCATATCAATCGACTCCCGTGCTCGTGCAGGTGTCGTTGCTGCACGAGGGCGGCATCTCCGGCGGGGCGCCCGGCGCCCACGCGGACACCGTCGTCAGAAACGTGAAGCAGCACGTCGACACGTTCGTGGCGCGGATCCGCACCGCGAATCGCTGAAGAGACGACTGCCGGTGACCTGCCACGACACCTTCTCGTCCGGAATCCCACCGGCGATCCTGAAGCGGTTCCCGGGAATCTCGTCCGCCATGTACAGCGGCATGAACGCGCCGATCTGCGTGAGCTGGAACCGGGAGGCGCGGTTGAGCGCTTCGAACCAGTCCGGAAGCGTGATGATGGCTTCGCCCTTGTCGTCGAGCAGCGCAACGCGGTCGTAGACGTTCTTCATGCATCGCGTCGCCCCGGCCACAGCACGACGCGTTCGATCCGCCCGCCTCGGTCCTCGATCGCAGCCGCCTCGACCTCGTACATGGTCGCCGGGCGGCGAACATCGAGGAACTGTCGGAATAGGGTTGCGCGATTCAGTACCCCAGTTGCCGGATGATCTCCTTCAGCGCGCTGGCGCTTGCCTCCAGTTGTCCCCGCTCGGCGTCGTCGAGGACGATCGGCAGCACCTCGCGGATGCCCTGGCGGCCGATGACGGCCGGCAGGCTGAGGCAGACGTCGGTGATGTCACCGAAGCGCTCGACGTAGCTCGACACCGTGAGCACGCTCTTCTCGTCGTCGAGGATGGCCTCGATGATGCGCGCCACCGACAGCGCGACGGCATAGAAGGTTGCACCCTTCCGCTGGATCACTTCCCTGCCCGCCGCCACGACGGCCTGATGGATCCGCTCCCGGCCCGCGGCGTCCAGCGGGGTGCGCCCGGGCGGCGCGTACTGGGTGACCGGGATCTGCCCGAGGCTGGCCATGCTCCACATCGGCACGGACGAATCGCCGTGCTCCCCGATCACGTACGCGTGGATGTTCCGCGGGTCGATGCCGAACTCCTGGCCGAGCAGGTAGCGGAAGCGCGACGAATCGAGCGACGTGCCCGAACCGATGATCTTCGTGGGCGGAGCAGGCAGTCGCTTGACGGCGAGGTAGGTCAGCACGTCCATCGGGTTGGCCACCACGACGACGACGGCGCCGCGGTAGTGCGGCAGGAGCCCGGCAAGGACCTCCTCCATGATGGCGGCGTTGCCGCGCGCCAGGTCGAGGCGCGACTCACCCGGCTTGCGCCCGCGCCCGGCGGTCATGACGATCACGTCCGCGTCGGCCACGCCTTCGTAGCCCTCGGCGCGGATCTCGACGTTGTCGAGGTACGACGCGCCATGGGCGAGGTCGAGCGCCTCCCCGAGCGCCTTTTCGTGGTTGACGTCGATCAAGCTGACGCAGGTCGCCACGTCCTGCAGAAGCAGCGTGTAGGCCAGCGTCGATCCCACGTTCCCGGCCCCGATGATGGCTACCTTCATGATGCATCCTCCCGGCACCTTCGAGTGTAACTGTACAAGCCTCAGGTTGGGGAGATGGTTGGAACCACATCCTGCGTTCGGAGTGGTCCCCGCGGTTGGTTGTTCAGCGGGTGCCGGACTTCGGGCAGAGACTACGCGCTTGGATTCGGTGTCGTCTTGCGTGTGCTGCGGGCCGCGGCAGCGACGAAGCCGCTCAGGCCGAGCAGGCCAACGATGTTCGGAAACACCTGCAGGCCGTTCATCAGGTCACCCCAGGCCCACACGGTTTCCACTTTTGCGGCGGCGCCAAACACGATCAGCACGCAGTAAGTCCAGCGATACGTGCGCGTCACTCGGCTCCCCAGGATGTACTCGAAGAACTGTTCGCCGTAGTACGCCCACCCGATGAGCGTCGTGTACCCGAACAGGAAGGCGCAGAACGCAACAATCCAGCCGCCCACCATCGGGATGGCGCTGTTGAAGGCGTGCGCCACAACGGCGGTGCTGTTGAGGCCCGACGTCCAGGCGCCCGTCAACAGGATCGTCAACGCGCTGATCGACGAGGTGACGAACGACACGACGAAGACCTCGATCACCGCGTTCAGGCCCTGCTGCGCGGGGTAGTCGCTGCGCGCCGTGCCGTACGCCACCGCCGCCGTGCCATACCCCGCTTCGTTGGCGTAGACACCGCGCGCCAGGCCGTAGCGCATGCCCACCATCAGCGCCATCCCCGCGGCGGTCCCCGTCGCCGCGCGGAGCGAGAACGCCTCGCGGAAGATGGCGGCGAACACCGCGGGGAGTTGCGCGGCGTTCACGGCAATCACGAACAGACCGCCGGCCAGGTACAGGAATACCTTCAACGGCGACAGCTTCTCCACCGCCCTCCCAATCGATTTCACGCCCCTGATGATGACCAGCCACGTGAGCACGGCAATGATGACGCCCGACACCCAGGGATTCATCGAGAACTGGGCCTCGAACGCCACGGCGATCGAGTTGGGCTGGGTGAACGGCGTGGTGGTGAGGGCGGCCACGCCCGCGATGAGCGCGTAGGCCCAGGCGAGGCGCGGCATGTGCAGACCGTCGCGCAGGTAGTACATCGGACCCGACAGAACCGTGCCGTCGCGCTGACCGCGGAACGAGACGCCCAGTACCGCCTCCGCGAACTTGATGGCGGTCGCGACGAACCCGTAGCACCAGATCCAGAACACCGCGCCAGGCCCGCCAGCCACCACCGCCGTGGCGACGCCGGCGATGTTGCCGGTGCCGATCGACGCGGCCAGCGCCGTCATGAACGCCTGGAACGGTGTGAGGACGCCGCGCGAGCCCGATTGCCGCGGGATGATCGTGCGGACCGCCTCGGGAAACCGGCGCACCTGGACGAACCTGAACCGGAACGTCAGGAACAGGCCGACACCGAGCAGCAGCAGCACGAGCGGGCCCGGCACCTGGCCGATGCCGGTATTCCACGGACCCCAGACGCCATCACTCATCCACGTGATGGCTCGCGTCAGCAACGACATGGAATCTCGCTAACCCCGCTTGCGTGCCGCCCAATAATTCTTCATCCGCTCGGACGCGGCTCTCTTCTCGGCGGCGGTCATCTTCCGGCGGCGCTTTCGGCTCTTCTTCTTTCGCGTGTCAGGCGCGGGCTGCTCCGGCGCGGCCTCCGCGGCCTTCTGGCGCGCGATCGTCGCGGCAAGGCCCTGGAACGCCCGCAGGATGCTCCGGCGCTCTTCTTCAATCTGCTCGAGGCGCACCTGCGCCCCCATCCGGGCGAGCCGCTTCAGTTCGTCATTGCTCAGTTCACTGGCCATCAGGTCCTCCTCTGGACAGGCTGCGGGTTGGTCAGGCGGTGTGGACGTGGTCAACGATCCCGACGATGACGGACCGGATTGGGGCGTCAGTCGAGCCCATGATCTGGCGGGCACCGGTCCCTTCGTCGAGCACGATGACGCGCTCGCCGACGCCGGCACCGACGGTGTCAACGGCAATGAGATACCCGCCGGTCGGATGCCCGCCTGCATCTTCACGCTCGACGAGCAGCATCTTCTTCGCCTGGTAGAACTCGTGCGAGATGGTCGAGTCGATGTGGCCGGTGACGGTGCCGAGAATCATCGCGTCTCCAGGTGCAGCGCGTCCACGATGCCGATGATGGCGTGGTCGACCGGCACGAACCAGGGGTCGAGGGCCATGGCCGCCTCGCGGCCGCCCTCGTAGTACACCAGTTCGCCTGGGCCCGCCATCCTCGTGGCATCGGCGGCCACGAGCGTGCGCCCCTCGGGCTGCCCCGTCTTGTCCAGCGGCTGCACCAGCAACATCGGCACGCCTTCAAGGCCAGTGTACAGCACGCACAAAACGACGGAGCCGACCACGCGCCCGAGCAGCATCAGCCCACCTCTCCGTCCAGTTCGAGCAGCGCGGCCGACGCGAACGAGGTGCCGCTGCCAATCTGGCGCCCGAGCGCCTCGTGGGGCGACGGGATAATGGTATGGCGCACGTCGCCACGGGCCTCGTGCATGAAAGCGAGCACGATCTCCACCGCCGCTTCGATGTCGGCCAGTTCGCCCTGGTAGATGCTCACGCCCTTGCCGGACAACCCGGAGTCGGCGAGCCGCAGTTCCACGAGTTCGACCGGCGTCCCCTTCAGCGCCAACTCGGCCGCTCGGACGTTGGAGGCCACGGTGTCGGTCTCGATGATCGCCAGCGCCCCGCTCCCGGCCGCCCGCCGCCCGCCGAGAATCGCATCGTACACCCGCGGATGAACGTCCGCCAGCAAGAGATGATCCAGCACGCACTCGCCCGCCCGGAACAACCCCTCGCGCAGTGACTCCTCCACGGCGGCCGTGCTGCCGCCGATCAGGGTCAGGAACCGTCCTCGGGAAATCGTGCCCGACTTGACGAACGCGATCGGCGCCTTCTTCAACATCGCATCGGTTGCGTCGATGCCGGTCGGGATGTCGCGGAACTCGATGACCGCGAGCGCGGGTGCTTTCTTCATTACGTGATCCTGAAGTGATCGACCATCACGCAGCGCCGCCAGCGCGAGAACGAGCGCGGGCCGGTGAGCCCTTCACCGGTCGGGCTCGCGATCGTGAACGACGCATACCCCTCGGCATCGAGGCCCAGCCCCGCCTGCGACCGGCCGTTCTTCACGAAGATGCTGCAATCGCACTCGCGCGCCATCCGGCTCAGACTGTCGATATTCGTCGAGTGCATCACGGCGGTGTGCCGACGCCCGCCTTCCACTCTCACCGCAAGGTCGATCGCGGCATCCACGTCCGCCACCCGGCACACGGGCAGGATCGGCATCATCTGCTCGGTCCACAGCAGCGGGTGGTCTTCGTCTACCTCGACGATGCCGAGCCTGACCGAGTCCGGGACGTTCATCCCGATCTTCTGCAGGATGACCCCCGCGTTCTTGCCAATCAGATCGCGGTTGACGTGCGCCTCGCACCTCGGTCCGACGATGTCCCTGAAGATCACCTTCTCGAGCTGCGCCACCCGGCTCTTGTCCACGAGCACCGCGCCCGCGTTCGTCATCGCACGGATGAGCGCATCACCCACGCTGGCCACCACCAGCACTTCCTTCTCGTCGGTGCAGATGATGTTGTTGTCGGTCGACGCGCCCAGGACGATGTCGCGGCCGGCCTTGTCGATGTGCGCGGTTTCATCGACGACGACCGGCGGGTTGCCCGGTCCGGCGCAAATCGCCCGCTTCCCGCTGGCCATCGCCGCCTTCACGACCGCGCCACCGCCCGTCACCACGAGCAGCCGGATCCCCGGGTGCCGCATCGTCTCCTGCGCCGTCTCGATGGTGGGGTTCGCAAGGCAGGTGACGACGTCGGGAGGGCCGCCAGCCGAGCGGATCGCCTTGTTGATCAGCGCGACGGTCTGAATCGAGCAGTGCTTCGCGGTCGGGTGGACGTTGAACACGACGGCGTTGCCCGCCGCGAGCATCCCGATCGCGTTGCAGATGATCGTCGAGGTCGGGTTGGTGCAGGGGGTGATCGCCCCGATGACGCCGAACGGCGCCGGCTCGATGAGCGACAGGCCGTGGTCGCCGGTCACCGCCTGCGGGTACAAATCCTCCAGGCCCGGGGTTTTCTCGGTGACCAGGAGGTTCTTCACCACCTTGTCCTCGACACGCCCCAGCCCGGTCTCCTCGTGCGCCGCCTTCGCCAACGCCGCCGCGTGTTCGATCATCGTCTGGCGGATGGCCGCGATGATCTGCGCGCGGGTCTTGAGCGGCAGCCGCGCGAACCGCGGCTGGGCCTGCCGCGCCGCCTGCACCGCCTCGTCCACCGTCGAGTAGACGCCCAGGCCTGAGGCCGGCGCCGCATCCGGCGCGCCGGCCGACGGGCGCGCGCCCGGCGCGGCCTGGAGGTCCGCGACGATGCGCCGGGCAACGGCTTCGATGTCCCGATCGGTGAGGCTCGCCATGCTGCTGTTCCAGGACGGCTCGCGCGCCGCCCTACTTCTTGTACTTCGTGGTGCCGTCGATGCTCCACGAGTCGACGATCGCCATGACGACCGCATCCACCGGCCGCTTGTCCGTCGCCAGCGTCTGGCGCGCGGAACTGCCGGCGGCGATCAGCACGATCTCGCCGGGGCCGGCGCCCACGGCATCCGCCGCGACGAGGTGAACCCCCATCTCCTGTCCTTCGTCGTTCACCGGACGCACCAGGAGCAGCGTGAGTCCGCCGAGGCTCGGCTCCTTGCGCGTGGCGACAACGCTGCCGACCACTTTCGCCAGCAACATAGACCGATTCTCCGGGCCGGGTGTGGGCTGGCCCCCGACCTATTTCTTCGTGGCCTTCGCGTCGGCCGTCCGGCCGAGCGGCATGACCTGGTCCACGCCGACGTGCGGGCGGGCGATGATGTGCACGGCCACCACTTCACCCACGCGGCCTGCCGCCACCTGCGCCGCATCGCACGCGGCCTTGACGGCCGCCACGTCGCCCCGGATGATGACCGAGACGTAGCCGCCGCCGGTCTTCTCGTAGCCGACCAGGTCCACGTGTGCCGCCTTGAGCGCGGCGTCAGCGGCCTCCACTACGGCCGGAAACGACCGCGTTTCGATCATGCCAAGCGCGTCTGTCATGGTGATTGCTCCATCGGGCGACGCCGGCGTCGCCGCTACACTTTACCCTTGCGTCCCGTGACGTCATTGATCGCCTGTTCCGCGGCCCGGTGGCCGATCTCGATATCCCGCTCCTCGCCGCCCAGGTACACGCGGCCGAAGCTGCCGAACGCCCGTACTTCCAGGATATTGATGTGGGCGGCCTTCTCCGCCTCGTTCGCCGCGAGCGCCGCGTACCCGGCCGGCGCCACTTCCATCACGTAGAGCGACTGGCCGGGCAGGATCAAATCGCCATGCCTCGATCGATTGATCAGCTGCGTGTGGTAGTCGGTGATGTTCCGGATCACCTGGCTGGACACCAGTTCCGGCTTGATCCGATCGTCTTCCTGGAGCTCGAGCTCCTCGAGAATCGCGCGCCCGGCTTCGCGGACATCAGCCTGCGAGTCCGAGTGGATCTCGAGCATCCCGTACAGGCGCTCGATGATCAGCATCCCCGGCTTGACGTCGGTCGCCTTCAAGGCCACGTCGGTGACGCGCATGATGTCCATCCCCGGCGCGATCTCGACAAACAGCGACGCCTGTCCTGGCACCGGCAGGAACCCCTGCGACACCGAGCCGAGGAACGACGCGTACTGGGGCTGCAGGCTGTCGAGGAAGATGTAGCAACGTAGTTCGGCCATATGCGCTCCGTCCCTGCTGTCCTACGTCGACGTGACGCCAGCCGCCTGCGCCTCTTCGAGGATCTTGACGCCGCTGCTGCTTCCCACCCGGGTGGCCCCGGCATCCACCATCTTCAGGAGGTCCGCATAACTGCGGATGCCGCCGGCGGCCTTCACACCCAGCTTCTTCGCCGCCACGGTGCGGCTCATGAGGGCCACGTCCGCGACCGTCGCCCCCCCGGGGCCGAAGCCCGTGGACGTCTTCACGTACTCGGCGCCAGCCTTCATGCTCAGCTCGCAGCCGCGCACTTTCTCGTCGTCGTTGAGCAGCGCGGTTTCCAGGATCACCTTGCAGATAGCCCGCCCGTCCTTGCAGGCCTCGACCACCGACCGGATGTCCTTCAGCACGACGGCGTCCTCGCGGCCCTTGAGCGCCCCGATGTTGACGACCATGTCGATTTCGCGAGCTCCCTCGCGGATGGCCCGCCGCGCCTCGAGGGCCTTGGACTCTGGGGGCTGAGCGCCCAGCGGGAACCCGACGACGCAGCACACCTTCACGGAGGCGCCGCGCAGCAGCGACGCGGCCTGGCGGACGTAGCTCGGGTTGACGCACACCGAGAAGAAGCGATGCCGCCGGGCCTCGTCGCACAGGCGCTGAATGTCGGCGACGGTCGCCTCAGGCTTGAGTAACGTGTGGTCGATCAGGCTCGCCACTTGTTCGAGCGACATCGGCGGCGCCGTGCGCACGCCCCCCCCCTGCTCCTGCAGCAGCTGGCGCACCCGCTCGGCGATCCGGTTGACGTCCTCGGCCGACAGCGCCGACCCGCCCTGGGAAGAAGTGCTCATGCGTCCTCGCTCGATCTCCCGAATCATCTGCACACGCGCCCGGTGTCGATCGGCCGTGCACGAGGTGGACAGGAACACGTCCACGATGCCCCTCGCGGCGTCGGCCGTCGTCTGCCCCGAGCCCAGGGTGAGCACGTTCGCGTCATTGTGCTCGCGGCTGTTGCGCGCCAGCGCCTCGTTGTAGCATGCGGCCGCCAGCACCCCAGGCACCTTGTTGGCCGCCATCGCCGACCCGATACCCGACCCGTCCACCATCACGCCAAACTGGCACTCGCCGGAGGCCACCAGCGACGCGACCGCCAGCGCGAACTTCGGGTAGTCTACCGCGTCCGTGCCGTGGGTTCCGCAATCGCGGACCACGTGACCGCGCGAGGACAGGTGGTCCTTGAGCTGCTGCTTGAGGTCGAAGCCGCCGTGGTCGGCGCCTAGCGCAATCCTGAAGACCTGGCTCATCGCCGAATGCCACCCGAAGATAACCGCCAAAAGCCGGAAGGGCCGCGGAAACATGGAGCATATCACGACCGCGGGCGCTTCATGTTCGGACGGAAAATGTGCTAGGCTCACGCCTCACTCTCACGGAGTCACTCGCACATGCCCGACCTCACACCGAACGTCATGCTCAGCGCCGCCGACGTCCAGACGCGCATCGCGGCCCTGGCCGGCGAAATTTCCCGCGACTATCCGCCGAACGAGGATCTCCACCTGGTGGCCATCCTCAAGGGCGCGTTCCTGTTCCTCGGCGACCTGATTCGGGTCATGGACCGGAACGTGACGATCGACTTCATGGCCGTCTCGAGCTACGCGAAGGGCACGACGTCGTCGGGCGAGGTCCGCATGGTCAAGGACCTCGACTCGGGGCTCGAAGGCCGAAATGTGATCATCGTCGAGGACATCGTCGATACCGGCCTCACGCTGGCCTATCTCCAGGAGATCCTCCGGGCGCGCTCGCCGAAAACGCTACGCACCGCGTGCCTGCTCAGCAAGCCGTCCCGCCGAAAGATCGACGTGAAGGTCGAGTACATCGGCTTCACGATCGAGGATCGATTCGTGGTGGGCTACGGGCTCGACTACGCGGAGAAGTACCGGAATCTCCCGTATATCGGCGTGCTCAACGAGTAGAGGCAACCGCCTCCCTCACCTTCTTCGCCAGCGCCCGCGCGTCGGCCAGGACGACGCGCTCGTCGAGCGTGCGCATCTGCCGGTCGCGCATCAGCACCTTGCCATTCACGACGGTGGTGCGCACGTCGTCGCCCCTCGCGACGTAGACCAGGTGCGACACCGGGTTGTACATCGGCGTCTGGCGGGCGCCGTTCATCGCGACGACGATCAGATCGGCGCGCTTCCCCGCTTCGAGCGACCCGACCCTCTTGTCGAGGCCGAGCGCGCGGGCGCCGCCGATTGTGGCCATCTCCAGGACGGCCGTGGCAGGGACGGCCCGCGGGTCGCGTGACGCGAGCTTGTGCAGGAACGCCGTTTGGCGCATGGCCCCGAACATGTCGAGGTCATTGTTGCTGGCCGCGCCGTCCGTGCCGAGACCGACCGTGATCCCCGCGGCCAGGTACTTCGGAACCGGCGCCACCCCGCTCGCCAGCTTCATGTTGCTCTCCGGGTTGTGCGAGACCGCGGCGCCGGCGCGCTTCATGATGGCGATGTCGTCGTCGGTCAACCAGACGCAGTGAGCCGCCACCACGTCAGGCCGCAGGAATCCCAGCGAATCGAGCCAGGCGGTCGGCGACATCCCGTGCTTCTCCCGAATGATGTTCACTTCGTCCTCGGTCTCCGCGAGGTGAATCAGGATCGGCACCTTGTAACGATCGGCCAGCTCGCGGATCGCGCGCAGCGTGGGCTCGTCCACGGTGTAGGGCGAGTGCGGCGCGGGGACGGCCGTAATCAGATCGTCCCCGGCGAATTCCCTCATGAACGCCTCGGTCCGCTTCAGCGCGTCGGCCGGCGTTTTCGCGTCGGCGACGGGGAACCCGATGATCGTCTCGCCCAGCACGCCGCGCAGCCCCGCCGCCTTCGTCGCGCGCGCGATCTCCTCCTCGAAGTAGTACATGTCGGCGAAGGTCGTCGTGCCCGACTGGATCATCTCGAGCGCCGCCAGTCGCGTGCCCACCCGCACCATCTCGGGCGAGACGGTCTTCGCTTCGGCAGGGAAGATGAATTTCTGCAGCCAGTCCATCAGCGCCAGGTCGTCGGCCAGGCCTCGATACATGACCATCGGCGCGTGCGTGTGGGTGTTGACGAGGCCGGGCAGCACCACGTGGCCGGCCGCCTCGATGGTCTCGGACGCCGCAAACTGGCGCGCGATTTCTTCGGGCGTGCCGACGGCCACGATATCGCGGCCGTTCACGGCGACGGCGCCCGGGGAGAGCACGCGCCTGGACGCATCCATCGTGACGACGTCACCGCCCGTCACGACGAGTGAGACCTGCTGCCGGCTGGCCTGGCTGCACGAGACAGCGAGCAGCGCCATGGCCATGACGACGCACAGGCAAGGCAGGCGGAGCGACGAACGGAGATTGGCGGTCATAGGCCGTCGATCTTATCGCGAATTCGGCAGGATTCGATCTCACCAGCCCCTCGTCCGCTGCGTTGTCCGCCCTGCGGCCTCTCGTGTATAGTGTGGCCCGTGCCTGTCCATCTCGTCGAACACCCGCTCGTCCAGGACACCCTGCTGGTCCTCAGGAATCAGAAGACGGAGGCTGCCGTCTTCCGTCGCATGGCGACGCGGATCAGCGTGCTGCTCGCCGCCGAGGCGCTGCGCGACCTCCCGACGCAGGCAGCGACCGTCACGTCCCCCATGGGCACCGCTCAGGGGCGACGGATCGACGCCGACGTCGTCGTCGTGCCCGTGCTGCGGTCGGGGCTTGGCATGCTGGATGCCGTCCTGGAACTGCTGCCCTCGGCACGAGTCGGGCACATCGGTCTCCAGAGGGACGAACTGACGGCGGTGGCCTCGCAGTACTACTCCAAGTTGCCGCACGGCCTGGAGCACAGCTACGTCCTGATCGTCGACCCGATGCTGGCGACGGGCGGGAGCGCGGTGGCCGCGCTCGACCTGCTGAAGCGCGCCGGCGCCCGAGACATCCGCATCTTGTGCATCGTCGCGGCGCCCGAAGGGATTGCGCTGGTCGAGCAGCACTTCCCCGACGTCCGGATCTTCACGCCGGCAATCGACCAGGGGCTGAACGACCGGAAGTTCATTGTCCCGGGCCTCGGTGACTTCGGCGACCGACTCTACGGAACGCTCTGACACTGGAACAGCGGGCAGCGGACAACGGAGACACCGTAGGGGCGACCGGCCGGTCGCCCGCGGGCAGCGGACAGGGGGTGGCTGACAGCTGCCCACTGGCGGCTGCCTGCTGACAGCTGATGGAGACGTGCATGGCCAACCATCGCGACAAGCCGACCCGCTCGACTCATGTGACCCAGCGCCGAGCGCGGCCGCAACCCGAGGATCCGAGCTGGCGCACGGCGATTACCAGGATCGAGCCGAACGAGATCCTGATCCGCGGCTACGCCGTGGACGAGCTGATGGGCCGGCTTTCCTTTGCCGAAACCGTTTACCTGATCCTTCGCGGGGAACTGCCGACGCCGACGATGGGGAAACTGTTCGGGGCGGCGCTGGTGGCGTCGATCGACCATGGCGTCACCCCCCCCTCCACGCTGGCCACCCGAAATGTCGCGACGACGGGTGCCCAACTCAAGGCGTCGGTTGCGGCCGGCGTGCTCGGGTTCGGCATGTACCACGGCGGCGACATCGAGAGCTGCATGCGGTTTCTGCAGGAAGGCCTGACCATGGTGCGGGAGGGTGCGACATGCACGGCGGCGGCCGAGGCTCTCGTCCGCTCCTGCACGGATGCCGGCAAGCGCCCGCCCGGGTTCGGCCACCGTATCCACACGAGCGACCCGCGCGCCTCGAGGCTACTCCAGATGGCGCACGAACTGGAACTCGACGGCGAACACGTCCACATGATCCGGACGATCGACCGCGTGGCGTCTTCAAGGCCGGATGCCGCCGATCATTCATGGCCGCTCAATCTCGACGGTGCGATCGCGGCGGTGTGTGGCGACATGGGATTCGAGCCGGAACTGGGGAACGCGCTGTTTCTGATCGCGCGGGTTCCCGGGCTTGTGGCGCACGCGAACGAAGAACGATCACGCCATCAGCCGATGCGGCAGATTGACCCGACGCAAGCGATCTATGACGGGCCGCCGCCGCGCAGGCTCCCGGAGACGAGGAAGTAGGGTGGGTTGTCGCGGGCGGCCGACTTGGATTACACTGTGGGATCTTCCCGGGTTGGGCACTTAGATCAGCGGCTAGATCGCCTGCTTCACACGCAGGAGGTCACTGGTTCGAATCCAGTAGTGCCCACCAACCTTCGCTCGTTCCTCCCGCGAAGGCTGCCCGCCAACGCTCGTCCTACTGAAGCTTCTTCGCCTGCGCGATGAGGACCGTCAGCATCTTGACGTACCTCGCCTCGGCATCGGCGAAAGCCTTCCCGTAGTCGTCTTCGCTCGCCATCTTCTGCTTCTTCCAGTCGCCGTCGAAGACGTAGGTCTTCGCGCCGATGTCGCAGGTGTCGAAGCGGCTGTCCTCCTTCTTCGGCTTCACGCCGTCGGCGCCGATGTCGACCACCAGCGTCCGTGAGCCTTCGACGGCGGCGCTGTTGAGATCCGTGTAAATCTCTCGGAAGTCCTTCTTGGCCAGTTTCTCGGCGAGGAGCGGCGGCACCGCGTAGCGCGCCGACACCACCAGCAACTGGCTGCCCGGGAAGTAGAGGGCGGCGACGAATACGTCGGGCGCTGACGGATCCTTGGCCGCAATCGCATCGAGCTTGCCCTTGTCGAGTAACTGCGCGAGTTCCTTGACGAGCGGGACCGACTTCGAGTCCTGCGCCAGGGCACCCGTCGAAAGTACGGTGAATAAGACGAAAACGACCAGGAAGGACACCGACCGGGCGACCATCGTGCTCATCTGAATTCCCCCGTGTGAGAGAAGGCCTGTACGCGGTAGAACGCGAGTGTGTTCTATCACCTGCCGCGCCGGACGTCAATTCTCTTTCGGGCACTGGGCGCAGGAAATCCGCGAGGGAGGGGCAACGGTGGGGGATCAGACGGACGGGGCCGGCCGACAACGGCCCCATCCGTGTCAGCCGATGAACAACGGATCGTCGTCGTCCACCCCGAGCGCCGGCGCGCGAGCCTGCCGGACCTCGCGAACCGCGCCAATGGCGGCGCCGATCCCCGCCAGCAGGGCGCGGCCTTCGCGGACGGGGGCCAGAAGGGCGCCCTGGACGAGCCGGCTCGCGTCATCGACACGCTGCGCGAGGTCGGCCAACACATGGTCCGCGCGTTCCACCTGCGCGACGGCCAGCTCGCTCACGCGCGCGGCGTTCGCGGCCACGACCGTGACATCGGACACGAGGGGCCGGATCTCCTGCTCGATCCTCGTGCCCAGCTCTTCCAGCCTCCTGGCCAGGCGGGCGGCGACGATGAACAGCCCGATCTGAAACGCTGCCATCACGAAGGTGGCAACGGCAATGACACCCAGCAACACAACCGCCGTCATGCTCACGCTGTCTCCTTCTCGCGGGCCTCCCTATACGCATCGCGGCCGCGCTCGATCGCGGAGCTGATGGTATCGCGCTGGCGGGCCAGCGCCTCGCGCGTCTGGCGGGCCGCCTCGGCCGCCTTCTCGCGACCTTCGCGGGCCTTCTCGGTCAGGAACTCGCGCGTTTCCTTCCCTGCCGCCGGCGCGAACAGCAGCGCGACCGCCGCACCCGCCGCCGCGCCAAGGACAAAGGCTGTCACAGTCTTGCCGACACCGCCGCTCTCGTCACTCATGACGTTCTCCTTTGAAGACAGGCACCCTCAGCAGAACCCTGCCTTCATGTTCTCATATAGTTGCCTGTCTTGCAGCAACTGTCCAGCCGTTCCCTGGCCTTGACCGAGTTTTTCCTTCAACGACTCGAGGCGGGCCATCGGCGTCACCGGGTCACCGCTCGGCCACTGCCCCGAGCCCGAGCTCCTGGCGCTTCAGCCCCTTGATGCGGTCCCGCAGGGTGGCCGCCCTCTCGAAGTCGAGGTTGGCCGCTGCGTCGCGCATGTGCCGTTCCAGCCCCGCGACGTGCGCGTCCAGTTCGGCCTGCGTGCGGAATCCAGGCGCCGCCTCGGGAGCCGGCACCGCCATGTAGTCGCGCTCGTAGACGCTCGACAGCACATCGTCGATCTGCTTGACGATCGACGCGGGGGTGATCCCGTGCTCGGCGTTGTAGGCTTCCTGGACGTGGCGTCGTCGGTCCGTCTCGGCGATGGCCGTACGCATCGACTGGGTCATGGTGTCCGCGTACATGAGCACGCGTCCGTTCACGTTGCGCGCGGCTCGACCGGACGTCTGGATCAACGACCCGGCAGAGCGCAAAAACCCCTCCTTGTCCGCGTCCAGGATCGCCACGAGCGAGACTTCCGGCAGGTCGAGCCCTTCCCTGAGCAAATTGATGCCAATCAGCACGTCGAATTCGCCCCGACGCAGATCGCGGAGGATCTCGACGCGCTCGAGCGTGTCGATGTCCGAATGCAAGTAGCGCACGCGGATACCCAGTTCCTGGTAGTACTGGGTCAAATCCTCGGCCATCCGCTTGGTCAGCGTCGTGACGAGCACGCGCTCCTTCAGGGCCGCTCGCCCGCGGATTTCACCCAGGAGATCGTCCACCTGCCCCTTCACCGGCCGGATCTCGATCGGCGGGTCCGTCAGGCCGGTCGGCCGGATGATCTGCTCCACGACGACGCCACCGGAGGCCCGCAGTTCGAAGGGGCCGGGCGTCGCCGACACGAACACCACCTGGTGCGCGCGAGCTTGCCACTCCTCGAAGGTGAGCGGCCGGTTGTCGAGCGCCGACGGGAGGCGGAAGCCGTAGTTGACCAGCACGTCCTTCCGTGATCGATCCCCGTGGTACATCCCGCGGATCTGCGGGACCGTCTGATGGCTCTCGTCCACGAACACGACCGCGTCGGCGGGCAGGTAGTCGAGCAGCGTCGGCGGCGGTTCGCCGGGCGCGCGGCCCGTCAGGTGACGCGCGTAGTTCTCGATCCCGTGGCAGTACCCGATCTCGCGGATCATCTCCAGGTCGAACATCGTGCGCTGATGCAGGCGCTGCGCCTCGAGCAGCTTGCCTTCCGATTCGAGCAGCGAGCGGCGTTCCACCAGCTCCGCCTTGATCGTCTCGATGGCCTTCCGGGTCCGCTCTCGCGGGGTCACGAAGTGCGTCTTCGGGAAGATCGCCAGCCGGTCGTGCCGACGGGAGGTGCGGCCGGTCAGCGGGTCGAACACCACCAGCTCGTCCACCTCGTCGCCGAACAGCCCGATACGCACCGCCTGCTCTTCGTAGGACGGGTACACCTCGATGATGTCGCCGCGCACCCGGAAGGTGCCGCGCCCGAACTCCACGTCGTTGCGCTCGTACTGGATGTCCACGAGTTTCCGCAGGATCTGTTCGCGATCGATCCGCTGCCCCATCTCGAGCGGCAGCATCATGCCGTAGTAGGCTTCCGGCGACCCCAGGCCGTAGATGCACGACACGCTGGCGACGATGATGACGTCGCGGCGCTCGAAGAGCGACCGCGTGGCCGACAGCCGCATGCGATCGATCTCGTCGTTGATCGTCGCTTCCTTCTCGATGTAGGTGTCGCTGGCCGGAACGTAGGCCTCCGGCTGGTAGTAATCGTAGTAGCTGACGAAGTACTCGACGGCGTTGTCGGGGAAGAACCGCCGGAACTCCTGGAAGAGCTGGGCGGCAAGCGTCTTGTTGTGGACCATCACCAGCGAGGGGCGGTTCACGCGCGCCATCACCTGCGCCATCGTGAACGTCTTTCCGGAGCCCGTGACTCCGAGCAACACCTGGTGAGCGTCGCCGCGCCCGAGCGCCTCCACGAGTTCCGTGATGGCTCGCTGCTGGTCGCCGCGCAGCTCGAAATCGGAGACGAGATTGAAGCGGTCGGGCACGAGCAGGATCGTACCACAGGCGCGACCGCCGCCCGGCGTCGCGACGCCCGTGAGTGTCGAGACCGTCCGAATCGTCAGGGGCGAGACAGACCTCGCGCCCCTACCGTTTCAGCGGAGCGAAATACCCCTGGCGGGTCCGCACCCGGATGTCCTTCAGGCCCGGCCGCGTCACCTTGATCGCCACCTTCCGCCACGTCCCGTCGGTCTTGGTGTTCGTAGACACGTAGCCCATCGAATACTGGGCGTCGATTTCCGCCGCCACCTTGCCATAGGCGCTCTCCAGGTCGCGCATCGACATCGGGAAGAACGCCTGGCCACCGGTGATCTCCGCCAGGCGCTGCAACCGGGAGCGCAGGTCCTGCCGCACGCTCGCAGGCTGGTGCTCCAGGAACCCGATGGCATGAACGGTCACGTCGGAGGCTTTCAGGAGGTCGGTCAGCTCGCTGAACGAGATGCTGCTCGCGTTGTCGCCGCCATCCGTGTACAGCACGAGGATCTTCCGCCCCTCCTGCCCCGACGCGCCGTCGAGGTAGACCCCGATCGCGTCCCACAAGGCCGTGTACCCCTCGGCCTTGCGGCTGCGAATCCGTTCCACGAGGCGGCCGAATTCCGACTGGCTGTACCGCGCAACACGGACCTCGGTGTCGAAGTCCACCAGCGTGAAGTCCCGCGCCTCGCTCAGGGTGTTGAGGAACTTGATCGCGGCACTCCGGGCGAACTGCATGTCCGCATCCATGCTTCCGCTGATGTCGAACAGCGCTCCCAGGTGGAGCTCGGCCGGCGGAAGTCGCGGGGCGCCGGCGCTCCGGCCCGGCGGGGCGTCGGCGCTCCGGCCCGGCCGCGCGTCGCAGGGCACGAAGAAGCGCAGCGTCTGTTTCTGGCCATCCTCGTAGACCTCGAAGTCGCCTTCCTCGAGGTCGGTCAGGTCGTTCCCCTTCTTGTCCACGACCGTCACGCCGAAGTTGACGATGTCCACGCCGCTCCGGAAGGTCGGCTGCCCGCCCTGCGAGAAGACGACGACGACCGTCCCGAGCACGCAGAGGATGGCCGCGGCCGCTTTCACCCTGCTCTCGCTTGTCATCCGTTCCCCCTGCCGGCCTCGCGATGGCGCCGGGTCACCGTTACGTCCTGGCGGCACCCGCATCGTATTCCGTACGGTCGTGCCTGTTTGAGTATAATAGGAGGTTGGCGCCGATGGACCGTCATCTCTCCATTATCCCAGGGACTCTGGCCGCACGATGAGGTGCTTGGCCGTCTGTCAGACCGAACTCGTCGTGCGAATGCTGGAAACCGCGCTGATGTCCAGCTTCGAGACCGAGTTCCTTGTCGAGAGCCGCCCGCTCGCGCGGCGGCTTCACGAGGCCGGGGTCAAGGTGTCACCCGGGGACCTTCACCGGACCGACACGTATCTCAAGGCCGACCTCTCCCCCACCACCTGCGTCATCGTCGAAGACAACAACCGGCCCGGCCTGAAGAAGACGCTGACGGCGATTTGCGACGCGGGCGCGACGCTGATCTACGTACTCGCCACGGGTGCGGGCGCGGGGAGCCGTCGCGAGGACGAGCTTCGGGCGGCGTTTCCCGAGGTCTCCTACCTCACGATGACGGAGTTGTTCGGCGCCCCGCTGGTCACCCAGATCAGCCGCTCGCTGACCCGTGCGCGCGTGCAGCAGTACCAGCGCTACTTCGCGGATGCGGACCGCGTGCTGATTCTCCTGCACAACGACCCGGACCCGGACGCGATGGCCGGCGGCCTCGCCCTGCGGAACATCCTGCGGCGGACGAAAGCGACCGCCATCCTCGGCACCCTGCAGGGCGTGACGAGGCCGGAGAACCTCCGGATGGCCAACCTGCTGGATATCCAAGTGGAATCGATCACGCCGGCCTCGCTCGGCGAGTTCGATCGGATCGCGATGGTGGACGTCCAGCCCCACTACTTCGGCGACCTGATGAACACCGTCGATCTCGTGATCGATCATCACCCGCCCCAGCCCGGCTACAGCACGATCTTCAAGGACATCAGGTCCGACTACGGCTCGACCTCGACCATCCTGACCGAGCACCTGCGCGCGGTCGACGTGAACATCTCCGAACGGACTGCGACCGCCCTGCTCTACGCCATCAAGTCTGACACGCTCTTCTTCAATCGCCAGGCCAACCGGGTCGATCTCGAAGCCTTCTCGTTCCTCTACCCGCTGGCCGACGCCACGCTGATCCGGAAGATGGAAGGAACGGAAGTGACGCTCGAGCGCCTCGAGTACGTCATGAAGGCGTTCCAGGCGGGCCGCAGGGAAGACCAGGTATTCTGCGCCTTCATGGGCGAGACGCCGCGCGAAGACCTGATTGCCTACGTCGCCGACTTCTACCTACAGCTCGAGGACATCAAGTGGACGATCATCGCGGGTGTCGTCAACCAGATGCTCGTGCTGTCGGTCAGGAACCTCGGCTATTCGCGTAACGCCGGCGAGTACGTCCGGAAGTGTTTCTCTTCCCTGGGCAGCGCCGGCGGTCACCGGTCGATGGCCAAGGCCGTGGTCCCGATAGACCGCTTCCGCGAGAAGTTCGGGGCGCTCGAAGGCGCCCGGGTCAGCGAACTGCTCCTCGAGACGGCGGTGCAGTTCCTCCGCGAGCACCAGGCGCCGGAGAAGAAGAAAGAAGCCGCCAAAGCGTAGGGGTTGCTAGCCAAGCGCCTGGTCGAGGTCCTCGATCAGGTCCGCCTCGTCTTCCAGTCCAATCGAAACCCTCAGCATGCCCGCTGTCACGCCTGCGCGGCCGAGTTCCTCTTCGCCGTAGTTGTAGTGCGAGGTCAGGACCGGGAGGCTGACCAGGCTGTCCACGCCGCCAAGGCTCGTCGCGCGCCGAATCACCTGGAACCGATCGAACACGCGCGAGGCCCCCTCCAGGCCACCGGCGACCTCGAAGGTCACCATGCCGCTGAACCCTGACATCTGCGCACACGCGACCTCGTGGTCCGGGTGCGACGAGAGACCCGGGTAGAACACCCGTATGACCCTCCGATCCTGCTCGAGGAACCTGGCCGCCGCCTCGGCCGACGCGTTGTGGCGCGCCATCCGGACAGGGAGCGTCTTGAGGCCGCGCGCGAGGGCAAAGGCGGCCTGCGGGTCCATCACCGGGCCCAGGAACCGCCTCATCATATCCACACGCTTCAGCAAAGCGCGGGACCCCGACACGGCCCCGCCTGTCACATCCGAATGCCCGTTCAGGTACTTCGTGGCGCTCTGCATCGCGAGATCGATGCCCAGCGCGAGCGGTTGCTGGTTGATCGGGCTCGCGAAGGTGTTGTCGAGCACCGACAGCACGCCCTTTTCCCGGCAGGCCCGGGCCACCCGCGCAATGTCCACGCACCGGAGCGTCGGGTTGATCGGCGACTCGATCCAGCACATCCGGGTCCGACTGCCGATCAAGCGGTCCGGATCGGCAAGCTCCTCGATCGTGGCAAAGCGCACGGCGATCTTGAACCGAGTGAGCACGTCGTTCACGAGGTGAAACGTGCCGCCGTAGATCGCCGCGCTGCACAGCAGCTCGTCCCCCGGGTTCAGGAAGGTGAGCAGCAACGTGGACGACGCGGCCATCCCCGACGCGAAGACAAGCGCCGCTTCCGCCCGATCGAGCGCCGCAATCTTCTGCTCGGTCACCACGACCGTCGGGTTCGCGTAGCGCGAATAGAGATACTTGTCGAGCGTCCCTTCCTGGTAGCGTCGTACTTCGTCGGCGCTCTCGAACAGGAACGTCGTCGTCTCGTAAATCGGCACGTTCACCGAGTCGGCGCGCACGGGCGTGTCCTCGCCGCGATGAATCAGCTCGGTGGAAAGTCCCCTCTGCTTCATACGCCTCCGTCGTGCGGTGCCGCCCCGCCCTCGCTCGTTGCTCCGTCACCTTGCGGATCCAGGGCGACCGGCCCCTGGGCTACGCCCCCGCCCCAGCCACGCCGCCCGCTCACCGCCTCGAGCCGCTCGCCGCTGGCGCCGACCACCGGATCGATGAACTGGCGATACGCGTCCTCGTAGCCACGGTCCATCAGTTCGCCCAGCGTGACCGTGCGGTCTGAACGCTGGTCGTAGCACCCGCCCACATCCAGCGGGCCGACCGGGTTGTAGGAGGGACGCACAACGAACAGGCACCGGAACGGCCGATGAACCGCGACGGCCGATCGCAGCGCCGCCGCCTCGGCCCCGGCCAGGTAGTCGCTGACGCGTCCACGCCAGTCGCTTCGCGGCACGGTCAGGCGGTGGGGCCCTTCCAGCTCGGGGAACGGCGACACGACGACCACCTGCTCGACGCCCGCGAGCAGCAGCTCGTCGAGCAGGCGATCGACCGCGCCGGGACGCGACGAGACGCGGTGCACTTCCCCGCACCAGTAGCTCTCCGGCGGGAACCCGATCATCTGCACTTCGGTCGCCACCGGGAGGCTGATCCCCGCCAGCGCTGCATCCATCAGGTGATCGCGGCTGACCCCGGCCAGGTCAAACCCCTCCGAGAGGCGGCGATCACCGCCCGGCCCGGCGCTCGAACGGAAGAAGTCGCGACGGTGTCGATCCCCGAGCATCGCGAACACGAGGTCGCGACGCATGTCCACGTCGTGCACGGTCAACAGGAGTTCGCGAAAACCCGGCTGCCCCAGGTTCTCGCGGAGCAGCTCCGTGTAGGCGCGGCTGAGGTCCACGGGACCCGGCCGGCGTGCGCCTGCCGCGCCGCCCACCAGCTGCCAGAGACCTCGCGAGACCGCCGCCGCGGCCCCGGTCGCGGACAGCGGCGCACCGACAATCCTCCACCAGATCGGCGCATCGTCCCGTCGACGACCGCGCCCGGTGATCAGGACGACGAGCGCCAACAGGCCCAGCGTGCCGACGAACAGCGAGAGAGAGATGAGGAACGCCCGCGGAAGAACGGTCGGCAGGAACTCGGGGTCGAACACCGCCTCCACCAGCGACGTGTACGCGCGCGCGACGATCCCGGCCGATGACATGCCGGCCAGGCGAAGGAGAAAACCGAGCGGGTAGACCAGGAGACCGGCCACGAGCGCGAGGAGCGGCAGCAGCACGACGGACAGCGACGCCGCCAGCGCCCAGCCGGCCGTCCGCAACGCGGCTCGCACCCGGTAGTAGTGGGACGCGGCCGGCGATCGCCAGAGGCCGTCGGCGTCCCACAGGCGGCCGCCGCCGTCGATCGCGGCAAACACCGCGGACGCGACCCCCATGCCCGTACCCGCCACCAGGTCGATCTTGACGCCCGCTTCCTGAAATGCGCGAAGGACGCCCGCGTGGTAGGCACCGGCCGTCCCGCTGCCCGTGAGCACGAGCGCGGTCCGCGACAGGGGTGAATAGGCGTCGCGCGTGGGTGTGGGCTCGCCGGTCACGGAAAGACCCCCCGGCGCCCGGTCATAAGGCGTCGTGCACGGTCACGAGCTTCACGATCTCGAGTCGGCGCCGGCCGTTCGGGGCGTGCACGGTGACCTCGTCGCCCGGCTCCTTGTTCAGCAGCGCGCGACCGATCGGAGAACCCGGCGAGATCAGCCCCTTGGACGGATCCGCCTCTTCGGGCATGACGAGTCGATAGACAATCGTTTCCCCGCCGCCATCGGTGACGTGGACGATCGAACCGAGCCCGACCTTGTCGATGGGCAGTTTGTCGAGGTTCAGGAGGGAGATCTCACCGAGGCGCTTCCTCAACATCCCGATCCGCGCATCGATCAGGCGCTGACGCTCCTTGGCCGCCTGGTACTCGGCGTTTTCGCTGAGGTCGCCCAGCTCTCGCGCCCGCTGGATCTCCTTGGGCAACTCGGTCCGCAACTCGCGCTCGAGTCCCTGGATCTCCTCCTCGAACTTCTTCAGCAGCTCTTCCCTGATAGACATCCGACAGCATCCCGTTCTCAAGGCCGTCACAGATGGTGGAGACGGGTCGGTCCCGTCCGTGCAAGGCTCGGTGGCTTTCCTGGCGAATCTTCGCGATTCTAGCACACGGACCTCGTTCTGTTGCCACAGAACACCCGTCGAGCCGGGTGAAGACGGCAGCTGGCAGGCACGCTGTCTGCGGGTATCATGGCTCAGCGCGAACGTGAAGCGCCAGGAGACCGCGGCGATGAAGCAGCTTTCGAGTCGTCACCACCCTCTCGTCGCGACGTGTCGCTCGCTCGCCCGCGGCCGCACCGCGGGTGACGACCGGATGCTGCTCGACGGCATGCACCTGGTCACCGATGCCGTCCGGGCCGGCATCTCGGTGGACACTGTGGCGTTCACCGCGCGCGCGCTGGCTACCGACGAGGGCGGCCGGCTTCTCACCGAACTCTCGGGCGCCGCGGCCGAGGTCGTCGAGGTCTCGGACAAGATGATGGCGGCCATGAGTCCCGTCGCCACGCCGTCGGGGTTCGTCGCGATCGCCTCTCGTCCCCCTTCGTCGCTCGCGGGGGTGTTCGCGCGCGCACCGCAACTCGTCGTCATCGCGCTCGATGTCCAGGAGCCTGGAAATGTCGGGGCCATCGTGCGCGCGTCCGAAGCGGGCGGGGCGACGGGCGTGGTGTTCTGCGGCGCGTGCGCGGACCCGTTCGGATGGAAGGCGCTCCGCGGGTCGATGGGGAGCGCGCTGCGGTTTCCGGTGGCCACCGGCGTGTCGGTCCAGGAGACGTTGGCCGGCGCCCGGGAGAGAGCCGTCCGGATCCTCGCCACGCTTCCCCGAGGCGGGCAGGCGCCACGCGGTCTCGACCTCCGGCAACCGACGGCCTTCGTGCTCGGCGGCGAAGGCCAGGGACTCTCCGAGGCCGTGCTCGAGGCCACCGACGCTCGCGTGTCAATCCCGATGCAGCCCCCGGTAGAGTCGCTGAACGTCGCCGTGGCAGCGGCCCTGCTCGTCTACGAAGCCGCGCGGCAGCGCGAGCCTGTTTGACCGTTGCCGCCATGGGACGGGGCTCGCCACCGGACGGCAGGCGCCTCTGCTATGCTGTCCGAGGACGTGACCATGACCACCGACGACTTGTTCGGGAACGCGGGCGACCAGCAGCCGCACGAGGTCAAAGCCCCCCTGGCCGACCGCATGAGGCCGCGGACCTTCGAGGAACTCGTCGGGCAGGACACGCTGCTCGCACCCGGACGCCCGCTGCGAGTGGCCATCGAGCGCGATCTCCTGCAGTCAATCCTCCTCTGGGGCCCGCCCGGCACCGGCAAGACGACGCTGGCGCGCCTCATCGCCCACATCACCCGCGCCCACTTCATCTCGTTCAGCGCCGTGCTCGCCGGCATCAAGGAGATCAAGGCGGTGATGGCCGAAGCCGAGCAGGCCCGCCGCCAGATGGGCCGGCGGACGATCCTGTTCGTGGACGAAATCCACCGCTTCAACAAGGCGCAGCAGGACGCCTTCCTGCCGCGCGTAGAAACCGGCGACATCGTCCTGATCGGCGCCACGACCGAGAACCCGTCGTTCGAGGTGAACTCGGCGCTCCTCTCCCGGTCGCAGGTCTACGTGCTGCGACCGCTCTCGCCCGAGGCGACGCTGGACATCCTTCGCCGCGCGCTGGCCGATGCGGAGCGCGGCCTCGGCGCCGAGGCAATCGACGTCGAGCCGGACGCCCTGGAGGCGATTGCCCGGCTGGCCAACGGCGACGCGCGCACGGCCCTCAACCTGCTCGAGGCTGCCGTCATGGTGGCGCCGACCGACCCCGCCAGCCACCGCCGCCATCTCGACGTGGCGTTCGTGGCGCAGGTGGCGCAGCGACGAACGCTCCTGTACGACAAGAGCGGCGAGGAGCACTACAACCTCATTTCGGCGCTGCACAAGTCGATGCGGAACAGCGACCCTGACGCGGCGATGTACTGGCTGGCGCGGATGGTCGAAGCCGGCGAGGACCCGCTTTTCATCTCGCGTCGCCTGGTGCGGTTCGCGTCGGAAGACATCGGCATTGCCGACCCGCAGGCGCTCGTGGTGGCGGTCGCGGCCAAGGATGCGGTGCACTTCATCGGCATGCCGGAGGGCAACACCGCCCTGGCCCAGGCCGTTGTCTACCTCTCGACGGCGCCCAAGAGCAACGCGCTCTACGTGGGCTACCAGCAGGCCGCGAGCGACGCGCTTCGCGCCGTCGCCGAACCCGTGCCGCTGCACCTGCGAAACGCGCCGACCACGTTGATGAAGGAACTCGAGTACGGGAAGGGCTACCGTTACGCGCACGAGGAACGCGACGCGGTGGCCGCGATGGAGTGCCTGCCCGAGGGCCTGCGCGGCCGAAAGTACTACCGGCCGACCGAGCGGGGATTCGAGAAGGAGATCAAACGCCGTCTCGACGCGTGGGAGGCGATCAAGGCAAAGCGCCGGACGGGAAGCTGACAGCTGACAGCTGACAGCTGGCCGCTAGATCCGCTGGAAGTTTTTCTCGATCTCACGCCTCGTGAGCCGCAGCATCACCGGGCGGCCGTGCGGGCAGATGGTCGAATACGCCGTGCGGCGCAGTTCCTCGATGATGTGCGCCATCTTCTCGTGCGTGAGGGGCGCGTTCGCCTTCACCGCCGCATGACAGGCGGTCAGGGCTGCGATCCGCTTGAGCGCCTCCTCCACCGTCGTTCCGCGCTCGAGGCCGTCGAGATCCTCGGCGAGCGCACGCACCGCCGCGACACTCTCGTCTGGCGTGAGCAGGGCGGGGACGGCGGCCAGCCGCAGGCTGTTCCCACCGAACTCCGCCACCTCGAAGCCGAACCGCTCGAGTTCGGCGGTCCTCGACAGCAGCACCTGGCAGCCGCTGGCCGACAGCTCCACCACCAGCGGCTCGAGCAGCAGCTGGCTCTCGAGACGGCCGTCGGTGAGCCGCTGCATCACGCGCTCGAACAGGACACGCTCGTGAGCGACGTGCTGGTCGATGATGGCGATTCCCTCGTCATCGATCGCGATGATGAACGTGTCGCGGAACTGGCCGAGCGGGATCATCGGGCGCACGCCGATGGCACCCTGGAGAGGCTGCTCGGCCTGGCCTGCGAAGGCGGGCGGCATCGACGGGTCCGATGACGCCGCGCGCGGCTCGGCGACAACAGGCGGCGTCCAGGCGGCCGGTGCGGGCATCCCGACGGTCGTGTCCCTGACCGGCACCGGCGACCACCGGTTGGGGTAGATGCCACCGAGAAGGCCCGGGAACGACATGGTCACTGGCTGGGCGGCCGGGACCGTCTCGCCTCGCAATTGCAGTTCCGGCGCCGGTCCCTGCCCCAGCGCGGCGCCCACCGCGCGCCTGACGACTTCGTGCACCGCCGACTGGTTGCGGAAGCGGACTTCGGCCTTCGTCGGGTGGACGTTCACGTCCACCTGGTCGGGCTCCATCTCGATGAACAGGTGCACTTCGGGACTGCGTTCCTTCACCGAGGACACACTGTAGGCCTCGATAATCGCGTGCGCGATCGTCTTGTCCTTGACGATCCGGCGATTGACGAAGATGTTCTGCGCGCCCCGCTTCGGCCCCTGCTCGGCGAGCGCCGCCACCAGGCCGAACACGCGGATCCCCGCTGCCTCCTTCCCCACGTCCACGAGGTCGTCGCGCTCGCCGTACAACTGGTAGAACCGGTCGGGCAGCGTGCGGACCGGCGGGCACTCGATCACCTTGCGTCCCGCGCTGGTCAGGGTGAATCCCACCTCGGGGTACGCCAGGGCCAGCTGCGTGACCATCCTCGAAATCTGCGCCGACTCGGCGCCGTCCGACTTCAGGAACTTCCTGCGCGCGGGCAGGTTGTAGAACAGGTCGGCCACTTCGATACTCGTGCCCGTCGGCGCCCCGACTTCACGCACCGACGACACCGTCCCACCATTCACCCGAATCTCGGTGCCGCCCGGCGCATCTGCTGGCCGCGTACGAAGCGTCAGGTGCGACACCGACGCGATGCTCGGCAGCGCCTCGCCGCGGAACCCGAGCGTCAGGATCGCCGCGAGGTCCTCGGACCTCGAGATCTTGCTCGTCGCATGCCGGTCGAGCGCCAGCTGCGCGTCCTCCGGGTCCATCCCGATCCCGTTGTCTTCCACCCGAATCAGTTTCTTGCCACCCAGCTCACACTCGATCGCCACGCGCGACGCGCCCGCGTCAATCGCGTTCTCGACCAGCTCCTTGACGACAGACGCCGGCCGCTCAACCACCTCGCCGGCGGCGATCTGGTTGGCAAGTTCGGGGGAGAGGCGGTGGACGTTACCCATGGGTTGCCTGAATTGTTCGGCCTACGACTCGCGACCCTTCGACTGCGCTCAGGGTCGCCCCGAGCGAAGTCGAGGGGCGACCGGCGGCTGGCGGCCGAGTCACAGTGTCACGCTGCTCAGATCATGCCAGAAAAGACGACGGGCCAGAAGGTCGTGTTCCGCCTTCTGGCCCGTCTGAGACCACGTACTGGCCGCGAGTCGCGAGCCGCAAGCCCTCGTCCGGCCGCAAGCCGCCAGCCACGAGGCGCCAGCCGGTTAGTCGCCGACCTTGACTGACAGCGCCGCGTGCGCAGCCGCCAGCCGCGCCACCGGGACGCGATACGGCGAGCAGCTCACGTAGTTCAGCCCCACCTTCTGGAAGAAGTGAATCGAGGCCGGATCGCCGCCGTGCTCGCCGCAGACGCCCAGCTTGATGTCCGGGCGCGTCTGCCGACCGAGCGTGCACGCCATCTCCACCAGCTTGCCCACGCCCACCGTGTCGATGCTGGCGAACGGGTCGGCATCGAGGATGCGCTTCTCCAGGTAGATCTTCAGGAACTTGCCGATGTCGTCACGCGAGAACCCGAAGGTCATCTGCGTCAGGTCGTTCGTGCCGAACGAGAAGAACTGCGCCTCGGTGGCGATCTCGTCGGCCGTCAGGGCGCCCCGCGGCACTTCGATCATTGTCCCGATGAGGTACTTGATCTTGATCCCCTGTTCCGTCATGACCTGCTGACAGACGCGCTCGGCGATCGTCTTCTGGTCCTTCAGCTCCTTTACGAGGCCGACCAGCGGGATCATGATCTCAGGCACGACCTTCAGCCCCTCCTTGTTGAGCTGACAAGCCGCTTCCATGATGGCTCGGGTCTGCATCTCGGTGATCTCGGGATACGTGATTCCGAGACGGCATCCGCGGTGGCCGAGCATGGGGTTGAACTCGTGGAGCTGCTCCACGCGCGCCAGCAGCGTTCTCTTGTCCTCGAGCTCCTTCTTGTTGCCATTGGTCGCCTCGAGCCTCGCGACGTCCACCATGAGATCCTCCCGCTTCGGGAGGAACTCGTGGAGCGGCGGATCGATTGTGCGGACGGTCACCGGGCACCCGTGCATCGCCTTGAACACGCCGTAGAAGTCTTTGCGCTGCATCGGCAGCAACTCGTTGACCGCCACCTTCCGGTCGGCCTCGTTGTCGGCGAGGATCATGCGGCGCACAATCTCGAGCCGGTCGTCAGCGAAGAACATGTGCTCGGTGCGACACAGGCCGATGCCGCGCGCGCCGAACGCGTATGCGATCTCCGCCTGGTCGGGCAGGTCCGCGTTGGCGCGGATGCCCATCGTCCGGGTCTTGTCGGCCCACGACAGCAGCGTGCAGAAGCGCTGGTAGATGTCCGAGTCCGCCGGCTTCATCGTCCCGTTGATGACCTGTAGGATCTCGCTCGGCTTCGTGGGCACCTTCCCCACCTTCACCTCGCCCGACAGGCCGTCGAACGCGATGTCGTCACCCTCGTGCAGGGCCTTCCCGCCGATGTGAACAACCTTGTTCACCTCGTCCACGCGCATCTCGGAGGCGCCGACGATGGCCGGCTTGCCCATCTGGCGGCCGACAACCGCGGCGTGGGAGGTCATGCCGCCTGTGGCCGTGAGGACGCCCTGCGACACGAACATACCGTGGATGTCGTCCGGCACCGTCTCCTTGCGCACCAGTACGACCTTCTTGCCCTGCTCGGTCCAGGTCACGGCCTCGTCGGCCGTGAACACGACCTGCCCGGACGCCGCACCTGGCGATGCCGGGAGTCCCTTGGTCGCCACGGGAATGGCCTTCCACTCCTTCGGATCGAACACCGGGGCGAGAAGTTGCGACAGCGACGAGGGATCCACGAGGAGCAGCCCCTCACTCGGCTTCAGCAGCTTCTCGGCGACGAGGTCGGTCGCGATGACGATGGCCGCGTAGCCGGTGCGCTTGCCGGAGCGCGTCTGGAGCATGAAGAGCTTCTCGTTCTCAATCGTGAACTCGAAGTCCTGGATGTCCTTATAGTGCCTCTCGAGCAGCGTCGTGTGCCGGCGCAGTTCCTTGTACGCCTGCGGCATGACCTGCTCGAGCTCGACGATCGGCATCGGCGTGCGGACGCCGGACACGACGTCCTCGCCCTGCGCGTTGATCAGGAACTCGCCGTAGAACTCCTTCTTGCCGTTCGCCGGGTTGCGCGTGAAGCCCACTCCGGTGGCCGAGCGGTCGCCGCTGTTGCCGAAGACCATCAGCTGCACGTTGACCGCGGTCCCGATGTGGTCGGGAATGTCGTAGATGCGGCGGTATTCCTTCGCCCGCGCGTTGTTCCACGAGTGGAACACGGCGTTTCGCGCGCCGCGGAGCTGCTCCATCGGGTCGGCCGGGAACGACTTCTTCGTGACCCGCTTGACGACGCTCTTGTAGCGCTTCACCACCTCGCGCAGCGCGGCTTCGTCGAGATCCGTGTCGAGCTTCGCGCCCGTCTCGTGCTTGACCGCGTCGAACGCCTTCTCGAACTCCTCCTTCGGGATCTCGAGCACGACGTTGCCGAACATCTGCATGAAGCGGCGGTAGCTGTCGTAGGCGAACCGGCCGTTGCCGGTGCGCGCCTTGAGCCCTTCCACGGCCTCGTCGTTCAGGCCGAGGTTGAGGATCGTGTCCATCATGCCGGGCATCGAGAACTTCGCGCCGGAACGGACCGACACGAGCAGCGGGTTCTCGACCGACCCGAACGTCTGCCCTGCGACCTTCTCGAGCTTGCGCAGGTACTCTTCCATCTGCTGTTCGACCTCGGCCGGCACCTTGCGCCCGATCTCGTAGTACAGGTTGCACGCCGCGGTGGTGATGGTGAAGCCGGGCGGGACGGGCAGGCCGGCGTTGGTCATCTCGGCGAGACCGGAGCCCTTGCCGCCCAGCAGATCCTTCATCGTGCGGTCGCCATCGGCCTTGCCAGCGCCGAAGAAATACACGAACTTGGTTGCCTTGACCTTCTTGGCCGGGGCGGCCTTCGCCTTCGATTTCGCCGGGGCGGTCTTCTTCACAGCGGCCCTATCTTTCGACTTCGCTACCGTCTTCTTGGCCATCGCCTTATGACTCCAGTAATGAGGGATGAAGGAAGAACTGAATCACCGATTCAATTCGAGTTGAGGAACGATTTCAGACAGATCCGCCAGCTCCAGCATCAGCTCGTGGAGGCGCCAGATCAGGGTGAGCCGCTGCTCGCGCAGCGCCACGTCATCGACCATCACGAACACGTCCGTGAAGAAGCGGTCCACGGCCGGGCGGAAGAGCGAGGCCAGGCGGAACGCCTCGAAGTAATCACGACGACCCGCCGCCAGCCGCACCAGTTCGCCGCGCGACCGGAACTCGTCGAGCAGCGCGCGCTCCGCGGGTTCCGACAGGCGGTCGAGCGTCTCCACGGGACCCGACTTCAACTCGCGTGACAGGTTCTTCACGCGCTTGAACGCCACGGCCAGCGCCTCGAAATCCGGGGACGTCCGGACGCGGCGCAGCGCCTCGAGGCGCAGGCGCGCATCGTAAGGCACGTCCACGAAGCCACGCCGGGAGCCGGCAATCGCGTTCACCTCATCGTAGGTGAAACCGCGCTGCTGGAACAGGTAGCGGAGCCGTTCGGCGAGGAACGTCGTCAGCTCGCTGGTCTCCTCGCGCGCGGCCGCAGCCAGCCGCACGCCGGGTTCCGCGAGCGACTCGAGCGCGGCCCGCGCTTCGGTCCGCAGGGCCGCGAGGTCCACACACACCTCGAGACCGGTGAGTTCCGGCAGATCGACCAGCACCTTCAGCAGGCCGTGAGCCTGGCGGCGCAGGCCGAACGGATCGCGGGTGCCGGTGGGCCGTTCGCCGGCCGCAAAGAGCGAGACCAGGGTATCGACCTTGTCGGCCACCGAGAGCGCGGCCCACGTGACGGCCGCCACTCCGAGGTCTCCGCGCGAGGGCGGCGCGTCGGCCTCCGTGGCCGCGGGCAGGTACTGATGATAGATGGCGCGCCAGACCGGCTCCGGCAACCCTTCCTCGCGCGCGTAGATCCCGCCCATCGTCCCTTGGAGCTCGGTCAGCTCCCGCACCATGTCGGTGACGAGATCGGCCTTCGCCAGCCGCCCCGCCGTGGCGGACTGGTCGGCCAGGTCCGGCTTCCCGAACACGTCGGCCGTCAGCCACCGGGACAGGCGCTCGAGGCGCATCGCCTTTCCGTGATAGCTCCCGAGTTTCTTGTGGAAGAGGACGGTGGCGAGCGTCGGGAGACGGTCTTCGAGGCGCAACCGCCGGTCGGCGTCGAAGAAGAACCGCGCGTCACGTAACCGGGCGGTCAGCACGCGCTCGCAGTTGCGGGCGATGGCGCGCGACGAGTCGGCCTGCGTGTTCGTCACGGCGAGAAATGCCGGCATCAGGCGCCCGGCCGCGTTCACCACCGGGAAGAAGTGCTGGTGGTGGATCATCGTCGTCGTCAGCACCTCCTCGGGCAGGGTGAGGAACTCACCCGCGAAGGTGCCTGCGACCACCGCCGGGTACTCGACCAGGTCGGGCACCTCCTGCAGGAGACCGGACCGGGTGGCCGCCACGCTGCTGACCCTGCCGCCCAGGCGCTGCGCGTGGGCATCGAGTTCGCGCGCGATCTTGTCGTGGCGCTCACCGCGCTCCAGTAGCACGAAGCTCTCAACCAGTTTCGTGCGGTACTCGTCGAACGACCGCACCTTGATGGCCCGGCCGGCGCGACCGCTCGTGGTGAGGAACCGGTGGCCGTAGGTGATGGCCGCCGAACGGACTTCCTGCACCAGCCCGGATTGCGCGGCCTCGCTGCGGCGAATCGTGAACGGCACGACCCGGCCGCCGAAGAGGAAGAGGATCCAGCGGATCGGGCGGCCGAACAGCAGTTCGCCGCGGCCATCCTCGAGCCACGCGTCCCAGTGCATCTGCTTGGGGAACGCCATGTCGCGCAGGACCGCGGCCAGCACATCCGGCAGGACGTCCACCGCCGCGCGACCGCGCTGCTGCCGACGGTAGGCCAGGTAGGTGCCCTTGGGCGTGTCGACGCGGTCGAGCGCCGAGACCTCGACGCCGTGCTTGCGCGCGAACCCGATGGCGGCGGGCGTCGGCTCCCCATCCGGCCTGAAGGCAGCCGTGACGGCGGGGCCGTTCATCATTTCTTCGAGGTCGGTCTGCCGCTCGGGCATCCGCGCGACGCGCGCCGTGAGCCGGCGCGCCGTGCTGAACGTCTCGACGGGAGCATCGGGGGGCAGCCGCAGGGCGGCCAGGCGGGCGCCGAGGTGGTCGCCGAACTGACGCGTCAACGACGGGAGCCAGGAGGCTGGCAGTTCCTCGATTCCGATTTCGATCAACAGCTCGCGATCCACAATAGTCGTCGGTCCTGTCGCCGGGAACAGCGGGCCGCAAAGCCCGCCCTAGGTCGTTGCCGTATCTGCCGTGGCCGGGGGCTTCATCGCCTCGACGTGCGCCCGCGCCACGCCCACCGCCAGTTGCCGCACTTTCAGAATGTACGCGGTCCGCTCGGTCACGCCGACGCCGCCCGACGAGTCGAGAATGTTGAACAGGTGCGAGCACTTCAGGCACTGCTCGTACGCCGGCAGCACCAGGTTCGATTTCAGGAGCGTCTGCGCGAAGGCATGGTGCCGGTCGAACAGGTCCCGATGGAACGCCACGAACTCCTCGCGGGGCATGTCCACCTGGCCGAAGGCGTACTTCGACTGCTCGATCTCGTCGCTCAACCGCACGTCGCGGTAGGTCACGCCGGGCGCCCACTGCAGGTCGAAGACGCTGTCCACCTTCTGCAGGAACATCGCGATCCGCTCGAGCCCGTAGGTGAGCTCCGCCGAGATCGGCGAGAGGTCGATCCCGCCCACCTGCTGGAAATAGGTGAACTGCGTGATCTCCTGCCCGTCGAGCATCACCTGCCAGCCGACGCCCCACGCGCCGAGCGTCGGCGACTCCCAGTTGTCCTCCTCGAAGCGGATGTCGTGCTGGCGCGGATCGATGCCGCACGCCTCGAGGCTCTGCAGGTAGATCTGCTGCACCTCGTCGGGTGCCGGCTTGAGGATCACCTGAAACTGGTGGTGCTTGAACAGCCGGTTCGGGTTCTCGCCGAAGCGACCATCGTCGGGCCGACGCGACGGCTGCACGTAGGCGACGTTCCAGTGGCGCGGGCCGAGAACCCGCAGGAACGTCTCGACATGGGACGTCCCAGCCCCGACCTCGATGTCGATCGGCTGCTGAATGAGGCAGCCGTGCGAGGCCCAGAATTCCGAGAGCTTGAGAATGAGGTCTTGAAACGTCATGCCATCCGTCGCGGCTCGATCAACGGCGCAGGTCACGCAGGACCCGCGTCGACCGCAGTTCCTTCTCCAGGTGCAGGCGCATCAGCGCCTGATGGACCGACTCCAGTTCCCGATCGACCCGTGGCAACAGGGGTACTGTCCCGAGCCGCTGAGGGGCCACCCGCCCAGACGCCGCCAGGAACCTCAGCGCCTCGGGCGACAGCGTCACGCCGCGCCCTTCCTCGCGCCCTGCGCTCCCGGCGCACCCGTGACACGTGAACACGTGGCCGCCCGGTTCGAGGCAG
>Ga0209745_1000209_pt1 | contig 34058 bp, 28 predicted proteins | sample BarGraNGADG00312_FD_184495 | JGI IMG/M metagenome (GOLD analysis project Ga0209745, IMG submission 184495) | Arctic peat soil microbial communities from Barrow, Alaska - Barrow Graham LP Ref core NGADG0004-312 (SPAdes) (version 2) | ecosystem: Environmental > Terrestrial > Soil > Wetlands > Peat... | reverse complement strand
CCTGCGCTCGATCTTCCCGACCCGCGAAGAAGGCCGGCCTGCCGCCGGCCATACGCCTCGTCTTCCAGGTCGCTACGCGGCCGTGCCGCGCCGGCCCGAGGACGTCTATTTTTACTGAGCCTTATTCGATGCAAGACCGGCTAATCCCACGTCAGCCTCGAGAAATCCGCCACCCTTATGAACAGGGCGTCGATTCGCGACAGGAGCGACAGCCTGTTGGTCCGCACGGCATCGTCCTCTGCCATTATCAGGACCTCGTCGAACAGCCTGTCTACCGGTTCGCGCAGGCTCTCGAGCGACTCGACCGCCGCGCGGTAGTCGAGCCTGTCGAGCGCGTCCGCGACGCGTGGCTCCGCGTCCTTCAGCACACCGAAGACCTCGGCCTCCACCGGGGCGTCGAAGAGCGCCTCGGAAACCTCGCCGGTGGGCCGCCCGCGGGAGAGGTTGTGGCAGCGCTCGAAGGCAGTGTACAACCCGGCCAGCATGCCGGACTCCCTGGCCTCGTCGAGCGCCTTCAGCCTCGCAAGCGCGGCCAGCGGTCTGTCCCAGTCGACCGCCAGCACCGCCTCGACCAGGTCGTATCGGAAGCCCCGGTCGCTGAAGAACACCCTCTCCCTGCTCGCGAAAAAATCCGCGAGGGCCTTTTCCGCTTCCATGGTCCACGAGAAGCCGTGCGCCTCGGCCTCGATCTCCGCGGCCGCGACCCTGACCGCGTCCATCACCGAGAGCAGCAGCCCTCCCGTTGTAAGTATCAGGAGCATGCCCAGCGCCTGCCTGCGCAGGGCGTACGGGTCCTCTGAGCCCGTCGGCACGTGGCCCAGCCCGAAAGACGCCGCCAGGTTGTCCGACTTTTCCGCCAGCGAGAGCAGGGAACCCTCGGGTGTCTCGGGCAGCGAATCCCCCATGCGCCTGGGCAGGTATTGCTCGGCGACGGCGCGCGCCACGCGCTCGTCCTCGCCGCTCTCCACCGCGTATATGGACCCCATGACCCCCTGAAGGGCGGGGAACTCCACCACCATGTGCGTCACCAGGTCGCACTTCGCGAGCGCGGCCGATCTGCGCGCCCGCTCGATGACCTCCGGCGACAGCCCCGCCCTCTCGCCCAGGACGTTGACGAGGGCCGAGAGTCTCGCGGATTTCTCCGCCATGCTGCCGAGCTCGGACTGGTACACCACGTGCTTCAGGTCCTCGGCCCGAGCGGCCAGCGGCCTCTTAAGGTCCTCGTTAAAAAAGAACTCCGCGTCCGACAGCCGGGCCGCCAGCACCCTCTGGTGCCCCGTCGCGATGATATCCGAGAACGCGGGGTCGCCGTTGTGGACCGCGATGAAGGCCGGCATTATGGCTCCGGCCGGGTCGTTGACAGGGAAGTATCTCTGGTGCTGCTCCATGGCGTGTTCCAGCACCTCGCGCGGAAGGGCGAGGAACCGCTCGTCGAACCGCCCGAGCACCACACCCGGCCACTCCACGAGCTGGACGACCTCCTCGAGCACGTCCGCGTCCAGCACCGGCAGGTAGCCGGCATCGTCGCAGGCGAGCCGGGCGGAGCTTACAATCTCCTCTCGGCGGCGGATGTGGTCGACGACGACCTTCTCGCGCTCGAGCGCGGCAACGTATTCCGAAGGCGCCGCTATCCTCAGAGGGCCGCTCGACAGGTATCGGTGGCCGTAAGTCACGTCAGAGGCGGTGAGTCCCGCAAAGTCGAACGGTAATACTTGCCCGTCGGCGATCGCCAGCAGCCACCTCACCGGCCGGCTGAACCGCTCCTCGCGGTCCCCCCAGCGCATGGACTTCTTGAACCTCATGGAGCCGATCAGCTCCGCCAGCATGCCGGGCAGCAACTCGCGGGCGCTCGATCCCGCGACCTCGCTGACCGCGAAGACGTAGCTCCCCTTTTCAGTATCCTCGATTACCAGCGCGTCCGGCTCGATCCCCTGCGAACGCGCGAACCCGATCGCCGCCTTGGTCCAGGCGCCGTCCGGGGACCTGGCGGCCGACAGCTGCGGACCTTTCTTCCTGGTCACCTGGCCCGCCGCCTTCCCCGGGATGCCTCCCGCGATCACCGCGATCCTTCTCGGCGTGCCGAGGACGCGAAGCCCGGGGGACCCCAGCCGCGAGCGCTCGAAGAGCGCCGTAAGCAGGCGCTCCACCTGCTCCATAGCGTCGTACACCGCCGAGGCGGGGAGCTCTTCTGTTCCTATCTCGAGAAGGAGGTCCATTCCGTTAACGTCCTTCGCCGGCCGCACTCGCGCCGCGCAGCAGCGGGTAGCCGATCTCAGCGCGCCACTTCAGGTACCCGTCCGCGCAGCCACGGGCCAGCGCCCGCACCCTTGCGATGAACCCGGTGCGCTCGGTCACGCTAATGGCGCCCCGCGCGTCCAGAAGGTTGAAGGTATGCGAGCACTTGAGGCACGAGTCGTACGCGGGGTGGAGCAGGCCCTTTTGCATCAGAGATGCCGACTCGGCCTCGAACCGCGCGAACTGATCGTAGAGGAAGGCCGTGTCGGCCTCCTCGAAAGAGTAACGCGACCACTCGACCTCGGACTGCTGGAACAGCTCACCGTACGTGATATCCTCGCTCCATGCGACGTCGAAGATGTTGTCCACGTTCTGGACGTACATCGAGATGCGCTCCAGCCCGTAGGTTATCTCGGCCGACACCGGGCGGCAGTCGAACCCCCCCACCTGCTGGAAATAGGTGAACTGCGTTATCTCCATGCCGTCCAGCCAGACCTCCCAGCCCAGACCCCAGGCGCCGAGCGTGGGTGATTCCCAGTCGTCCTCGACGAACCTGATGTCGTGCTCCCCGGGGTCGATACCCAGCCCGTAGAGGCTGTCCAGGTAGAGCTGCTGGATGTCCGGAGGAGAGGGCTTGGCGATGACCTGCATCTGGTAGTGTCGGCCGACCCGGTTCGGGTTCTTGCCGTAGCGCCCGTCGGCGGGCCGGCGGGACGGCTGGACGTACGCGACGCGCCAAGGCTCCGGACCCAGGCATCGCAGCAGGGTCGCGGGGTGGAAGGTGCCGGCGCCCACCTCCAGGTCGTAAGGCTGGGCCAGCAGGTGGCCCCTTTCGGCCCAGTAGGTCTCAAGAGAAAGTATGGCGTCCTGCAAGGTCATCGCCAAGAGAAAAACCCCTCCGGCCCTGTTACTTGATGATCAGGCTCGCGATGAACGGGTAGACAGCGAAGCCGACCGCCCCCGCGAGCAACGAGTATTCTAAACCCTTCTTCCAGTAAAGATAACCGGTGACCCCGACCAGGGCGAGGGCCACCAGCAGGCCTGTGACCAGGCTCACCACCGTCTTCTCTGCGCCGGTCCTGCTCAGGTTGAAGAAGTAGAGGAAACCCAGGACGGTGGCGCCGGCGAGCGCGGGCCAGTAGGGCTCGACCTTGAGCCGCTCGCGGTAGCGCGTGCATACCCAGACCAGCGCCGACATCGCCAGCAGCACGAATATCATCTGGTTCTGGATGCTGAAGCTCGCGTAGTAGAGGGCGTCCTTCCAGGTGGCGAACTGTATCTGGACCGTCTTGGAGAAGCCCTGGGCTTTCGAGAAGAAGCTCAGGCCCACCAGCGGCGCCAGCACGACCAGGCCCGCGGGCACCCCGTAGACGAGCAGGTCCCTGATGTCGGCCCATCCGGCCTCCTTCGAGGCATACTTCTCCAGTATCGGCATCTTGAGGTCCGTCCTGCGCGCCGCGTTCAGGCCGATGAACGCGAAGATGAGGCTCTCCAGCAGCGGGAAGAACGCGTAGATTATCAGGAAATCACTAAAGGTGGGCTTCTTCGGCTTCGCCGGCTTTGACGACTCGTTGGCCTTGCGCGCCTTATCCGTGGTGTATTTCTGCTCCCACTTCTTGAGCTCGACGGGGTACTTCTTGAGCGCGTCCTTGTAGTCACGGTTGGCGATCTCGCTCCAGAGCGGGTACTGGATGAAGACCGCGACGACCAGGACCAGCACGATGACCTGGAACATCTTCATCTCGAGCGTGCCCGCGCGGATGACGTTCCACTGTCCCGAGGCGGGGGCGCCCTTTTCGACCGAAGCCGGCTTCGCGCCCGGTTTCTGGTTGGTAGCCCCTGCCCCGGCCGCGCGGGGCATCCCGGAAGGCCTTGCCCCGGCCTTATTCTTCTGCGGGTCGACCGGCTTTCCCCTGGCGTAGGTGGCACGCCTCGCGCCGGTCTTCTTCTTTTTCTTCTTGTTCGCCAATCTCTCCGCCCTGATGCGCCTTCGGGCGGCGCTTTCATTAGAGTTCGGTATCGGATATCGGCCTATTCTATAATAGTCGCGACGGGTTTGACCCGCGCGTCAGCAGGCAACGCCGCCCACGGCAGTGGGGCGGTTCAAAGGAGGGGGCCAGCATGTTTGATTTCCTGATGACCGACGAACAGAAAGCTCTGCAGGAGGAGGTGCGCGACTTCACGCGCTCCATAGACCGGCAGTACCTGCTCGACATGGACGCCGAGAAGATCCAGTACCCGAAGGAGATACTGGTCGAAGCCGCCGCGCGCAACCTGCTGGGACTCCGCTTCCCGAAAGAGTACGGGGGTCGGGGACTCGGGTGGGTCGAGGAGTGCATCGCCATAGAGGAGATGGCCACCCTGGGCATCCCTCCCGCCTGCCTTTACTCGCTGGTCTCCATCGTCGGCGAGTGCATCAACGAGTTCGGCACCGAGGAGCACAAGCAGAAGTACCTCGCGCCGACCATCGCCGGCAAACTCTTCTGCTCCGAGGCCCTCACCGAGCCGAGGGGCGGCTCCGACTTCTTCGGGGCCACGACCACGGCAAAGAGGGAGGATGACCACTACGTCCTCCACGGGCAGAAACGCTTCATCGTAGGCGCCGAGGGGTCCGACTACTTCATGGCTTACGCCAGGACGGCCCCCGACGCGCCGCCACGCGACAGCCTGTCCTGCTTTCTGGTCGACCGCGACGACGACGTCGAGGTAAAGCACGTCTACGGCCTCATGGGGGCACGGGGCGGAGGCACCGGCAGGGTGCTGTTCCGCGACACCAGGGTTCCCGCCGGGAACCTTGTGGGCGTCGAGAACGAGGGAGGCCGCATCTTCTATCGGATGATGATCCCCGAGCGTCTCACTTCGGCGGCGGGCGCCCTGGGCGGGGCCAGGGCCGCGATCGAGGTGGCCTCGCGATACAGCACCAGGAGAAGGGCGTTCGGCACGCCCATCAAGGACTTCCAGGCGGTCTCGTTCAAGATAGCCGAGTCCGTGACCGAGCTCGACGCGGCGAGGGCCCTTGTCTACGCGACCGCAAGCGCCATCGACAGCGGCAAGGTGTCGGCCGGGCGGCTGCGCCGGATGGTCTCGGAGTCCAAGAAGTTCTCAACCGAGATGTCCTGGCACGTGGTGAACCACGCCATGCAGGTGATGGGTGGCATCGGCTACACGAACGTCTACCCGATAGAGCGGGGGCTGCGCGACTGCCGGCTGATAATGATATGGACCGGCACGAACGAGATAATGAACCTCATCATCCAGCACGAGTACTACAAGGAGATGGCGGAGATGAAGGCGGCCGGCCGCGACACCGAGTGGGACGCGGTCGAAGCGTTCAACGAGGAAGAAAAGATCTACGAATAGCGCTTACGGTCGTCACGCCGGAGCGAGTGAGCGGCCCCTCACGGAATACGCCACACCCGATATTTCCGACGTATTCTCATCCCAGATGGAGCGAAGGAGGGAGTCCCCCGAGGAGTAATCCGCAGCCACAGGGTCCAGTCTTCCAAGCGTTGAGGCCGGCGAGGACATCGACGAGGGGGACCCGTCCCGAGCAACATCCCGAGCAGCCCCGCGTGACGGGACGCTACTGGGTGTTGGCGGGCAGCGGTGCCACCTTTGTAGGGGCGGTCAGGTTCAACTTCTCGTTGTACTTGCTGTAGGTGACCTCGGCGTCCTGCGTCATCTTGTCGCCGGCCTCCGCGAAGCCCTGCTGGATCAGATCGTTGGGCACCCTGGATTCGACCGTCATCACCGACCGCTTGAAGTACTCGTTGCGTGTCAGCGCGTAGAAGTCTAAGACGACCTTCATCTCCGTGAGCTCGTCGACCGTTCGGATCTGCTTTCCCGTGGGATCCTTCAGCAGGTCGGTCACGCCGGGCTGCTTCACGAGCTCGGCCATGTCCGGCACGCCCTTGACGTGATAGACGGACTGCCCGTCGATCCTGGTGTTCCCGAGCTTGCTGATGCTCTTGAACTCCTTGAGGTATTGTGACATCGAGAGCGCCTGCGTCACGGGAGGCGATATCTGGACCGCTGGCGGCACGTCGTACCAGTTCCCCGCGAGCTGCCAGTACTGCTTTTTGCCGATCTGCAGCATCGTCACGTCGGCGCCGGCCACCAGGTTGGTCTTCATGGTGAAATCGCCGGTCCGCTGATCGTAATCGCCTGAGGCCTCCTGCACGTAGTTGCGCTTCGCCAGCTGCCCCTGCTGTACTGGGGCGCGCGGCAGGTGCATCGTCTGCTTGATCTCGAAATGCACCGTCTTGATGTCTTCTTTGGACGTGCGCATCGAGTCCTTCATGACCTGCTCGGCACTCGGGCCACACCCCGCCACAAGGATCAGGAGCAGCGGCAGGATAAGTAACAGGACAAGGAGCTTTCTCAATCTGCTTCACCTCTCGAAAATCGGGCGCCCTGCGCCTCGCGACCTGCGATCCGGAGACGCGGTTGCCAGCGGCGTGCCGTCGCTGATTATAACGATGTCCGGTGACGGCGGATACCGGTCTCGGGGGGCCGGGCGTCGTTCCGGCGGCCCTTTAGCGGTCGTGATGAGTCGTATGTCAAAAGCGCCCGCATGTCGTACAATAATCCGAGCCCGCGCATGAGCGCTCGGCCTTGCCGTTTGACGGTCACAAATCCAGGGCGGTTCGATTGGACGGATACGCCGGCAAGCTCCTCAACCTCAACCTGAGCGACGGGAGCGCGAAAGAGTTCATAATCCCTGAGGACGTTGTCCAGAAATACCTGGGAGGTAAGGGGCTGGGCATGTGGCTCCTGTACAGGGGCCTCGAAGCCCACGTGGACCCCCTTGGATCCGACAACGTGGTCCTGCTCATGACCGGTCCGCTCACAGGCCTGGGCATCCCTGCGATGAACCACCTGTCGATCTGCACGAAGTCCCCGCTTACCGGGACCGCCGTCGAGGCTTCGCTCGGTGGTGATTTCGCCGAGAAGCTCAAGTCCTGCGGTTACGACGGCGTGATACTCAGGGGGCGCTCGCCGCGGCCCGCTATAGTCGACATCACTGTCGGCAGGTGGAAGATCCGGAACGCCGGCAACCTCTGGGGGGCCAACGTGGTCCGGACCCAGGAGCTGCTGGCCAGCAAGATGGCCAGCGTCCTCTGCATCGGCCCCGCCGGAGAGAACCTCGTCAGGTATGCGACCGCGGTCTCGGGGGAGCACGTCGCCCAGAGGGGCGGCACCGGAGCGGTCCTTGGCTCCAAGCTCGTGAAGGCCATCCGGGTTGGCGGCAATTTTGAGACCCCGGTGTTCGACCGTGAGCGGCTCAAGCGTCCCGCGGACGGGATGCGCCAGAGGCTCAAGGCCGGTGCCGATTTCGAGTACCCTGGCACGGTGAGCAACCTGGCGAAGTGCAACGAGAAGGGTGTCCTCCCGACCAGGAACTTCACCTTCGGCTCGTTCGACCGTTACGTGGAGATAGCGGGTGAGGCCCTGAGGTCACAGGCCAAGCGCAAGGCGCTCGGGTGCCCCGGCTGCCCGATCGCCTGCACGACGGAGATCAAGCTTCCCACCAGGACGGGCACCGTGCGCATCAAGGGACCGGGATACCAGGCGCTGGCGATGCTCGGGAGCAACCTGGCCATCGACGACCTGGACTCCGTGGTCAGGAACAACTACGCCTGCTACCTCCTGGGCCTCGACCCCGTGAGTACCGGCGGCGCCATCGCGACCGCGATGGAGTTGTCCGAAAAGGGCAGGATGGACCTGCCGCTACGGTTCGGCAGCGCAAGGGAGGTCGGCCCCCTCCTTCCCCTGATCGCCGAGCGCAAGGGCCCCGGAGCTGAGCTCGCCGACGGCGCGAGCAGCCTGGTCCTGAAGCACGGTTACAGCGACCTGGCGATGGTCTCCAAGCAGATGGAGATGTCCGGCTACGACCCGAGGGGCTGCTGGGGCCAGGGACTGGCCTTCGCGACCTGCCCTCAAGGCGGCACGCATGTGGGCTCGATGATGGCCTCGCCGGAGGTCCTCGGGTTCCCCGTCGCGATACCGGGCACGCGCGCGGCAGGCAAGGTGCGGCTGACTGTGTTCTCGCAGGACATGTTCAACGCGCTGGGGTGCCTGGCCATGTGCTTCCGCGCGGGTTACTGCCTGATCACAGTGCCGAACTGGGTCAAGGGCCTGCCCCAGCCGGTAACGGGTTTTCTGGCCGGGCGGATGCCCGGCATCTCGACCACGACGGTCGACATCTACGATTTCTACAAGGCTCTCTCGTACATCACCGGCGTCCGCTATACCAGGCAGGCCTTCCTGCGCGTCGGCGAACGCGTATCCAACCTGGAGAGGCTCTTCATACTCCGCGAGGGCTTTTCCAGCAAGGACGACTCCCTTCCGCTGAGGTTCATCGGAGAGCCTTTCCGCGAGGGCCCCATCGCGGGCAAGGTGGTGCCGATGACGAAGATGCTCCTGAAATACTACCGGGCCAGAGGCTGGAACGAGGTAGGCATACCGACGGTGCAGCGCCTTCACCGGCTCGGCATTGAAGAACTGCAGCAATAGGACAGGGGTGAGCCCTTCGTTCGTCCTTGCCAAACGCTCTCTCTTGGTCAATCCTTAACCAGAGGACTCCTTGCGAATACCGCTTGAGAAGGCATGACTACAGTACTTCCAAATAAAATCATCCGGTTCCTGAAGGACCACTGGTTCTCCGTGATGATGGGCGCCATCGGCACGTTCGGTGTCGTCTTCTACACCGTTACGGCGACCCGTTATTCCGACGTGTTCTTCGAGCGGAACAGGGCCTATGTCGTGGGACTCGTATTCATCGTGCTCTTCGCCCTCACGATAATCATCGTCATCTATTACGTCGAGCGGCAGCAGTCGATCCAGAAAGAGCTGTTCCGGACCAGCGCCGAACTGAGCAGCTCCGAGCAGAGGCTCCGGGGCATACTCGAGCACACCAACGACGTGATATTCGCCCTCGACGAGGAAGGGGTCATCACGTTCGTCAGCCCGAACGCCGCCCGGGCCCTCGGCTACTCGGTCGAAGAGATCATGGGCACGCACTTCAGCTGGCTGCTCACCGACGAATCGAGGCGGGTGGCCTCTTATCACTTCGCGATGGCCGCCTTCGGAAGGACCGAGAGCGAGAACTTCGATATCGAGGTCGCCGCCGCCGACAGGAGAAAGGTGCCGATGGCCGCCAGGGCCACCGCCATGCGCTCGGGAGGCAAGTTCATGGGCGTGATGGGCATGCTCACCGACATGTCCGCTGCCCGGCAGGCGGAGGCCGACCAGGTGCGGTACGCGAGGGCACTGGCGACTCTGACGGCGATAGGCACCAGCTCGTATCCTCCTTTTGACATCGACGACAAGCTGGTGGAAACCCTGGTGTCCACCCTCGAGATAACCGGGATGGACGCGGGTGCCCTCTACATCCGCGAAGAGAAGGACCAGGCGTTGAAGCTGCGGGTCAGCCACGGCCTTTCGGACGATTTCGCCCGGGCGGTGGGCGGAATCGGCGTGGACGAGGTCGACATGGTCGAGGCCGCGGAGGTGAGCGAGGACTTCACAGTGTTCGGGGTCTCACACCTGCCGGACAGGGTCCGCACCGCCATCGCGCGCGAAGGTCTCGAGTTCGTGTGCGCGGTGCCGCTGATGACGAGGAACCGCGTTACGGGTTCGATGATAGTGTCGAGCAGGAGCGAATCCTCCCTCACCGAGAACGACGCCAGCATCCTCCTGAACGTGGCTCAGAAGCTTGCCGTGTCGCTGGACAACTCGCTGCTGCTGGAGCAACTCGTAACGAGCCGCAACCAGATAGAGGCGACTCTCGAAAGCCTCGACGACCCGGTGGTGGTGCTGAACGTGGACGCCCGCGTTTCATACGTGAACAGCAGCTTTACCCGGCTGCTGGGGGTGGACAGGGACTACGCGATAGGCTCGAGCCTGTACGATATCATCTACGGGAACATCCAGAAGTTCCCGGAGTTTCCGCGCGAACGCTCCACGCTGGAAGAGCAGGTTTTGAAAAGGCTGCGGGAAAGCCCGACGCAGTTCGAGATGCGGGTGCGGTCGGGCAGCGCGGCTCGCATATACCGGGTCGTGGTGACCGACATCGAGGTGGACGGCAGGGTCGAGGGCTACGTGGCCGTGATGCACGACATCACCGACTACAAGAGGCTCGACGAGATGCGCTCGGATTTCGTCGCGGCGGCGTCGCACCAGCTCCGCACGCCTCTCGCAAGCATCGTCGGGTTCGGCGAGACGATCCTGCATCATTTCGACAGGCTGGACGACGAGGAGAAGAGAGACTACACCGCGATCGTCGTCAGGCAGGCCCGGAAGCTGGCCAGTATAGTGAACGACCTGCTGGACTTCTCGAGGCTCGAGAAAGGCGAGCTGGGGCTCGAGAGGGAGAAGATATACCTCCCGGAGATTGCGGCGGACGTCGTCAACGACTTCAGGGAATCGAACCCTGACCACGACTTCTCTTTCGCGTTCGGACCGGACTTCCCGACGGTATACGCCGATTACTTCAAGGTCGAACACGTCCTCAACAACCTGGTCTCGAACGCCGTCAAGTACTCCCCCGAGGGTGGGACCATCGAGATCGGCGGGCGCTGTGCGAACGGCGCGGTCGAGGTGTGGGTCTCGGACCAAGGGCTTGGTATATCTCCCGATGAGTTGGACAAGCTCTTTGCGCGGTTCTACAGGTCCCCCCCCAGCAAGGTCATCGCTCAGGACGGGACAGGGCTGGGGTTGTACATCGTGAAGATGCTGGTCGAGGCCCAGGGCGGTGAGGTCAGCGTCGAGAGCCGGCCCGGGAGCGGCTCGAAGTTCAAGTTCTCGCTGCCGCTCTGAGCAAGGCGGCGTCGGTCACATCCCGGGTCAGGTCAGGCCACCGAACTTGCGTATGCGACGGTTGTACTCGGTTATCGCCTCGAGCAGGTGCTCCCTCCTGAAGTCAGGCCAGAGCGTGTCGGTCACGTAGAGCTCCGCGTAAGCGAGCTCCCACAGCAGGAAGTTGCTTATCCTCATCTCCCCCGCCGTCCGTATCATCAGGTCGTAGTCCGTCACGTCGGGGGTATAGAGATGCCTGTTGATGACTTTCTCGTTGATCGACGAAGGCTTCAGCCTGCCGGCACGGACCTCCTCGGCGATCGAACGGACGGCGTCCACCAGCTCGGCGCGCCCGCCGTAATTGAACGCCACGTTGAGCTTGAGGCCCGTATTGCCCCTCGTTATCTCCGCGGCCTCGGCCATCTTCCTCACCATCGAGTTGGGGACCCTGCCCCGCCTGCCGATAAAGCGGATCCGCACGTTGTTCTCGTCGAACAGCGCCACCCGCCTGTCGAGCAGCTCGCGGTTGAAGCTCATCAGGAAGCGGACCTCGTCGGCCGGCCTCTTCCAGTTCTCGGTGGAGAAGGCGTAAAGGGTCAACGCCTCCAGGCCCAGCTCCGCCGCGGCCACAACGGTCGCGGTCACAGCCTCCTCACCCGCCCTGTGACCCTCGATGCGGGGAAGCCCTCTGCTCGTGGCCCAGCGGCCGTTGCCGTCCATGATTATCGCGACCCTGGAGGGTATCTCCAGCTCGATCTCGGCCATCGGCAAGCCCCTTCCCGTTCGAGTGAGAGCCGTCAGGGCATCGTCTTCATGACCCTGTGCGACTTGAACTCCTTTTCCATCCAGTGTTCCACGACCTTGTCCATCAGCATGCGGAGCTCGCGCATCCTGGCCACCGGGAGCCTGACTTCAGGCCATTCGCCCAGGCCGTGGCCGGCCATCCAGGCCAGGTCTGCGCTCGCGGGCGCCCCGATCCTTATCAGCCTGCCGACGTCACCCCTGCGCCCGCCCCTGCATCCCTCGCACAGGAGGCCGCCGAGGCTCAACGAGAGAGATACCTCGCCGCGCGATATCTCGGCTCCGCAGCCGGCACACCGCCCTGCTGTGAGCTCGAAGCCCGCCAGGGCCAGGGCGCGGTAGTCGAAGAATGCGGCGGTGAAGAGAGCCCTTGTCGGGTACTCCTTCAGGAGGCTGAGGCCTCGGAGCATGAGGTCGAACAGCTCCGGGTGCGGCTCGTGCTCCTGGGTGATGCCGTCGATCAGCTCGGCCATCCCGGACGCGTGGACGAAGAGCGCGATGTCCTCTCTGACCTCGTGGAAGGAGGTCTCTATCTCGGCCTGTCTCACTATGTCGAGGCTGCGCCCGGTGTGGACGAGCAGCCTGGCGCAGGTGAACGGCTCGAGCCTTGCGCCGAACCTGCTGGTGGTCTTGCGAAGCCCCTTCGCCACGGCCGAGCGCTTCCCGTGCTCCCGGGTCAGCACCCTGATTATCTTGTCCGCCTCGCCGAGCTTGTGCGACCGCAGCACTATCCCCAGGTCGCCGAAGTCCGGACCGGGCCTCGGGCTCTTCTGACGCGCCGCCCGCCCTTCAGGTCCGACTTGCATTGATGAAATCCTCGATGATCTCGGGGCCCGCGCTGGTGCCGATGAGGCTTGCGCCCGCGTGAAGCATTTCCTTCACGTCGGCCCAGGTGCGTATGCCGCCCGAGGCCTTCACGCCGGCCTCGGTGCCGGCTATCTCCTTGAGCAGCCGCACGTCCTCGACCGTTGCGCCCCCGCTGCCGAACCCGGTCGCCGTCTTCACGTAGTCCACGCCGAGGTCGACGGCGATGCGGCACGCCCGGGCTGTCTGCTCGCCGGACAACGATGGGGTCTCGAGGATGGCCTTCACGACGATCGGACCCTCGAGCGTCATGCGCTCCCAGGCCTTGACGGTCTTCAGGACCTCCTCGAGGTCCTCCCGAACCAGGTCCCACTCGCCAGACCTTGCGGCCGAGTAGTTGATCACCACGTCGAGCTCTCTGGCCCCCTCCTCCAGCGAATACCGGGCCTCGGCGGCCTTGGCCTCGGGCGCACCGTAGCCGAACGGGAACGAGACGGGCGCACCGATGGTCACGTCCGTAGCCCCGAGCATTCCCACCGCCAGCGGCACGTAGCAGGGCGGCAGGAATATCGCGCGAAAACCCCAGCGGCCCACATTCTTTATGAAGCGCGAGTACCGCTCGAGCGTCTCCTCGGGCTGTAGCAACGTACAATCGATGATGCCCAGTAGCGACTTGGGGGTCAGCGCCTCGGGGTCGATGACGGGAAAACCCTGAGCAGCCTGGTCCGCCGGTCCTGTGCCTTCGGGCTGGCCCGAGGCTGAGCATGGCAGGTCAGGTCCTCTACCCCGGGGCACGTCAGGTTGGTCGGTCATGCGCAACTCCTCCGTCAGATCAGTAGCATCCCGATGGCGAGATAGATCGCGAGGCTCAGGACATCCATTGTTGTCCCGATCAGGGGGCCGGACACCGCCGCCGGGTCCCTGTCCAGCGCGCGCAGCGTTATCGGCATCGCGCACCCGACGATAGACGCGGCAACCACCGTCAACCCCAGCGAAAGGCCTACCACCAGGCCGATGGACGCGCTCTGGTGGAACAGGAGGCTCAGCCCGGCGACCGCGCCGCCGGCGACGATCCCGACCAGGACGCCCCATGCGACCTCGCCCGAGACCTCGCGTGCCGTCTCGCGGCTGCGCGGTTTTCCGGTCGTTAGCCATCGCCCCATGATCGTAGACGACTGCACCGCGATGTTCCCGCCCATCGTGACGAGCAGCGGTATGAAGAACACCAGCACTATGAACTTCTGCAGCACCGGCGAGTAGAGCTTCAGCAGGCCGCCCGCCACCAGTATCTCGACGACCACCGCGACCAGGAACCAGGGAAGCCTCCTGCCCAGGTTGGCCAGGAGCCCAACGCGGGCTTCGTCCTCCACGCCGGTCGCACCGGCGAACTTCATTATGTCCTCTTCGGCCTCGTCGTCGATCACGTCCATGACGTCGTCGACGGTGACGATGCCGAGCATCGCCCCATCATCCGCGGTCACCGGGACCGCCAGGAGGTCGTATTTGCTGATGACTTCCGCTACCTTCTCCTGGTCGTCATCGGGCGCAACGGATATCACGTCGCCGGAAAGCATCTGTTCGACGAGTCGGCCGGGCGGCGAGACTATCAGTTCCCTCAGCGACAGGACGCCCTCGAGCGTCCCGTCGTCGTCGACCACGTAGACGTAGTAGATCGTCTCGACGTCGGGGCTGACGGAGCGCAGTTGCTCCACCACCTCCTCCGCCGTCGCGCTGGGGGGTACCGAAACGTAGTCGGGCGTCATCAGGCCGCCCGCGCTCTCGTCGACGTATGTGAGCAAGTCCTCGAGCTCACCCGCCTGCTCCCGCCCGAAGAGCCGAAGCAGCACTTCGCGCTGCTCCTCCGGGATGTCCCCAAGCAGGTCGACAGCCTCGTCCACCGGCATGCTCACCAGCAGGTCGTGGAGCTGCCCGGTGCGAAGCCCGGCGGCTACCTCGATCTGGTGCTCCTCATCCATCTCCAGCAGCGCGCGGGCGGCGAACCGTGGATCGAGCTTGACCAGGATGCCGGTCTCCTGCTCGTTCTCGAGCTCGGACAGGACTTCGGCCGCGTCGGCGGAGTGGAGGTTGCCGACGGTCGTGACGGCCTGGGACAGGTCGCCGCGCGCGAGCATATCGCGCACGGTCTCGAGTATCACCCTGTTGGAATCTTCCACCTGACACCGCCTCGAAGGCCGGAACCGCCTTATCGCCGAAGCTCATCCTACCGCAGTTGCGCGCGCCCAGACAGGCCGGCCGACGGTGGTCCGTCTAGTCGTAGTCGAGGCTCTGGATGAACTGAGGGTTCTTCGACCAGTCTTTCTCGACCTTCACCCTGAGCTCCAGAAAGACCTTGTTGCCGAGCAGCGGCTCTATGTCGGCGCGGGCCCGGGAGCCGATATCCTTGATCATTCGCCCGCCCTTGCCGATCAATATCCCCTTTTGTGACTCTTTCTCCACGTAGATGACGGCCTCGATATCGATGAGGTCGTCGCCCCGCGGCTCAATCCCCTCGACCATGACCGCCACGCTGTGGGGCACCTCGTCCCTTGTGAGCCGGAGTGCCTTCTCCCTGATGAGCTCGGCCACCAGCACCTTCTCCGGCTGGTCGCTGACGGTGTCCTCCGGGAAGTACATCGGCCCGTCAGGTATGAACCCCCCGAGGATATCGACCAGCGTGTCGACGTTGTCGCCCTGTTTCGACGACACAGGCACCACCTCGGCGAACGCGTACAGGTGTCGCGCGACGTCGAGCTGTGAGAGGGTCTTTCCCGGGTCCAGCAGGTCGACCTTGTTGACCACGCCCACCACGGGTGTGTCGACCTTCTCGAGCTCGCCCGCGATGAAGACGTCTCCTCTGCCTATCGTCTGCGCGCCGTCGATCACGAAGACCACCACGTCGACGTCGGCCATCGTAGAGCGCACCATGGAGTTGAGCCTCTCGCCCAACGGGTCGCGGGGCTTGTGGAAGCCGGGTGTGTCCACGAAGATCATCTGCGCTTCGCCGGAGGTCAGGACGGCCCTGATCCTGTTTCGGGTGGTCTGGGGTTTCTCGGAGGTGATGGCTACCTTGCGCCCGGCGATACTGTTCAAAAGGGTCGATTTACCCACGTTCGGCCGGCCGATTATGCCGATGAAGCCGGAGCGGAACGGTTCGTCCTCGTCGTCTCCGCCGACGCTCGCACCCTCTTCTATATCCGTCCCGCCGCCGACGGCCTCTTCGCGTGTCTCGTCCAAGTCGCCTCACCAGCCTTCAACGGATGCCTCGGTCGCGCCGCTCCGCCCTCGCCGTCAGGTCTGTGGAAATCGCCGCATCCCGATGTTGATGAGAAGTCCGACGCAGATGAAATTTATGATGAGCGAACTACCCCCGTAGCTCATGAAGGGCAGCGTTATGCCCGTTACCGGCATTATGCCCATGGTCATCCCGGCGTTCACGAGTATCTGGAACAGGAACATGACCACGATTCCCACCGCCACCATCGTACCGAAGGGGTCCCGTGCCGTGAGCGCTATCTTCAGCCCCCTCCACAGGAGCAGGCCGAAGAGCGCCAGGAGTATCACGGCACCGATGAACCCGAGCTCTTCTCCGACCACCGAGAATATGAAGTCCGTGTGGTGCGCGGGAATGAACTTCAGGTTCGTCTGCGTCCCCTGGAATATCCCCTTGCCCAGGAACTGGCCTGAACCTATCGCGATCTTCGACTGCATCAGATTGTAGCCGGAGTGCAGCGGGTCCATGTCGGGTTTCAGGAACACCAGCAGGCGGTCTACCTGGTAGGACTTCAAGACGTGCAACCAGACGGCGGCGGCCACAAGGGCTATCACTCCCACCCCCAGCACCGCGACCTGCCGGGCGCGCGCGCCGCCTATCAGGAGCATGCCTGTCACGATGACGAAGACGGAAAGGGTAATCCCGAGGTCCGGCTCGACGAATATCAAAATCATCGGCACGGCGGCTATGCCGAGCGCCTGCAGGAAATCCTTGTTGGCCCCGATCTCCATCCTCCTGTCGGCTATGAAGGTGGCGAGGACCAGGATGACCGCGACCTTGGCCAGCTCCGACGGCTGGAAGTCCCTGATGCCGAGGGATATCCAGCGGTGCGCGCCTCCCCTCGCCGGGAACAGGTACACCAGGAGCAGGAGGAAGAGCGTGGCCCCGTATATGATCTTCGAGTACGGCATTATCTTGCGGTAGTCGAAGCTGGCGGCGAGCAGCATCGCTATCAAGCCTATGATCAGCGCCATGAGCTGGCTCTTCAGGAAATAGGTGGGGTTGGGGTCGGCGCGCGTCGCGCTGTAGATCATCACCACTCCGAAGACGCCAAGCCCGAGCACCGCGAGCAGCAGCAGCCGGTCGATCTTGCGCATCGGGAATCGCTTGAGGAGCTCTTTCGCGGGGCTGGTCCTTACGAGCCCCGGGGTGAACTCTGTTGCGCCTCTGCCCTTCATCATCGGAAAAGCACCGGCTTAGTCCCCCACGCTCGGCAGTATCTCTCCCTGGCCCTGAACCTGGAAGATGCCCTCGAGTATCCTTCTCGCGACCGGGGCCGCGCTCTCGCCGCCGTGCCCGCCCTCCTCGATCGCGACCGCGACGACGTACTTGGGCGCGCCGGCGGGCGCATAGCAGCAGAACCACGCGGTCGGCTGCTTTCCGACCACCTCGCTGGTGCCGGTCTTGCCGGCCACCGGGATCTGCGCGAGCGGGAAGCCCTTGAACGTGGCGGCTGCAGTCCCCTTGCCCTGGACCACTCCGGTGAGGGCCTGCGAGACCTGGTTGATGTCCTGCGGGCTGGCCGGCAGTTCGGACACCGTTTCGACCTTCGAGCTCTCGAGCACGTGCCCGTCCTCGTCCTCGAGCGCCTTCATGAGGTGCGGGCGGATGAACTTGCCTCCATCGGCGATGCCCGCGTACAGGTATGCCATCTGCAGGGGCGTCGTCAGCAGGTCGCCCTGCCCTATCGCCATGTTCACGGTGTCGCCCGGGTACCATACCTGGTACTGCGGGTTGTTCCTGTTGAACTCCTTCTTCCACTCCGGGGTCGGGACCCTGCCCTCCATCTCGCTGGTCAGGTCGATGCCGGTGCGCTTGCCCAGCCTGAAATCTTTCGCGTAGTCCCAGAGCGTCTTTCCCTGCGAGGTTGTCGGCCGCGAGTAGAACATGTTGCCGAGCGTGTAGAAGACTATGTCGCAGGACTGGATTATCCCGTTGAACAGGTCTATGTGCCCGTGCGTGCCCCAGCAGTACTTCGGGTAATCCTTGAAAGCTCCCTGCGTGAAGACGTGCTGGCAATCGAACGGCGAGTTCATTACGCAGAGCTGTTCGGTCAACGCGGCCATGGCGGTGACGACCTTGAACGTCGACCCGGGCGGGAGCTGGCTCATGATGGCCCGGTTGTTCAGGGGATACTGGTTCTGCGGGTCCATCAGGGCTTTCCAGGCACGCTCGCTGATGCCGCCGACGAAGTCGTTCAGGTTGTAGGTGGGGAAGCTGGCCATGGCGATGACCTCACCGTTGGTGGGGTCAAGCACGACCGCCGAGCCGCCGGACGCCGTGTACTTGCGGTTCGTCTCTGGATCGTACCTGGTGCGCGCCGCCTCGACGCCCCACTGCAACGCGTTTTCCACCACGGCCTGGATATCCTGGTCGACGGTGAGCCTTATCTCTTCGCCCGACCTGGGCTCCTGGCGCGAGATCACCCGTATCGCATTGCCGGAGGCGTCCACCTCCAGCCTGTACTTGCCTACCTTGCCGCGGAGCTGTTCGTCGTAGGTGCTCTCGATGCCGGACAGGCCGATCTCGTCGCCCGCCTGGTATCCCTTGTCCTTCTTCTTGGCCAGCGTCTCGGGCGATATCTCGCCGAGGTAGCCGATGAGGTGCGCGGCCAGCTGGTTGTGCGGGTATTCCCTGACAGGCATGGTGCCCGCTATGACGCCCGGGAACTCGCGCTGGTGCTCGCGTACGTAGGTGACAGTCTCCTCGCTTACGTCGCTCTTGATGAGGACGGCGCGCTGGTTGGGCGCCTGGGACTTCTCGATTTTGAACTTGATATCTTTCTCGCCCAACCCGAGCAGCCTCGAGAGACGGCCTATGACCGTCTTGTCCTGTCCCAGCTCCGCGGGGACGACCGAGATAGTGAGCGCGTTCCTGTTCTTGACCAGCACCTTGCCGTTCCTGTCCAGGATCGAGCCGCGCGGCGCCTCGAGCGAGATCTCGCGGATACGGTTCCCCTCGGCCTTTTTCTTGTAAGCCGTCCCCCCCACGATCTGCATGAACCAGAGGCGGGTGAACAGCACACCGAGGACCGCGATTATCACGAGCCCCAGTATCGCAAGCCGGCGTTCGAGCCCTTCCTGAGCCGAGTTTGGCTTGTAGTAGGTCGTCTCGCTCGGCCTGATCCTCAGTTTTGTCCTGTTTATCAGTCGCATTCAGAACACCTGCACCGGTGCTATCTGCCGGTGGTACGTATCGCCAGCGTGGACTCTTCCTTGTCGTCGAAACGGAACCGCCTTATCAGCGGATAGAACAGGAACACGGCCAACACGTCATACAACGCAGAGGCGAACACAACGGTCACCTTGAAAGTCGGGAGTTGCTCCTGGCCCAGCACCGCTAGCGCCGCCTGGTGGATGGACTGCTCGAACAGGCTCATTAAGAAGACGAGCAGGATGGGCAACAGTATCGAGTATGTCATGAAGAAGTCCTTGAGGACCCCCGCGGCAAAGGCCGCGAGCGCCTTCGAGAATGCCCCTACCCCCAGGACCTGCGGCCCGACTATGTCCTGCAGCAATCCTCCGAAGAAACCGACCAGCGCCCCCTCCATGGGACCATCGGTCACGGCCACCAGCACCGCGACGACCAGTATCAGGTCCGGCTGCGCGCCCAGCAGCTTGAACTGCGGCAGGACGGCGATCTGAAGGATGAAGGCCAGCACGACCACCGTCGCCAGGAACAACTGCCGCCGGCGGCTCACTGTGCCTCCTTGAGGATGATCGATTCGGGCTGGGGCATGATTATTATCAGCACCTTGTCGAGGCGGGAGAAATCGACCAGCGGCTCTACCTCGATAAGCCTCGTAAGTCCCTTCGAGCGCTTGGTCACCTTGCTCACCAGGCCTATCGGTATTCCCGGGGGACACGTTCCGCCCATCCCGCTGGTCTCAAGGCTGTCGCGGACCTTGAGCTGGGTGTCGGAGTTCATCGGGGTGAACCTCACCGTCGCTTCGTTGCGGCCTTCGATGATGCCGGTGGCGCGGGTGGTCACGTCCCTGCCCCCGATCCCGGAGCGCGAGTCGGTGATCAACTGGACGACCGCCGAGCGGGAGCCGACGGATATTATCCTTCCCACCAGGCCTTCTTCGGTTACGACCGACATGTATTTCTTTACGCCTTGCGACGAGCCTTTGTTGACGATCATCAGCCTCTGCCAGTTGTCCGGGGACTGGCCTATGATGTCGGCGCCGACCGTCTCGTATTCGGGGTGCCCCTCGGTCCAGTTCAAGAGCCTCTCCAGCTCTTCGACCTCTTTTTCCAGCTCAGCGTTCTGGGTGGCCTGGCGCTTGAGCGCGCCGACCTCCTTCTCTAACTCGCGTTTACTACTGGCCAGGGAGGGCAGGTGGAAGAGGTTCACGAAGCCATCCTTGATAGGCCTGAAGAGCTTGGAGAAGCCGGAGCTGACCGGCGAGATCACGTCGAGGAAGAAGTTCTGGACCTTGTGGAGAGGCCCCTTGTCGCTCTCGCGGACGTACAGCGTGACGAGCGTTACGCACACGATAAGAATAACAATGAGGATAATCCGGTTTCTGCTTGTCCTGGGAGTGGCAGGCATGATATCTCCGGCGAGGCCCTACTGCCCTGCGGAAGAGATTAACACCTTCTTCATGATATCGAACTCTTCCAGGCACTTGCCGGAGCCCATTGCTACGCACAGCAGCGGATCTTTCGCGGTATGGACCGGCATGCCGGTTTCGTTTCTGATGCGCTCTTCCAACCCTTTCAGCAGCGCCCCACCGCCGGCGAGGATGATGCCCTCGTCCATGATGTCGCTCGCAAGCTCCGGCGGCGTGCGGTCGAGCGCGTCCTTGACGGTCTGCACGACCTGGCTGACCGGCTCCTCGATCGACTGCCTGACCTCGTCGGCGGTGACCACAACGGTCTTCGGCAGGCCGGTGGCGAGGTCGCGTCCCTTTATCTCGGCTTCCATCTCGTCTTCAGACAGCATGAAGGCCGAGCCTATCTTCAGCTTGAGCGACTCGGACGTCCTCTCCCCGATCATGAGCTGGTAATCCCTCTTGATATAACTGATTATCGCTTCGTCCATCTCGTCGCCGCCGACCCGGATCGACTGGCTGGTCACTATCCCGCCCAACGAGATGACCGCGACCTCGGTGGTCCCGCCGCCGATGTCGACGACCATGTTGCCGATTGGCTCGTGTATCGGGAGGCCCGCGCCGATCGCCGCGGCCATCGGCTCCTCGATGATGAAAGCGGCCCTGGCGCCCGCCTGGATCGTCGCCTCCTCGACCGCCCTCTGCTCGACGCCGGTGATGCCACTGGGCACGGCCACAACAACGCGAGGGCGCGCGAGCGACCTGCGCTGGTGGACCTTCTGTATGAAGTAGCGGAGCATCTTCTCAGTCACGTCGAAGTCGGCGATGACGCCATCCTTGAGAGGCCTTATCGCCACGATATGGGCAGGGGTCCTCCCGACCATGCGCTTGGCCTCTTCGCCCACGGCGATGATGGCGTTGGTGATGGTGTTCACAGCGACGACGGACGGCTCGTTGAGGACTATGCCCTCACCCTTCACGTACACGAGCGTGTTCGCCGTTCCCAGGTCCACGGCCATGTCTTTGCCGAACGCGCCAGCGCCCAGCATCCTGGCAAGCAATGGCATCTGTTGTAATCTCCTGGTTCGAACTCGAGCACGGGAGAACTTCCCCGTGCTCAGATTCAAATTAAGCACAAAAACGCGAAAAAGTCACACGAGATTTTAACACATCTTAACTTATTAAACATTAGAGTCATTAAGTAACGCATTTTGCGGCCACAAACGCGCGGCGCGCCGGCGGGTCGGCGATGCCCCGCAGGCCCTTTCGTAGACTGCCGGTCAGCCCCCTTCGGGGAAGAAGAGCGCTATCTCCCTGGTTGCACTCTCGGGTGAGTCAGACCCATGAACCAGGTTCCGGGTCACGCTGGTGGCGAAGCCGCCGCGTATGGAGCCGGGGGTGGCATCGAGGGGGTCGGTCGGACCCATCGTCTGGCGGAGCATGGCGATGGCGTTCTCCCCGCTTATGACCGCCACCAGTGACGGGCCTTCGGTTATATACTCGATGAGGTCTTCGTAGAAAGGCTTCCCCTTGTGTTCGGCGTAGTGGCGCTCGGCGAGGTCGCTGTCGATGGCGAAGAACTTCATCTTCTTTATCTTATAGCCCTTCTGCTCCATCCTCGAAAGCACCTCGCCGACAAGGCCTCTCTTTACTCCGTCGGGCTTTATTATGAGCAGGGTCTCCTCGGTCTTCATCCCGCCTCCTTACCTGTCCTGTCGCATCTCTTTAGACACTCGCTGTTGTTTGAAAAACACACGGGCCTCGGCGACCGTATACAGGGACCCGGTCACGCATATCATCCCGGCACGGCCCGCGTCGCGGTAGGCCAGCTCCATTGCGCGCGCAAAATCGGGCTCGACCCGGTGCTCGATGTGCTCCATCCTGCAATAGCTGGCCAACCTCGTGGCCGCCACCGACCGCGCGCTCCTGTTCTCCGTCAGAATCACCTCTCCCGCGATCGAGCCAAGGACCCTGAGGATGCCCCTGGCGTCCTTGTCCTCGAGTATCGAGACGACCACGACGAGCTTTTCGTAATCGAACTCCCCGGTGATCGCCGCGGCGAGCTTCTCGGCGCCCAGGACGTTGTGAGCCCCGTCCATCACGACCATCGGCCTCTCCGAAAGGATCTCCAGCCTGCCCGGGACCTTGACCGACTCGAGCGCCCTGGCAAACGCCTCCGGGTCGGTCCTCTCGCGGGGGTCCGAGTAGCTCTGCGCCGCCGCGACGGAGCAGGCGGCGTTCACCGCCTGGTGCTTGCCCAGCATCGGCAGCTTGATGTCCTTGAACTCCCGCCCATCGAGGGACGTGATCGATATGAACTGCGCGGGCGGCTCACCCGGGACCCGGTATGGCACGTGGTACTCGAGTCGGAAGTCGCGCCCGAACACTTTCATCTCGGCGCCGACCTCGTGACACCTTTCCGCGATCAGCATGAGCAGGTCGCGGTCGCTCTCGGCCGTTATCGCCACGCACCCCTCGTTTATTATCCCCATCTTCTCGTACGCGATCTTCTCGCGGGTGTCTCCCAGTTCCTTCACGTGGTCGAGAGCGATGTTGGTTATCACAGCCACCTCGCAGTCCGCCATGTTGGTGGCGTCCCAGCGACCCCCCATGCCCGCCTCGAGGACCGCGACGTCGACCGAAGACTTCATGAAGTGGTGGTAAGCCACCGCCGTCACCACCTCGAAGTAGGTGACCTGCTCTCCCGCTTCCTCTTCCGCCCGCGCCACCAGCGGACGGACATCGCCGAGAGCCCGAGCGAACTGTTCGGCCGGGATCAGGCGGCCGTTTACCGATATCCGCTCCCTGACCGTCTCGAGGTGGGGGGAGGTGAAAAGCCCTACCCTGTAGCCGCATGCGGCAAGGATGGAGGAGGTCATGTGCGAGACAGACGTCTTGCCGTTGGTGCCGGTCACCTGGATCGCGTCGTACGAATCCTGCGGATCGCCCATCAGCCGGCAGAGTGCCTTGATCCTGTCGAGTGACGGCTTTACGCCGAGCACTATCTTGCTGTCGAGGTAGTCGACCGCCTCCGAGTATTTCACGCGGGCCCCCGCATGTCCCGCAGCGCCGCGATCTGCTCGTCGAGGCGCGCCCGTTTCTCCTGGAGCTCTACGCTCTTCGCCCTCTCCCGCTCGACGACCTCAGCCGGAGCGCGCGAGACGAACTCAACGTTTGCCAGCTTTGAGGTGACCCGCTCGAGCTCCACCTCGACCTTTGCCAGCCTCCGCCCGAGCCGGTCGATCTCCTCGCCGGTGTCTATTCCCTCCGAGGACATGTAGGTTTCCGCGCCCTCGGTGACCACCCTTATCGGGTAACCTCCACCGGGGGCCTCGCTCGAGAACGAGAGCTCGGAGAGCCCGGCCAGCGTCACGATGTAATCGCCCTGCTGCTCGAGAAGCTCCCTGACCCGCCCGTCGCAGACGATCACGGCTCCGAGCTTCGCCGACGGGGGCACCATGTGCTCGGACCGGGCCGACCTCATCCCGACCACCACCGACTGTACCGCAGCCATCTCCTCCTCCGCGGCGGTATCGCGCGGATAATCCGACGCCGTCGGCCAGCTCGCCAGCATTATCGACTCGCCCGGCATGCCGAGCCTCTGCCAGAGGTCCTCGGTGACGAAGGGCATGAACGGGTGCAGGAGGCGCAGCGAGCACTCGAGCACTGCGAAAGCGACCGCCTGGGCGGCCGCCTTTTCCTCAGGGCTCCCGTGATAGAACCGTCCCTTGGCAAGCTCGAGGAACCAGTCGCAGAAGTCCCCCCAGAAGAACTGCTGCAGCGACTTACCCGCGATGCTGAAGTTATAGGAGTCCATCGCCTCGTCCATCCCCTGGATGAGACCGGCCATGCGACTGAATATCCAGCGGTCCACCAGCTCGAGCCGCCGCCCATCGAGACCCCCGGCCGGTTCGTGATCGCCCAGGTTGGAGATCACCAGCCTTGCGGCGTTCCAGACCTTGTTAACAAAGTTTCGGCTGCCCTCGATGCGCTCCTCGGCAAGGTTTATGTCGCGCCCGGGGACCGCGATGGAAGCGAGCGTGAATCGCAGAGCGTCGGTGCCGTAGACCTCGATGACGTCGAGCGGGTCGATCACGTTGCCGCTGGACTTGCTCATCTTCTTGCCCTCGTAGTCCCGCACCAGCGCCGTCACGAACACATCGCGGAACGGGACGTCCCCCATGAAGCGGAGGCCGAGCATTATCATGCGCGCGACCCAGAAGAATATGATGTCGAAGGCCGTCACCAGAACCGAGGTCGGGTAGAAGACGTCGAGCTCCGGCGTCCCGGCGGGCCAGCCCATGGTGGAGAAAGGCCAGAGCCCTGAAGAGAACCAGGTGTCCAGCACGTCGGAGTCCTGCCGCAGGTCCCGGGAGCCGCAGGGGCAGGCCTCGGGGGTCTGGACGGCGACGAGCACTTCGCCGCAATCCTCGCAGTACCAGACCGGGATGCGGTGCCCCCACCAGAGCTGGCGCGATATGCACCAGTCCCTGATGTTCTCCATCCACTCGAAGTAGATCTTCTCCCAGCGCTTTGGCGTGAACGTTATGCGGCCGTCTCGCACCACCTCGATCCCAGGCAGGGCCAGCTCCTTCATCTTGACGAACCACTGCAGCGAGAGGTAGGGCTCCACCTCGGTATGGCAGCGGTAGCAGTGCCCGACCGCGTGCTGGTAGTCCTCCACCTTCTCGAGCAGCCCCCGCTCCGCCAGGTCGGCCACCACCGCCTCGCGGGCGGCGTACCTGTCCATCCCGGCGTAGCGGCCGCCGTTCTCGTTTATGGTGCCGTCGGGGTTCAGGATGTTCACCTGCTCGAGGCTGTGTCGCAGCCCGATGTCAAAGTCGTTCGGGTCGTGCGCGGGCGTCACCTTGACCGCGCCGGTGCCGAATTCGGGGTCGACGAACTTGTCGGTTATCATCGGTATCCTGCGACCCACCAGAGGCAGGATGACCATCCTGCCCACCAGGTCGGCGTACCTGCCGTCGGCCGGATTGACGGCAACCGCGGTGTCCCCCAGCATGGTCTCGGGCCTGGTCGTCGCGACGACCACGTTACCGGAGCCGTCCTCGAGCGGATACCGTATGTGCCACAGGTGTCCGGCCTTCTCCTCGTGCTCGACCTCGATGTCAGACAGCGCGGTGTGGCATCGCGGGCACCAGTTGATTATGTACGTGCCCCGGTAGATGAGACCCTGGTCGTACAGCTCCTTGAAAACGGTGCGCACCGCCAGCGAGCATCCGTCGTCCATCGTAAAACGCTCTCGCTCCCAGTCGCACGAGCAGCCCAGCCTCTTGAGCTGCCTGATGATGGTGCCGCCGTACTGCTCCTTCCACTCCCAGACGCGCTCGACGAACTTCTCACGGCCGAGCGCATGCCTGTCGGTGCCCTCCCTCTCCAACTGGCGCTCCACCACGTTCTGTGTCGCGATCCCCGCGTGGTCTGTGCCGGGCATCCAGAGGACCTCGAAGCCCTGCATGCGAGCGCGTCGCGCGATCACGTCCTGGAGGGTGTTGTTCAGAGCGTGCCCCATGTGAAGCACGCCCGTCACGTTTGGTGGCGGTATCACCATCGAGAATGGAGGCCGGCCGCTGTCTACGCCGGCGTGGAAGTATCCCCTGTCCTCCCACAGCTCGTACCACCGCCCCTCGACATCGCGAGGGTCGTATGCGGTATGCATATCGTTGTTTTCAGGCCTCTGTTCCGGCAACTGTCCACCGTCCCGTCAGGTACCCTTCGATTTCAGGTGAATGATACCAGACAAGCGGAGGACCCAGACCGGGCGTGTGGTAGAATCATTCGAGCCGACCCGGACACCGGAGGTCCCGACATGCTGCTGGTCTACCTTCTGATATTCCTGAGCCCCCTGTTCTTCCTGGTCGTGGTAGTCTTCGCCATCGGGGTAGCCGGGGCCAGGGCCGCAAGGACTGGAAAGCGTGCCTACGACGACCTGAGGCCCTACGTCGACAACCTCCAGAAAGGCGTCGCCAACGCTCAGCAGAAAGGCATGGATTTCGCGAATCGCGGAACCGCGCTGTCGAAAAGCTTCGAGGAGATAGCCGGGCGCTGGGCTTTCATCGGGCAGGCTCTGCATGAGGCGACCAGCTCTCCGGTGGTGAAGCTTGCGGGAATGGCCGGAAGGTTCGCCTCCGAGAGACGGTCCGGCTCCTAGGCGGTTTCCTCTTCCTCACTGGCCGGCTTCTCGGGCTTGGCGGCCTCGGTACGCGAAGTCAGCAGCGTCGGCTTGAAGTTCTCCGAAACCACTTCCCTGGTCACCACGCACTTGACGATATCCGACCTCGAAGGCAACTCGAACATGGTCCCGAGCAGCGACTCCTCCATGATGGCCCTCAAGCCCCTGGCGCCGGTGGACCTGTCGATCGCCTTCTCGGCGATCTCTTCCATCGCGCCTTCGGTGAATATGAGCTCCACCCCGTCGAACTCGAAGAACTTCTTGTACTGCTTCACCAGCGCGTTCTTCGGCTTTACCAGGATGTCCATCAGGTGCTCTTTGGTGAGGGTGTGGAGAGTGGTGATGACCGGCAGCCTGCCGACGAACTCGGGGATGAGGCCGAACTTGAGCAGGTCCTCGGGCATGATCTGAGTGAGGGTCTCGCCCAGGTCCTCCTCATCCTTTGACTTTATGTCGGCGCCAAAGCCCACGCTCTTCTTGCCCACCCGGTCCTCGATGAGATCCTCGACGCCCGAGAAAGCGCCCCCGCAGATGAACAGGATGTTAGTCGTGTCGATCTGCAGGAACTCCTGGTGCGGGTGCTTCCTGCCCCCCTGCGGAGGCACGCTGGCGACGGTTCCCTCGAGTATCTTCAGCAGGGCCTGCTGCACGCCCTCGCCCGATACGTCGCGCGTGATGCTCGGGCTCTCGCTCTTGCGCGCTATCTTGTCGATCTCGTCGATGTAGATGATGCCGGTCTCAGCCTTCTTGACGTCCAGGTCCGCCGCCTGGATGAGCTTGAGCAGGATGTTCTCGACGTCCTCCCCGACGTAACCCGCCTCTGTCAGGCTGGTGGCGTCCGCTATCGCGAACGGAACGTTCAGCAGCCGGGCAAGCGTCTGCGCCAGCAACGTCTTGCCACACCCGGTCGGTCCGACCAGCATGATGTTCGACTTCTGTAGCTCGACCTCGTCGTTGTTCGAGTAGGCGCCGACCTGTATCCGCTTGTAATGGTTGTAGACGGCGACGGAGAGGACCATCTTGGCGCGGTCCTGGCCTATCACATACTCGTCGAGGAAAGTGTTGATCTCCCTGGGCTTGGGCAGGTTTCCGAGAGGCACCTCGGGGCTCTCGGTCAGCTCCTCCGCGATTATCTCGTTACACAGCTCGATGCATTCGTCGCAGATGTATACCCCGGGTCCCGCGATCAGCTTCTTCACGTGGCGCTGCGTCTTGCCACAGAAAGAACACTTCAACAGGTCGCTGCCGTCGCTGAACTTGGCCACTTCCTACCTCCGAAGATCAAAGACCAGGCGGTCCTTTTCCCCCCCGCTCGAACCGGGACGGTCTCTAGGCCTCCGTGGTCCTCCGCTTGGCTATTACCTCGTCGATCAGGCCATACTCCTTGGCCTGGTCGGGGATCATTATGAAGTCCCGGTCGGAATCCGAGTGTATACGTTCGACCGTCTGGTGCGTGTGCAACGAGAGTATCTCGTCGAGCACCTGGCGGTTCCGAAGGATCTCCTTGGCCTGGATGTCGATGTCGATCGCCTGGCCCTGGGCTCCCCCGTGTGGCTGGTGGATGAGGATCCTCGAGTGAGGGGTCGCAAATCGCTTGCCCTCCGAGCCCGCGGCCAGCAGCACTGCCGCTCCGCTGGCCGCCTGCCCTATGCAGACGGTGGACACGTCGCACCTTATGTACTGCATGGTGTCGTAGATCGCGAGCGTGCTGGTCACACTTCCGCCCGGCGAGTTGATGTAGATGTTGATATCCTTCTCGGAGTTCTCGCTCTCCAGGTGCAGCAGTTGCGCCATGACCAGGTTGGCGAGGTGGTCGTCGATATCCATACCTATGAAGATGATGCGCTCTTTCAGCAGGCGCGAGTAGATATCGAACTGCCGCTCGCCCCGCGGCGTCTGCTCTACTACTATCGGTACAAGCTGGTTCTTCATTCCCTCTCTGGCTCCTTGCTGGTATCCTCGGCCGGCTCCTCCGTCGTCGCCGGCTGTTCGACTTCCGCGGCGAGGTCTTCGCCAACCTCTGGCGTCGACTCGCCTATGATCAACGATTCGACGGCGGCCCCGGTTTCCCCGGTCAGCGCCTCCGATTCGCCGGCGACTTCCAGAACCGCCTGCTCCACCATCTCTTCAGTCGATGCTGTCGCTCCAGACACAGCCTCCGGGCCACCCGCCGGCATGCCCCTGAAGGTGGCGTTTTCCGCCAGCAGGTCGGCGGCGCGAGAAAGCCTCAAGTTGGCTTTGATCGCTGGAATCCGCATGTGAAGGCGGGCGTCCTCAACGACCTTCTCGGGATCGGCGCCGGCTGTAGCCGCGTTCTCTCTTATGTACTCCTCGGCTTCTTCGTCGGTTATCTCGATAGACTCGGCGTCGGCAACCGCTTCCAGCGCCAGTTCTGCTTTGAGGCTCTCGACCACCCTATCCCTGATAGCCTTCTCTAGCTGGTACCTGCTTCCCTTCAAGGCGCTCAGGTAATCCTCGAGCGTTATGCCCCTGCGGCCGAGCTCCTCGGAAAGGTCCTCTATCTCGTGCTCGATCTGGTGTTCGACCATCGACTCCGGCAGGTCGATGTAGGTCCGGTCGATGAGCGCCGTAATCGCTCGCTCCCTCACCTGGCGCTCGGCGGTGATCTCCTTGATCCGAGCGATCCTCTTCTCGAGGTCCGCCTTGAACTCGTCCAGGGTCTCGAAGCTGCTTATCTCCTTGGCCAGCCCGTCGTCCAGGGGTGGCAGGATCTTTGTCTTTATCTCCTTGACCATCGTCCGATAGGTGGCAGGCTTGCCAGCGAGTTCCCTGACCTCGTACTCGGCCGGATAGGTAACCACGACGTCCAGGATGTCGCCCTTCCTGGCACCGATGAGCTGCTTGTCGAAATCGAGCAGGAAGTCGTTCGACCCGACCTCGACCAGCCGGTCCGTGCCGCTCGAGCCCTCCACCGGCACGCCGTCCGTGAAAACCTTGTAGTCGAACAGCACGAAGTCGCCCTCTGACACAGGCCTCCCGTCCACGACCTCGAGGGTAGCGAAACGGTCGCGCGCCTCGTCGAGCGCCTCGGCGACGTCCTCGTCGGTCACCTCGGTCTCAGGCTTGTCGATCTCGAGGCCCTTGTAGTCCTTCACCTCTATCTCGGGCTTGACGTCGACGGTCGCCTCGAATACCACCGAGGCGTCGTCACCCGTCTCGAGGATCTCTATCCGGGGGTCAGAGACCGGAGAGATCCCGGACTCGATGACCCCGAGAAGGTAGAGCGTCGGAAGGCCCTTCTGGATGGCCTCGCGCCTGACGTTCTCGACCCCGATATGTGTATCGATTATCTTGCGCGGTACCTTGCCGCTCCTGAAGCCCGCGACCTTGACCTTGCGGCTAAGGTCGCGATAGGTCTCCTCGATGATGTGCTCGAGGTCCTCGGGACCCGCCTCCACCTTCAGCGTGACTGAATGTCCCTCTCCTTTGGTCACCTCTGTCTTCAGCTTCCTCTCCTCCTGGCTCTCAAATCCATACCCTGCCGGTCCACGAATCTTCTATTATAGCCGACCCTGGCCCCTTGTTCGGTTCAGGGATAGGACCAGACTCGAATGCCATGGCGGCCGGCGCGCCATCGCACATGTAATGGTTCAAAGAGCGTTGCCGGGCAGCCTCGGTCTTTCGCGCCCGGGCATGGGCCTGCGACCTGGTGCGAGAGGGGGGACTCGAACCCCCACGGTCCATGGACCACGGGGTCCTAGGCCCCGCGCGTCTACCAATTCCGCCACTCTCGCGGTCCACCCTCCAGGGGCATCCGAGAGTCCGACACAGAACAGGAATCCCCTTACGGCCTCTATTCTACCACGCTGAGCGAGGCCTCCTGTCGCCCGCCGGGAGCCACGCCCGAGTACCAGCGCCGCATCAAACCGACAAGCGATACACAGGCGCACAGCGCCTTCTCGGCCGATTTGTCTGCAGGATTATTCAATGCTAAACTGCATTTTGCTTCGGAGGGCAAGGGCCGTTAGCTCAGCTGGCAGAGCAGGGGACTCTTAATCCCAAGGTCATAGGTTCGAATCCTATACGGCCCACCATCATTTATTCCCAGTTTAAAGCGATAATCAGCACGTGGCAACATTTGGCATTTGGTGATTCGCTGAATCCGTTAGGGCGATATTAGGGCGAGATTTTGACTTTTCGGCCTATTTTTGCCTGCTTGTTCTGCTATCGGCCAACAGAATGACCTCGCCCTCGCCGCCTTCAAAAAGGGCGCTCGTGCGCATCAATGACCGGCCGTGGTCCTCCTGTATGAGGTGACTGTAAGTGTTGAGCGTCATGGTCGCGGAGGCGTGGCCTAAAGAACGCTGAAGGGCCTTTATCGAGCAGCCAGAGGAAAGAGAAGCACTGGCATATGTATGCCGCAGGCTGTGGAGCGTGACGTGCTTCAAACCGGCGCGTTTGAGAGCTGCCTCAAAGTCGCGCCTGACGTTGGAAGGGTCGAGCGGCTTCTCGCCGTCGTGAGAAAAGAGAAGCGTGTCGGGCAACGGTTCGCCATGACTCCGATAGAGTTCCTGCAGATGCACGCGGAGAATGGGAAGCATTGGCACGGCCCGCCGTGAACCCGAAGTCTTCGGTTCCTGGAATCCTCCCCAGTATGACCAGGCGCGCTCGACTATGACGGCGTTGCTCTCGAAATCGATGTGCCGCCACGCCAGGGCCAGACCCTCGCCGAGTCGTAGGCCCGACCACGCGAGCAAGGCGACCAGGTCGCGCTCGGGCTCCACCGCACAGGACAGCAGGCGATTGATCTCGCGAGGGTCCAGGAAAGACAGCTCATCGTGATTAGTCCTCGGCAGGTTGATCGAGCGACAGGGGCTGCGCTTGATGATGTCCCAGTTCTCAGCCTGTTTGAGGCATGCCCGAAGGTACCTGTAGCAGCGTCCGACCGTGCCCGCGCTCAAGCCCTTTCCCGACAACCCCGTGATCCAGTCCTGGATTTCCAGGGGCGTTATGACCGCAAGCCGTTTTCCCGTGAACGCGGGAAGTATGTGGAGTCTGTACGTGTTTTCATAGCTTGCCAGTGTGGAGGCCTTCAGGTTTCCCCGTTTGGTCCGGATCCATGTTTCGTAGAAGTCCTCGAAGAGGGGCGCATCTTTTATTCCATAGTTACCGCTGGCGATCTCCGCCTCTATCCGTTTCAGAGCCGCCTCGGCGTCTTTCTTGAGTCGGAAACCGCCTTCGGTGGCCCGCTTGCCGGATGGGTCCATAAACCGAACGTAATAGCGGGACCCCGTCCGCACCATCTTCTTCTCTATGTGTGCCATTAATACCCTTTCTTTTTATATGCCATCGGAAATGCCTCGGTAAGCCCGAGAGGATATGGCAAACCTTGTTCACCCAACCCGATTGTGAAATGCCCGTATGACATATATCCGGTGAAAGGCTCAATATGCAGATGCAGCCCCGCCTCAGCCCCTCTTCCTCTTTTTATTCTTCTTGTCCGTGGGGTAGCGCTCGTCCACTCCGAAGAGGTCCCCCACCGGGATGTCGAAGAACTTGCCCATGGCGGCCAGCCACTCCGGCCTGGGCACCATCACCGCACTCTCCTACTTGGAGACAGCCTCCCACCTGCGTCTGCCCGTCCGGTCGGTGTAGACGGCGTAATACCTGGGACCACTCTTCCATTCTTTCCTGGTGACGTAACCCAATACTGCCTCCTGCCTTATTGGTGAAACAGAGCTACCTGGCATCCGGTGCGCCCTGCTGTTCAGGCCCAGAACAAATTCTACATTGCGCCAACGACTCTTAGTGGGCGCGAAAGCTTTCACCCTCACTATGGATACCCCGTAGCCCGCATGAAATCCAGACGGTTTGCGCAAACTTTGAAAATAGTTGTTGCCCTTTGTTTCGCTCGGTTTCTCCTGGTTTGAAAGTTGACAAAACCACCTTTACACGCACGGGTGAGTGCCTGAAGAATCAGGGAGCCGGGTCAAGGAAGAATGGGCTGGCGTGACGGATGGATCGGTAGTAATCAGTGAGGGAGGTTTTAGGACGAACGGCATAGTGCTCCCGACAAACAACGTGGAGATGCTCAGGATGCTCTCCTGCCTCAGGGTGGGCAAGTACATGAGCTTCGACGAGGCGGAGGTGATCGAGTTCCTGAAGATGGACCCCGAGGACTCCAAGGACGTGCCCCTGGCGTCGTAGGGGATGAACCCTCCAGGCCGGATCGCTCCGGCATTCCAGGGCGAACAGGATAGCCGGCAGTCTAAACGCCGGGGTGTCCCGCCGGCCAGAGGCAACCAGGCTCCTGGGGTCCGGGGCAGGAAAGGGGTTCAGTGACGGCAGGGCGAGTGAAGAGAGGTGTTCGTGAGACAAACGAGACTTCTGAGAAACAAGATAGAAGTCGCTCGACCGATGTTGATGGGGAATCAGATCAAAGACCAAAGCGCAAAGCATAACCGGTGCAGAAGACTCCTTCGCCATGAACCTCGACAAGCTGCAGACAAACATTCCCCCATCTACAGCGGTCGAGCGACTCTCTTCATTCATATTCCCAATACCAACACCCGCACACAACGGCACAATGAGAAAGACATGAGTTACCCCCGGCGCCCGCGAGGAACCCTGCCGAGAGAACCGAAAGGCCAACCTCTACCATCCATGGTCGAGGGAGGGTTCCTCGCGGGCGCCGGGGGGTCGCCCTTCCCGGGAGCACGAAAGCCCGAATTGTGCGGGAAACAGGTAATAGCCGCAACTTGCACCACCAGCACAGACCATAACTACACCCCTCACACACCCGTAACAGGCAATCATGGGTCCAGTGATGCCCTCGTGATGGGTAGTGCTATGTTCTTCCGGGGTCGTACAGGGTCGCTTCCGGGTCCGTGCAGGCCAGGCTTCCAACCCGTTTCCAGGGGGTCTTGATGATCCAGAACCAGGAGGGTGCTCAAAAGGGCATGAGGGTCAACGCTCGCGACATGAGGATATTCGACGAGCTCGCCAGGATGAAGCTGCTCACGGTCAGGCACTTGGGGGCGCTCTTCTTCGTCCAGCCTGCCCGCTTCACCTGGGATGTACAGAAGTGCGCCGCCTCCGCCAGGAGGAGGATATCCATTCTCAAGCGGCACGGGTACCTGCGCTCCGCCTACGTTCCGGGGGACACCCCCGAGAAGTGCTACTTCCTGGGCCCGGCCGCGGTAGGGCTCTTGAAGGCCGACGAGGAGGCCCATGTGTTCGAGCCCAGGTACGCCGAGAGAAAAGAGACCTACGCCATCAACAGCGCGAGACACGACCTCCCCCTGAACAGCTTCATCATCAATCTCATGCTGCTCGAGAAGGTCCGCAACGATCTCATGCTGGCCGAGTTCAGGGGTGAGAGTGAGATGAACTTCAAGATGCCCCCTGAGAGGACCGAGTTCAGGCCGGACGGCTACCTGAGA
>Ga0209745_1000207_pt1 | contig 34202 bp, 28 predicted proteins | sample BarGraNGADG00312_FD_184495 | JGI IMG/M metagenome (GOLD analysis project Ga0209745, IMG submission 184495) | Arctic peat soil microbial communities from Barrow, Alaska - Barrow Graham LP Ref core NGADG0004-312 (SPAdes) (version 2) | ecosystem: Environmental > Terrestrial > Soil > Wetlands > Peat... | reverse complement strand
CCCGCCGAGGCACTCCTTGTACACCTGGATCGTCGCCCCCATCCCGACCAGTGCGTCCGCAAACCCGAACCGATTCTCGTACACCGTCTCGTGCACGATCGACAGCCCCTTGGCCTGGGTCAGCGCAACGACGAGCGGTTGCTGCCAGTCGGTCATGAATCCCGGGTGCACGTCGGTCTCGAGCACGATCGGGCGAAGATCACCGCCCGGGTGGCAGAACCGGATCCCCCCGTCGTCGACGTCGAACTCGCCGCCGACCTTGCGGAACGTGTTCAGGAACGCGGTCATGTCCGGCTGGTTCGCGCCGCGCACGTAGATATCACCTTGCGTCGCCAACGCGGCCGACGCCCACGATGCCGCCTCGATGCGGTCCGAGAGCGCGGTGTGCTGGAAGCCGGCGAGCCGCTCCACGCCCTCGATACGGATCACGCGGTCGGTGTCGACCGAGATGATCGCGCCCATCTTCTGCAGCACGTTGATGAGGTCCATGATCTCGGGCTCGATCGCCGCGTTGGCGAGCTCGGTGATGCCCTCGGCACGCACCGCGGTCAGGAGGAGCTGCTCGGTGGCACCGACGCTCGGGTACGGCAGGGCGATCTTGGTGCCCTGAAGACCGTGCGGTGCCCGGATATGGATGCCCTGGTCCCGCTTCTCCACCACGGCGCCGAACTGGCGCAGGATGTCGAGGTGGTAGTTGATCGGGCGGTCCCCGATACGGCAGCCACCGAGGTCGGGGATAAATGCCTCACCGAGGCGGTGCAGCAGCGGCCCGCAGAACAGGATCGGGATGCGGCTCGAACCGGCGTGCGCGTCGATGTCTGCGACGTGCGCAGACTCGACGTTGCTCGGGTCGAGGTGCAGGGTCCCGGCCGCGTCGTCCGCCACCACGTTGACCCCGTGCAGCTCGAGCAGCTCGGTGACCACGCCGACGTCGCGGATCTGGGGGACGTTGCGGAGCACGCTCGGACCGTCACCGAGGAGCGAGGCGACCATGGCCTTGGAGACGAAGTTCTTGGCACCGCGAACGGTGATCTCACCCGACAGGGGCGTGCCACCGTTGACGTAGAGCAGGTCTGACATGCCCCCATGGTTGCGCACTGACCGGGCTCCTCCCTACCGACGCGGCGGCGCACAGCACGCTGGGCGCGAAACCTTCACACGGAGGGTACGCGGTCTACTACTTCTTCTGCTTCTTCTTGGTGACCTTGGCGGGCTTCGCCGACTTGGCGACCTGAGCGGGCTTGGCCGACTTGGCGGGCTTGGCCGACTTAGCCGACTTGGCGGGCTTAGCCGACTTGGCGGGCTTCGCCGACTTGGCGGGCTTAGCCGACGTGACCGGCGCAGCGAGCTTCGCCCTCGGGCCCGACGACGCGCGCAGAGCCGTGGAGCGCACGCTCGGCGGTGTGCCTGCGACCGCCGCGCGCAGGACCGACCCCGCGTGGAACCGGGGAGCGGCCGACGCACCGATCTCGAGGGGTGCGCCCGTGCGCGGGTTTCGGCCGGCCCGGGCCGGCCGCTCGACCCGCTCGAACGTGCCGAATCCGGTGAGGGTGACCCGATCGCCGGTCGCGAGAGCGTGCTGGATCTCGTGCAGAACCGCGTCCAGAGCGGCGGAAGCCGCGCCGTGGCTCCCCAGTCGGCGTTCCAGCAGCGCAATCAGCTCGGTCTTGTTCACGGCAGCCCTCCCGGTCGGGTGCGCTCCCGACGATGGTTCGCCGCGCTACGCGCCCCCCACGCTAGAACGGCAGGCCTGGCCGTGCCATCGGACGCGCCCGTCATCGGGTTGGGCGCGCGGCCTCGACGTGGACAGGCGGCAGGTGCTTCGCCGGAAGGGTGTGCGGCCGCCAGCCGGCGCGGGTCGCCTCGAAGGCCGTGATCTCGTCGACGTGATTGAGCGTCAGCCCGATGTCGTCCAGGCCCTCCGTGAGGCGCCAACGGGTGTAGTCGTCGATCTGGAACGCCGCGACGACGTCGTCGCAGGTCACCGTTCGGGACTCCAGGTCCACAGTCACCTCGGTGCCCGGTCGGGTTTCCAGGATCTTCCAGATGACCTCGATGTCCTCCTGCGCGCAGACGGCCGCGAGCAGGCCCTGCTTGCCCGAGTTGCCGCGGAAGATGTCGGCGAACCGCGCGGAGATCACGACCCGGAAACCGTAGTCCTTGAGCGCCCAGACGGCGTGCTCGCGCGAGGAGCCGGTGCCGAAGTCCGGGCCCGCGACCAGCACAGAACCGCTTGCGTAGGCGGGCTGGTTGAGCACGAACGCCGGGTCGCCCCGCCAGGCGGCGAACAGGGCGTCCTCGAAACCGGTCCGGGTGACCCGCTTGAGGTAGACGGCCGGGATGATCTGGTCGGTGTCGACGTCGCTGCGGCGCAGCGGCACACCGATCCCGGTGTGCTGAGTGAACTTCTCCATGGTGCGGCTCAGGCTTCCTTCTCGTGTCGGACCTTCGCAGCGGTTCACCGCTGCACAGGTCCGACGTGTCAGGTGGTGAGGTCGGCGAGCGACGAGAGCGTCCCGCGGACCGCGGTGGCGGCCGCGACGAGCGGGGAGACGAGGTGCGTGCGCCCGCCCTTGCCCTGCCGTCCCTCGAAATTGCGGTTCGACGTGGACGCACTGCGCTCCCCCGGGGCCAGCTGGTCGGGGTTCATGCCCAGACACATCGAACAGCCCGCGTTGCGCCACTCGGCGCCGAAGTCGAGGAAGATCTTGTCGAGCCCCTCCGCCTCGGCCTGGAGCCGCACACGCGCCGAGCCCGGCACGACGAGCACGCGCAGCGAGTCCGCCTTGTGCCTGCCCTCGATGACTTCGGCGACCGCCCGGAGGTCCTCGATGCGGCCGTTGGTGCACGAGCCGATGAAGACCGTGTCGACCGCGATGGCGCGCAACGGGGTGCCCGGGTTCAGGCCCATGTACGCGATCGCTCGCTCGGCCGTGGCCCGGTCGCCCGGGTCCGCGATCTGTTCGGGCACCGGCACGTTTGCCGACAGCGGCAGGCCCTGGCCCGGGTTCGTGCCCCAGGTGACGAAGGGCTCGAGCTCCGCGGCGTCGAGCACGACCTCGGCGTCGAACACGGCGTCGTCGTCACTGGTGAGGGTGCGCCAGTAGGCGAGGGCCTCGTCCCAGTCGGCACCTTCGGGAGCGTGCGGGCGGCCCCGGAGGTAGTCGAACGTCGTTTGGTCGGGGGCGATCATGCCCGCCCGGGCGCCGGCCTCGATGGACATGTTGCAGATGGTCATCCGCGCTTCCATCGACAACGCGCGGATCGCCTCGCCGCGATACTCGAGCACGTAGCCCTGCCCACCACCGGTCCCGATCGCGGCGATGACCGCCAGGATGACGTCTTTGGCCGTGGTGCCGGGCCGCAGGGTCCCGTTCACCGTCACCGCCATCGTCTTGAACGGGTTGAGGGGCAGCGTCTGGGTCGCCAGCACGTGCTCGACCTCGCTGGTCCCGATACCGAACGCGAGCGCGCCGAACGCACCGTGGGTCGAGGTGTGCGAGTCACCGCAGACAACCGTCAGGCCCGGCATCGTCAGCCCGAGCTGGGGTCCGACGACGTGCACGATGCCCTGGTCGGCATCCCCGAGGGAGTGCAGGCGGATACCGAACTCCGCCGCGTTGTCGCGCAGCGTCTGGATCTGCGTGCGGCTCGTGAGGTCGGCGATGGGCCGGTCGATGTCGAGCGTGGGGGTGTTGTGGTCCTCGGTGGCGATCGTGAGGTCCGGGCGGCGCACCGGTCTGCCAGCCAGCCGCAGACCCTCGAAAGCCTGCGGACTCGTCACCTCATGGATAAGGTGCAGATCGATGTAGAGCAGGTCCGGCGCGCCGTCGGCGCCCCGGCGCACGAGGTGCGCATCCCAGACCTTCTCCGCCAGCGTGCCGGCCATGTCTCGCGTCCTTTCGCGTCCTCGCCCGGCGGAGTGTCCCCGGCGCTTCTCGGGTCGCGCACTTGCGTCTCAGCCTTCGAGACGGCAGTATCGACCTATGGACAACTCTAGCGGAGTCGGCGTCCTGGACAAGGCCGCGTCGGTTCTCAGTGCTCTCGAGGCAGGCCCAGCCACCCTGGCACAGCTCGTCGCCACCACCCATCTGGCCCGCCCGACGGCCCATCGCCTGGCCGTCGCCCTCGAGCACCACCGCCTGGTCGCGCGTGACATGCAGGGTCGGTTCATGCTCGGTCCACGTTTGTCGGAACTCGCCACAGCCGCCGGCGAGGACCGCCTGCTCGCCGCAGCCGGGCCCGTTCTCGTCGCGCTGCGCGACCACTCCGGAGAGAGCGCCCAGCTCTACCGCCGCCAGGGTGACCAACGCATCTGCGTCGCCGCCGCGGAGCGCCCGATCGGCCTGCGCGACTCGATCCCGGTCGGGGCCTCGCTGTCGATGCAGGCGGGCTCGGCCGCGCAGATCCTGCTCGCGTGGGAGGAGCCCGACCGCCTGCACCGGGGATTGCAGGGCGCCAAGTTCACCGCGACGATCCTCTCCGGTGTCCGACGCCGCGGCTGGGCGCAGTCTGTCTCGGAACGCGAGGCGGGGGTCGCTTCGGTCTCGGCACCTGTGCGCGGACCGGCAGGTCGGATCGTGGCTGCCGTGTCGGTGTCCGGCCCGGTCGAGCGCCTGGGTCATCAGCCAGGTCGGCTGCACGCGGCCGCGGTCGTCTCCGCGGCGAACCACCTCACCGAGATCCTGCGCCGCGCCGGCGAGTAGCTCCGTCACCTCTCCGCAAGGGGTCAGCCACGACAAAGGTCCGGCCACCCTGCGGTGACCGGACCTTGCGATGTACCCCCGACGGGATTCGAACCCGTGCTACCGCCGTGAGAGGGCGGCGTGCTAGGCCGCTACACAACGGGGGCCTTTGCAGCCTGCCGCGATCCGAACACCCGGATCGCAAACAACTACGAGTGAGGACTCTACCGGAACTCCGGAGGGAACCACGCTGGGGTACCAGGACTCGAACCTAGAATGTCGGTACCAGAAACCGATGTGTTGCCGATTACACCATACCCCATGGGGTACCCACTCCCACGGATCATCGGCATTGCCGCAGATCCGTGGGGGTTGCACCGCCGTTAGACCCTACCCGAGCCCGCGAGGTAGTTCCAACCGCCGCACGGAGTGCTGGCGCGCGAACCTCCGCCAGCCATCCGGCACCGTCCGACACCACGGGGACGTCGGCGCGCTCAGAGCCCGAGCGCCGCCCGTAGCCCGTCCAGGCCGCGCACGACGACGACCCCGGCAGCCGCGACGTCGTCGTCGTCGGTCATCGCGTGCCTACGGCTCCCGGGCCGGTCCAGCCAGATCCCGACGAGTCCGGCCCGGGCCGCGGCCTGCGCATCGATGTCGAGCTCGTCGCCGACGTACGCCGTCCGCGCGGGATCGGTGCCGAGCAGGCGGCAGGCCTCGATGAACACGCGCGGGTCGGGCTTGCCGAACCCGAGCGTGTCGAGCCCGACGAGCAGCGGCACCGTGTCAAGACCCGCCCGCTCGAGCTTGCGGAGCTGGTAGGCGACCGGGGCGTTCGACAGGGCGCCGACCGCGATGCCCACCGCCCGCAGCTCCTCGACGACCTGCACGGCATCGTCGTGCGCGGCCCACGCGCCTTGGAGGCCGTCCTCGAAGAGTGCGTCCCAGTCCTGGTACGCCGCCTCGTCGAGGATCGCCCCGCCGAAGGTCTCCTGGACCTGGTTCGCGCGCGCCATCCGCTGGGCCTCCTGCCCCATCGTGCCGTTCGCATATCTCCGGAAGTAGCCGTTCGAGTCGGCACGCCAGAGCGCGAGCACCTCACCGTGCCTCTGCGCCGGCAGGTCCGGGAGATAGACAGCGATGATCCCCGCGAGGGCTTGCCGGAAGGCGCCGTGCGTGTCGACGAGCGTGTCGTCGATGTCGAACAGGACACCGTCAACCACGTCCGTGCCCGTCGTCGTGCTCAGCCCGGTCTCCGCGCCACCCACTACAGCGTCGCCCGAAGCGCCCGCAGCCGCGCGAGCGTGCTGTCCTTGCCGAGGATCTCCATCGACTCGAACAGCGGGGGCGAGACGCGACGGCCACTGATCGCCGTGCGCAACGGCGCGAAGGCGAACCGCGGCTTCATCCCGAGGCCCTCAACGATCGCGACCCGGAGCGCCTCGTGCACGGGATCTGCCACGAAACCGTCGGCCGGCACCGCCGCGAGCGCGACGAGCGCCGTGTCGAGCGCGGCCGGGGCGTCCTCGCGCAGGGCCGCGACGGCCTCCGGCTCGAGCACCACGGCGTCGTCGGCCGCGAAGAGGAAGCCGAGCATCCCCGGCGCCTCCCCGAGCAGCGTCATGCGCTCCTGGATCAGCGGCGCTCCGGCGTCCAGCAGCGCCCGGTGCTCGAGGCTCAGGTCTGCGTAGGAGTCCGCCGGGACCAGCCCGGCCGCGTGCAGGTACGGCACCAACCGGTTGCGGAAGTCCTCGGGCGCGAGGAGCCGCAGGTGCGCGGCGTTGATCGCCTCGGCCTTCTTGAGGTCGAACCGGGCCGGGTTCGGGTTGACGTCCGCGACGTCGAACGCCGCCACGAGCTCGCCGACCGAGAAGATGTCGCGGTCGGGGCCGATCCCCCAGCCGAGCAGCGCGAGGTAGTTCAGCAGACCCTCGGGGGTGAAGCCACGCTCGCGGTGCAGGAAGAGGTTGGCCTCCGGGTCGCGCTTGGAGAGCTTCTTGTTGCCCTCCCCCATGACGTACGGCAGGTGCGCAAAGGCCGGCATCACCGTGGCGACACCGAGGGTGAGCAGCGCCCGGTACAGCACGACCTGGCGCGGGGTCGAGGACAGCAGGTCCTCCCCACGCAGCACGTGCGTGATGCCCATGAGCGCGTCGTCGACGGGGTTGACCAACGTGTACAGCGGCTGGCCGTTGCCTCGCACGATGACGTAGTCCGGCACCGATCCCGCCCTGAACGTGACCTCGCCGCGGATCAGGTCGGTGAACGAGACATCGTCGTCGGGCATCCGGAGGCGCAGCACGGGCGCCCGGCCGTCAGCCCGGAACGCGGCCTTCTGACCGTGGGTGAGGTCGCGGTCGAAGCCGTCGTAGCCACGCTTGGGGTCCCGCCCGGCGGCGCGGTGCCGCGCCTCGATCTCCTCGGGGCTCGAGAACGACTCGTAGGCGAACCCGCCCGCGACCAGGCGCGCGGCGATACCGGCGTACAGGTCCAGCCGCTGCGACTGCCGATAAGGCTCGTGCGGGCCCCCGACCTCGACGCCCTCGTCCCAGTCGAGGCCGAGCCAGCGCATCGCGTCGAGCAGCTGCAGGTAGCTCTCCTGGCTGTCGCGCTCGGCGTCGGTGTCCTCGATGCGGAAGACGAACGTGCCGCCCACGTGCCGCGCGTACACCCAGTTGAACAGCGCCGTGCGGATCAGTCCGACGTGCGGGGTTCCGGTCGGCGAGGGGCAGAAACGCACCCGGATCGCAGAGCCTGTGGGTGGGCTGTTCGGGGTGGTCGTCGCGGTGTCACTCACCGGCCCAGCCTAGTTGTCGCCCCGGGTCGGGCCGCGGCGCGGTCCGCGGTTCGGCGTCGAGAGGTCAGGTGCGCCGGATCACCGGATTGCGCAGCACCCCGATGTCCTCGACCTCGACCTCGACGACGTCGCCGTGCACGATCGGGCCGACACCGGCGGGCGTGCCGGTCAGGATGACATCGCCGGGCAGCAGCGTGAACACCTCGGAGATGAACGAGATCAGGTGCGCGACGTCGAAGACGAGCTCGGACGTGCGCCCGTCCTGGCGCGTCTGACCGTTGACGCGCGAGGTGACCTGGAGGTCATCGGTGTCGAGGTCGGTAACGATCCAGGGGCCCAGCGGACAGGACGAGTCGAAGCCCTTCGCGCGCGTCCACTGCCCGTCGGTGCGCTGCACGTCGCGCGCCGTCACGTCGTTGGCAGCGGTGTAGCCGAAGACCTGTGCAAGTGCCCGCTCGATCGGCACGCCCTTGGTGATCTTGCCGATGACGACGGCGAGCTCGGCCTCGTGGTGCACTTCCTCGGAGTACGGCGGTAGCACGATCGGGTCGTCCGGGCCGATCACGGCGGTGTTCGGCTTGAGGAAGAGGAGCGGCGTCGTCGGCACGGTCTGGCCGAGCTCCGCCGCATGGTCGGCGTAGTTGCGCCCGACACCGATGACCTTGGACCGCGGGATCACCGGGGCGAGCAGCCGGACGCCGTCACCGAGCGAGATCCGTTCTCCGGTCGGCTGCACGGGCATGAAGAGGGGATCACCTGTCAGCACGACGAGCTGCTCCGAACCCGGCGCCCCGTCGACGAGGGCATACCGAGGATCGTCCCCAGACGTGAACCGAGCAATACGCATAGCCCCAACCCTATGCACCCCCCGCTCACCCTCACCCTCCACCGAGACTGCCTACGGCCAGGGTCCGAGCTGCGGCAGCTCGCCGCCGTCGCCCGCGCGGACCGGTCGCACCGGATCCCGCCCGGCCAGCCACGCCACGAGATCGGTGCACGCCCCACGGACGATCCGCGGTTCCCCGGCTCCGAGCTCACACGCCCAGCCATCCGGTGCCTCGAGCACGAGGCACGTTCCCGGCGCGACGCGGGCGGCGAGGAAGTCAGCAAGGTGGTTGCAGAAGCCTGCGCTCCAGCCGTCGCTGTCCGGCCCGACGTCGAGGTCGGTCAGGTGGATCTCGATCTCGCGCCACCAGGCCAGGACCATGTCTCGGACGACACCGTCGCGGAACCGCACCGGGCGGTCCCAGTCCGCCGGCGCCAGGCCTACGAGGAGCGCGTCGATCCGCTCCGTCGCGAGGCGCAGAGCCCGCACGTGAGCGGCGGCGGGCGCGGACGCCCCCGCCTCGATCGCGGCGTCGCGGGCCGGTCGGCCACCGTCGTAGAGGTCCACGAACGCGCCCCGCCGCGCGAACTCGACCTGGCGGGCTGCCGCGAAACCGACCCCGGTGAGGTGCGCCAGGACGTGGCCACGGCTCCAGCCGGGCAATCGCGACGGGACCGCGACCTGCGGGTCGGTCAGCGGCTCGATGGCGCCGCCCAGGCGCGCGTGGGCGCGGCGGATCGCGATGACAAGCTCACCCGGCATCACCGGATGCGCGCCAACCGCCCTCACGGCCACACGAGATCGTGTCGCCACGGCCCAGAGATGTCGTCCCGGCGATAGACCACCCGGATGTGTGCCCGGTCCGGGGCACCCTGCCAGAACTCCGCCCCGAGGGGAATCAGCGCGAGCAGCGACCACTCGTCCAGCACGAGACTGGGTTGGCGCTCGACCCGCCGTAGCGCCTCGACCAGCGCCCCCTCGAGCTCGGCCGTCGAACCGAGCGGCTCGCCCGGCCGGGCCGCGAGGGCGGCCGCCCGCGAGCCCGGGGACCGAGAGATGAAGTCGGCGGCACTGGTCAGCGCGCCACGATCGATGACGGGGCCGCTCAACCGCACCTGGCGCCCCTGGGGCTGCCAGTAGAAGCCGGCTGCGGCGCGCGGGTTCTCGGCGAGCTCGCGCACCTTGCGGGTGCGCGCGTGCGTCGCAAACTCCCAACCACCGTCGCGCACGTCCTTGAGGATCACGACCCGGGCCGATGGCGCGCCGGTGTCGCCCACGGTGGCGAGCGTCATCGCGTGCGGCTCCGCGACGCCAGCCTCGATGGCCTGACCGAGCCACTGCGCGAACAGGTCGACGGGATCGTCCGGCAGGTCAGCGGGGTCGAAGCCGGGGAACTGCCCCGCGAGAACCGGCAAGGCGCGCAACCGGTCGCGCAGCGCCGAGACGCCCGTGGGTACCGGACCTCCGACCAGCCCAGATCCGTCTTGAAGGGCCACCGACCGCCTCCTGATCGTTCCCGAGAAGCTTCGCGCCCTGAGCCTACGACCCCGGCTCCCGGAAACCCGTGGCATTTCGGCGTCCGACGCCAGGTTCGCAGCGCGCTTCGAGAACGAGGAGACGTGTTCGCGGCGGAGCCTCATGCCAAGACCTCGTTCCACTCCTTGATGTGCCACCGCAGCACCACACCGCCCAGCACGAACGGGTCCCCCTGAGCGAACTCCTCGGCGCTATCCCGCGTGCTGAAGATGGCCATCGAACCGTCGTCCTGGACGTTCGCGAACCGCGTACTTCATGGCAGCCCTCGGTGCAGCGGCAGGTGCGAACGACAATCCACCGGGTTTCGCGATAATTCGTGGATTTCCCCACGGGTGTCGGCTGTGGGCGCCGGTTGTCAGTGGCCCCGGCTAAACTTTGCGGCAGAGGGAATTGCAGGAATGCGGCCGAAGGCGGGGGCGAAATGGCGTTCGAAGGGACTGAGACGTCGATTTCTCTCACGGACCGGTTCGCGGCGATGCGTTCGCACGTGGACGCGTTGGCGCAGGTGGCGCCGCGGGACCTGGACGGCTCGGGTGCGTTGGAGCTCTTCGACGCGGTCTACGAGCTCTCGGACCGCCTGGAGGCGATCGCCGTGCGAGCGCTGCCGGTGGTGGAGACCGACGGGCTGTGGGTGCTGGGTGGGGCGCGGACCTTCGCGGCGTGGTTGGCCCGCCGGGCCCGGGTGACCCACGCCCGGGCGAAGCGGATGACCCGGCTGGGTCGGGCGTTGCGCGACGAGCTGCCCGCCACCGCGGCGGCCGTCGTGGCCGGTGGGCCGGACCGGGTCGGGGTCGAGCACGCCGAGATCCTGACGAGCGTCGCGGCGACCAGCCCGGCCCGCCGCGACGCCCTGGTGGACCCCCACCTGCCGTGCAACGAGCGGTTCCTGGTGGACCAGGCCCGGATGCTCTCCGCGGACCAGCTGCGGACCCTGGCCCGGCGGTGGGCCGCCGCCGCGGACCCCGACGCCGACGAGCGCGGGTACCGGGACGCGACCGAGCGGGAGTTCTTCGACGTCTCGCCCACCACCGGGGGGTGCCACCTGTCCGGGTTCCTGACGACCGAGCACGGCCAGGTGCTGCTGATCGCCCTGGACGCGATCAGCGGAGTACCCGCGAAGGACGACGAACGGACCGGCTCCCAACGCCGCGCCGGAGCCCTGGGCGACCTGGCCCGGTTGACCCTGGACCACGGGCTGGCCGGGTCCTGCGCCGCGGTACGCCCGCACCTGAACGTCCACGTGGACTACCCAACCCTGCACGCCCTGGCCTCCGCGGCCGGCGTCGCCGACCACCTCCCCGGCGCGAACCCCACCAGCTTGTCCGACCCCACCACCGCCCACCCCGCGGTGCTCGACCCGGCCGTCCTCGACCCGGCCACCTTCGACCCGTTGCGTTTCGACCCGGCCCTGTTCGAGGACGGCCAACCGGTCCCCCGCCTGGTGCTGGAGAGGATCTTGTGCGACTGCGAGATCAGCCGCACCGTGTTCGGCCCGGACTCGCAGATCATCAACGTCGGGCGCTCGAAACGGTACTTCACCGGCCAGCTGCGCCGCGCCGTGATCGCCCGCGACAAACACTGCCAGTACCCGGCCTGCGACGCCCCACCCCGGTTGTGCGAAGGCCACCACACCCGCCACTGGGAACGCGACCACGGACCCACCGACGCACGCGCCGGAATCCTGCTCTGCTGGCACCACCACGCCCACGTCCACACCAACGGCATCCAGATCACCTGGAAACCCACCGGCGGCTGGCAATTCACCAACCGCCACGGCGAAACACTCCAGCGAGAATGAGTCAGAAGAGAGAATGGGGCGGAAGCGAGAATGGGGCGGAAGCGAGAACGGGCGCCAGCAGTGCGCGAAGGTCTAGAAGCGGGAATCCTTGAGGACGACCGACTCGATGATCCCGAGCAGTCCGAGAACAATGCCTGCGAGCGCCGCCCTCTTTCCCACCTGGGCGTATCCGAACTGGCCCATCAGGCTCGCGCGGTTGAGACCCACTGCCGAGACGATGATGGCGCCGAACCCGACCAGCAGGACGGGGTTGACGGCCAGACAGACGATCCCCAGGATCAGCCCGACCGTCGCGGGCCTGTTCCGACCGGTCGTCCGTTCCGTCGAGCTGTCGGGGTTCGGCTCCGGAACCGACATGCTCGGACCACCATCTTCCTTCGGGCTCTGTCCCGACACACGGGCGCGGCATCGACGTTGCAGGTATGACTCTAGAGCGAGCGACCGCCCCCGGCTGAGACGATAGGGGCGTGCCCACCCTCACCGACCGCCCGCTCACGCTCACCGCGCGGATGCCGGCGCAGCCCGACCCCGACTCGCTCTACGAGGCCTTCGTCGCCTGGGCGGCGGACCAGGGCCTTGAGCTCTACCCCGCCCAACAAGAGGCGCTCCTCGAGCTCGTCACCGGGGCGCACGTCATCCTGTCGACGCCGACCGGCTCCGGGAAATCGCTCGTCGCCATCGCCGCCCACTTCGTCGCGCTGGCGCAAGGACGTCGCACCTACTACACCGCGCCGCTCAAAGCCCTCGTGAGCGAGAAGTTCTTCGCACTCGTCGCGGCTTTCGGCTCCGAGAAGGTCGGGATGATGACCGGCGACTCCTCGGTGAACCCCGGCGCGCCGATCATCTGCTGCACCGCCGAGATCCTGGCCAACATCGCCCTCCGGCAGGGCGGTGCGGACGGCGACGAGTCCGTCGTCGGGCAGGTCGTCATGGACGAGTTCCACTTCTACGCCGACCCCCAGCGCGGCTGGGCCTGGCAGATCCCGCTGCTCGAGCTGCCGAAGGCGCAGTTCCTGCTCATGTCCGCGACCCTCGGCGACGTCTCGTTCTTCGCCGAGGACCTGACGCGGCGCACCGACCGCACCGTGGCAGTGGTCGAGAACACTGAGCGGCCGGTGCCGCTGAACTTCAGCTACGCCATCGAGCCCCTGCACGAGCTGCTCGAGGAGCTTGTCACGACTCACCGTGCGCCCGTGTACGTCGTGCACTTCACCCAGGCGGCCGCCGTCGAGCGCGCGCAGGCGCTGATGAGCATGAACGTCGCGACCCGCGAGCAGCGCGACGAGATCGCCACCGAGCTCGGCGCCTTCCGGTTCGGACCGGGCTTCGGGCGGACGCTCTCGCGCCTGTTGCGCCACGGCATCGGCGTTCACCACGCCGGGATGCTGCCCAAGTACCGCCGAGTCGTGGAGCGCCTCACGCAGAAGGGCCTGCTCAAGGTCGTCTGTGGCACCGACACGCTGGGCGTCGGGATCAATGTGCCCATCCGCACCGTGGTTCTCACCTCGCTGGTCAAGTACGACGGCGTGCGGATGCGGCACCTCTCCGCGCGGGAGTTCCACCAGATCGCAGGCCGCGCCGGGCGCGCGGGCTACGACACCGTCGGTGAGGTGATCGTGCTCGCCCCGGACCACGTCATCGAGAACCGCAAGCAGCTCGAGCGAGCTGGCGACGACCCGAAGAAGATCCGGAAGATCGTCCGCAAGAAGGCGCCCGAGGGCGCCGTCAACTGGACCGACAAGACGTACGAACGCCTGCGCGACGCCGCACCCGAGCCGCTGACCTCGAGCTTCGCCGTATCGCACGCCATGGTGCTCAATGTGCTCGCCCGGCCGGGCGACCCCATCGCCGCGATGCGCCACCTGCTGGTGGACAACCACGAGCCGGAGTCCGCCCAAGGGCGGCACGTGCGGCAGGCGATCGCGGTCTACCGATCGCTGCGGGCAGCGGGCGTCATCGAGCGGGTACCCCGCGCGGACGGCATCGGACGCACCGTGCGGCTCACGGTCGACATCCCGGCGAACTTCGCGCTCAACCAGGCGCTCTCCCCGTTCGCGTTCGCGGCCCTCGACCTGCTCGACCTGGAGTCTGGGACGCACGCGCTCGACGTCGTCTCCGTGATCGAGTCGACGCTCGACGATCCACGCCAGGTGCTGTCCGCCCAGGCGAACAAGGCCCGCGGCGAGGCCGTCGCGGCCATGAAGGCCGACGGGCTCGAATATGACGAGCGGATGGCCCTCCTCGAAGACGTCACCTACCCGCAACCGCTCGCCGAGCTCCTCACCGGGGCTTTCGTCACCTACCGTCAGACCAACCCGTGGGTGGCCGACCTCGAGCTCTCGCCCAAGTCGGTCGTGCGCGACCTGCACGAGCGGACGATGACCTTCGTGGAGTACGTCTCCTACTACGCGCTCGAGCGCACCGAGGGCGTGCTGCTGCGCTACCTCGCGGACGCGTATCGCGCGCTGCGCCAGACGGTTCCCGAGGAGAGCCGCACGGAGGAGCTTGCGGAGCTGGTCGAGTGGCTGGGTGAGCTGGTACGGCGGACCGACTCGAGCCTGCTCGACGAGTGGGAACGCCTGCGCAACCCGCTGGCGGACGGCACGGAGCCATTCGTCGACGTCGACACCGAGGACGCGCCCAAGGCGATCACCACGAACAAGCGCGCGTTCCGGGCGCTCGTGCGCAACGCGCTCTTCCGGCGCGTCAACCTCGCCGCGCGCGAGGACTACCGCGCCCTGGGTGGGCTCGACGGCGCCGACGGCTGGGACTCCGACGCGTGGGCCGCTGCGCTCGACCCGTTCTACGAGAGCCACGACGCCATCGGGATCGGCCCGGACGCGCGCGGCCCGAAACTTCTGCAGATCACCGAGCTCGCGGGCACCGACGGCACCAAGGGCGGTAGCTGGGAGGTCCGCCAGATGCTGGACGACCCGGCCGGAGACCGCGACTGGCGCATCGACGCGATCGTCGACCTCGCGGCCAGCGACACCGCGGGCGAAGTCGTCCTGCACGTCACGGCCGTCGGCCCGCTCTAGGCTGGCGCACGTGGCCAAGAAGGCAGCAAAGCACTCCCCCGGCGGTACACCGGCCCTCGTCGCCCTCGAGGCGGCGGGGGTGGCCCACACCGTGCACCCGTACGAGCACGACCCAGCGAGCGGTCTGGGATACGGGCTCGAGGCTGCCGAGGTGCTCGGGGTCGACCCCGGAAGGGTCTTCAAGACCCTCGTCACCAGCGTCGACGGTGCGCTCACGGTGGCGATCGTGCCCGTGACCGGCCAGCTCGACCTCAAAGCCCTCGCGCACGCGGTCGGTGGGAAGAAGGCCGCACTGGCCGAGCACGCCGCCGCCGAACGCGCGACCGGCTACGTCGTGGGCGGGATCTCCCCGCTCGGCCAGCGGCAGCGGCTGCGCATGGTCGTTGACGCGACGTCGCTGGGGTACCCGACCGTCTTCGTCTCCGGCGGGCGCCGCGGGCTCGACGTCGAGCTGTCCCCCGGCGACCTCGTGCGGCTCACCGGCGCGGTGGTCGCCCCGATCGCGCGGACGTGACGACCGGCAGGTGCGCGCAGCTACCGGTCGGTCATGCGCTACCCGTACCGCTGGCCCGCGCGGCGCCCCGAGCGACCTCGCTAGGGTGCGTTCTCATGACCGACGATGACGCCCGCGCGGCCGGGGTGGCCGCACGCCTGCACGACGTACGCCGGCGGATCGCGGACGCCGAGCGGGCCGCCGGCCGCCGGCCGGGGTCGGTCCGCCTGCTGCTCGCGACCAAGACCGTGCCAGCGGCGCTGGTACGTGCCGCAGTCGGTGCCGGGGTCGACCTGATCGGCGAGAACCGGGTCCAGGAGCTGGTCGCCAAGGGCCCGGAGCTTGCGGGTCTCCCGGTCGAGATCCACCTGATCGGCCACCTGCAGAGCAACAAGGTCAATCCCGCGCTGCGGTGGGCGTCCTGCGTGCAGAGCGTGGACTCTCCCGAGATCGCGGCGCGGCTGGCGGAGCGCAGCACCGGCGCCGGACGGGTCCTCGACGTCCTGATCCAGGTGAACGTCTCGGGCGAGGAGACCAAGTTCGGTGTCCTGCCGGCCGCGGCGACCGACGTCGCGGCCGGGGTCGCGATGCTTCCCGGGTTACGGCTGCGAGGCTTCATGACGATCGGGCCGAACTCTCCCGACCAGGGAGCTGTACGCGCAGGCTACGCGCGCCTGCGCGAGCTCCGCGACGCCGTCGTCGGCTCCGGTGAAGCGGGCACCCCCGAGGCGACCGAGCTGTCGATGGGCATGAGCGGCGACCTGGAGCTTGCGATCGCCGAGGGCGCGACCATCGTTCGCATCGGCGCCGCGGTGTTCGGCACCCGCCAGCAGTAACCCCCCAGCACCGCTCGCGGGTGGGTGATGGAGGGATGCCGGGTTATGTCGGAACGGGACGCCAGCAGCGTCGATAGAGTGCGCCGGTATGACCAGTCAGACCGCCATCCGCACCCAGGGGCTGACCAAGCACTACGGCGACGTCGCGGCTCTCGTCGCCCTGAACCTCGACGTCCGGCTGGGCGAGGTGTTCGGGTTCCTGGGGCCCAACGGCGCAGGCAAGACCACCGCGATCCGGACCTTGCTCGACGAGATCCGCCCGACGTCGGGAACGGCCACGCTCCTCGGGATGGACGCCCGCCGCGAGTCGGTCGCGATCCGCCGGCGCATCGGGTACGTGCCGGGCGACCTCGCGATGTACCCGAGCCTGACCGGGCACGACACGCTCACCTACTTCGCCAACCTGCGAGGCGGCGTCGACTGGTCGTACGTCGGCGACCTGGCCGAACGTCTGGACGCCGACCTGACCAAGAAGGTGGGCGACCTGTCCTCCGGGAACCGGCAGAAGATCGGCCTGATCCAGGCGTTCATGAACCGACCGACCGTGCTGATCATGGACGAGCCCAGCTCCGGTCTCGACCCGCTGGTGCAGCGCGAGTTCCAGACCATGATGCGCGAGGTGGCCGCCGAGGGCCGCACGGTCTTCCTGTCCAGCCACACCCTCTCAGAGGTGCAGCGTGTCGCCGACCGGGTCGGGATCATCCGCCACGGTCAGTTGATCGCGCTCGAGTCGGTTGCCGAGATGCGTTCCAAGGCGATCCGCCAGGTCGCGTTCGAGTTCGGTTCGCCAGTCCCGCCGTCGGTGTTCCGCGACGTCCCCGGGGTGCGGAGCGTCGAGGTGGCCCACGGCCGGACGGTGCTCTCGTTCGACGGCACGATAGCCGCACTGCTGAAGATCGCCGAGCAGCACGACGTGATCGACGTCACCACCGAGGAGGCCGACCTCGAGGAGATCTTCCTGACCTACTACCGCGACGAGGCGACGCCGTGATGCTGGCCGGCGTGACCGCCAAGACGGTCCGCGACCGGTGGAAGGGTTGGTTGATCGGATCCGCCACCCTCGCCCTGATGCTGTGGTGGGTCATGTCGATCTACCGCAGCCTCGACCTCTCGATCTACACGAGCATGCCCGCCGCCCTCCGGTCGATCATGCAGATCCCCACGCAGGCCGACGTCGGGAGCCTCGCCTACGGGGCGATCTACGCGTCGTACGGGGCGTTGACGTTGGCGTCGTTTGCGCTCGCGGCCGGGTCCGCGTCGATCGCCGGCGAAGAGCATGCCGGGACCATCGGCCTGCTGCTGGCGAATCCCGTGAGCCGCACGCGCGTGCTCGCCTCCAAGGCGACGGCGATGGTGTTGCTCGCCGGGTTCGGTGCACTGATCCTGTGGGGCGGGGCCCGGCTCTTCCCGCGGCTGCTCGACGTCGGGATCGGCGGGATGCACCCCGGGGCCCTGGTCTTCCACATGTTCGTCAATGCCCTGTTCTACGGGTTCCTGGCGATGGCCATCGGGGCCTGGACCGGCAAGACGTCCCTCGCCTCGGGGACGACGACCGCCGCGATGGTGCTGTCCTGGCTGGTGGCAGGCCTGTTCCCGCAGATCCATGGATTCGAGAACCTCGCCAAGGTGTCGCCCTGGTACTACTACGACGCCGGACAGCCGGTGTTCAACGGAGTCGACTGGGGTCGGCTCTCGGTGCTGGCCGGAGCGATCGCGCTGCTCGCGGCGGTGGCCGTGGTCGGGGTGAACCGTCGGGATCTTCTGAGCCAGTCAGTCGGGTCCACCATGGTCGATCGCCTTCGGAGCAACCCGCTGACGAAAAGGCTCGCCGACCGGCTGGCCGGGTCGGCGCGCGTGTCGGGGATCTGGATCAAGACCCTCTCGGAGCACCAAGGCCTGCTGATCGTCACCGGCTACGTGATGTTCCTCGTGATGGGTGTGCTGCTGGGACCGCTGTACCGGCTGATGGATGTCACGCTCCGCAACTTCGCCGGCCGGCTCCCCGAGACGCTGCTCGCGCTGGTCGGGCACGGGGACATGAGGACGGCCGAGGGCTTCTTCCAGGTCGAGACGTTCTCGATGACGGCTCCGATCGCGGTCATCGCGGTGACCGTGGTGATGGCTGCCCGAGCTCTGGCCGGCGAAGAGGCGCACCGCACCATGGGCCTGCTGCTGGCGAACCCGGTACCGCGGTCCACAGTCGTGGTCTCCAAGGCGCTCGCGATGGTCGTCGCGGCCGGGTCGGTGGGGTTCGCCACCTTCGCGGGGGTCGCGATCGGTTCGCTGCTCGCCGGCCTCGGCATGAACACGGCCGACATCGCGGCTACCTCGCTGCTGGCGACCCTGCTCGGACTCGTCTTCGGCGGTCTGGCCCTCGCACTGGGCGCGGCCACCGGACGCACAACGATCGCCACCTACGGGGCTGGCGGGGTCGCGCTGGCGATGTACCTGGCGAACGCGTTCCTGCCGCTGGACGCCGGCCTGGCCGGGTACGCACGGTGGTCGCCCTTCTACTACTACCTGGGCGGCGACCCGCTGAACACCGGCATGCAATGGGGGAACGGCGCGGTGCTCGGGGGTCTGTTCGTGGGACTCGTGGGGCTGTCCGTGGTGCTCTTCGGGCGACGCGACCTGAGGCAGGTCGGCTAGCCCCGGGCGTCACGGCACGCGCGCGACCCACTCGGGCGTGCCGAACTTCGTGGCGACCAGCTCGGTGGCCCGGGCGATCTCGGCGGGCCGTAGCGCGCCGTCGACGGTGTCGTAGCGTCCACGGAAATGGGCCTTGAACGCCGCGATGACCTCGGCGCGCGGGAGACCCGTCTGGGAGCGGACGGGGTCCACCCTCTTCCTGGCGCTCTTGGTGCCCTTGTCGGACAGCTTCTCGCGGCCGATCCGCAGCACCTCGAGCATCTTGTCGGCGTCGATGTCGTAGGCCATCGTCACGTGGTGCAGGACCGCACCGCCGACAAGCCGCTTCTGCGCGGCGCCGGCGAGCTTCCCCGCCGAGGATGCGATGTCGTTCACACCGGCGTAGGCCGCCGCGACGCCGACGTCGGCGAGGGCGCCGAGCACCCAGTCGTCCAGGAACGCGTACGACTGCTCGAACGTCAGACCGTCGACGAGCGAGGCCGGCACCACGAGTGAGAACGTGATGCAGTTGCCGGCCTCCATGAACATCGCCCCGCCGCCAGAGATCCGCCGCACGACGGTGACACCGTGCTTCTCGGCCCCGGCGGGGTCCACCTCGTTGCGCAGCGACTGGAACGAGCCGATGACGACCGCCGGGTCCACCCACTCCCAGAACCGCAGCGTCGGGCCACGGCGGCCGGCCGCCAGCTCCTCGGCCAGCACCTGGTCGAGCGCGACGTGCAGCACGGGAGGCTGCGCGGCCTCGTGGATCAGCTCGAATGTGTGGTCACGCCAGCTGGTCGCGTGTCCGAGAGCCCGGCGCACCGCGATCGCGATCGACTCAGGGCCGAAGCCGACGAGCGTCACCGTGTCGTCGAGCGCGGCCTCGATGGCCTCGGTGAGCTGCACGACCCTCGCATCGGCCGGCTGTCCGACCAGGGCGGCGTCGATGCGCTCGAGCGCGTCATCGGGCTCGAGGAAGAAGTCGCCGCTGATCGCCACCGAGGAGAGAAACCCGTCGGTGACCGTGACGTCGGCTGCGACAAGCTTGCCGCCGGGCACCTTGTACTCGCCACGCACGGCCGCCGGCGCCACTGATGTTCTCTCCTGACCACTCACCAAGTCATCCTATGACCGGGTCAGCGCCGCACGACACCCGCCCGGAGCAGCCCGTAGACGACGGCGTCGACGATCGCCTCGAACGAAGCCTCGATGAGGTTGGGCCCGACGCCAACGGTCCGCCAAGTGGCTTCCGCACCCAGGTCCATGGTCTCGACGAGCACCCGCGTCACGGCGTCGGTGCCGTGCATCGTGTCCATGATCCGCACCTTGAAGTCGATGAGCTCAAAGCGCTCGATCTCGGGGTACGTCCTGAGCAGCGCCTGGCGCAGCGCATGGTCGAGCGCGTTGACGGGGCCGTTGCCCTCGCCGGTGGCAATCGTGCGCCGGCCGCCCACGGTGAGCTTGACGGTCGCCTCGGCGCTCGCCTGGTCGGGAGCGCCCGGCAGGGTCTCGACGATCACCCGCCAGCTCTCGACGTCGAAGTACGTCAGCCGCGACCCGTCGACCTCCTCGCGCAGGAGCAGCTCGAAGGACGCGTCCGCGGCGTCGTAGGTGTAGCCCTGCGCCTCGGCGTCCTTGATACGCGTCGTCACGCGGCCGAGCAGCTCGTTCTGCCCCCCGAGCTCGATCCCGAACTCGCGCCCCTTGAGCTCGACGGACGCCCGGCCGGCCATCTCGGAGATGAGCATCCGCATGTCGTTGCCCACCCGGACGGGATCGATGTGCTGGTAGAGGTCCGGATCGACCCTGATCGCGCTCGCGTGCAGCCCGGCCTTGTGCGCGAACGCGCTGGCGCCGATGTAGGGCTGGCGCGCGAACGGGCTGATGTTCGTGATCTCGCTGATGGCGTGCGCGATCCGAGTGGCCTCGGTCAGCCCACCTGGGCTAGCGAGGAGGTCGCGCCCCTGCTTGATCTCGAGGTTCGCGACGACGGCGATCAGGTCGGCATTGCCGGTGCGCTCGCCATATCCGTTCACCGTGCCCTGCACGTGGGTAGCCCCCGCGCCCACCGCCGCGAGGGTGTTCGCGACCGCGCAGCCGGAGTCGTTGTGGGCGTGCATCCCGAGCCGGGGACCCTGCCCGACGGCGGCCCGTACCTCGCCGACGATCTGCGCGACGTACTCGGGCAGCATCCCGCCGTTCGTGTCGCACAACGTCACGACCTCGGCGCCGGCCCCGAACGCTGCCCGCACCGCCTCGAGCGCATAACCGGAGTCGTAGCGGTAACCGTCGAAGAAGTGCTCGGCATCGAGCACGACGCGGCGGCCCTCCCGCACCAGGAGCTCGACGGTGTCCGTGATCATCGCGAGGTTCTCCACGGGTGTGGTGCGCAGAGCGCGCTCGACGTGGCGGATGTCGCTCTTGGCAACGAGGGTGACGATCGGTGCCTCCGCGTCCAGCAGGGCCCGCACCTGCGGGTCGTCCCACGCCCGAGCGTCTGCCTTGCGAGTGGCGCCGAAGACCGCAAGCACGGCGTTCGTCAGGTGCAGCTCCTTGGCTGCACGCGCGAAGAACTCGGTGTCCTTGGGGATCGCGCCGGGCCACCCACCCTCGATGAACCCGACGCCCAGCTCGTCGAGCAGGGGGGCGATGGCGAGCTTGTCCGCGACGGAGAGGTTCATGCCCTCCTGCTGAGCACCGTCGCGCAGGGTCGTGTCGTAGACATGGAACGCCGGGTTCGGCGGGTGGTCGCTGGTCACGGCGGGCTCTCTGTCGTCGGTGGTAAGGCGTCCGTCGACCGCATGTCCTCGTGCGAGGAGCTGCCGGCGGGGGTTGTGCCGGACCGGCGATCGACTGTGTCGGCGGGCTGGGGTGGTGCCCGGCAACAAAAAAACCCCCCGAGAGATACGGGAGGTCTGCGCGTTCGGCGGTCTGCCGAAAGCGCTACACGATGATGAGCTGGTACTGCGTCACGGGGTCATCATGACACAGCGTCCGGGATGTGAGAACCCCCGTCCAGGTTCAGGGTTCGTCCGGTCACACCAGCCGGCGGAGCCAGCCGTGACGGTCGGTCGCGCGCCCGTACTGGATGTCCGTGAGCTCACCGCGCACCCGGCTGGTGACCGCACCCGCCCCACCGTCTGCCACGGTCAGGTTGAAGCTCCTGCCAGCGAGGCGTCCGATCGGAGTGACGACCGCCGCAGTCCCGCACGCGAAGACCTCGGCGACGGAGCCATCGGTGATCCCCGCTTGAAGCTCGGTGAGCAGGATGCACCGCTCGTCGACCTCGTGCCCGGCGTCCGTCAGCAGCTGGATGACCGACGAGCGTGTGACGCCCTCGAGGATCGATCCGGTGAGCTCCGGGGTCGAGACACGACCGTCCGCCTGCACGACAAAGACGTTCATGCCGCCGAGCTCCTCGATGGCGGTGTTCGTCGACGCATCGAGGAAGCAGACCTGCTCGCACCCCTGGTCGTAACCCTCCTGCTGCGGCAGCAGGCTGGCGGCGTAGTTGCCGCCGCACTTGGCAGCACCCGTGCCGCCCGCACCCGCCCGGTGGTAGTCCTCGGCGACCCAGATCGACACCGGCGCGACCTTGCCGCCGAAGTAGGGCCCGACCGGAGAGGCGATCACGAGGAACTCGGCTTCGAGCGAGGGCCGCACCCCGAGGAACTTCTCGGAAGCGAACATGAACGGGCGAAGGTACAGGCTGGTCTCGTCGCCCGCGGGCACCCAGGCAGCGTCCGTGCGCACGAGCACGGTGATCGCGCCGAGGAAGTCGTCCTCGCTCAGCTCCGGTAGCGCGAGCCTCCGCGCAGACGCCGCGAACCGGGCCGCGTTCGCCTCCGGACGAAAGATCCACACCGAGCCGTCCTCGTGCCGGTACGCCTTGAGCCCCTCGAAGATCTCCTGCCCGTAGTGCAGCACGGCGCAGGCCGGATCGAGCTGGAGCGGCCCGTACTTCTCCACGCGTCGGTCGTGCCAGCCCGTCGACAACGACCAGCTGACCCGCGCCATGTGATCGGTGAACACGGTGCCGAACTTCGGCGCGGCTATCTCGCGCTCGCGCGCGACGTCGGGCAAGGGGTTGTCGGTGCGTCGCAGCGTGAACGCCGCCGCCGCCTCGATGGGTGTGCCATTGGCGTCCAGGTCGTAGGACGTAGTCATGTCAGGCGCCTTTCGCCAGGTCAACGACAACGACGTTACCCGTGGTGACGACCGGGTCGGTGCACGCGCGGGCTCCGAACCACCGGGACGGACCTCAGCCGCCGAGGCGCGCAGCGAGCTCCTTGCCCACGTCGGCCGTCGACCGGGCCCGGCCGGCGTGCGCCGGACGCTCCGCGAGATCGGCGGCGACGGCCCGCTCGACCCTGGCTGCGGCGTCGGGCAGCCCTAGGTGGTCGAGCATGAGAGCCACCGAGAGCACGGTGGCCGTCGGGTCCGCGACACCCTGGCCCGCGATGTCCGGGGCCGAACCGTGCACAGGCTCGAACATCGACGGCGCAACCGGGTTTCCGGCGGCGTCGCGGTCAGGGTTGATGTTGGCCGACGCGGCCAGCCCGATCCCCCCGGTGACGGCCGCCGCGAGGTCGGTCAGGATGTCGCCGAACAGGTTGTCCGTGACGATCACGTCGAACCGCGAGGGCCTCGTGACCAGGAGGATCGTGGCCGCGTCGACGTGCAGGTAGTCGACCGTGACGTCGGGGAACTCGATGTTGACGGCCTCGACCGTCCGGCGCCACAGGTGCCCGGCATGGACGAGCACGTTGTGCTTGTGCACGAGCGTGAGCCTCTTGCGGGGGCGGGCGGCCGCCCGGACGAAGGCGTCGCGCACCACGCGGTCGACGCCGAACGCGGTGTTGACGCTCACCTCGTTCGCGACCTCGTGCGGGGTGCCCACCCGGATCGCGCCGCCGGTCCCGACGTACGGCCCCTCCGTACCCTCGCGGACGACGACGAAGTCGACCTCGCCCGGGTCGGCCAACGGAGAGCTGACCCCCGGGTACAGGCGGCACGGGCGCAGGTTGACGTAGTGGTCGAGCGCGAACCGGAGCCGGAGCAGCAGACCACGCTCGAGGACACCCGACGGCACTCTGGGGTCGCCCACGGCACCGAGCAGGATCGCATCGTGAGCGCGGATCGCCTCCAGGTCGGCATCGGTGAGGGTCTCCCCCGTCGCGTGCCAGCGCCGCGCGCCGAGGTCGAACTCGGTTGTCCGGACGGCGACGTCGTCCCCGCGGAGGGCGGCTTCGAGCACGAGCAGGCCCTGCTCGACGACCTCAGCGCCGATGCCGTCGCCTGCGATCACTGCCAGTTCGAGGGTGCGAGTCATGCCCGTCACTGTAATCCGAATCCCACCCCTCGGGACGGTGATCTCGCGATGCGGACATCCCGCCTCCGCCGAGAATGGACTTCCTCCCCGCCCCTTGGATCGCTCGCGAAGGGGCGGTGGGTCCACTCTCGGCAGCGGGGTTGTAGGCCGGCTAGCGGGCGGCGGAACCTTCCGTGTAGTCGGACTCGGTCGGCTTGACCCAGGCGAAGAGCTTGCGCAGGCGACGACCGACGGCCTCGATCGGGTGCGCTTCCCCCTTGGCGCGGAGCGCCTTGAACTCCGGTGCGCCGGCGTCCTGGTCGTCGATGAACCGCTTCGCGAAAGAGCCGTTCTGGATGTCCGCGAGCACCGCCTTCATGTTCGCCTTGACGCCCGGATCGATGACGCGCGGACCGGAGACGTAGTCGCCGTACTCGGCGGTGTCCGACACGCTCCAGCGCTGCTTGGCGATGCCACCCTCGTAGATGAGGTCGACTATGAGCTTGAGCTCGTGCAGCACCTCGAAGTACGCGACCTCCTCCTGATAGCCCGCCTCCGTCAGCGTCTCGAAGCCGTACTGGATCAGCTGCGACACGCCCCCGCACAGCACGGCCTGCTCACCGAACAGGTCGGTCTCGGTCTCCTCGGTGAACGTCGTCTTGATGCCGGCCGCGCGCAGGCCGCCGATCGCCTTGGCGTACGACAGCGCGAGGTCCCACGCGTCACCCGTCGCGTCCTGCTCGACGGCGACGATCACAGGCACACCGCGCCCGTCGACATACTCACGCCGCACGAGGTGGCCGGGGCCCTTGGGAGCCACCATCACGACGTCGACGCCAGCCGGCGGGGTGATGTACCCGAACCGGATGTTGAAGCCGTGCGCGAAGACGAGCGTGTTGCCGTCGGTGAGGTTCGGCGCGATCTCGTCGCGGTAGACGTAGCGCTGGACCTGGTCCGGGGCGAGCACGACGACGACGTCGGCCTCCTTGGTCGCGTCGGCGACCGACAGCACCCGCAGCCCAGAATTCTCGGCCCTGGTGCGCGAGGCGCTTCCCGCACGGAGGCCGACGCGGACGTCGACGCCTGAGTCGCGCAGGTTCAGCGCATGAGCGTGCCCCTGACTGCCGTACCCGATCACGGCGACCTTGCGGCCCGCGATGATGGACAGGTCGGCGTCGTCGTCATAGAAGAGCTCTGCCACGGTGGATCTCCTTGGGTGGTTCGTCGATGGTGCAGGCGGTGGATTCGAGCGGTGGATTCGAGCGGTGGAGGCGGGTGGTCGGGGTCAGGCCGGGCGGCTGACGCGATCCAGAGCGCGGTCGGTGATCGAGCGCGAACCGCGCCCGATGCCGACCGTCCCGGACTGCACGATCTCGCGGATCCCGTACGGCTCGAGCGCGGCCAGCAGCGCGTCCAGCTTGTCGGGCCCGCCGGTCACCTCGATCGTCAGGGCGTCCGGCACGACGTCGACGACGTGCGCCCGGAAGAGTGCGACGACCTCGAGCACGCCGCTGCGCTGGGCGGGCTCCGCCCGGACCTTGACGAGCATGAGCTCGCGCTGGACCGATGTCGGTGCCTCGAGCTCCACGATCTTGATGACGTTGATCAGCTTGTTGAGCTGTTTCGTCACCTGCTCGAGGGGCAGCTCCTCGACGTCGACCACGAACGTGATCCTCGAGATGTCGTCGTTCTCGGTCGGCCCGACCGCGAGGGAGTGGATGTTGAACGACCGGCGGGCGAACAGCCCCGCGACGCGCGTGAGCACGCCCGGCTTGTTCTCCACCAGGACGGAGAGCGTGTGCCTGCTCATTTCCGGGTCCCTTCAGTCCGTGCGGTCCCACGCCGGGGAGATTCCCTGGGCGTACTGGACCTCGTCGTTGCTGACACCGGCCGCGACCATCGGCCACACCATCGCGTCCGGCGAGACGGTGAAGTCGACCACCACGGGCTGGTCGTTGATCTCCATGGCGCGCTTGATCGTCGCGTCCACGTCTGCCCTGGTCTCGCAGCGCAGGCCGACGGCCCCGTACGCGTCGGCCAGCTTCACGAAGTCCGGGATCCGGACCGTGCCGTGGCCGGTGTGCAGGTCGGTGTTCGAGTACCGCTCGTTGTAGAACAGGGTCTGCCACTGACGGACCATGCCCAGGGACGAGTTGTTGATCACCGCGACCTTGATCGGGATCTCGTTGATCGAGCAGGTGGCCAGCTCCTGGTTGGTCATCTGGAAGCAGCCGTCACCATCGATCGCCCACACCGTGCGGTCGGGCGCGCCGACCTTCGCGCCCATCGCGGCGGGCACCGCGTAGCCCATGGTGCCGAGGCCGCCGGAGTTGAGCCACGACTTCGGTCGCTCGTACCGGATGAACTGCGAGGCCCACATCTGGTGCTGGCCCACGCCCGCGACGAAGATCGACTCCGGTCCCGAGATCTCCCCGATCCGCGAGATCACGTACTGCGGCGCGAGGTGCCCGTCCGCGGGCTCGGTGAAGCCGAGCGGGAACGTCTCGCGCCACTCATCGATCTGGCGCCACCAGCCCTCGAGGTCCGGCCTGCCGTGCTGGGCGTGCTCGCGAGCGAGCTCGGGCAGCAGGTCCGCGAGAATCTCACGCAGGTCCCCGACGATCGGTACGTCCACGGCCCGGTTCTTGCCGATCTCCGCGGGATCGATGTCTGCGTGCACCACCGTGGCGTGCGGCGCGAAGCTTGACAGCTTGCCGGTCACGCGGTCGTCGAAGCGCGCGCCGAGGGCGACGATCAGGTCCGCCTTCTGCAGCGCCGCGACCGCCGGGACCGTGCCGTGCATGCCCGGCATGCCGAGGTGCTGCGGATGGGAGTCAGGCAGCGCGCCGCGCGCCATCAACGTGGTCACCGCAGGTGCTCCCGAGGCGTCGACGAGGCGGCGCAGCTCGGCGGACGCACCCGACCGGATCACGCCGCCACCGATGTACAGCACCGGGCGACGGGCGGTGGCCAGCAGGCGCGCGGCCTCACGGATCTGCCTGGGGTGCGGCTTGGTGACCGGGTGGTAGCCGGGGAGGTTGAGCTGCTGCGGCCACGAGAACGTCGTGCTGGCCTGCATCGCCGACTTCGCGATGTCCACGAGGACCGGCCCCGGCCGACCGGTCGAGGCGATGTGGAACGCCTCGGCGATGACCCGCGGGATGTCGTCCGCGTTGGTGACGAGGAAGTTGTGCTTCGTCACCGGCAGCGTGATGCCGACGATGTCGGCCTCCTGGAACGCGTCCGTGCCGATCATTGCCGCACCCACCTGACCGGTGATCGCAACGACCGGGACGGAGTCCATGTTCGCGTCGGCGAGCGGAGTGACCAGGTTCGTGGCACCGGGGCCCGAGGTCGCGATGCACACGCCGACGCGACCCGTCGCTTGGGCATAGCCCGACGCCGCGTGCCCGCCGCCCTGCTCGTGGCGCACCAGGATGTGGCGAACCCGGGTGGAGTCCATCAACGGGTCGTACAACGGGAGGACGGCGCCGCCCGGGATCCCGAAGACGACTTCGACGCCGGTCTCCTCGAGCGCCCGGACGATCGCCTTGGCGCCCGTGACCTGCTCCGGTCCGATGGCGGCGAGGCTGCGCGCCGACGTCGGGCGCCCCAGGTCGGGCGCGACGGAGTCGTGCGGGCGGGCGTCCGCGCCGGGCATCGGCACGCCGCGGGCGCCAGCGCTGCGCGGTGGTGCCGGGCGGTGTCCTTGGACCATCGATATCTCCCTGACCTCGGTGCGGGTGCTGCTCTGCACTGCTGACTTCCGGGTGTGCGGGTCGTGGCACAAAAAAACCCCTCGGCCCGCTAGGGCTGGTCGAGGGGGAGCGCGTTGACCGGACCGGACTTGCGGTCTTCAGTCGTCGCGCTCAATAACTACTACGAGAATCTGCTGCACGGGATGCACGATACGCCCGGACCGAGCCGGTGTCACACCATTGAACACCCATCTCACCTGATGGTTCATGTGCCCATTCGATGGACGGGGTCGCACCACCCAGGACAACCCCAGATCAGCAGCAGCGTGCCTGGACCTCAGCCACGGCGTGCCTCGAGCACCAGTAGTCCCGCACGCTCTCGGGCTCGGCGCCGGGGTGCACGCGCGCGAGGTGCTCCACGTAGCGGACGTAGTCGTGATCACCGAGCAAGGTCGTCACGTACCACCGCACACCGAGCCCGACGCGCCGGACCACTCGGACGACCGCTCGCGCGACCCCGCCGGGCCGCGAGAACGTGCGCATCAGCGCCCACCGGCAGACACGTGCTCACGACCGCGGACGTCCCACTCGGCTTGGACGTCGCGCTCGGCCTTCGTGGCCGCGAGCCCGCTCGGCGCGAACAGGTGGGACGGCAGCTCGGGGTCCTCACTGGTCGGCGACCCGCCGACCCGCACCGAGCGGACGCAGACCGCGACGGCCGCGCCAACCACCACGAGCACCAACGCGGCGAACACGATCGAGAGCGTGCCCTGGATGAAGGTGTTCCGGATCACCGCATCCATCGCCTGCGGGGTCGCCGCCGACCCGAAGGTCTGCGCGCCCGACGCCTTTGCATCGAGGAAGGCCTGGTGCTGGGCCCAGTACCCGATCTTCGCGTTGCTGGAGAACACCTTCTGGTACGACGCCGTCATCGTGATGACGAGGTCCCAGACGAGCGGCGCGCCGGCGACCCAGGCCCACCGGAGGAGGCCCCGCTTGACCAGGACGGCGAACACCACGGTCAGTGCGATCGCAGCGAGCAGCTGGTTGGCGATGCCGAACAGCGGGAAGAGCGTGTTGATCCCGCCGAGGGGATCGGTCACGCCCATGAGCATGATCGCGCCCCAGCACCCCACGACGATGGCCGAGCAGAACCAAGCCCCGACGCGCCAGGACGGATCGCGGAAGCGCTTGGCGACCCCGCCGAGGTTGCCGATGGTGTCCGAGAGCATGAACCGAGCCACCCGGGTCCCGGCGTCGACCGTGGTGAGGATGAAGAGGGCCTCGAACATGATCGCGAAGTGGTACCAGAACGCCGCGAGCGACGACCCCCCGAACACCCCCGAGAGCACCTTGGACATGCCGACCGCGAGCGTCGGCGCACCACCGGTGCGGGCAATGATGGATACCTCACCGACATTGGCCGCGGCCTGGGAGATGTCCGCCGGCGTGATCGGTGCGCCGGCGAGGCCGAGCGTGTTGACGTAGGTGGCCGCGGTCTCGGCCGTGCCCCCCGTGAGTGCAGCCGGCGCGTTCATGACGAAGTACAGGTTCTGGTCGATGACGAGTGCGGTGACGAGCGCCATGACCGCGACGAACGACTCGGTCAGCATGCCGCCGTAGCCGATGATCCGGGCCTGCCCCTCCTTCTCGAGCATCTTCGGCGTCGTACCCGACGCGATGAGCGAGTGGAAACCGGAGAGCGCGCCGCACGCGATCGTGATGAAGAGGAACGGGAAGAGCGAGCCGGCGAACACCGGACCGTTCCCATGGATGGCGAAGCTCGTCACCGCGGGAGCGTGGATCTCCGGGCGCACCACGAGGATGCCGACCGCGAGCAGGATGATCGTGCCCACCTTCATGAAGGTGGACAGGTAGTCGCGAGGCGCGAGCAGCAGCCACACGGGCAGGATCGAGGCCGCGAAGCCGTAGGCGATCAGGCACCAGGCGATCGTGACCGGGCTCAGCGTGAACCAGTCCTGGCCCCATGCGGTGCCGGCGACCCAGCCGCCGGAGATGATCGCGAGGAGCAGCAGCAGCAGGCCGATGACGGAGACCTCGGACACCTTGCCGGGCCGCAGCATCCGCAGGTACACGCCCATGAACAGCGCGATCGGGATGGTCATGGTGATCGAGAACACGCCCCACGGGCTCTTCGCGAGGGCGTTGACGACGACGAGCCCGAGGATCCCGATGACGATGATCATGATGACGTAGACGCCGATGAGCGCCGCCGCGCCGCCGATGCGGCCGAGCTCCTCGCGGGCCATCTGGCCGAGGCTGCGTCCGCCCCGGCGGACCGAGAGGGTCAGAACCAGGTAGTCCTGCACCGCTCCGGCCAGAACGGCACCGAAGATGATCCAGATGGTCCCCGGAAGGTAGCCCATCTGAGCCGCGAGCACGGGACCGACGAGCGGCCCAGCCCCGGCGATCGCGGCGAAGTGGTGGCCGAACAGCACGCGCCGGTCGGTCGGCATGAAGTCTTTGCCGTTGTCGTACGTCTCCGCGGGCGTCGCCCGGTAGGCACGCGGGCGCACGACCTTGTACTCGATGAGGCGGGCGTAGAACCGGTAGGCGACCACGTACGTGCAGACCGCGGCCAGCACGAACCACACCGCGTTGACGCTCTCACCGCGGACGAACGCGATCATCGCCCACGAGATCGCCCCGACCAGCGCGATGACGGCGAACAGGAGCCGCTTGCGTGGGGTCATCGGCGATCTGTCGATCACCCCGACCGGAGGCGACGTGCGATCCGTCCAGGTGCGCTCGAGGCCCGCTACGGCTTCGATGTGCGGTTCGATCAGGGCGCCGTCGACATCGATGTCGGCCATGGTCCTCCAGGGCACTCGGGCCATGAGACCGACGAACCCTGCGGCCGACGTCTTCGTGGCACGTGAGTTTAGCCCCGCCGAAAGACCCTCGACTCCCACGGCCGTAGGGGCGCGTCGAACCCGACGACCTCTGGGTAGTTCCCGAGGACCAGCTCGGCACCGGCCCACGCGTCGGCGTCGTCCAGGGCGACCGTCTGTTCCGTGGCGGTGAAGTTGCCCAGCACGAGCAGCCGGGTCTCCCCGAGCCGACGCCGGAACGCGTACACGGCCGCGTCGTCGGCCAGCAGCATCGTGAAGGTGCCGAGGGCCACCGCGGGCTCGGTGTGCCGCAGGGCGATCAGGCGCCGGTAGAAATGGAAGACCGATCCGGGGTCGTCGTGCTGGACGGCGGCGTTGATCTCGAGGTGGTTCGGGTTCACCGCGATCCACGGCTCGACGGTGCTGAACCCGGCGTACTCGGTGCCGTCCCACTGCACCGGGGTCCGGGCGTTGTCGCGACTCGACGCGCGCAGCCCCGCAAGCAGCGCGCCGGGGTCCGCGAGCCCGTGCGTGAGTGCCTCGGCGTAGTGGTTGAGGGACTCGATGTCGCGGTAGTCGTCGATCCGCTCGAAGTGCGCGTTCGTCATCCCGAGCTCCTCGCCCTGGTAGACGTACGGCGTCCCGCGGTGCAGGTGCAGCACGGTCGCGAGCATGGTCGCCGAGCGCACCCGGTGCTCGCCGTCGTCCCCAAAACGGGACACGATGCGCGGCTGATCGTGGTTGTCCCAGTAGAGGCTGTTCCAGCCCACGTCGGCGAGCCCCGCCTGCCAGCGCCCCAAGGACGCCTTGAGGTCCGTGAGCCGGAGCGGGTGCACGTCCCACTTGCTGGCGCCGTGGTCGAGGCCGACGTGCTCGAACTGGAAGACCATGTCGACCTCGGCGCGAGCGGGGTCTGTGAACAGGACCGCCTGGTCGACAGTCACACCCGGCATCTCCCCCACCGTCAGCGGTCGTTCCCTGCGCCCGGCGAAGACCTCGCGGTTCATCTCCTGCAGGTACTCGTGGATCCGCGGCCCGCAGCTGAAGTGCGGGTGCCCGTCCCCGTAGCGCGCGCCGGCACGCACGACGCCGTCGGGCAGCGAGCCGTCAGCGCGCACATCCTTCGAGATGAAGTTGATGACATCCATCCGGAAGCCGTCGACGCCCCGGTCGAGCCACCACCGCATCATGGCGTGGATCGCGGCGCGCACCTCGGGGTTCTCCCAGTTGAGGTCAGGCTGCTTGCGGGAGAACAGGTGCAGGTAGTACTCGCCGGTCGCCTGGTCGAGATCCCAGGCGGGTCCGGAGAAGGCCGACCCCCAGTTGGTCGGTTCGGCGCCCGGTGCACCGGGCTCCATGTGCGGGCGAGCGGGCCGCCACCAGTACCAGTCGCGCTTGGGGTTGTCGCGCGACGACCTCGACTCGACGAACCACGGGTGCTCGTCGGAGGTGTGGTTGACAACCAGGTCCATCACGAGCTTCATCCCGCGCGCGTGCACGTCGACGAGCAACGCGTCGAAGTCCTCGAGGGTGCCGAAGACGGGGTCTATCCCTCGGTAGTCGCTGATGTCGTACCCGGCGTCGTCCTGCGGCGACGGGTAGACGGGCGACAACCAGATCACGTCCACCCCGAGCAGCTCGAGGTGGTCGAGCTTGCCGGCGACCCCCCGCAGGTCCCCGATCCCGTCACCGTTCGAGTCGGCGAAGCTGCGCGGATAGACCTGATAGACGACGGCGCTCGTCCACCAGGGGGCGGCGGGGCTGGTCACGGGGGCTCCTCAGAAGTGCTCGCGCCATCACGACTGATCAGGGGCCGATCAGATGAGGACCGCACCCCGCGACGCCGACTGCACGAGCTTGACGTACTTGGCGAGCACGCCGCGGGTGTAGGTCGGCGGCGGTGGCTCCCAGCCGACCCGGCGGGCCGCGAGCTCGGCGTCGTCCACGAGCAGGTCCAGCCGTGCATTCTGGACGTCGAGCCGGATCCGGTCACCGTCGCGCACGAAGGCGATCGGCCCGGCGTCGACGGCCTCGGGTGCCACGTGGCCCACGCACAGACCGGTCGTCCCACCCGAGAAGCGACCGTCGGTGAGGAGGAGGACGTTCTTGCCGAGGCCGGCGCCCTTGATCGCGCCGGTGATCGCCAGCATCTCGCGCATGCCGGGACCGCCCTTGGGGCCCTCGTACCGGATGACGACGGCGTCGCCGGCCCCGATGGTGCCGTCCGCGAGCGCATCGAGTGCGGCACGCTCACGCTCGAAGACGCGCGCGGTCCCCTCGAACACGTCGGAGTCGAAGCCGGCGGACTTCACGACAGCACCCTCGGGGGCCAGGGATCCGGTCAGGATCGAGATGCCACCGGTCTTGTGGATGGGGTTTCCCAGGGACCGCAGGATCTTGCCGTCCGGGTCCGGCGGGTTGAGGTCGGCGAGGTTCTCGGCCACCGTCTTGCCGGTGACCGTGAGGCAGTCGCCGTGCAGCAGCCCGGCGTCGAGCAGCGCCTTCATGATGACGGGCACGCCACCGACGCGGTCGACGTCACTCATCACGTACTGGCCGAACGGCTTCAGGTTGCCCAGGTGCGGCACTTTTGCGGCGACGCGCGTGAAGTCGTCGAGGCTCAGATCGACCTCGGCCTCGTGCGCGATCGCGAGCAGGTGCAGGACCGCGTTGGTGGAGCCGCCGAAGGCCATCACCACGGCGATCGCGTTCTCGAAGGCGTCCTTGGTCATGATCTGGCGCGCGGTGATCCCGAGGCGCAGCAGGTTCACCACGGCCTCGCCCGATCGCACCGCGAAGTTGTCGCGCCTGCGGTCGGCCGACGGCGGCGCAGCCGAGCCGGGCAGCGACATGCCGATGGCCTCGGCGACCGACGCCATCGTGTTCGCGGTGTACATCCCGCCGCAGGCACCCTCGCCCGGACAGATCGCCCGCTCGATGCGACCCAGGTCCTCGGTGCTCATGAGGCCCTTCGCGCACGCCCCGACAGCCTCGAAGGCATCGATGATCGTGACGTCCTTCTCCGTGCCGTCCGCCAGCTTGACCCAGCCGGGCATGATCGTGCCCGCGTAGAGGAACACCGACGCGAGGTCGAGCCGGGCCGCGGCCATCAGCATGCCCGGCAACGACTTGTCGCAGCCCGCGAGCAGCACCGAGCCGTCGAGGCGCTCGGCCTGCATCACCGTCTCCACGCTGTCCGCGATGATGTCGCGCGACACGAGCGAGAAGTGCATGCCCTCGTGGCCCATCGAGATGCCGTCGGAAACCGAGATGGTGCCGAACTCGAGCGGGAACCCGCCCGCGGCGTGCACCCCGTTCTTGACCGCCTTGGCGAGCCGGTCCAGCGACAGGTTGCAGGGCGTGATCTCGTTCCAGGAGCTCGCGACGCCGATCTGCGGCTTGGCGAAGTCTTCGTCGCCGAGGCCGACGGCGCGCAGCATGCCGCGCGCGGCAGTCGCCTCGATGCCGTCGGTCACCTGACGGCTACGCGGTTTGATGTCGATCGCGCCTCGACCGGAGCCGGGTGTGGTCGTGGTGCGTGCGTAGGGCTCAGTGTTCGCCGTCATGCCGCGAGTCTAGGGCGCAGCACCGTCAGTCCTTGCGCCCCGGCCAGGTGCACACGCACGCCTCGTTGAACCGGCATCGGCCCGGACCCAGAACGCCGGCTGCCCACCGAGCTGGTCCAGCGCGGCCCCTGCCGCGCC
>Ga0209745_1000206_pt1 | contig 34210 bp, 26 predicted proteins | sample BarGraNGADG00312_FD_184495 | JGI IMG/M metagenome (GOLD analysis project Ga0209745, IMG submission 184495) | Arctic peat soil microbial communities from Barrow, Alaska - Barrow Graham LP Ref core NGADG0004-312 (SPAdes) (version 2) | ecosystem: Environmental > Terrestrial > Soil > Wetlands > Peat... | reverse complement strand
ATCAGTGTCGTCGCGTCCGTGCCCGCGGGCCCACCGTTGGGCGGGTTGTACTTGAATCCGCCGTCGCTGGGCGGGTTGTGCGACGGGGTGACCACGATGCCGTCGGCCAGACCGGGACCATCGAGTGCCTTGCCGCCGTTGGCTCGAAGTATCGCGTGTGAGACCGCCGGGGTGGGTGTGTAGCCGTCCCGGTCATCGACCAGAACGGACACGTCGTTGGCGGCGAGGACCTCGAGCGCGGAGACCCAGGCGGGTTCGGACAGGCCGTGGGTGTCACGCCCCAGAAACAGCGGGCCGTTGTAGCCCTGCGTCATTCGGTAGTCGCAGATCGCCTGGGTGGTCGCCAGGATGTGACTCTCGTTGAAGGCGTTCGCCAGGCTGCTGCCCCGGTGTCCGGAGGTCCCAAAGGCCACCCGTTGGCCGGGATCCGAAGGGTCCGGCGTGGTGGTGTAGTACGCCGTCACGAGGTGGGAGACATCGACGAGGTCCGACGGCGACGCAAGCTGTCCCGCGCGGGGGTCGTTCATTTCGTTCCCTTGCCGGACTTGGTGGTGGTGGATCTTGTGGTGCCGGACTTGGTGGTCGTGGGCCTGGCGGCAGCGGGCTTGGTGGTAACGGGCTTGGCGGTGCCGGACTCTGCCGAGGGCGCTGAAATCGTTGCGGGACTTGCTGGTTCGAGCCACACCGCGCCCAACGGCGGCAGGGTGAGCAGCGCCGAATACGGCTGACCATGCCATGGCACAGCTTCGGCCTGGACCGACCCGAGGTTGCCCACCCCTGACCCGCCATAGCCTTCGGCATCGGTGTTCAGGATCTCGTTCCACTGCCCGGCGTGCGGCAGGCCGAGGCGGTAGGCGTTGTGCGGTCCGCCGCTGAAGTTGGTGATGCTCGCCAGCGTCTGCCGCTGGCCGTCAGGTCCAGCGGACCCGAAACGTAGGAACGAGAACGTGTTACCGGCCGCGTCGTTGGCGTCGATCCACGTGAAGCCCTGCGCAACATGGTCCAGCTCCCACATCGCGGGATGCGAGCGATAGGCGTTGTTGAGGTCCTTGACCAGCGCGTGGACGCCATAGTGCGCCGGCTGGTCCAACAGCCACCAGTCCAGGCTGCGCCCGTCGGCCCACTCACCCTCCTGGGCGAACTCCGAACCCATGAAGACGAGCTGCTTGCCTGGGTGGGACCACATGTAGGCCAGGTAGGCCCGCAGGTTGGCCAGCTGCTGCCAGCGGTCACCGGGCATCTTGCGCAGCAACGAGTCCTTGCCGTGGACCACCTCGTCGTGGCTGATCGGCAGGACGAAGTTCTCGCTCCAGGCGTACATCATCGAGAAGGTGAGCTGATGGTGGTGGTATTGCCGATGAATCGGTTCGTTGGCCATGTAGCCCAGCGAGTCGTGCATCCAGCCCATGTTCCACTTGAGCCCAAAGCCCAAGCCGCCCACGTTGGTTGGGCGGGTGACGCCAGGCCACGAGGTCGACTCCTCGGCGATGATCACGATTCCCGGCAGCCGCTTGTAGGCCGTGGCGTTGGTCTCCTGGAGCAGCTTGACGGCCTCGAGGTTCTCGCGACCGCCGTAGATGTTGGGGACCCATTCGCCGTCCTCGCGGGAGTAGTCGAGGTAGAGCATCGACGCCACACCATCGACGCGAAGGCCGTCGGCGTGGAACTCCTGCATCCAGTAGATCGCGTTGGCGACCAGGAAGTTGCGTACCTGTGGCCGTCCGAAGTCGAAGATGAACGAGCCCCACTCCTCATGCCAGCCCTTGCGCGGGTCGGAGTGCTCGTAGAGCGGCTGACCGTCAAACCTGGCCAGCGCCCAGGGATCGGTGGCGAAGTGCCCCGGGACCCAGTCAAGGATCACGCCGATCCCGTTGCGGTGCAACGTGTCCACGAGATAGCGGAAGTCGTCCGGCTCGCCGAACCGGGACGTCGGCGCATAGTACCCGGTGACGTGGTACCCCCAGGACGGCCCGTAGGGGTGCTCCATCACCGGCATCAGCTCGACGTGGGTGAAGCCGAGGTCCTTGACGTAGTTGACCAGGTGCTCGGCAAGGTCGCGGTAGCTCAAACCCTGGCGCCACGAGCCGAGGTGCACCTCGTAGATGCTCATGGGCCCGGTGTGCGGGTTGGTCGCCGCACGGGTGGTCATCCAGTCGCCGTCCTGCCACGCGTATGCCGTGGACGTCACCACTGAGGCGGTCGCCGGAGGCTTCTCCGTGGCACGGGCCATCGGGTCCGCCTTGGCCCGTCTGGAGCCGTCAGAGCCGAGGACCTCGAACTTGTAGCGGTTGCCCTCGCCAACGCCCGGGACATAGAGCTCCCAGACGCCGGAGGAGCCCAGCGAGCGCATGGGGTGGGCCGAGCCGTCCCACTGGTTGAAGTCGCCGACGAGGCGGACCGAGCGGGCATTGGGCGCCCACACCGCGAAGGAGGTACCGCGCACGGGTCCCATCGGTCCGTCGTACTCGCGCACATGTGCGCCCAGAACGTTCCACAGCTGTTCGTGGCGTCCCTCGCCGACAAGGTGCAGGTCGATCTCGCCGAGGGTCGGCAGGAACCGGTAGGGGTCGTCATGAACGTGCTCGATCCCGTCCCCGTAGGCGACCCGGATCCGGTAGTCCGGGACCTGTGCGGTCGGCAGAACACCGACCCAGACGCCTTCGAACTCATGGTGCAGCTCGGCGCGCGATCCATCAACCAACTCGACAAAGACGCTGTCCGCCAACGGTTTGAGCGTGCGCACGGTGACGGCGCCGTCGTGGGGGTGGGGCCCAAGGACGGCGTGCGGGTTGTGATGTGTCCCGCCGATCACCCGCTCGAGCTCGCTGCGGTTGACGGGCTGCACAGATGATGGCGGGGATGGGGGCCTCTTGGTGGTCACGGTCGCAGATCGCTCCTTCGTCCGGCGGACAGGTGTTGAATGGCGGTGATCGGGATGCTGAGCCACGTCGGGCGGTTCCTGGCTTCGTAGACCACCTCGTAGAGAGCCTTGTCCAGCTCGAGCGCGTCGAGCAGTACGCCATCCTCGCGCGGGTCGCGGCCGGCGCTCTGGGCGTAGCCCTCGAGGAAGGCCGTACGTGCTCGGGTGGCCCACTGCGCTGCTGACCGGCCCGGGTGTGACTGCTCCCATGAGCCCGCGACGTAGTCGAACGACCGCAGCATCCCCGCTACGTCACGCAGGGCAAGATCGGGCTGTGTGCGCTCAGTCAGGGGCCGCAGGGGCTCGCCCTCGAAGTCGACCAGGACCCATCCGCGGTCTGGCACATCGAGCACCTGCCCGAGGTGGTAGTCGCCGTGGATGCGTTGCAGCGCAGGCCAGGTGGCGGACGACACCGACTCGATGGACTCCCGGACCATCGAGTCGTAGGCAGCGAGGGCGGGCACCTCCGACAGCGCCGCGGCATGACGGGCGCGCATGCTCCGGGTGAGGGCGACGACGTCTTCGTCGGTCGCGGTCCGCGTGCTCATGGCCTGCGCCAGGGTCGCGTGGACCTCCGCAGTGGCCTGGCCCAGGCTGCGTGCCTGCGAGGTGAAGTCCGCACCCGAGGCCACCGCTGCCAGTGCCACCCGCCAGGCGTCATCGACCCCGGGGAGGAACTCTTGTGCAAATGCCAGGTGACCTCGGGCCACGCCGTCCGGAGCGCCGGCATCCGGCCACTGCCCGGAGACGTTACCGACCGATTGGGGGACCAGCGTTGATCCTGCGCCGGCGAGCGCCGACTGCACCACGACGTCTGGGTTCTCGCCATGGTGCAACACGCGAAACAGCTTGCAGATCAACGGGTTCGAAGGCGAGCCAAGCGCGTCGACCAGCTCGAGGATGATCGAGGTGTTGGACTGTTCGCCGGTCAGGACGTGCGATGCCAGGAGCCGGCCGGGGTCGGCCGTGGCGACCCGATGGCCGCGGGCGAAGCCTGAGCCGTGTGCCTGATCCGATGTCTCGGTCGCGCCGTCCGACGGCGCGGTCGCCTCGTCCAGCATCAGCCGCAGCAGCGCGGTGACGAAGACAGGGTCGTGTGGCGCGTCGTAGATGTAGCGGGTGCCCAAGCCGCGGTCTTCGGCGGTTGCCACCAACGCGTGGTCGGCACCGGCGAGCCGGGCGCCGCGGTAGGTCAACGGAACCTGGTAGGTCGTGGGTGTCTGACCGGATTCGTCCAGCAGCATGTGGACGTGGATACCCACCTCTCCCGCAGGGTCCACGAACCGCAGACCCCCGATCCGCCTCAGCGCGGGGACCCGGCCCTTACCGGCATACCAGCGTTGCTGTGCTATCCACGCCGGGAGGAGTTCCAGGAAGGAGAGGGGCAAAGGCACCAATGGCCCCCGCATCAGAACCTCCGGATGTGGATGATGTGGACGGGCTCGCCATCGGGACCGAGCCTGACGAAGTTGTGCTCACCCCAGTGCCACGAGGCGCCGGTGATGAGGTCATGTGCGATGAAGGTATCGCCGTGACCGAGGCCGAGCGCCGGCATGTCGAGATGGACGTTTGTCTCCCGAGTCGCATGAGGGTCGAGGTTGGCGACCACGAGAATGACGTCATCCCGGCCGTCCACCTTGCGGCGCTTGGAGAACGCCATGATGTTCTCGTCGTCCACATGGTGCAGGTGCACGTTGCGCAGCCAGTGGAGGGAGGGGTGCGCGCGGCGAATCTCGTTGATCGCCTTGAGGTATGGCGCCAGGGACTGACCCGCCTTGGGGCCTCCGTCCTCGTAGTCGGACCAGTGACGGTCCTTGAGCTCGTACTTCTCGTTGTCGATCTGTTCTTCGACGCCAGGGCGTGCGACATGCTCCACGAGCTCGTACCCGGCGTAGATCCCGTACGTCGGTACCAGGGTTGCGGCGAGCGCCGCGCGAAGCTTCCACGCCGTGGGCCCGCCGAACTGCATGTAGGGCGTGAGAATGTCGTGGGTGGTCGGCCAGAACGATGGACGCATGTAGGTCGCGGCCTCGCCGGCGAGCTCGGTGATGTACTCCTCGAGCTCCCACTTCTGGTTGCGCCAGGTGTAGTAGGTGTAGGACTGCTGAAAGCCGACCTTGCCCAGTGCATGCATCATCGCCGGCTTCGTGAACGCCTCGGCCAGCCAGATAACACCCGGTGCCACGGCTGCGACATCATGAATCAGCCACTGCCAGAACTCCAGGGGCTTGGTATGCGGGTTGTCGACCCGGAAGATCGTGACGCCATGGTCGATCCAGACCTGGATCACCCGCCGGACCTCGGCGTAGATGCCGGCCGGGTCGTTGTCGAAGTTGAGCGGATAGACGTCCTGGTACTTCTTCGGCGGGTTCTCCGCGCAGGCGATGGTCCCGTCGGCCCGCGTGGTGAACCATTCCGGGTGGCTCTTGACCCATGGGTGGTCGGGCGCACAGTTCAGGGCAAGGTCGAGCGCGACCTCGAGACCGAGCCGACGCGCCTCTGCCACAAAGGAGTCGAAGTCCGCGAAGGTCCCCAGCTCGGGCGCGATGGCATCGTGGCCACCGTCTCGCGAGCCGATCGCGTAGGGGGAGCCGGGGTCCAGCGGTCCGGCGTTCAGCGTGTTGTTCGGACCCTTGCGGTTGATCAGGCCGATCGGGTGGACCGGGGTCAGATAGACGACGTCGAAGCCCATGTCCGCGATGGCAGGCAGGCGCCGGGCCGCGGTTACCAACGTCCCCGAGGTCCACAGCCCGGTACTTCGGTCCCGCGTCGCTCCTTCAGAGCGCGGGAAGATCTCGTACCACGCGCCATACAGCGCGAGCTCACGTTCCACCATCCACCCGTATGCCGCGCTGGGGCTGACGTCGTCACGCAACGGACGGCTTGCCATCTCGGCGCGGACCTCGGGGGCGACCGCTGCGTGCAGACGCGCTTGCGGAGGGCGAGTCGCGTCCCTCAGCGCCACGATCGCGTCGGCGAGTGGTTCGGGCTCGCCGGGCGTGCGAGCGACCTCCTTAAGTGCGCGTCCCAGAACCAGCGCGCCCTCCTCGAGCATCAGCTCGGTGTCCACATCGGCGGCGATCTTGATCGTCGCGTCGTGCTCCCAGGTGCCGTAGGGGTCCGACCAGCCCTCCACCCTGTAGGACCACTGCCCGGTCCGGTCGGCACAGATCGTGGCTGCCCAGCGATCGAGTCCGGGGGCGATCAGCGTCATCTGCACCTGTTTCTCGCCGCCGTCGGGGTCGGTAAGGACCACCGTCGCGTTGACGGCGCCGTGCCCCTCGCGAAAGACCGTGGCGGTCACGTCGAACTGCTCGCCCACCACCGACTTGGCAGGGAAGACACCGTGTTCCACACAGGGGGCGACCTGGAGGACCGGAATGCGACCGAGGGTGCGGGGGGCCGATGGGGGTACGGGGCTTGCTGTCACGCGCCTGACGCTACTAGTTCGGTCGTTCACCCGTCGCCTATGATCTTCGACCGTGAAGGCTATCCGTCGCTTCAGCGTCCGCACCGTCCTGCCCGAGTCGATCAGCGCGTTGGGAGAGCTGGCCAGCAATCTGCGCTGGTCCTGGCACCCCACCACGCGGGACCTGTTCTCGGAGATCGACCCGAAGCGCTGGTCCAGGGTGGGCAAGGACCCCACCGCCATGCTCTCGGCGCTCTCGGCGAACGAGCTCAAGGCCCTTTCCTCCGACGAGACGTTCGTGGCCAAAGTTCACGCCGCCATCCAGGATCTGGCGGCCTACCTCAGTGAGCCCCGGTGGTATCAGGGCTGGGCTGCCCAGGTAGAGGGTGGCGCCCCAGCGGCGATCGCCTACTTCAGCCCTGAGTTTGGCATCACCGAGGCGCTGCCGCAGTACTCCGGTGGCCTTGGCATCCTCGCGGGGGACCACCTCAAGGCAGCCTCGGATCTGGGTGTGCCCGTCGTTGGAGTCGGCCTGTTCTACAAGACCGGCTACTTCAAACAGTCGCTGAACCTCGACGGCTGGCAGCAGGAGACCTACCCGGTCCTCGACCCGGACGGACTGCCTCTGGCCCTGCTGCGCGAGGCCGACGGAACGCCCTGCATCATCACCATCGACCTGCCCGGCGGCCGGGTGCTTCGTGCCCACGTGTGGAAGGCCCAGGTTGGCCGGGTTCCCTTGCTGCTGCTCGACTCCGACGTCCAGGACAACGATGACGCAGCTCGCGGGATCACCGACCGGCTCTACGGCGGCGCCGGCGAGCTGCGCCTTCAGCAGGAGCTGCTGCTCGGCATCGGCGGCGTCCGCGCGTTGCGTCTGTGGTCACGACTGACCGACGCACCGGCTCCCGACGTCTTCCACACCAACGAGGGTCACGCCGGTTTTCTGGGCGTCGAGCGGATGCGCGAGCTGACCAACGAGCAGGCCATGAGCTTCGGCGAGGCTCTTGAGGCGGTGCGGGCGGGGACGGTCTTCACCACGCACACTCCGGTCCCGGCGGGCATCGACCGTTTCGGCGCCGACCAGATCCAGCTGTACTTCGGTGGCGACAACGCCATCGCCGGCGTGCCGGTCGAGAGCCTGCTGTCGCTCGGTTCCGAGGACTACCCCGGTGGCGAGACAGGTGTGTTCAACATGGCGGTCATGGGACTGCGGCTGGCTCAGCGCGCCAACGGGGTCTCCAAGTTGCACGGGGTCGTCAGTCGTCATATGTTCGACGGTCTCTGGCCGGGGTTCGATGACAGCGAGGTCCCGATCACGAGTATCACCAACGGTGTTCACGCCCCGACCTGGGTCGACCGCAAGGTCTTCGAGCTTGCGGCCAAGCACTTGGGGTCTGGCGACGTCGTTGAACGCGACGCGTGGGCGGGCATCATCGACATCCCCGGTGACGAGATCTGGGCAACCAAGCGCAACCTGCGCGAACAGCTGGTCCTCGAGGCCCGTCGCCGGGTGAGGTCGAGCTGGCTCAAACGAGGCGCCAGCCCGGCCGAGCTCGGCTGGACCGAGGACATCCTGGATCCCGACGTGCTCACCATTGGTTTCGCCCGCAGAGTCCCGACCTACAAGCGGCTCACCCTCATGCTCAGCGACCCCGCGCGCCTGAAGATGATCCTGCTGGACCCCAAGCGCCCGGTTCAGCTGGTCATCGCGGGCAAGGCCCACCCGGCCGACGAGACCGGCAAGAAGCTCATCCAGCAGCTGGTGAAGTTCGCGGACGACCCCGAGGTGCGTCACCGGATCGCCTTCCTGCCGAACTACGACATTGCCATGGCCAAGTACCTCTACCCGGGGTGCGACGTCTGGCTGAACAACCCTCTGCGCCCCTTCGAGGCGTGCGGGACATCCGGCATGAAGGCCGCGCTCAACGGTGCGCTCAATCTCTCGATCCTCGACGGCTGGTGGGACGAGTGGTACGACGGCGAGAACGGCTGGGCCATCCCGACCGCCGACGGTGTCGAGGACCCGGACCGCCGCGACGATCTCGAGGCGGCCGCGCTCTATGACCTCATCGAGGGCTCGGTCGCACCTCGCTTCTACGACGTCGACGACGACGGACTGCCCCAACGCTGGTTGTCGATGATCAAGCACACCCTGTCCACGCTTGGCCCCAAGGTGCTGGCGACCCGCCAGGTTCGGGACTACACCATCGACCTCTACGGTCCCGCGGCGCGTGCGAGCTGGGCCATGGATGGACCCACCTGGACAGCTGCGCGCGACCTCGCGGCGTACAAGGCCAAGGTTCGAGCCGGCTGGGCCGGGGTGCGGGTGGATCACGTTGAGTCCTCAGGTGTTTCGGACTCCCCGCAGGTCGGCGACACGCTTCACGTGCGCGCGTTCGTATCCCTGGGTGATCTGGACCCTGATGAGGTCGCCGCGCAGGTGGTGCACGGTCGCGCCTCGGAGTCCGACGACCTGCGTGACATCGAGACGGCGCCATTGGGCTTCGCCGAGTCCTACGAGGGTGGTCGACACCGCTTCGAGGGCGACCTCGTGCTGACCCGCACCGGCGTCTTCGGCTACACCGTCCGGGTTCTGCCCAACCACGCCGGTATCGCGAGCGCTACCGAGATGGGTCTGGTCGCCAACGCCTGATCGCCGGCGTCACGCCACAACGCTGTAGACCCGTATCGACGCCGCGGTGAGGGTGACGGGTCCATCCACAGCAGGGTGCACCGTGTCCGTTCCTTCCCCGGAAGCCGGCGGCCGCTCCCACGCGCTGTCCCAGACCAAGCGGTATGCCCGGTCCTCGCCGCGTGCCGGCAGGGTCACTTCTGCGGCCTGGGCACCGCCGTGGAAGGCGATCAGGAGCGACTCCCCGCCGACGTGCGTGCCATCGAGGAACATCGCCAGCGTCCGGGTGTGTGGGTCGACCCACGTGCCGTTGTCCATCGGCCGGCCGTCTGCTGAGAACCACTGGAGGTCGACCGAGCCGTCACGGTGCGCAGGGCGTCCGGTAAAGAAGGACCTTTGTCCCAGAACGGGACTGGTCACTCTGAGGCCGGTCAGGAAGCGCGTCGTCGCCAACAGGTCGACTTGCCACGGCTCGAGATCCCAGTCGACCCACGACACCTCACTGTCGTGGCAGTAGGCGTTGTTGTTTCCACGCTGAGAACGTCCGAGCTCGTCGCCGGCGTTGATCATCGGCACACCGGAAGCCAGCAGCTCGGTGGCCAGCAGGTTGCGGATCGAGCGGCGCCGCGTAGCGAGCAGCCAGGCGTCCGCGCCAGGCCCCTCCACCCCGTGGTTCCACGAGCGGTTGTCGTCACTGCCGTCGTGGTTGCCCTCGCCGTTGGCGCCGTTGAGCTTGCCGGCATAGGTGGTGCTGTCGGCCAGGGTGAAGCCGTCGTGTGCTGCGACGTAGTTGACCGACGCGATCGGGCCACGGTCGTGGGCGCGGAAGAGGTCCCTCGAGCCGGCCAGTCGCGTCGCCAGATCACGAACGCCGTGGCCCGGCCTCTGGTGGGAGGAGCGCTCGAGGTCGGGCATCCAGAAGGTGCGCACAGTGTCACGGAAGCGGTCGTTCCACTCCGCGAAGGGCGGTGGGAACTGGCCGGTGCGCCATCCATGCACGCCGAGGTCCCACGGCTCCGCGATCAGCTTGACCCGCGAGAGCACCGGGTCGGTACGCAGCGCCACCAGAAACGGGTGGTCCGGGTCGTACGCGTCGTCGCGACCACGTCCCAGCGCCACCGCCAGGTCGAACCTGAAGCCGTCGACATGGCACTGCCCAACCCAGTACCGGAGGGAGTCCAGAACCATCCGGGCGACCATCGGGTGACGCAGGTCGAGAGTGTTGCCACATCCCGTCACGTCGATGTCATGTCCGCGCTCGTCCAGGCGGTAGTACGCGCGGTTGTCCAGCCCCCGCCACGAGAGCGTTGCTCCGTCACGACCCTGCTCGCAGGTGTGGTTGTAGACGACGTCGAGGATGACCTCGAGGCCGGCGGCATGCAGCAGCTTGACCATGCCCTTGAACTCGTCGAGCTGGCCTTGTGGATCGCCCGATGCGGCATACCTCGCGTGGGGTGCTGAGAATCCCAAAGTGTTGTAACCCCAATGGTTCACGAGTCCTCGTTTCACCAGCTCTGGCTCGTTGGTGAACGCATGGACCGGCATCAGCTCCACCGATGTGACACCCAGCGCCAACAGGTGCGCGATCGTGGGGGGGTATGCCATCGCGGCATACGTCCCTCGCAGCGCCTCGGGGATCTCGGGGTGGCGCTTGGTGAGGTTGCGGACGTGAGTCTCATAGATGACGGTCTCGGCCCATGGGACCTGGGGCGGGGTGTCGTCGCCCCAGTCGAAACGGTCGTCGACGACGACAGCCCTGGGCACGTATGCGGCGCTGTTGCGTTCGTCCCTGACGTCGGGGTCGCCGTGCAGCTGAGCGTCCACGACATGGCCGAACACCTCCGGGCGCCAGGTCACCTGGCCCTCGATTGCCCGGGCGTAGGGGTCCAACAGCAGCTTGTCGGCGTTGTACCGCAGGCCCTGTGCCGGCTGCCACGGGCCCTGCGTCCGCACGGCATACCGCTGCCCTGCGCAGAGCCCGGGAACCGAGCCGAACCACGTCCCATGGGCTCGGTTCGTCAAGACGATCCTGTGCTCACTGGCTCCGGTTGGGTCGCCGGCCTCGAAAAGGCAGATCTCGACCGCGTCGGCGTGCCCGGCATAGACGGCGAAGTCAACCCCATCGGGGGTCACGGTGGCCCCGAGCGGGGGTGGAAGATCAGGTGAGGGGCGCATGGCAACAAGCGTAGGCAGTCGTTAACGTTAGGCCCATGACCGATCCGACTTCGCTGCCGAACTTCCCGCCGCCACCCGGCGAGCATCCCCTTCGTGGACGGGTGCTCGACGCCCTGATCGACGAGGGCTTCGAGCCCAACATCGACGACGACGGCGATGTGGCGTTCACGGTGCAGGACCAGCAGCTGTTCGTGCGATGCATGGAAGGCGAATTCACCATCATGCGCGTCTTCGGCCAGTGGCAGATCGGCGGCGACGTGCCGCAGGACACCTTGAGCCAGCTCATGGCCTGCAACGAGCTGACCCTGCGTCTGAACGTGGTCAAGGCCGGTATCGCGAACCAGACCCTGGTGGTGACCGGCGAGCACGTCATCGGCCCGGACACCGACGTCAAGGAACTTCTCGTCGTGACCACCCAGCTGGTGCTGTCGGCGGTCCATCTGTGGCACGAGACGATCATGGGCCGGACGCAGGGCGATGGCGCGGGACTGGAGCAGGCATGAGCGAGTTCGTCCGGCTCGAGGTCGAGGGTGGCATCGGCACCATCCGTCTTGATCGACCCCCCATGAACGCGCTGAACGTCGAGATCCAGGACGCCCTGGCCGCCGCCGCCGTCGAGGCTGCCGCACGGCGCGACGTGTCTGCCGTCATCATCTACGGCGGCGAGAAGGTCTTCGCAGCCGGCGCCGACATCAAGGAGATGCAGACCATGTCCTACACGGACATGGTCGACCGATCCGCGGCGTTGCAGGCCGCCTTCACCGCCGTCGCCCGGATCCCCAAGCCCACCGTCGCCGCCGTCACCGGCTACGCGCTGGGCGGCGGCTGTGAGCTGACCCTGGCCTGCGACTTCCGGGTTGCGGGCGAGAACGCCAAGTTCGGCCAGCCCGAAGTGCTGCTCGGCGTCATCCCGGGCGCCGGTGGCACCCAACGACTTTCGCGGTTGATCGGTGCCTCCCGTGCCAAGGACATCATCTTCACCGGGCGCTTCGTCTCGGCCGAGGAGGCCCTGCGGATCGGCCTCGTGGACGAGGTCGTGGCGCCCGAGGAGGTCTACGCCGCGGCGCTTCGGCGCGTCGAGCGCTACGTGGGCGGTCCGGCATACGCCATCCGCGCGGCCAAGGAGGCCATCGACCATGGCCTCGAGGTCGATCTCGAGACGGGCCTGGAGATCGAGCGGATGCAGTTCGCCGGGCTGTTCGCGACCCGGGACCGTGACATCGGCATGGCCTCGTTCGTCGAGCACGGCCCGGGCAAGGCGCAGTTCGAAGGCCGCTAGCGCCTGACCGCTTTAGCGCGCCGGCGGGGTGTCGGGCATCACGGGCCGCGAGCGTTTCTTTCCGGCGGTCTTTGCTGTAAAGATGTGCCGGAACCTGAAGTCATCCCTACGGGAGAGGACGTGCCAGCGATGAACATCGTCGTCTGTGTCAAGTACGTGCCCGACGCCCAGTCCGAGCTCACCTTCAACGAATCTGACAACACCACCAACCGGCTGGGTGTTGAGGGTCTGCTCTCGGAGCTGGACGAGTACGCGATCGAGGCGGGTCTCAAGCTGGCTGAGAGTGCCGACGGGGGAGTGGCGGAGAACACCGTCACCGTCCTGACCGTCGGCCCGGACAAGGCCGCCGATGCCATCAAGAAGTCCTTGCAGATGGGTGCCCACGCGGGCGTGCACGTCAACGATGAGGCGATCCACGGGTCCGATGCCGTGGCGACCTCCCTGATCCTGGCCGAGGCCGTGAAGAAGATCGGCAGCCCGGACCTGATCCTGACCGGCATGGCCTCCACGGACGGCACGATGGGCGTGGTTCCGGCCATGCTCGCCGAGCGTCTGGGCCTGCCCCAGGTGACTCTCGCCTCCGAGCTGACCGTCGAGGGTGGCACGGTGACCATTCGTCGCGACGGTGACCTGGCCTCCGAGACGATCGCCGCTTCGCTGCCCGCGCTGGTCTCGGTCACCGACCAGATCAACGAGCCGCGCTACCCGTCCTTCAAGGGCATCATGGCCGCCAAGAAGAAGCCGGTCGAGACGTGGTCGCTGGCCGACCTCGGCCTCGACGCCGGCTCGGTGGGTTTGGCCGCGGCCTGGACCACAGTTGAGTCCTTCGCCAAGCGCCCGCCGCGTGAGAAGGGCCAGATCGTCACCGATGAGGGTGACGGCGGTACCAAGCTTGCTGAGTTCCTGTCCGCGCAGAAGTTCATCTGAACCGACCAGACTGCTCACTCGAACAGACAGTTCACTCGAACAAATAGACCGTAGGAGAAACGCACATGGCTGAAGTTCTCGTTCTGGTCGACCACGTCGAAGGCACGGTCCGCAAGACCACCTCCGAGCTGTTGACGATCGCCCGCCGCCTCGGCGAGCCGTCCGCGGTCTTCATCGGTGCAGGGTTCGACGCCGCCAAGGAGACGTTGGCGGCCTACGGAGCCGAGAAGGTCTACCGGGTGGAGTCCGCCGATGTCACCGACTATCTCGTGGCGCCCAAGGCCGAGGTGCTCGCACAGCTCGTCGCCTCCGCCTCGCCCGCGGCCGTCCTGATCTCCTCGTCCACCGAGGGCAAGGAGATCGCTGGTCGGCTCGCGATCAAGACCGGGTCCGGTCTGATCACCGACGCAGTCGACGTGCAAGCCGGCGAGGGGGGTGCACTGCGCACGACCCAGTCTGTATTCGCCGGTGGCTACACCGTGCAGGCCACGGTCACCAAGGGCACACCGATCGTCACGGTCAAGCCGAACTCGGCTACGCCGGAAGCGGTTTCGGGTGCTGCGGTCGACCAGGTCGTCGAGGTCTCGATCTCCGAGGGTGCCAAGGCGGCCCGGATAACCGACCGTCAGCCGAGGGCCGCCACCGGCCGCCCGGAGCTGACCGAGGCCGCGATCGTGGTCTCCGGTGGTCGCGGCACCGGCGGTGACTTCTCCAAGGTCGAGGACTTCGCCGACGCCCTCGGCGCCGCTGTCGGAGCCTCGCGCGCCGCGGTCGACGCAGGCTGGTACCCGCACACCAACCAGATCGGTCAGACCGGCAAGCAGGTCTCCCCACAGCTCTATGTCGCGGCGGGGATCTCCGGTGCCATCCAGCACCGCGCCGGGATGCAGACGTCCAAGACGATCATCGCGATCAACAAGGACGACGAGGCCCCGATCTTCGAGCTGGTCGACTTCGGCGTCGTCGGTGACCTCTTCAAGGTCCTGCCCCAGGCGACCGACGCGATCGAGGCCGCCAAGGGCTGACGTTGCCCCGATGGCCCTGAACGACCTGAGCGACAAGGACTTCACCGAGCTGTATGGCGCGTGGGCGCCGCACACGCCGCAGGATGCGGCCGAGCTGCTGGACGGCTACGGAGGCAGCTGGTGGGTCGTGGGTGGCTGGGCTGCGCAGGCTCTTACGGGTGTGACCCGCCCGCATGAGGACGTCGACATCGCCATCCGGCGAGGAGATCTGGGGAAGTTCCACGAGCACCTTGCCGGTCGGACTCATATCTGGCGCAACGACGGCGGCACCTTGAGCCCGGTCATCGCAAACGACCCGGACGAGACGTACCCCGCAGAGTTCTTGCAGCTGTGGCTACCAGCAGCAGCGGACCTGGTTGCGGGACACGCTCGCGCAGGTCCATCCGGGTCACGCTTGGCTCGAGCGGCTGTGAGGTGACGATTGCCCCGGCCGCGGTTTTGCGTCCGCCAAACGTGCACTACCGCTCACCGTGCGGGGCTCTACGCACAGGGCCCCGGGGCTGCAGCCACTCGTGCACGTTTGACGGCAGCGGCCGGGCGGATCTGCGCGCCAACGTAGACTTGCTGAGTGCGCGACTCCTTTGTCTACCTCGACCATGCGGCGACCACGCCGATGCTTCCTGAGGCGATCGAGGCGATCACAGCGCAGATGGCGATGATCGGCAACGCCTCCTCCTTGCACACCTCCGGCCGTGCTGGACGTCGCGTCGTCGAGGAGTCCCGCGAGACGATCGCCCAGGCCCTGGGCGCCCGCCCGTCCGAGGTGCTCTTCACATCCGGCGGCACGGAGTCCGACAACCTGGCCATCAAGGGCACCTTCTGGGCCCGCCGGGACGCCGATCCTCGGCGAGTTCGACTCCTGGTCAGCACCGTCGAGCACCATGCCGTCTTGGACTGTGTCGACTTCCTGGAAGCACACGAGGGCGCCAAGGTCACCTGGCTCGAGGTGGACCACGTGGGTCGGGTGCACCCCGAGACGGTGCGTGTCGCCATCGAGGCCGACCCCGACTCGGTCGCGCTGGTCAGCGTGATGTGGGCCAACAACGAGGTCGGCACCGTGCAGCCGATTGCCGAGATCGCCTCCGTGGCGCACGAGTTCGGCATTCCGATGCACACTGACGCAGTGCAGGCCGCCGGCCAGGTCGAGGTCGACTTCGCCAGGAGCGGCGTCGACCTGATGAGCATCTCCGGCCACAAGGTGGGTGGTCCGCAGGGCGTGGGTGCGCTGCTGGCTCGACGCGACGCCACACTCGTGCCATTGACACACGGCGGAGGTCAGGAACGTCAGGTCCGCAGTGGCACCCTGGACGTCCCCGCGATCCGCGGCTTCGCCGTGGCCATGCGCCTCGCTACGGCCAACCTGGCTGACGACGCCTCGCGGCTGGTTGTCTTGCGCGACAAGCTGATTCGCGGAGCCCAGGATGCCGGCTTCGGAGTCCATGTGAGCGGTGACTGGGAGCCTGGCGACGGCAAACGACGGCTGCCGGGCAATGCCCACCTGCTCGTTCCCGGCTGTGACGGCGACTCCCTGCTCTATCTGCTGGACGCGGCCGGCGTCGAGTGCTCCACCGGCTCCGCCTGCCAGGCCGGTGTGCCCCAGCCCAGCCACGTCCTGCTGGCCATGGGTATGCCGGAGCAACAGGCCCGTGGTGCCCTGCGGCTCACCCTCGGACACACCTCGACCCAGGCTGACGTCGACGCGTTTCTCGCGGCCCTGCCGGCGGCCGTCGAGCGGGCACAAAGAGCGCAGGTGGCCACGAGCACACAGAACACCAGTAGACAGAAGACGCGCTGATGCGGGTCGTTGCCGCGATGAGCGGCGGCGTCGACTCGGCGGTGGCTGCGGCTCGCATGCTCGAGGCCGGGCACGAGGTCGTCGGCGTCCATCTCGCGCTGAGCCAGAACGCCGCCACCCTGCGAGAGAGCGCGCGCGGTTGCTGCACCATCGAGGACGCCGGTGATGCCCGACGGGTGGCCGACATGCTCGGGATCCCGTTCTACGTCTGGGACATGGCCGCGCGGTTCAAGACCGACGTGGTCGAGGACTTCATCGCCGAGTACGCGGCAGGTCACACACCCAACCCGTGCCTGCGCTGCAACGAGAAGATCAAGTTCGCGGCGCTGCTGGACAAGGCGCTGGCGCTGGGGTTCGACGGGGTGGCGACCGGCCACTACGCCCAGATCGTCGAAAGTGCATCTGGCGCAAGGGAACTGCATCGTGCAGTTGACATGAACAAGGACCAGTCCTACGTCCTTGGCGTGCTCGACGAGGACCAGCTGGCCCGGTCGTTCTTCCCCCTTGGCGACACGCCGAAGCCGCAGATCCGTGAGGAGGCCGCAACGCGAGGGTTCTACGTCGCGGCCAAGCCCGACAGTCATGACATCTGCTTCATCCCCGACGGCGACACCCGCAAGTGGCTGACCGACCGCCTCGGCGAACAGCCGGGCAACATCGTCGACGCCGACGGCACCACGGTGGGGGAGCATGCGGGCGCCTATGCGTTCACGGTCGGGCAGCGTCGTGGCCTCCATCTGGGTCAGCCCGCCGCCGGTGGCCAACCTCGCTACGTCGTCGAGGTACAGCCCGGCACCAACACCGTCGTGGTCGGGACCTCCGAGCTGCTTGGGGTCGATGCCCTGACTGGGGACCATGCCCGGTGGTGCGGTCCGGCACCGGAGGGTGTGGTGCCGGTGGGCGCACAGGTTCGGGCTCACGGCGAGGAGGTCCCCGCGACAGCCTGGGCTGACCGGGACCAGGTTGAGGTCCGCCTCCAGCGTCGCATCCGCGGCGTCGCGCCGGGCCAGTCCGTTGTCCTGTATGACGGAAGCCGGGTGGTCGGGTCCGCCACGATCGCCAAGGCAGCGGCCAGCAGGCCACCAGCAGCCGGTTAGGCTCTCGGCGTGAGCAGAGCCAGCGGGATCGGGTCGTGGCCGGACACCGACGTACGCCAGGCGTTGTCCGTGGTTCGGGACCTGCTCTCCGAGGTCGGGCTGCCTTATCTGCCAGAGCTTCCCGCGCGTGGCCCCGGAGCCGACATGATCGGTCGGGGCGCAGGTCTGCTGGCCGATCTGGAGGTCGATCTGCAGCCGATGGGCTGGCGGTTCGTCGACCGACCCGGGCGCGACGCCCATCGCACGTCGGCGCTGCTGCGCGAGGACCTCGATGAGCTGGCCGAGGCCTTCGATGGCTACGAGGGCGACCTCAAGGTCCAGATTGCCGGGCCCTGGACCCTGGCTTCCTCGATCTGGCTGCACCGCGGTGAACGTTCGGTGGTCGATGTCGGCGCCACTCGTGACCTGATCGCCTCGCTGGCCGAAGGACTGCGCGTCCATCTGGGTGAGCTCGGCCGGCTCGTCCCCAAGGCAAACCTCGTGGTCCAGATCGACGAACCGGGTCTGCCCTCGGTCCTGTCGGGGCAGCTACCGACGGCATCGGGCTTCGGCCGGATCCGAGCGATCGACCCGACCGTCGCGGCCGAAGCACTGCGCGACGTCGTCGCGGCGGCCGGCGACCGGCATACCGTTGTGCACTGCTGTGCAGCGGACGTGCCGTTGGCGCTGCTGAGGAACACCGGTGTCAAGGCTGTGTCCCTGGACACCAGGTTGTTGGGCGCCAAGGGCTGGGAGTCCGTGGCCGCCACCGTCGAGTCCGGCGTGGACCTGTGGGCCGGAGTGGTCCCCACCGACGACACCGGGGTCAAGGTCAACCACGTCATCGACCCGCTGGTCGAAGCGTGGCGCCGCGTTGGGCTGCCCCTCTCGGACCTGTCGGACGTGACGCTCACGCCGGGCTGCGGTCTGGCCGGACTCACACCTTCGGGGGCCCGCAGCGTTCAACAGCTGGCCGTGGACGCGGCCCGGGCATTGACCGAGACCGCAGGAAGTTGACCATGACATGACTGCCTACCCGACTGCCACGACCAGAGGCCGCATTCCCGACGCTTCTGGCACGATCAGGGCCACCCGGGTCCCATGGCAGGTCAAGTTCACAGCGCTGGCGTTCATCTGGGGATCGAGCTTCCTGCTGATGAAGATCGGCCTGAGATCGCTTGCGCCGCTTCAGATCTCGGGACTTCGCATCTTGAGTGGCGCCGCCGTGCTGATGTTGCTGCTGACGGCCACGCGGGGTCGGCTGCCCCGGGACCGGCGCACCTGGGGACACCTGATCGTGACCGGTTTCCTGCTGGGCAGCCTGCCCTTCAGCCTCTTCGCGTTGGGGGAGGAGCGGATCAGCTCGGCGCTCGCGGGCATCGGCAACTCGACCACCCCCATCGCCACCGTGGTGTTCAGCCTTCTGCTCCTGCCGGCTGACAAGATAGGTGGGCGCAAGATCGTCGGCGTGCTCATCGGCTTTCTCGGGGTCCTGGTGATCATGCAGCCGTGGCAGTCGCAGGGACGCCCCGACCTCCTGGGCTTCGACATGACGCTGGTGGCCGGCATGTCCTACGGCCTGGGCTGGACCTACACCAAGCGTTTCCTGGGCAAGGCGGACTTCGGCGGACTCACCTTGCCCGCGGCGCAGATGTTGACCTCCGCCGGGCAGATGGTGGTTGCCCTCGTGATCTGGTGGCTCACCCAGCGCACCCACCTGTCCCTGGCGGCGCCGTGGTCCCTGCACGCGAACACCGAGGGCGGCGCGGTCCTGTGGCCCTTGCTCGCCGTCCTGACCCTGGGGGTCGTCGGCACCGGCATCGCGATGTCCTTCCAGTACGACGTCGTGCGCGCGGCCGGTCCCACCGTCGGGGCTTCCGTCACGTACCTGATTCCGGTGGTCTCGGTGGCCCTGGGCGTCCTGTTGCTGGGCGAACGGCTGCAGTGGCCACAGTTCGCCGGCGCCGCGGTTGTCCTGGGTGCCGCGGTGCTGATCGGGCGCTCCCGCCGACGATGAGCTGTCGGCGTCGTGGGGCAAGATGTGGCCTGTGACCGACCTCCCGACCGACGTCCCCGATGACGTCCGCCACGAGTGGACCGAGCTTGCCGAGCAGGTGCGCGCTCACCAGTTCAGCTACCACGTCAAGGATGCGCCGACCATCAGCGACGGTGAGTACGACGCGCTGATCCGAAGCCTGACCGCGCTCGAGGACCGGTACCCCGAGCTCCGCACCCCCGACAGCCCTACCCAGCAGGTCGGTGCTGCTTTCTCCACGGACTTCGCGGCGGTCGACCACCTGGAGCGGATGCTCAGCCTGGACAACGCCTTCAGCGTGCAGGAGCTCGCGGCGTGGGCGGCGCGCGTCGAGCGCGACGTGGCGGCGGACGGCGGCGGCACGGCATACCACTATCTGTGCGAGCTCAAGATCGACGGTCTGGCCATCAACCTGCTCTACGAAAACGGTCGCCTGGTCCGCGCTGCGACCCGCGGCGACGGTCGCACAGGCGAGGACGTCACCAACAACGTGCGCACGATCGAGGGCATCCCGCACCAGCTCACCGGGTCTGATCACCCGCCGACCATCGAGATCCGGGGTGAGGTGTTCTTCCCGGTCGAGGCCTTTGCCGAGCTGAACGCCGCGCTTGTCGAGGCGGGCAAGGCGCCGTTTGCCAACCCCCGCAACGCCGCCGCAGGGTCGTTGCGGCAGAAGGACCCTCGCGTCACCGCCACCCGTCCGCTGCGGATGCTCGTTCACGGGATCGGTGCGCGCGAGGGCTTCACGATGGACCGCCAGAGCCAGTCGTATGCCGTGCTGCGCGACTGGGGTCTGCCCGTCTCCATCCACTACAAGGTGCTCGACGACATCGCGGCCGCGCAGGCCTACATCGACCACTTCGGGGAGCACCGGCACTCGGTCGTGCACGAGCTCGACGGCATCGTCATCAAGATCGACGAGGTCGCGGTCCAGCGCCGACTCGGGTCGACCTCGCGGGCGCCGCGCTGGGCGATCGCCTTCAAGTACCCGCCCGAAGAGGTCACGACCAAGCTCCTCGACATCCGGGTCAACGTCGGTCGGACCGGGCGGGTGACACCGTATGGGGTGATGAAGCCGGTCAAGGTCGCCGGCTCCACGGTCGAGATGGCCACGCTGCACAACGCCTTCGAGGTCGTCCGCAAGGGCGTGCTGATCGGCGACACGGTCGTCCTGCGCAAGGCCGGTGACGTGATCCCCGAGATCGTCGGGCCGGTCGTCGACCTGCGGGACGGGTCCGAGGTTGCCTTCGAGATGCCGACCCACTGCCCCGACTGCGGCACCGAGCTGGCCGCGCAGAAGGAGGGTGACAAGGACATGCGTTGCCCCAACTCCCAACATTGCCCGGCCCAGCTACGTGAGCGGTTGTTCGCCATGGCGGCCCGCGGTGCCTTCGACATCGAGGCGCTCGGCTGGGAGGGCGCCATCGGGCTGCTCGAGGCCAAGGTCCTGGACGACGAGGGCGAGCTGTTCGACATCGCCCCCGGACCTGGCGGCGATACCACGCACTCCGTGGCGCGGCTCATCACCGTGCCGCTCTACACGCGCACCGCCAAGAAGTCGGATCCGGAGGGCGCAGTGGTCGACGGCCGGGTGCTCTCCGCCAACGGCGCCAAGCTGATCGCCAACCTGGCGACGGCCAAGCAGCAACCGTTGTGGCGGGTGCTGGTGGCGCTCTCGATTCGACACGTGGGTCCCACTGCTGCCCGGGCGCTGGCCGGGCATTTCGGCTCGATGGAGGCGATCCGCTCCGCGTCGATGGACGAGCTCTCCGGCGTCGAGGGGGTCGGCCCGGTGATCGCCGAGTCGGTGCAGGAGTGGTTCGCCGTGGACTGGCATGTGGCGATCGTGGACAAGTGGACCGCTGCCGGGGTGCGCATGGCCGACGAGGTCGATGAGTCGAGGCCCAAGACCCTGGCGGGACTGACGATTGTGGTCACCGGCTCGCTGGAGGGTTTCTCGCGCGACGAGGCCAAGGAAGCGATCCTGTCCCGCGGCGGGAAGGCAGCCGGAACGGTGTCGAAGAAGACCGACTACGTCGTCATAGGGGAGAACGCCGGGTCCAAGGCCGAGAAGGCGCAGGAGCTTGGGCTGACGATCCTGGACGAGGTCGGCTTCCGTGATCTGCTCGAGACCGGGACCCCGGACGCCTGAGCTGGCCATGCCGTCGACAGGACATCCGATGGGTGACAGGCTCGACCATGTGCCCGTCGACTGTGAATCGATGCCGATCCGCCCAGGTGACGAGACGGCGCCATGAGTCTTGATCGAGAACGCGACGAGAACGGTCGGCCGCGGAATGCCCGTCCCCGGGATGCACTTGGTCGCCCCCTTCCCCGCGGAGACTCCGGAGTTGCGGGGGTTGCCGACGACCTCGTCCTGTCTCCGGACGAAACCCTGCGGGAAGCTCAGCGACTACTGGACGAAGGTCATCCCTTCCACGCTCACGAGGTCCTGGAGGCTACGTGGAAGTCAGCCCCGGAAGCCGAACGCGACCTGTGGCAAGGGCTGGCGCAGCTTGCTGTGGGCCTGACCCACGCCCTGCGCGGGAACCACGTCGGAGGCGCGGCCGTGCTTCGACGTGGGGCCGATCGACTCTCTGGCTACACCGACGTACGGCCCCATGGCATTGACGTCGCAGGTTTGCTCGACTGGGCGAGGACACTGGCCGGGCAGCTCGACGACGCGTCCAGAGGCGTCGGGCCACCGAATGTCCCGAGGCTCCTGGGTACCTGAACCGAGTGAGTCGGCCTGAGGCTGGGTTGACGTGATGCGCGAGCGGAAAGGTGTCGGTCAACGCCATTGCCGGCGCGGATAACAAACGGCGGCTAGGTGAGCTCGTCGACGCCGGCGTTGTCCCCGGCCTCAACACCACGCTGACCGTCGCGAGCATGGCACGGCGTGGGCGGGTGTGTCCTTCAAACGTGCACTACCGCTCCCAGGCTCGCAGCTTCACGTCTGAACCGGGCGGAGCGGGGCGACTTGTGCACGTTTGACGGCAGTCGCGCCTGACACCAGGCGGCCCTCGGTATCCATCTCGTCCAGGAGGATTCAGCGTCAGAGCCAACTTCGCGACCGGGCGTCGGGCGGCCCGTGAGCACCCGGCATACCGCCCATGACGGCCCACTAGACTCGGGCGCATGTCCGCAATCTCCCGCGACGAGGTCGCCCATCTCGCCATGCTCGCGCGCATCGACCTCAGTGACGCCGAACTCGACACCATGTCCGGCGAGCTCGCCGTCATCCTCGAGTCCGTCGCGCGCGTGAGCGAAGTGGCTGCCGATGACGTGCCGCCGATGTCCCACCCGCTGCCCCTGACCAACGTGACGAGGCCCGACGTCGTACGCCCGAGCCTGACCGCCGAGGAGGCGTTGGCGGGCGCGCCAGCCTCCGAGCAGCAGCGCTTCTCCGTCCCGCGGATCCTGGATGAGGACTGACGCCTACGGGCATCGGTCACCTCCCCGCCGTCCTTCGAGCACTCCGAGCAAAGGTTCACCTGTGACTTCCGACATCACCCGCGCGAGCGCCGCCGAGCTCGCAGATCGCCTGTCCCGCAAGGAGATCAGCGCGGTCGAGGCCACGCAGGCCCACTTGGACCGCATCGCTGCCGTTGACGGCTCGGTCAAGGCCTTCCTGCATGTCGACGCCGAGGGTGCGCTGGCGACGGCCCGCGACATTGACCAACGTCGGGCTGCCGGTGAGGACCTGCACGTCCTGGCCGGGGTGCCGATCGCCGTGAAGGACATCGCGACCACCATGGGTCTGCCTACCACGGCCGGATCGCGGATCCTCCAGGGATGGATCCCGCCGTATGACGCCACGATCGTGGCAAAGATCAAGGCCGTCGGCATGCCGATCCTGGGCAAGACCAACATGGACGAGTTCGCGATGGGCTCCTCGACCGAGCACTCGGCCTTCGGCCCGTCGCACAACCCGTGGGACCTCGAGCGCATCCCCGGGGGTTCGGGTGGCGGCTCCGCGGCAGCCGTTGCGTCTTACCAGGCGCCCTTGGCTATCGGCACCGACACCGGCGGGTCGATCCGTCAACCGGCGGCGGTGACAGGAACGGTCGGGACCAAACCGACCTACGGCGGCGTCTCGCGCTACGGCCTGATCGCCCTGGCCAGCAGCCTTGACCAGGCCGGCCCCGTTTCGCGCACGGTGCTCGACGCCGCGTTGCTGCACTCGGTCATCGGCGGTTATGACCCGATGGACTCGACCTCCATCGACGCACCGGTGCCGCCGGTTGTTGAGGCGGCCCGCCGGGCCGACGTCAGGGGCTTGAGGATCGGCGTCATCAAGGAGCTCGGTGGCGAGGGGTACCAGCAGGGTGTCCGCACCCGCTTCGAGGAGTCCGTGCAGCTGCTGGTGGACGCGGGCGCCGAGGTCGTCGAGGTGTCCTGCCCGAGCTTCGACTACGCGCTGGCGGCCTACTACCTGATCCTTCCCGCGGAGGCGTCCTCCAACCTGGCCAAGTTCGACGCCATGCGCTACGGCCTGCGCGTCCTGCCCGACGGGGTGGACGACCCCAGCGCCGAACAGGTCATGGCCGCCTCACGCGACGCTGGCTTCGGCGACGAGGTCAAGCGACGGATCATCCTGGGCACCTACGCGTTGTCCAGCGGCTACTACGACGCCTACTACGGCTCGGCCCAGAAGGTCCGCACCCTGATCTCGCGCGACTTCGCCGCGGCGTTCGACCAGGCCGATGTCCTCGTATCGCCCACCACGCCGACCACCGCGTTCAAGATCGGCGAGAAGGTCCACGACCCGCTTGCCATGTACCTCAACGACATTGCGACGATCCCGGCCAACCTTGCCGGGATCCCTGGGATGTCCTTGCCAAGCGGTCTGGCCGACGAGGACGGCCTGCCGACCGGCATCCAGATCCTCGCTCCCGCAACCAAGGACGAGCGGCTGTATGGCGTGGGGGCCGCCCTCGAGGCCGCGCTCACGCAGCGCTGGGGTGGGCCGTTGCTGGCCAAGGCCCGCGAGCTGGCGACCACTGCTAACGGCCGGGAGGCCCGCGGATGAGCACCTTTGCCGAGACCAACGCCGCGGAGCCCGTCGTCGACTACGCCGAGGCGATGCGGGCGTATGACCCGGTGATGGGCCTCGAGGTCCACGTCGAGCTCAACACCGCGACCAAGATGTTCTGTGGTTGCGCGACCGGCTTTGGCGCAGAACCGAATTCGCAGGTATGTCCGGTGTGCCTCGGACTGCCGGGGGCGCTGCCGGTCGTCAACGCTGCTGCGGTCGACTCGGCCATGCGCATCGGTCTGGCCCTCAACTGTGAGATCGCGTCATGGTGCCGGTTCGCGCGCAAGAACTACTTCTACCCGGACATGCCCAAGAACTTCCAGACCTCGCAGTACGACGAACCGATCGCCTTCAACGGCTATCTCGACGTCGAGCTGGAGGACGGGTCGACCTACCGGGTCAACATCGAGCGTGCACACATGGAGGAGGACACCGGCAAGTCGCTGCACATCGGCGGTGCCACCGGACGCATCCACGGCGCGGACCACAGCCTGGTCGACTACAACCGGGCCGGCATCCCCCTCGTCGAGATAGTCACCAAACCCCTTGTGGGCGCTGGGGACCGGGCACCGCAGGTGGCCAAGGCCTACGTCTCTGCCCTGCGCGACCTGCTCAAAGCGCTCAGGGTCAGCGACGTCCGCATGGAGCAAGGGTCCCTTCGCTGCGACGCCAACGTCTCGCTGCGCCCCAAGGTCACTGAGGGTGAGGACGAAGCCGCCCAGAATGCCATTCCTTTGGGAACCCGGACCGAGACCAAGAACGTCAACTCGCTGCGGTCGGTCGAGCGGGCAATTCGCTACGAGATCACCCGTCACGCCGCGGTACTGAAAGGTGGCGCACCCGTCCTTCAGGAGACCCGACACTGGCAGGAGGTCACCGGCGTCACCACGTCCGGGCGGGTGAAGTCCGATGCCGACGACTACCGCTACTTCCCGGAACCCGACCTGCTGCCGGTCGCTCCGACGCGTGAGCGCGTCGAAGAGCTGCGCGCCACGCTGCCCGAGCCACCGGCCGAGCGTCGTCGCAGGCTTCAGAACGATTGGGGTTACAGCGATCTGGAGATGCGCGACGTCATGAACGCAGGGGCCGTCGAGCTGATCGAGGAGTCCGTGGCCGCCGGTGCGACGCCAAGCGGTGCGCGCAAGTGGTGGATGGGTGAGGTGGCCCGTCGCGCCAGCTCCGAGGGCCGGGATCTGGCGGACTTCGGTGTGACCCCGGCACACGTTGCCGAGCTGGACGCGCTGGTGGGGTCCGGGCGCCTGAACGACTCTATGGCCCGTCAGGTTCTCGAGGCCGTCCTTGCGGGTGAGGGCTCCCCGGTGGCGGTTTCCGACGCTCGCGGGCTGCAGCTGGTCAACGACGACGGGGCGCTGTCAGCCGCCGTCGACGCGATCATTGCGGCCAACGCTGATGTTGCCGACAAGGTTCGCGACGGAAAGGTGCAGGCGGCCGGCGCCCTGATCGGTCAGGTCATGAAGGAGATGAAGGGCCAGGCCGACGCGGCCAAGGTCCGCGAGCTGATCCTGTCCAAACTCGGTGTCTCCTGACGTTTCGATCCGTCGGGTTGAGGAGTGGCTCTTGCCCCTGCTCGCGGGCTCCCTTGACGGGGCTGCGAGCCACCCCTCAATCCTCCCAGCGTTTGGATACGTCGGGTTGAGGAGTGGCTCTTGCCCCTGCTCGCGGGCTCCCTTGACGGGGCTGTGAGCCACCCCTCAATCCTCCTTGCTCGCGGGCTCCCTTGACCGGGCTGTGAGCCACCCCTCAATCCTCCTCAGGCCTCAATGAACCGGTAGACGTAGGGCGAGGATCCGGTCGTCCCCCGGGCGCGGGGTACCGCGGAAGGTGTTGCTCGTGATCAGCCAGAGCCGTCCGTCGGGCGCGGACACGACCGTGCGCAGCCGTCCGTACCTCCCTTGCAGCAGGCGCTTTGGCGTGCCCGTCTCTCCGTTGCCGTCCAACGGGATGCGCCACAGCGACTGGCCACGCAGGGCCGCCATGTACACGGCGCCGTCAGCTCCCACGGCGATGCCGCTGGGAGATGCGTCACGGGTCGCCCACTGCGCGATCGGGTCGACGAAGCCGGATCGGTGAGCGATCCCCTCGACGTTCGGCCAACCGTAGTTTCGGCCCGCCTGGATGCGGTTCAGCTCGTCCCAGGTGTTCTGCCCGAACTCGCTGGCGTACATGGCCCCTGCCTTGTCCCAGGCCATGCCCTGGACGTTGCGATGGCCGAGGCTCCAGACGCGGGACCCGGGGAAGGGGTTGCCGGGTGCGGGGGAGCCATCGGCGTCCACTCGCAGGATCTTGCCGCTGAGTGACCCCTTGTCCTGCGCGGGAGTGCGCTGACCCGCGTCACCCGTGGCGATGTAGAGGTAGCCGTCCGGGCCGAACGCCAGCCGACCGCCGTTGTGGTTGCCCGCCTTGCGGATGCCCTCGACGATGACGCGGCCGGGCCTCAACACGGCGCCGTCGAAGCTCATCCGCATCACGCGGTTGTCGTCGGCCGACGTGAAGTAGACGAAGACGGCCCGGTCCGAAGCAAAGGTGGGCGACACCGCGATACCGAGCAGTCCTCCCTCACCACCGGGAACGACCCCGGGCACGCGCCCGACCGACACCGATCTGGCGCCTTCGGCGACGTGCAGCACCTCGCCCTGATCTCGCAAGGTGACCAGGGCTGTGCCGTCGGGTAGGAAGGCCAGCCCCCAGGGCACGGTGAGCCCGGTCGCGATGGTCTCCGTTGCTGGCGCCGGCGCTGACGACGTGGACGCCGTCGCGGAGACTGGGGGTGCCGTGGTGTGCGGCGAGGTGCCGGTCCGCAGAGTCTCCGAGGTTGTCGGGACTGCGACCTGGTCTCCGCCGCTGGCGCAGCCCGTGAGGGCGATAGCGATCATCAGGGTCGGCCAGGCCCGTCTGCTCATGTCACATTCTCACCCGTTACGGTCTCGGCATGCCTGTGATCTCGCTGCCGGACCGTGACTGGATGGATTTCGTCGGGCCCATGGAGGGCGTCGAGATAGTGCCGTGGGACCTGGCGGGGGAACCGCCGCGCCGGGACGAGGTCTCCTTCGTGGTGCCGCCCTATCTCGGGTCCCCCGCGTGGCAGCGGCTGGGCTTGCTGCCCGGCCTGCGCGTGGTCCAGCTGCTGACCGCCGGTTACGAGACTGCGCTCGCCGCGCTACCGGCAGGCGTGCAGCTCGCCAACGCGTCCGGTGTCCACGACGCCTCGACGGCTGAGCTCGCGGTGACGCTCACCCTGAGCTCGCTTCGCGGTATACCCAATTTCGTTGTAGCGCAAGGGCGTTCGCAGTGGTTGCCGTCCGAGTACTGGCCATCCCTGGCAGACAAGAAGGTGCTCATCCTCGGGTATGGCGGGATCGGGGCCGCGATCGCGCGTCGCCTCAGTGGCTTCGAGGTGACGCTCACCGCGGTGGCCTCACGCGCTCGGGTCGGTGATGAGCTCGTGGCCTCGGTGCACGGGGCGGACGAGCTCCCCTCCCTGCTGCCCGAGCAGGACGTGGTCATCGTGATCGTGCCGCTATCGGACGCGACGAACGGTCTGGTCGATCGGGAGTTCCTGGCCTCGATGCGCGACGGCTCGCTGCTGGTCAACGTCTCGCGCGGCAAGGTCGTCGACACCCAGGCGCTGCTCGAGGTGACCGCGACCGGTCGGATCAGGGCGGCTCTGGACGTCACCGACCCCGAGCCGCTGCCAGCCGACCATCCGCTGTGGCGAACGCCCGGGGTCCTCATCAGCCCGCATGTGGGGGGCGCCTCCAGCGCCTTCGTGCCTCGGGCCGTGGCTCTGTTGCGCGACCAGATCGGCGCCTTTGCTGGTGGGCGGCCGCTGCTGAACGTGGTGCACACCGGCTGACCGTTGCACCCGTCGGTGGTCGGCGAGAGACTCGAGGACATGACCGAGACTCTGGTGACCATCGGCACACGCAAGGGGCTCTGGCTGGCCCGCAGCGACGACCGGAGCACGTGGACGCTGGACGGCCCGCACTTCCTCATGCGCGAGGTCCCCAGCATCGGCATCGACACCCGCAGCCGACCACCGCGACTGCTCGTCGGGGTCCGCTCGGAGCACTGGGGCCCGACGGTCATGCGTAGCGATGACCTCGGCCATTCCTGGGATGAGACCCCCGAGGGCTCACTCCGCTTCCCCGAGGACACCGGAGCCGCGGTCGAGCGGGTCTGGCAGATTACGCCGGACGTGCATGACGACGACGTGGTGTGGGCCAGCACCGAACCGCAGGCGCTGTGGCGCAGCGGTGACCGGGGCGAGACGTTCTCCCTGGTCCGGGGCCTGTGGGAGCACCCGCACCGCCCGGAGTGGGGCGCCGGGTTCGGCGGCGCCGCGATCCACACGATCCTGCCCGATCCGGCCGACTCCGACGCGATGGTCGTCGCGATGAGCACCGGAGGCGTCTATCGGACGGCGGACGGCGGCACGTCGTGGACGGCCAACAACCGCGGCATCAAGGCGCCCTATGTGCCCGACCCGTGGCCGGAGTTCGGCCAGTGCGTGCACAAGGTCGCCCGTGACAGCGTCAATCCCGCGCGCCTGTACGCCCAGAACCACCACGGTGTCTATCGCTCGGATGACAACGGAGCCATGTGGACCTCGATCGCCGACGGTCTACCCACGGACTTCGGCTTCACGGTCCTTGCCCACCCGTCCAGGGGCGACACGCTGTGGCTGATCCCGGTCACCGCCGACGGGGAACGAATCCCGCCCGGCGGCCAGCTGCAGGTTCAGCGTTCCGTTGACGCAGGCGCATCCTGGGTGACCTGCACCGAGGGACTGCCCGCGCCGTCATACACCTGTGTGCTGCGGGACGCGGCTGCCGCGGACACCCATCCGCAGGCGGGGATCTACTTCGGGACGCGCAACGGCGAGGTCTACGCCTCAGCCGACGAAGGCGAGAGCTTCGCTCGCATCGCCGAGCAGCTGCCCGATGTCCTGTGCGTTCGGGCGGCCGTGCTCACGTGAGTGACGGCGTGCGGATCATCCTGCCGGGAGTCCTGCGGGAGCTGGCTGACGGTCTCAGTGAGCTCGTCGTGCCGGTCGGCGGCGAGTCCGCCCTGCTACGGACGATCCTGGACGCGGCCGTCGTCACTCGACCTCAGCTCGGCGCCCGGATTCGGGACGAGACGGGCGCACTGCGCCGGCACGTCAACGTGTTCGTCGACGGCCAGGACATACGCCGATCTGGCGGGCTCGACGTCGTGGTCGGCCCCGATGCGGTGGTCCACATCCTGCCTTCGGTTGCCGGTGGCTGACTGCCGCGACTCCGGGATCCAGAGGATGCTCGTGTCATGACGACGTCGACGACCGAGCGAACCCTGATGCTGCTTCGTCACGCCAAGGCCGAGCAGGTGCACGGCAAGCCTGACCACGCTCGCGAGCTCGCACCGCGAGGCCGGGGCGACGCCCGTGCCGTCGGGCTGTGGTTGGGCGGCCCTTCGCAGGGCGTGGTCCTTGACCTGGTCCTCTGCTCGACCTCAGAACGCACCCGCCAGACCCTCGAAGGTCTTTGTGCCGGTGGAGCATCCGTCAGGGAAATGCGCTTCGACGAGCGTATCTACAACGCCAGCGCAGCCTCCCTGCTCGACGTTCTTCGGGAGGTTTCGAACTCCTTGAACGCCGTCTTGATGATCGGGCATGGCCCCGGAATCCCGATGTTGGCAACGGCGCTCGCGCAGAAGAGTGCCGGGTCGACCGAAGGCCTGGGGCGTCTGTCGACCGGCTTTCCCACATCCGGCCTGGCGATACTGGGGTTCGAGGGTAGCTGGGCGGCGCTGGCGCCCCAGACGGCATACCTGCGCGACTTCGTCGTGCCGCGAGGCTGACCCAAAGGTCAAGATGCCCGCAAACTGAGACTGGGGTTCCAGACTGTGGACCTGGTCATAGAATCCCGCCATGACGCCTAGCCCGACCGCATCGCCTCGCCAGCCCGACATCAAGCCGCGCAGCCGCGACGTCACCGACGGGCTCGAGAAGGCCGCGGCCCGCGGCATGCTCCGAGCCGTTGGCATGGGCGATGACGACTGGGTCAAGCCGCAGATCGGCGTCGCCAGCTCCTGGAACGAGATCACCCCGTGCAACCTGTCGCTGGACCGGCTCGCCAAGGCGGTCAAGGACGGTGTTCACGCCGCCGGTGGCTACCCACTGGAGTTTGGCACCATCAGCGTCAGCGACGGCATCTCGATGGGGCACGAGGGCATGCACTTCTCGCTGGTCAGCCGCGAGATAATCGCCGACTCCGTCGAGACCGTCATGCAGGCCGAACGCCTTGACGGCTCCGTCCTGCTCGCCGGCTGCGACAAGTCGCTGCCCGGCATGCTCATGGCCGCGGCGCGCCTCGATCTCGCGAGTGTCTTCCTGTATGCCGGGTCGATCCTTCCGGGCATCGCCAAGATGAGCGACGGGTCGGAGCGGACGGTGACGATCATCGACGCCTTCGAGGCTGTCGGGGCGTGCGCCGCAGGTCGAATGAGTCGCGCCGACGTCGATGCCATCGAGCGTGCAATCTGCCCGGGCGAGGGTGCCTGCGGTGGCATGTACACCGCCAACACGATGGCCTGCGTTGCGGAAGCCATCGGGATGTCGCTGCCCGGCAGTGCGGCACCGCCGGCCACCGACCGTCGCCGTGACGGGTTTGCCCGGAAGTCTGGCGAGGCGGTTGTTGAGCTGTTGCGCCGTGGTATCACCGCCCGCCAGATCATGACCAAGGAGGCGTTCGAGAATGCTATTGCCGTCGTCATGGCCTTTGGCGGCTCGACCAACGCGGTCCTGCACCTGTTGGCCATCGCCAACGAAGCCGAGGTCGAGCTGTCGTTGGAGGACTTCGCGCGCGTCGGGGCCACGGTCCCGCACCTGGCCGACGTCAAGCCGTTCGGTCGGTTCGTCATGACCGACATCGACCGCGTCGGCGGCGTCCCGGTCGTCATGAAGGCTCTCCTGGACGCGGGGCTTCTGCACGGTGACTGCCTCACAGTCACCGGTCGGACGGTGGCTGAGAACCTTGCGAAGGTCCGCCCACCTGACCCCGATGGCCACGTCCTGCGCGCCGTGTCCCAGCCGATTCACAAGACCGGTGGCCTGACGATCCTGCGCGGTTCGCTGGCCCCCGAAGGTGCTGTCGTCAAGACTGCTGGCTTTGACGCCGACGTATTCGAAGGCAGCGCAAGGGTTTTTGACGGTGAGCGAGCAGCGATGGACGCCGTCGCGAATGGCTTGTTGAAGGCTGGTGACGTGGTGGTCATCCGCTACGAAGGGCCCAAGGGCGGTCCGGGCATGCGCGAGATGCTGGCTGTCACCGGCGCCATCAAGGGTGCTGGTCTCGGCAAGGATGTGCTGTTGCTGACCGATGGTCGGTTCTCCGGCGGTACGACCGGCCTGTGCGTCGGACACGTGGCTCCCGAGGCTGAAGACGGCGGGCCCATCGCCTTCGTGCAGGACGGCGACCGGATCCGCCTCGACGTAGCCGCCGGTACGCTCGACCTCGAGGTGACGCCAGAGGTGCTGACCGAACGGGCCATCGGATTCGCCCCGCCCGCAGCGAAGTACTCACGCGGCGTCCTGGCCAAGTACCGCAAGCTCGTCGGCAGTGCCGCCGGGGGGGCGGTCTGCGGCTGAACTTCCAGTTGTCGGACATCACGTCCGAATGTTGAGATCGCGCGCACCGGCGGTTGACACTTGCGCGCCGGTGTCGCACGGTTGGCGCGTGGCCCGAATTCTGGTACTCCCCTAGCGCGCAGACTCGCACCAGAGTCAGCGCGCTACCCCTCACGTCCGTATCCGGGCCGAGGGGTTTTTTTGTGCAGACGGTTCAAGATCACGGACCGGTTCGGACCACGCAAACTGCACGAGACGCGCTCGTTCTTGAAAGCGGTGACGAAAGTGACGGACGGCAAGGCCCCCGGGCCAGGCTCGAACCCAGCAGGTTCTTCTCCTGACCAGCCCGGGCTCCAGGTCCCATCTCCGGCGGACCTTGCGGGCTCGACCCGCGCAGGCGGCGGTCAGGTCGCTGAGCACTCGGCCCGGGTCGCCGGAGCAGCCGCGCCCCAGGTCACGGGCGCATCCCCCGCCCGGGTCACCGGCGCGCAGAGTCTGGTCATGGCTCTGGAGGCGCTTGGCGTCGACACCGTCTTCGGCATCCCCGGTGGTGCGATCCTGCCGGCATACGATCCGCTGCTGGACTCCACCAGCGTGCGGCACATTCTGGTGCGGCACGAGCAGGGCGCGGGACACGCTGCAGAGGGCTATGCGTCGGCCAGCGGCAAGGTCGGCGTATGCATGGCCACGAGCGGCCCGGGCGCGACCAACCTGGTCACTCCGATCGCGGACGCCTACATGGACTCGGTCCCCATCGTCGCCATCACCGGTCAGGTCCCCTCCAGGTCCATCGGCACGGATGCATTCCAGGAGGCCGACATCCGCGGCATCACCATGCCGATCACCAAGCACAACTACCTGATCACGGACGCCGCCGCCATCCCGCGTGCGATCGCCGAGGCCTTCCACATCGCCGCGACCGGCCGCCCGGGCCCGGTCCTGGTCGACATCAGCAAGGACGCTCTGCAGGCACTGACCACCTTCGTCTGGCCGCCGAAGTTCGACCTGCCCGGATACCGACCCGTGGCCAAACCACATGGCAAACAGATTCGGGAGGCGGCCCGGCTCATCCGGGAGGCGCGCCGTCCGGTGCTGTATGTCGGCGGGGGAGTCATCCGTGCCCGTGCCAGCGACCTGTTGCGTCAGCTCCTCGACCTGACCCAGATACCGGTGGTTACCACGTTGATGGCTCGTGGCGCCGTGCCCGACAGCCACCCGCTCAACTTCGGTATGCCGGGCATGCATGGCACCGTGGCTGCCGTCACGGCCCTGCAGAAATCCGACCTGATCATCGCGCTCGGCGCCCGCTTCGACGACCGGGTGACCGGGCAGCTGTCGACGTTCGCCCCCGACGCCAAGGTCATCCACGCGGATATCGATCCCGCTGAGATCTCCAAGAACCGCGTCGCCGACGTGCCGATCGTGGGCGACTGCAAGGACGTCATCAGCGACCTCATCACGGCGATCAGTGCCGAGTCCGAGGCAGGCCAAGAAGGCGACTACGAGTCATGGCGTCAGCAGGTCGCGAGCTGGACTGCCACGTTCCCGCTGGGCTACTCCTCGGCCGATGGTGGGTCCTTGTCTCCGCAGTACGTCATCGAGCGGATCGGCGCGATCAGCGGACCCGAGTCGGTCTTCGTGGCCGGCGTGGGCCAGCACCAGATGTGGGCGGCCCAGTTCGTGCGGTACGAACGGCCGAACAGCTGGATCAACTCCGGTGGACTGGGCACCATGGGCTTCGCGGTGCCGGCGGCGATGGGAGCCAAGGTCGCCCAGCCCGAGCGCACCGTCTGGGCGATCGACGGCGACGGCTGCTTCCAGATGACCAACCAGGAGCTGGCGACGTGCGTCATCAACAAGATCCCGATCAAGGTCGCGATCATCAACAACTCGAGCCTGGGCATGGTCCGCCAGTGGCAGACGCTCTTCTACAACGAGCGCTACTCCAACACCGACCTGCACACCAGCCACGAACAGGTGCGCGTGCCGGACTTCGTCAAGCTGGCCGATGCCTACGGCTGCGTCGGACTGCGCTGTGAGTCCCCTGCCGACGTCGACACGACCATCAAGAAGGCGATGGAGATCAACGACGTTCCCGTCGTGGTGGACTTCGTCGTCCACCGCGATGCCATGGTGTGGCCGATGGTTCCCGCCGGAGTCAGCAACGACCAGATCCAGATTGCACGAGGCCTGACGCCGGTCTGGGACCGCGAGGATTAGGCACCGTGAGCATCGCAGCGGAGCAAGGAGCGGAGCGGGGTCTCATCCTCGCCAT
>Ga0209745_1000205_pt1 | contig 34261 bp, 25 predicted proteins | sample BarGraNGADG00312_FD_184495 | JGI IMG/M metagenome (GOLD analysis project Ga0209745, IMG submission 184495) | Arctic peat soil microbial communities from Barrow, Alaska - Barrow Graham LP Ref core NGADG0004-312 (SPAdes) (version 2) | ecosystem: Environmental > Terrestrial > Soil > Wetlands > Peat... | reverse complement strand
GGCTGGTGCGGGTGATGGGGCTGGAAGTGGTGCGCCCGAAACCTGGGTTGAGCGCGCCGCATCCGGGGTACAAGGCGTAGCCGTACTTCCCCGGTTCTGGCGCCGGAAAAACCCAAACGGCAATTGCCGACCCTCCGGTGGTGGGTAATTGTGGCAGTACAGGCGAGCTGGAATCGAGCAAAACGCTAGGAATTTCGAGGGAAAGAAGGTGGCTCCTCAGACAGGACTTGAACCTGTAACCCTCCGGTTAACAGCCGGATGCTCTACCATTGAGCTACTGAGGAACGCTGGCAGGTGCGCGCGGGCAGCATGTGCCCGAATCAATTGATTGTAGCGGAGCGTCCCGTCCCGCGCAAGCATTCCGGCGCGCCGCGCCGCGTCCAGCGCCGGCAAGCTGACCGGCTTGGTCATAGGGCGCACGTCGGGACGCGCCAGCGTTCACGGCCGAACATGATGCCAGAAACGCGTGAGGTCGAAACAACCGTCAGCGCTTGCGCGCCTCGCGAGAAGAGCCGGACCGCCACTGCACGACCGTGCCGATCACGCCGAGCGCGATCCAGGCAAAGAACGTCCACTGCCGGCCGACCGCGGGAATCCCCAGGTGCCCGACCCAGACGTCTTCGAGGCCGGGACGCCGCGCGGCCCCGCGCGACAGGAACGCCACCAGGCCGGCAACCGCAAGCTGCGCGCCAATGAAGGCCGTCGAGATGATGATGATCTGACGCTGGAGCCCGGTCGCGAGCACCGCGCCGGCCACCGCGAACGCCAGCACCACGATGGTGCCAGGATCGCTCCCCCGCCACTGGATCCACGCGGCATGCCCCAGCATCGCGCCAAACCACGCCCCCACCAGGCCGACACCCACGAAGTAGCCCGCGTAGAGAATCAGGGCGCCAATCAACCCGCCCACGCCGACCGCCACCAGCATGGCGATCGTATCGCTTGGCGCCACCAGGGTGCTGGCAAAGAACGCCCCGAGCACGAAACCGTAGATGGTGAGGACCGCGCGGAACAGGCGGTACCCGGCACAGCAGGACAGCAGTCCCAGGGCGACGAGCAGCACGCCGGCAGGAAGTTGGTATGCAGTGGGCAGCATCGAGAACCTACACCTCCCGCCTTCCCTCCATCGCCTTGTGCATCGTCACCTCGTCGGCGTACTCGAGATCGCTGCCGACCGGGACGCCCATGGCGATGCGGGTGACGCGGACGCCGAGCGGCTTGAGCAGGCGCGCCAGGTAGATCGCCGTCGCCTCGCCCTCGACGTTCGGATTGGTCGCGAGGATCACTTCCTCGACGGTGCCGCCCTCGACGCGCGAGAGCAGCCCCTTGATCTTCAACTCGTCGGGGCCGATGCCCTGAAGCGGAGAGATCGCGCCCATGAGGACGTGGTAGCCCCCCTTGAAGTCGCGGGTCCTCTCGATGACGCCGACGTTCTGCGCCTCCTCGACCACGCAGATCACGCGGCGATCTCGCCCCTCGTCGCTGCAGTAGGCGCAGGGATCGACGTCGGTGATGCTGTTGCAGACCGAGCAGTAGGTGACGCGGTCCTTGACGTCACGGACCGCGTCGCACAGGCGCTCGGCGTCCTCGCGAGGCGTGCGCAGGATGTGAAACGCGAGGCGCTGCGCGCTCTTCCGGCCGACGCCGGGCAGGCGCTGAAACTCCTCGATCAGGCGAGTGAGGGGTTTGGGTTCGCTCAAGGTTAGAACATCCCGGGTATCTTCATGCCGCCCATCATGCCGCCCATCTGCTGCGACATCGCCTCGTCGACCTTGCGCTGCGCGTCGTTGATGGCCGCCACGATCAGGTCCTGCAACATCTGGACATCGTCTTTCGAGACGACCTCTGGATCGAGCGCGAGGGAGAGCACCTGCTTGTTGCCGCTCATCACCACCGTCACCATGCCGCCGCCGGCGGTGGCCTCGACGCGCAGTTCGGCCATCTGCTTCTGCAGGCGTTCCTGCATCTGCTGCGCCTGCTTCATCATCTGCTCGATGTTCATAGTCGATCCACTACAGTCTCTCCACATCCTTGATCTCGAGCGGTATCAGCTCGAGCAGCGTCTTCATCCCGGGATCGGCGGCGGCTTCGCCCTTCAGGTCCTCCCTGGGACCGGCTGACGCCGCGCCCTTCATATCCGCGCGCTCACGCGTCAGCGCCTGCTGCGCCGCGGCCGGATCCACCATCGCGCCGACGACCGCCATGCGGCGCCCGCTGACGCGGGCGGCCAGCGGCTCGAGCCACGTGCGGTTCTGCTCGAGATTGCCCTTCAGCAGCTTGTGAGCCGGCGCGAAAGAGAACACGATCCGGTCGCCGTCCACCTCGATCGTGTGCGCCTGCGCCACGGTCATGCGGTAGAAGCTGACATTCGCGCGCCGCACTTCCGCGAGAAAAGCGTCCTTCAACCCGCCCAGCGCGTCGGGCGACGGATCGGCGGGCCGGGCCGCCGCGCCGCCGGGTCGTGTCGTCGCCGACGCGGGCTCGATCTCGACCGGTTCATCGAACGCCTCGTCGGCGTCGGCCTCGAACACCGAATCTGGCGGAGGTGCCGGCTGCGGGCGCGAGATGGCCGGGCGAACAGGCGTCGCCGGCGCCGAGGCCAGCGCGGGCGCGGAGGCCGGTGCAGGCGCGGAGGCCGGCACGGGCGCGGGCCCAGGCGCAGATACAGGCGCGGGCGCGGGGCGAACCGGGGGCCGCGACGGCGGAGCCGCAGCCGGCCGCACGGGGAAGCTCCGGCGAACGACGGACGACGACGGTCCGCCCGGACTGGCAGATCCTCCCGGGGAAACGGACGAACCGGTTCGCCCAGCGGGCGGCAGCCCGCCGCCCTGCTGCAGTTGCTCGATCAGTTCGGCAAGCGGCGCAAGCTTCCTCAGGTGAATCCACTTGAGGAACGCCATCTCGAGGTGGTACCTCGGTTCGGCCGCGGCGCGCAGATCGATTTCCGCGCGGGCAATCAGGTCGAACGAGCGCAGGAGGTCCTCGCGCGAGAACTGCTTGGCCAGCGCGCGGATCCGCTCCCGCTCGCCGGCCGGCGCCACCTCGGGATCGTCCAGGCGCTTCGGGTCCACGGAGATGAGCATCAGGTCGCGCACGAGGCGCGATAATTCCCGGCACAGGAGGCGGAGGTCGTAGCCGCTGTCGATGGCGCGCCCCGCCAACTCGAATGCCGCCGGAGCCTGCTCGTCCGCCACCGCGGTGAGGATGTCCAGCAGCAGGTCGCGGCCGACCAAGCCCAGCACCGAGGACACGTCCTGCGCGGACACGGTCGAGCCGGCGAACGCCAGCACCTGGTCGAACGCAGTGAGGCCGTCGCGCATGCTGCCGTCGGCCACCCGCGCCACCAGCATCAGCGTCTCTTCGCTCACGTCGAACTGCTCGGCCAGCGCGATCTTCTTCAACTGCGCGGTGATCGCCCGCTCGGAAATCGTCCGGAACTCGTGCACCTGCGATCTGGAGAGAATCGTCTCCGGGATCTTCTGCAACTCCGTCGTCGCCATCATGAAGACGACGTACGGCGGCGGTTCCTCAATGGACTTGAGGAGGGCGGCGAACGAGCCCTTCGAAAGCTGGTGCACCTCGTCGATGATGAAGATCTTGTAACGGTCGCGGACCGGCGGGATCGACAGCCCGGAGATGATGACATCGCGGACGTTGTCCACGCCGGTGTGGGTGGCGGCATCGATCTCGAGGACGTCCATGTCGCGCCCGGCGGCAATCTCCAGGCACGAGTCGCACGTGCCGCACGGGTTGGCGGTCGGCCCGCTCTGGCAGTTGAGCGCGCGCGCGAAGATGCGGGCGGTGGTGGTCTTGCCGACGCCGCGCGGCCCGGCGAACACAAACGCCTGGGCGATGCGGCCGCTGCCAATCGCGTTGATCAGCGTTCGCGTGACGCCGCCCTGGCCGACGACATCATCGAAGCGCTGGGGGCGCCACTTGCGGGCGAGCACCTGGTAGGACATGGACAGGATTCAGAGATCGACGGTTCACAACACGGGCCTATACGATTCGAGCGGCGACGGACCCCACCGCGACCCGGATGGCCCTGCGGCACATGACAGACACTGTTGAGCGCTGCTGCCTTCCGGCCCTGACGCGGTTCACAGGCTGGCATTGCACAGGATCCGGGCCGCGGTGCGACCCGCCCCCGCTCGGCTGGCGGTGAGACGGCAGGGCTGAAGCCCCGCCCTACAGCAGATGCGATCTCATCGCACAGAACCGCTAGTGTACTTCGTCGCGCTCCCGTCCGTCCAGCGTCACCGGCTGGCGGCTCGCGACTTGCGGCTCGCGGCCCCGAACACCTGGCTCCCCCGCCCCCCGCCTTCCCTCCTTCCCTCCTTCCCTCCTTCGCCCTTCGGGCTTCGGCGAGGCAAGCTGCCCTTCGGGCTTCGGCGAGGCAAGCTGCCCTCCGGGGCTTCGGCGTGGCAAGCCCGCCTGTCCACCCGCAGCTTGCGGCATAATTCCCAACCGTGGGTACCCCACCCCGGTCTACTGCCTGTGTGAGCGATGCCGAGCTCATCGAGCTGGCCCGGAACGGCGACCGCGCGGCGTTCGGCAATCTTGTCGAACGGTACCAGCAGGTCGTGTTCCGTACCGCGCTCGTGGCGCTGCGGTCGCGCGAGGACGCGGAAGATGTGGCCCAGGACGCGATGGTCTCCGCGTTCCTGAAGCTGGAGAGCTTTCGCGGCGACGCGAGCTTCAAGACCTGGCTTCTCACCATCACGTGGAACCGGGCGATGGACAAGCGGCGCCGCGTCGGGGCGTGGCTGCATCGCTTCATCGTCCCGGACGGCGCAGACGGCTTCGAGCTGCGGTCGGATCAGCCGTCGCACGAGGAGACGCTGATCGCCGAGGAGTCGCGGAGAGAAGTTCGACGGCTCCTGATGAAGCTGCCGGCGAAGTATCGCGAGGTGCTGATGCTGTCGGCATCCGGGGAGCAGACGTTCGAGGAGATTGGGCAGGTGCTCGGCATCCCGACGGGCACCGCCAAGTGGCGCGCGATGGAAGGCCGGCGGCTGCTGAAAAAGAAGCTGGTCGGCCGCGGAATACAGGGAACGAGCTAGCGCTGGCGTGACGTTCGGCTGGCGACTCGCGGCTGGCGGCCAGTACGCAGCAAGGGTTCTCACGCGGCCGCGAGGTCGCAGGTCGCAAGCCGGATTGTTTGGTAGCGGAGCGGGGATATGACAGCCACACCACGGCAGGACGACGCGCGGCGGTCGGGTGACGCGCTCGATCGCGCAATCGACGATGCGATCGAGGCGACGCGGCGCGTCCGTCCTGTCGATCTGCGCTCGCAGGTGCTCGCCCGGCTGGATAACCCAGCGTCAGAACCGCCGGCCCCGCGGTTCTTCGTCTTCCGTCCAGCGCTGCTGCCCGTGGCCGGGGCAATCCTTCTGGTCATCGGCGTCGCGATCACCTGGCGGCAGGTGGACACGCAACTGAGCAGGGCTGGCGCCCCGCCGGTCCGCACGACCGCCGGCAAGATGAGCGTTCCGCCGGCCCGGACGGTGACGACCACGAGTCCAGCCCCCGCGTTGGATGGGACGATGGCCAGCACGATCACTGTTCCGTCCGCCCCGTCGCCGGCCGCTGCGGCCATGGCCCGACGTGAACGCCGAGCCCTCTCCGGCGAAAATCGCATCTTTGCATCGTCCTGGCTCGCCATGGACGCATTGAGCCGTCCGGCGACCGTGGCCGCCGACACCGTCATCGCCGGCGACGATCTCGAACCGTCTCTCCCCGGCGCTCCCGCGGGCGATCTGGGCGACCCGATCGCTCCGATGCCGCGTCCGCGCCCCATCGTGATTCCATCGATTGTCGCGGTGCCGATCGTGGACGCGCCGCCCGTTTCAACGCTGGCCACACCGGTCAGCACGCTCTCGACCGAAGACATTTCCCGGGGTCGGCCAGATCCCGGCAAGACTGGAGGAGTCCGTCCATGAAACGCCGATTGGCCCTGACCCTCGCCGTCGCCTGTGCCATCGTCCTGCAGTGGTCCGCCGTGCAGGTGGCGGCCCAGGAATCGCCGCAAACCGTGAAGGCCGCCATTCCGCCGCAGGCCGTGGGCGTCCCGCCACAGGCGCGGCCGCCCGCGATTGCGCCGCCGCCGGCCAGGCCCGAGGTCGGTCAGCTGCGACCCGAAGCCGCCAACGTCAGGATCGAGGTGACGATCAGCTACCAGGTCGGCAACGGGGCGCCGCTGCGTCGAACGGCCGTCTTGACGGTGGCCGATCAGGGACAGGGGTCGCTGCGCGCAGGCAACCAGGTGGCCGTTCCGTCTACGACCTTCACGCCGGTCGCCGCCACCGCGAAGGGCGACAGTGCGGGATCGCCCCCAACGCCGATGACATCGTTCAACTACCGCTCCGTCGGCTTGAACGTGGACGCCCGCAACGTCTACATCCAGGAGAACAAGGCCAAGATGAGTTTGAGCGTCGAGTTCAGCACGATCGACGAGAAGACGTCGGACGCCGGTGGGCGGCCGCCGTCGTTCCCGACGTTCTCGCAAAACCTCTCGCTGATTCTCGAGAATGGCAAGCCGCTGGTCGTCGCCCAGTCGAGCGACTACCTGGACAACGTCGAGCGCAAACAGAGCGTCGAAGTGAAGGCGACGATCTTGCGGTAGCGCTCGGGCACTTTCGAGGATTCTGGATTCGGGAGTCGGGGATCGAACTGACTCCCGAATCCCGGCTCCGGGCCCTCGGGCCTCCGGCTTGCGGCTTGCGGCTTGCGACCTCCGGCTTGCGGCCCGCCCTGAGCGAGCGCAGCGAGTGGATGGGCTCACAGCTGATTCTGGATTCTGACTTCTGACTTCTGACTTCTCTCTTCTCACTTCTGACTTCTCACTGTCCCAGCGCCGTCTCCACCTCGCGAACATCGGCGTCGGTCAGCTGCAGGTCGGCGGCGCCCACCATTTCATCCACCTGCTGTGGCCGCCGGAACCCGACGATCGCGGCGGTGACGGCGGGGTTGCGCAGCACCCACGCGACCGCCACTTCACCCGGCGACTTGCCGTGACGCGCGCCCGCCTGGCGCAGCACCTCGACGAACGCCAGGTTCTTCGACAGACGCGGTTCCAGGAACTCGGGCGTCCGCCTCCGCCAGTCGTCGTCCGGGAATGCCGCGATACGCGCGGCGGTCATCTTGCCGCTCAGCAACCCGGCCTGCATCGGCGAGTAGACGATGACGCCGGTCTGATGGGAAAGGCAGTAGGGGAGCGTTTCGGCCTCGATTCCGCGGCGGAGCAGCGAGTACGGCGGCTGCAGCGTTTCGACCGGCGCAATGGCCGATGCCCGCTCCACGTCCTCGATCTTGAAGTTCGAGACGCCGATGTGGCGAACCTTCCCCTCCTTCTTCAACGCGGCCAGCTCCGTCCATCCCTCCTCGATGCTGCCGGCGGTCGGCGCGTCGAAGAAACGGGGCCAATGGACCTGCATCAGGTCGATCGTTTCCACACCCAGCCGACGGAGGCTGTCCTCGACTTCCCGGCGAATCGACGCGGCTTCCAGATTGTGATGGATGTCGCGCTTCCCCTCGGGCCAGACCAGACTGCACTTGGTGAAGACCAGCGGCCGTCGCGAGCCGAGGTGCCTCAGCGCCCGGCCCACGACCTCCTCGGAGTGGCCCAGGCCGTAGACCGGGGCGGTATCCACCCAGTTGATCCCGAGGTCCACGGCGCGCTCGATCGCCGCGATCGACTCGGCATCATCCTGCGCGCCCCAGCCGAACGCGTAGTCGCCGCCGCCGATGGCCCAGGACCCGAGGCCGATTGGAGAGATCTCCAAACCAGTCTTCCCGAACGGTCGTCGCTTCATGGTGTTCTCCTTCTCTACCCTTCGACTCAGTGGGGTTGCGCACCTCCAGGCCGCCCGTCGCCGCCGTCGACCGGCACGATTGGACCTCTGCGATGCGCTACCTGAGTAAGCTCAGGGTGTACAGCATACCGGCAACCCGGTCGTGGCGGCGCTGTCGTATGATCGTCTCCATGGCAGAATCCAATCCCGCCCTGCGCGAGGCTTATCAGCGGCACGAACGACGATGGGCCGACAACCTGTTCGTCTACGCGGTCGTGTCGAGACGCAGCCACGGCGTGTCGGTCGGGATCAACCTGAACCCCGGCAAGGAGTGCAACTTCAATTGCGTCTACTGTCAGGTGGACCGGCTGGTTGCGCCGCGCGTGCGGAAGGTCGAGCTCGAACTTCTCGCGCTCGAGCTGGATGCCGTCCTGCAGGCTGCGGCGGACGGCTCACTGTACTCGGCGCCGCCGTTCAACGCGATTCCGATGGGCGAACGCCAGGTGCGGGACATTGCGTTCTCCGGAGACGGCGAGCCGACCACGTATCCGCGATTCAAGGAAGCGGTGGAGATCGCGGCGGCCGCGCGGACGCGCTTCGGCCTGGACGCGACGAAGATCGTGCTGATCACCAACGCGGCGTATTTGGCGAAGCCCGCCGTGCGCGAGGGTCTGGCCGTGCTCGACCAGAACAACGGCGAGATCTGGGCGAAGCTGGACGCCGGCACCGACGAGTATCTCCAACTGATCGACCGCCCGAACGTCTCAATCGAGCAGGTGCGGGAGAGCATCCTTGACGCGGCCCGTCGCCGGCCGGTCGTGATCCAGACGCTGTTCGTGCGCGCGAACGGCGAGGTGATTCCCGATCGCGAGGTCGCGGCCTATTGCGATCGCGTGAACGAGATACTGGCGGCAGGCGGGCAGATCAAGGGGTTGCAGCTCCACACGATCGCCCGCAAGCCGGCCGAGCCCACGGTCGCGGCGCTGGCCGACGATGAGCTGGACCGGCTGGCCAACTTCGTGCGCGCCCGCGTGAGGGTGCCGATCGAAACGTTCTACGGTGCAGGGTAGGAACTGACGACGACAACCACGGAGCGCACGGAGGACCACGGAGACCGGACTGTCACACTGCAAGCCGTCACGCCGCACGGCGATTCTGCCCGACATCGACCGGGGGGCGCCCTCGCAAGGGCGCGCCGGCCGAGCGACGGCGCCAGCGCACACGAGCCTCAGGTGATCCAGTGGGGTTCGTGTGTGCTGGCGCCGTCGCTCGACAACCCGGGCCTCCGGCCCGGACCGGTCGATGCCCGTGCCGCACGCTGACAGGCGTTTTCTCCGTGTTCTTTGTGATCTCCGTGGTTGTCTTCGCAAGAGCGCATCGCCGTGGCATGGACGAGTCGGTGGTGACGATGAAGGGTCGGAACGGACGATGAGGGGTCGGGGCTGACGCAGTCAGTCCTTCTTTGGTGGGCGGGCGGCGGGGATCTGATCGGCGAGCAAGGCGACCGCCAGCGCGTAGGCGTGAGCGCAGTTGTACTGAAGCAGGACACCGTAGTTGTCGAAGACGAGGAAACTGCGCGAGCCTGCCCGCACGAGCGACGCGGTCACATCCGACTTCGGCAGCGGCCGGCCGGCGGCGGGACGCACACCGAGGGCGTGCCAGCGTGCGAGGCTGGCGGCCTCGCTCATCTGCCGCACCGCCTCGCAACCCGCGCCACGCGGCGACAGCGCCGCTGCGATCTTCCCGTCGGCGCCCTTCGGCAGCTTGACGGCGCGGCCCCACCCCCTCCCAGCCGTCCAGCCGTGCTGCTTCAGGTAGTTCGCGATGGACGCAAAGACGTCGGCCGGGGTTCCCCAGATATCGCGCTTCCCATCCCGGTCGAAATCCTCGGCAAACTCGAGGTAGCTCGACGGCATGAACTGCGGCTGGCCCATCGCGCCGGCCCACGAGCCCTTCATCCGCGCCAGGTCGATATCGCCGCGGTCCAGTATTCGCAGCGCGTTGAACAGCTCGTCCCTGAACATCGCCGCCCGGCGGTTGTCGTAGGCCAGCGTCGCCAGCGACGCGATGGTGGGCCGCACGCCGCTGAACCGGCCGAAGTTCGACTCGAGGCCCCAGATGGCGACGATGATCCCGGACGGGACGTTGTACTGCGCGGAGATCTTCGCGAGCAGGCTGGCATGGCGTTTCGCCATCTCGCGGGCCGTACTGACGGTTTTCCTGCCCAGTCGTCGCTTCAGGTACTGGTCGAGCGACAACGTGCGCTCGGCCTGCGTCCGGTCCCGCTGGACGACCACCGGAATCTGTTCCACATCCGACAGCGCGAGTCCCACGGTCTGCGCGCTGATGCCTTTCTCGAGCGCATCCTTCCGAAGTTGTGCAAGCCATTCGGGAAACGGGAGGGAGGGAGCACCCGGCGCGACAACCGCCTGCGGCGCGGCCGCTGCCCCGGCCTGCGGGGAGCCTGGACCCACCGCGTCCAGGACGACGGGCCATCCTGCGGCCATGCCGGCGATTTGGAGCGCAACGATGAGGCGCAACGGGAGCGGTCGCATCAGGGCCTGCCGCTATTATGCGGCATTCCCTCGGCACCTCCCACCCTCGATTGCGGTATGATCGGCCCGCCGGAGGCCCTGTACACCGGCGGTCCCCCTGACATCACGTTCCCACCGAAGGATTGAGAACATGTTTGCGAACCAGACGCGAAGGCTCGCCTCGCTTGCCGGCCTGTACCTGGTGTTGGCCGTGGCGATTGCCGCCGCCGCACCCGGCACGAAGACGCTCACGTTTGCCGACCTGATGAAGTTCAGGGCGATTGGCGGGCCGGTCATTTCCGACGATGGGAAGGTCGTGGCCTACGGGCTGCAGCCGGACCGGGGGGACGGCGAAGCCGTGGTGCACGTCCTCGCCACTGGGAAGACCATCAAGGTCCCGCTTGGCGGGTCGCCCGTCATCTCGAAGAACGGCAGGTTCGTCGCGATGGTGGTGAAGGTACCGTTCGCCGCGAGCGAGAAGACGGGGAAGGACAAGGCGAAACCGGGCATGGCGATCGTGGACGTCACGACGGGGGCCGTCTCGACGTTCGAGAACGTGGAGAAGTTCGCGTTCTCAGACGACTCGAAGTGGCTGGCCTACCTGCTGCCCGCCGCCGAGCCGAAGAAGGACGACAAGGCGGCCGCCCCTGCGCCGGCCCAGGCCGGGGCGGCGGCGGCGGCGGCGAAGAAGGATGAGACCAAACCTGGCGGCACGCTGAAGCTGCGCGATGTCGCGGCGGGCACGGAACAGGAGATTGGCTTGGTCGGCGCCTTCGCGTTCGACCCGACGTCGAAGCACTTGGCGTTCGCCGTGTCGGGTATCGAGGGCAAGGGGAACGGGGTGTTCCTGAAGGCGCTCGCCGAACCGGCGTTGGCGCCGGGTGCCGCGGCGCAGGGCGACAAGGGCAAGTACGAATCGCTGACGTGGTCGAAAGACGGCGCCATGCTGGCGTTCCTGTCCGGCGTGGAGAAGCCGGCCGGCTCCGCCACGCTCTCCGTGTGGGACGCGGCAACACGGCAGGCCCGACAGGTGGCCTCGTCCGAGCAGGCGCCGAAGGGATGGTCGCTCCCGATCAAGAACGACCTGACCTGGAGCAAGGACGGCAAGCGCCTGTTCTTCGGCTTCAAGGCGCTGCAGGCCGGCGGAGTAGCCGCTGGCGATGAGAAGACCGAGAAGGCCGCCAAGGACGCGGCCGCGGATCCCTACGACTTCGATCAGATCCTGTCGAAGGTCGAAGGCGACGTGTGGCACTCGAACGACCCGCGCATTGTCCCGCAGCAGAAGCTGATGTGGGACCGGGAGAAGGACCGGACCTACAGGGCGGTGCTGCACATGGACACTGGCAAGGTGGTGCACCTGGCGACACTCGACATGCCGGAAGTGGCAATTCCCGAGAACGCCCGCGTCGCGCTGGGAACGTCCGATGTGCCCTACCAGAAGCAGACGACGTGGGACGACGCCCACCGCGACGCCTACATCGTCGATCTCCAGTCTGGCGTGAAGACCCCGGTGGCCAGGCGCCTGTCCGGACAGCCCTCGTTCTCACCCGACGGCAGGTGGGTGGCCTTCTTCGAAGACAAGCACTGGCGGCTCTACGACACCACCGCCGGAACGACCCGCTCGCTGACGGCTACGCTTGGCGTTTCGTTGAGCGACGAGGAGCACGACACGCCCGGCACACCGCCCGCCTACGGCCTGGGGGGATGGGTTGATCAGGGAGCGAGCCTCCTGGTCTACGACCACTACGACATCTGGCAGGTTCCGACGACGGGCGGACCGGCGGTCAACCTGACCGGAAAGGCCGGGCGCGCCGGGCAGATCACCTTCCGTGCCGTGAACCTCGATCCCGAATCCCGGTCGATCAACAGCCGCGAACCGCTGCTGCTCACGGCGTATCACAACAAGGAAAAGAACTGGGGTTTCTACGCGGCGTCGTTCGCGAAGCCCGGCGTTGACGTGCGGATGGATGAGAAGAAGCTGTTCAAGTTCATCGGCAAGGCAAAGAAGGCTGACGCGCTGCTGTTCTCACGCGAGGACTACCGCGAGTTCCCGGATGTGTGGGTCGGCGACCTGTCGTTCAAGCAGCCGAAGAAGGTCTCGGATGCCAACCCGCAGATGGCCGACTACGCCTGGGGCACGGCGGAGCTCGTCGAGTACAAGAGCCAGGACGGGGTGGCACTGCAGGGCGTGCTGATCAAGCCGGCGAACTACGTGCCCGGCCAGCGCTACCCGGTCATCACCTATTTCTACGAGCGCCAGTCACAGCGTCTCTACGAGTTCAACGAGCCGGTGGTGAATCACCGCCCATCGTTCGCGATGTACGCGGGCGCCGGCTATGCGATCTTCCTGCCCGACATCGTGTTCACGGAGGGGCACCCGGGCCAGTCGATGCTCAGATGCCTGGTGCCCGGCGTGCAGAAGCTCGTGGAGATGGGCGTGGCCGATCCGAAGAAGCTCGGACTGCACGGCCACTCGTGGGGCGGCTATGGCACCGCGTACCTGGTGACGCAGACCGACATGTTCGCGGCAGCGGTGACCGGGGCGCCGGTGGCGAACATGACGAGTGCGTACGGCGGGATCCGGTGGGAGTCTGGCGTCGCGCGGCTGATGCAGTACGAGAAGCAGCAGAGCCGCATCGGCGGGTCGCTCTGGGAGAAGCGCGATCTGTTCATCGAGAACTCGGCGCTGTTCTTCGCCGACCGAATCAAGACGCCGCTGCTCATCGAGCACGGAGACGAAGACGGTGCGGTGCCGTGGTACCAGTCGATCGAGCTGTACCTGGCGCTGCGCCGGCTGGGGAAGGACTGCATCTTCCTGCAGTATCGGGGCGAGCCGCATCACCTGAAGAAGTACCCGAACAAATTGGACTACTCAATCAAGATGAAGGAGTACTTCGACCACTACCTGAAGGGCGAGCCGGCGGCGGAGTGGATCACGAACGGGGTCCCGTATCGTGGGAAGTAGAAGGATCTCGTGCGCAAGATTGGTGGCGATGCGAAACAGGTAGTTGCGCCGGTGGGCGTCGCCGTCCCATCGGCGGTGAACACCGAGAAAGCGGATGTAGGTTTCGTCGGGCAATATCAGTCATCGGCAGTTACTCCTTCTGCCGGTGATACGCACGCGGGGTCCGATCGGTTAACCGCGCCACGAATGCTCTCATGCCCCGATCATCAGGGGAAGAGACGGGTGGGCAGGACCCGATCGTGTCAGTCTTTCAGTTTCCGGAGAATGTGGCGGGCAAGATGGTCTTTGATCTGGTGCCGTGGCGGATGAAGACGCATCCGTTCTCTTCGATCTGCCGGATGAGGTCGAGCCGCTTCATGCGATCTGGAGTTCCGCCACACGACGGGCACCAGGGATCCTTCCTCCGGTGAGATCGTCGTAGATGTCCTTCAGGTTTTCCTGAAGCTCCTCCCGGGTTTCACCCTGTGTCATGTAGTCCGGAAAGTCCTCGACGTACCCCAGCCACATATCCTCATGCTGCCAGTACACATATCGGACTGTCTTCATGGTGCGATGTTATCGCCTCCCGTTGTCGGTTTCAAGCATCCCGTCTCTTCTCGTGTCTCGTCTAAACAACTAGCAACTGACACCAAGACCCCCGTGGTCCGCCGGACGGGATGCGCCTGACCTGGCGCGATGTGGCTTGCCCCGCCGTAGCCCAGTAGGCGCGTGGCGGGCTTGCCCCGCCGTAGCCCAACGGGCGGAGGCGGGTCACTCCCGGTTCAGCGCCACCACCGGGTCGATGCGGGTGGCGCGGCGTGCCGGGATCGCGCAGGCGAGCAGGGCGACGACGCCGAGCACCGCCGCCGCTGCGGCCAGCACGCCAGGGTCGCTCGGCCGGACGCCGTAGAGTTGGGACTCCACGGCGCGCCACAGAATCAGCAGGCCAGCACCGCCGCACACGAAACCCAGGGCGAGGAGAACCAACCCCTCTCTGAGCACGAGGTCGAAAATGGTCCGCGGCGTCCCCCCGAGCGCCATCCGGATCCCAATCTCCTTGGTGCGCTCGGTCACGAGATACGCCAGCACGCCGTAGATCCCGACGGCCGACAGCAGCAGCGCCACCACACCGAACCCCATCGACAGCAGCATCGGCCAGCGCCTCGTGACCAGCGACTCGTCGGCCACTTCCTCCATGGTTTTCATCGAGAAGACAGGAAGCTCGGCGTCGAGGGCGCCAACCGCGGCGCGCAACCCGCCCGCCAGCGCACGCGGATCTCCCTTGCCGCGGACGGTGAATGTCATCGAACGGATCGGCTCCTGGGCGATCGGAAAGTAGTAGGCGCCCACCGGTTCGCGCGGAGTCACCAGGCCGTCCAGTTTCACGTCGCCGACCACGCCGATCACGGTCAGCCAGACGGTCTTGTCGCTGGTGGCCAACAACTCCACCGGGCCGTTCGGCCGGTACATGCGCCGGCCAATCGGGTCCTGCCCAGGCCAGAACCGCTTCGCCAGCCGCGCGTCCACGACCACGACACGCGGCGAGTCGGCCGTGTCACGCCGCTCGACATAACGCCCGCTCATGAGTGGAATCCGCATCGCCTCGAAATAGCCTGCCGTGATCTCCACCCGGGTGGGCGACAGAACCGACTCGCCCGGCTTCATCTGGTAGCCCTCTGCGAGAATCACGCTGTCGCTATGATCGTTACCGAGGGGAATCGAGCTCGTGACACCCGCTGAGACCACGCCTGGCTGCGCCCGCACACGTGCGACCACCTCGTCTGCAAACGCGCGGAGTTCCTTGTCGCCGGCGTAGCGCGAGGCGGGCAACCGGAGGCTGGCGGTCAGCACGCCGCGCGGATCGAAGCCCGGGTCGATCGCGAGAATCTGCCTGAAGCTGGCGACGAGCAGGCCGGTGCCAACGAGCAGCACGAACGCGACGGCCACCTGCGTCACCACGAGCGCACGGCGCAGCAGGCGCGGGCCGCGCCCCCCGGTCCCGGTCCGGCCGCCTTCGTGGAACACCGAGGCGAGGTTGACGCCGAGTGCGCTGACCAGCGGAAAGAGGCCGATGGCAAGGCCAAGCGCAACCGCCAGCCCAATCGTGAACGCGATTGACACCGTGTCGAGGCGGATCTCCGCACCGCGGGGAATCTGCTCGAGGTTCATCGCTCCGAGCACGCGAAGCCCTGCCCAGCCGAGCAGCAGCCCGAACAGGCCGCTGACGAACGTCAGCAGCAGGCTCTCGGTCAGCACCTGGCGTGCAACGGCCCAGCGTCCTGCTCCAAGGGCGAGGCGCGTGGCCAGTTCGCGGAGGCGCGCACGGGACCGCACCAGCGCGAGGTTGATCACGTTGACGCAGCCGATGAGCAGCACCAGCAACGTCCCGCCCCAGAGCAGGAACAGCCGGCCCTTCACGTTGCGAACCAGATCGTCCTGCAGCGGCACGACCACCGTGTGGAACCCCGCGTTGACCAGCACCGCCTTCATCTGTGGGAACCGGTTCATGTCCGCCGCGTTCAGCGCATCCACCTGCGCCTGCGCCTGCGCGATGGCGGCACCGGGACGCAATCGGCCCACGCTGGACCAGCTATTGTTGTGGCGGTTGTCGTCTCCGGTCATGTCGGGCGTGAAGGCCAGGGGCGTCCAGATGCGCGCGCTGGTCTCGAGAAACTGGAAGCTCGCGGGCATCACGCCCACAATCGTGAACGGGCGACCATCGATCCGCAGTTGGCGTCCGACGATGGCGCGGTCGCCGCCGAACCGCTCCAGCCAATACGCACGGCTGAGGATCACCTTGTCATCCTGGCCCGGCTCCCCCTCCTGTTCGGTGAACGTCCGCCCCAGTTCGGCCTTCACCCGGGCCACCCGGAAGAAGGACGGCGTCACCCCCATGCTGAGCACCCGCTCGGGCCGCCCGCTTTCGCCAGTGCTGCGGTTCCGGGTGTTGTAGAGCGCAAGCGCTTCGAACGCCTGCATCCCCTTCACGCGATCGAGGTAGTCGGGCACGCCACTGCCGCCACGCTCCGCGCCGGCCCGTGGATAGCTGTTGTAGAGGTACACGAGCCGCTCCGACTCTGGAACGGGCAGCGGCCTGAGCAGCACCGAGTGCACGATGCTGAACAGGGCGGTGTTCGCGCCGATGCAGAGGGCCAACGTCAGGAACGTGGCGACGCTGAACGCCTTGTCTTTCCAGAGCGAGCGGACGGCGAAGAGCAGGTGTTGCATGGCAGGAAACTCAGAAGCGGGCAGCTGGCAGCCGCCGGCTGACCGCTAACAGGATATCGCCGACCCTTCATAAGACGAAAACGCGATCTCAATGGTTCGGTCGCCCTCGGCGGAAGGACAAGACTGTCTGGTTTCGAACGCCGGCGCGACATCGGACAGTTCCTGCCAGCGACGGCTTGCGGTCCGGCGCAATAAGCAACCTGTATTCATCGCGTGAGGGTGAGGCTACCGCGTGGCCAGCATCGTGGCGATCGTCTTCTGCAGTTCCGCGGCCTCGACCGGTTTCGACACGTAGCCGTCCATCCCGGCGTCGAGACATCGTTCGCGATCGCCCTTCATGGCGTGCGCCGTAATGGCGATGATCGTCAGTTTGGACCCGGTGGCACGCTCGCGCGCCCTGATCGCCTGCGTCGCCTCGAACCCGTCCATGCCGGGCATCTGCACGTCCATCAGGACGAGATCGAACAGGCGCCGCGCCGTCGCGTCCACCGCCTGTTCGCCCGAGGCCACGATGGTCACGTCGTGCCCCCACTTCTCGAGGAGGCGGCCGATCAGGCGCTGGTTGACGGCATTGTCCTCCGCGACGAGCACGCGGAGCCGGCGGGTGGCGTCGGCCGCGAGGCCTGGCTGAAGCAGCGGGGGCTGGCCGGCGGTCACCGGCTCTCCGGCCGGCGGCAGGCCCAGCTTCACCGTGAAGGCGAACACGGTGCCCTTCCCCTCCTCGCTCTCGATCTTGATCTCACCCCCCATCAGCTTCACGATCTGGGAGGTAATCGTCAGGCCGAGGCCCGTGCCGCCGTAGCGCCTCGTGGTGGACCCATCGGCCTGCGTGAACGGCTCGAACACGGCCTTGATCTTGTTGGGCGGAATCCCGATGCCGGTGTCGCGCACCTGGACCGACAGCATCGTGCTCCCGATCTGGCGACCCGCCTCGCGGAAGGCCAGCGAGACGGAGCCCGACTCGGTGAACTTGATCGCGTTGCCCAGGAGGTTCACGACGACCTGCCGAATCCGGCCGGGATCGCCAACAACCACGGCCGGCACGGCGTCGTCCACGGACCACCGCAGGTCGAGTCGCTTGTCGGCAGCGAGCGTCGAGAAGGGTTTGACCATTTCCCTGACGAAATCCCGGACATTGAACGAGATGGTCTCGAGTTCCATCCGGCCGGCGTCGATCTTCGAGAAGTCGAGGACGTCGTTGATCACGGTGAGCAGCGAGTGCGCCGAGCTGCGGACCATCCCGAGCTGTTCGCGCTGGTCGTCGCTCATCGGCGTGTCGATGAGCAGCTCCGTCATGCCGAGGATGCCGTTCATCGGCGTGCGGATCTCGTGGCTCATGTTCGCGAGGAACATGCCCTTCGCCTGGTTGGCGGCCTCGGCCCTGGTCATCGCGCGTGCCAGCTCTTCCTGGACCTGCTGCCGCTCGACCACCTCGCGTTCGAGCCTCGCCTGCGCCTGGCGACGGCCTTCGACCTCGGCGCGCAATTCGGTGGTGCGTTCGTCCACCAGCCGAGCCAGCGTTCGCTGGCGCGCCTTCATGGCGCGATCGCGCAAGCCGTAGACCGTCGTGCCGGCCAGCAGCAGCGCAAGCCCGCACAGCGCGTAGAACCAGGAGGCCTGATAGTAGTGCGGGCGGATGCGGAACGACAGCGTCGCGGGCGCCTCGCTCCACGATCCATCCTTGTTGCGGGCGGAGACGCGGAACACGTACGACCCTGGCGGGACATTCGTGTAGAAGGCGGTGCGACGCTCGCCTGGCTCCACCCAGTCCGGGTTGAACGGGTCGAGGCGGTACCGAAACTGGATACCCTGCGGCGAGCGGTAGTCGAGCGCGGTGTACTCGAACGTGAGCTCGCCCGAGCCGGCGGGCAGGACCGTGTCGATCACCGGGTCGATCTGACTGCGGCCGTAGAACATCCTCTCCAGGCGGGCCACCGGCACGCCCACAGCGACCGGCCGCGCGTCCACGATCGCAAATCCCCTGATGCCCGCGAACCAGAGGCGACCGTCCTGCATCTTCCACGCGGCCGGCTGCGATCCGCCATTGCCCTCGGTGCCGCGCAGGCCGTCGGCCACGGCGTAGCCAGTCGATCGCACCCTCGTCTTCGATCCGTCGGCCCAGTCGTTCACGTCGGCCTTCAGCACCTTGAAGATGCCCCGGTTGGACGACATCCACAGGTAGCCGAACTCGTCCTCGAGAATCGCGAACGCGGCGTTGTCGAACAACCCCTCGCGGGCAGTGACCGACTTGATGCCGTCCTTCACCCGGCTCAGCCCGCCGCCGAACGTCCCCGCCCACAGCACCCCGTCCCGGTCCTCGTAGAGGGAGAGGATGTAGTTCTCCGCCAGTCCGTCAGCGGTGGTGTAGGTCTTCGCCACTCCGTCCTTCACGCGCGTGAGGCCGCGATTCCCGGCGAGCCAGAGCGCGCCCGCCCTGTCGATCAGCATCGCCTGGATGCTCGGCGAGATGGCGTCCCCGGTAGGGCGGACGCTCAGCAGGCGCCCACCCTGGAGGGCGCAGAGGCCCGCGTTGGTCCCGATCCACAGCGGGCCATCGGGAGCGGCAACGAGGGATCGGATGCCCGATTGCAGGACCCGGTCGGGATCGGGGATGCCCACCACCCGCCCTCCGACGATCTTGCAGAGGCCGCGCGGCGTCCCGACCCACAGCACGCCAGCCGCGTCCTCGGCCAGCGTCATGATGGCGTCGTCAGGCAGACCCTGCTTCGACGTGAACGTGGTCACGCGGCCGCCGGACAACCGCGCGAGGCCCGCGCCGTTGGTGCCCATCCACATGTCGCCGGACTTCGCCTGGAGGATCGCCTGTACGTCGTCTGTCGGGAGCCCTTCGCGCAAGCCAAAGCCCGAGAAGGGGGTCTGCCGGAGGCAGGTGAGCCCGGAATCGAAGAGCGCCACCCAGACGTTCCCCTGCTGGTCCTCGAGGAAGCCCATGACGTAGTTGCCCGCAAGCCCCTCGGCCTTGCCGTAGACTTCAGCCTCGCCGTTGTGCAGCCGCATGATGCCGCGGCGCTCGAGACCGAGCCACATCGAACCTTCGCGATCTTCCCAGATGGCGTGGACCGAGTCGTCCGCGGGGATGGGCACCCGCACCGCCCGGCGGCCCTCGATCCGCGCCAGGCCTCGACTCGTTCCCACCCACATCACGCCCCGTCGGTCCTCGTACACGTCGTACACGCCATCGTCGGGCAGGCCCTGTTGGACGCCAAACCGCTCCAGCCGGCCGTCGATATACTGATAGAGTCCGACCGCGCTCGAGAACCAGATCGAGCCGTCACGGGACTGGTAGATACGGACGGCGCTGAAGTCGCCGGTGCCTGGCAGTATCGCGGGCTGGAGCAGCCTGCCATCCTTCAGGCGGCACACGCCGTTGGTCGTGCCGATCCAGAGGATGCCGTCTTTGTCCACCAGGAGCGAGCGAACCTGGTCGGACGGGAGCCCGTTCGGCGTGCCCAGCCAGCCGAACCGGCCGTTGCGATACGACAGCAGGCCGGCATCGGTCGCGATCCAAAGCGTTCCCGCTTTGTCCTCGGCCAGCGCCCGCACGTTCTCGCGTCGGAATTCGGGGACAGAGGCCCGGTCGAACACCGTGAACCGGACACCGTCGAACCTGACGAGGCCCGCCTGGGTGCCCAGCCACAGGTAGCCGTCGCGGCTCTGGATGACGGCCTGGACGCTGTTCTGCGGCAGCCCGTTCTCGATCTGATAGGAAACCGTGTGGAACTGGGTGATGTGCACTCGCGGATCGAGCGCGGAGGCAGGGCGTGCCGCGCAGAGTGCCGCCACGCAGACGATCGCCAAGGCGCACAGCCGGCGCGCAGGGCGCCACGAACGGGAGAGCCGGGCAAGCCGTTCCATTTGAAGCACTGCGGATAAGTTGGCCGGGCCGGAAAGACACCGCAGCCGGACCCGTCCTGTCAGATTATCGGCAAATTGCCCGCACGCATGATGGGAACGGCGAAGACGCTTATTCGTACACGACGCGCCCGGCGGCCTTTGCCGGGTCGCGCAGGTAGGAGCCCACACCCTTTTCGATCACGTCCTTGTACCGGGGCACCTCGGTGATCACCAGGAGTTTGTCGGGGTGATCCTCGCCCCACGTTTCCGCCACCTGGAGCAACGTCGACGCGTGGCGCCCGACCCGCACGTCGATCGGCCACCCCTTCTCGTCGATCTTCTCGAACAGGAGCCCGTGCTTCCCGGCCTTCACGACGAACTCGTCCTTGCCCGTCAGCAACTGCTCGCGGGTCGTGATGCCGCGCGTCGCGTCGAGGAACGGCTCGGGCGCCTCGAAGAGCAGCGACAGCGCCGGCGAGTAGTCACCGATCTCGCGGTGGGAGAGGCCGTGCAGCGTCCGCGGCGAGAACTCGGTGCCGATCTTGAACCCTTCATTGTCGGTCAGCGTCATCGACACGATCGTGGCCATGTCCTGGCCACGCTGGTGCGTCACGATGGTGCTGATGACCGGGTACTGCAGCTCGGCTTCGTGCAGGTCGATGGCGATATCCACCTGCTCGCGCTTGATCAACTCCATGAAGCCGTAGGCGGTCTGCTCGGTCAGCGTGCCGTTTGGACGGCCCGGCCACGCCCGGTTGACGTTGCGGATGTCCACGAATGCCAGCTGCTGGCGGCTCGGATAGTGGAAATACACCTCGGGGTCCGGCCACTGATCGAGCGGGTTGGTCCAGCGGTCGCCCATGCGGAAGGTCTGCGAACCCCACGGCGTGACGATCGAGAAGTCGGGCGGATACGCGCCGCCCAGCCGGGTGACGGTTGACGCGCTGCGGTTCGCCGAAAGGATGACGATGAGGCGGCCCTTCTGGACGACCGCGTTCTCGGCGAGGATCCACGCGACCAGGCGGCCCGCGGGCTCCTCGGGATGCGAGCCGCCAAGCACCAGCATCGTCGCCCCGCGTTCCCTGCCCTCGAGAAGGTAGACGTTGCAGTTGTTGGCCGTGCCGCGCAGAGGCTCGAAGTAGTCCGCCAGTTGCTTCACGGCCGTGACGCCAGGGCCCAGGACCACGGGTTCCTTCAGGCGGCGGCTGTTGTAGAAGCTGGCGCCGGATGTCGCGAGGAGCACGAGGCCAAGGCCGATGATGACGATCTTCTGCGCGAGGAGGCGGCTGGTCATGGCGTCACCTCACTTCAGGCGCAGCAGCCGAAGCAGGAACGGCAGCAGCACGAGCACGTAGAGCACGTCGCGCTCCCACTTCCTCGACTTCAGCAGGTTGACCGCCAGGATCACCGAGACGAACGCCACGAGGGCGTAGTAGAACAGTGTGACAATGGGCATAGGGCACCCCGGGGCGACAGCTGGCAGCAGGCGCTGGCAGCCAGTTCGCTGCCTGCTGTCCGCTGCTCGCTGCCCGCTACAGTCCTGTCAAGAACGACAGCTTCTTCGAGTACACGACCATCAGCGTCCCCATCACGACGATGATCAGCGCCGGCACCAGGCAGGCCCGCAGGAACTTTCCATACGAGCCCTTGTAACCGACCACGTCCACGGTCAGGCGGCCGATGATGGCCGTCGGGGGCAGCGCGTCGCCAAGCGGCCAGATGAGGCTCATGCCCGCGAGCGCGACGATCGGATCGAGGCCGCGGTTGTTGAAGAGCAGGATGAGCGGCACGCCGATGACCGGCGCGGCGCCCCACATCAACACCGCTTCGGACGCGGGCAGCACGATGAACAGCGTGGCGTAGACCACCCACATCGGCAGCGTGACGGCGGTCACCGCGAGCAGGCCGCGCGCGCCGGTGAGCGTCATGATCTCGACGAGGATCCCGACGCACGTCAGCGTGCCGAGCAGCGGCAACAACTGGTCCACTGTCTCGCGCGCGATGCGGAAGAACTCGAGGCGGACCGGCGACACCAGGTACGACACGAGACCCGCCGCGGCGAACATCAGCGGCAGGCCGATGATCGGCGTCGAGAACGGCCACTGCCGCCCCATGAACACCAGGCCGCCGAAGACGACGAACGGCAGCAGCACGCGCCACCAAGCCATCCCGGCAGGCGGCGTCGGCAGTTCCTCCAGCGCCTTCGTCACGTCGGCGCCTTCGCCCTTCCAGCCCAGGATGAAGCTGGTGAGCAGTCCGGCTACCAGGCAGGGCAGCATCAGGGGCCAGAAGAAGCCGACGTACGGCATGTTCACGCCGGCCGCGGTCATCATGGCCCACAAACTGACCGGCGGCGCGGCGGCGCTCAGCCCGGCGTTGAGGAAGATCAGCGCGGCCGCCCGGTGCGTCGGGATGCCCATGTAGTGCAGCACCACCGCCACGAGCGACCCGGTCACCAGGACCGTGACGCTGCCGGCGCCTGTCAGGGCGCCCGGCACGAGCAGCAGCACCGTCAGCAGCACGAGCAGCAGTGCGCGGCTCCGGTGAAACCGCTTCAGGATCGACCGGACGACGAACACTACGCCTCCCGACTCCTTGAGGAGGTTCATGAAGAGCGTAGCGGTCACGAAGATCAGGTTGATGTCGAGGTAGGTGGCGGCCCCCTCGGCGACATGGCGCGCCGGGAACCCGAACCCGGCGACCAGCGCGCCGCCCACGGCCGCGCCGAACATCGCCAGTTCGGTCGAAATCCGGAAGGCCCGCACGACGACGTAGACCGCGACCATCGTGGCCAGCACGATACTGGCCTGCGTGAACATGCTCACTGGTCGGCTCCTACTTGCCGAACACGGTCTTCAGCACGCCGTTCAGATCCAGGCCCTTCTGATACAGGATGACCGGGATGTTGAACTTCTTTCCGAGCGCGGTGAACCGGCCGTCTTCATCGCCGTCCTTGCGGACGATGAGCATCTGCGCCTTCGGGCAGACGGCGTCGATCGACATCTCGTCCGAGTTGTCGCCGGGCGCGGCGTTCTTCGCCCGACGCTCCATGCCCTCGACGTGCGCGCCGATCACGGTGATGCCGCGCTTCCTAGCTTCAGCAATCAGCGCGCCGGCCCGGCTCAGTTCGTCGTCGATCGACACGCCCGCGCCGCCCATGCCCTTCAGGCTGCTGCCCGTGACGATGATGAGCGTCTTGTACGGCTTGGCGGCCAGATCTTTCACCGTGCCGATGTCCTTCAGGTCGTAGTCAACCTGCAGGCGGCGCAGGAAGACGCCGACGGTGACGGCGCCAGGACTCTGCCCGCACGAGGTGAGGAGCACGGGCGCCTGCGCCGTGGCGGCCGCGGGTGCGGCCTGGGCGGGCTTGGCGGCTTGGGCGAACAGCGGTGAGACCGCGACACAGAACAGAAGGGCCAGGGCAAGGCCGACCCATGTGCGGAACGAACGGATCATGGCAGAACCTCCACGGAAGTAACGTACCGGGCGAAGGATATCAGATCCAGCAACCCGTCGTGCAAGTCGCGCGGACGGAACGGGACCGAGGCGACGGCGTCAACCGGGCCCGGGCCGCAGGCCCAATGGCGCGTGCGGCACGCGGCGCAAACGAGTCCCCTTGATTGCGCGTGGGGCTCGTTTGCGCTGCGTGCCGCACGCACTGCGGCGCGCGAACCGCGCGCCGGCCCGGTTGACGCCGACACCCCGGCCCACACCGTCACACCGCACGCGAGACAAGCATTTCTCTCTGTGATCTTTGTGATCTCTGTGGTTGGCCCGTCCGGTCCAGGGTCGTGGTGCGCACCATGCGGCTTCGGCCGGATGCCGGCGGGACCTGCACGCCGGGCTGCTACAGTCTGCCCGATCGCAGAATGCCGACGGCCAGCCACAGGCCGAGCACCGCGGCGGCGATGAAGCCCACCAGGCCGATGGCAGGCAGGCCGAACAGCTGTGGACCGGCGCCGCGCTGGAGAACAAACGACGAACCGATGATCAGCGCCGCGATCACGATGGCGAAGCTGAGGCGGTTGCTCGAACGGTCCATCTCCTGGACGAAGTGCTCCAGATTGCGGTGGACGAACTGGATCTGCAGGCGGTCGTCCCGCGCCTTCCCCACGATCTCCATCAGATCGCGCGGCAGCGTCTGCATCGCCCCGGCCACCTCTCGGCCGATGTCGGCGACGCGGGACGCGACGGCCGATGGCGCGAGCCGATCGCGGAGGATCCCGGCCACCACGGGCCGGGCGTGCTCGATCATGTTGAAGGCCGGATCGAGGCGACGCCCGACACCCTCGATGGTGACGAAGGCCCGGACGAGCAGCATCAGGTCGGCGGGAAACTGCAGCCGGTGCCGCCGCATGACGGCCAGCGCGTCCTGCAGCAGACTGGCGATGGACAGGTCCCGGAGGGCAATCCCCACGTAGCCGTCGATCGCCTCGGCCAGGTCGCGCCGGAACTCCGCGGCGTCGAGCGTGTGCAGCGGCCGGCCGATCGAGAGGATGGCCGCGGCGAGCCGCTCTGGATCCTCGCGCGCGACCGCGTCGAGCAGGTTGGCCAGCGCGTCGCGAAGCGGCCGATCGATCCGGCCGACGCTGCCGAAATCGAGCAGGCAAATCACATTGCCAGGCATGACGAAGATGTTGGCCGGATGCGGATCCGCGTGGAACAGGCCGTCGCGCAGAACCTGCTTCAGGAGAATCTCGCCCCCTCGCGCTGCGATCACCCTGGCGTCGAATGTCCCCGGATCGCTCAGCACGTCCAGCACCTTCGTCCCGTCCATGTACTCCATCGTCAGCACGCCGGTCGTGGTCTGGGGCCAGTGCACGTGCGGGAGGCGGAGGGTAGGATCGCCGGCGAAGTTCCGCGCAAAACGCTCGATGGATCGCCCCTCGAGAGAAAGGTCCTGCTCGCGGCGAATGGCGCGCGCGAACTCGGCCACGAGCATCGCGGGCTGATAGAGATCGGCGTCCGGCAGGTACCGCTCGGCGAGGCGGGCGAGCAGTCCGAGAATGCTGAGATCGAGATCGATGGTCGCGTCGATGCCGGGGCGTCGCACCTTGACCGCGACTTCCCCGCCGCCAAGCAGATGCGCGCGGTGGACTTGCGCGATGGAGGCGGCCGCGACCGGGGTGGAATCGAACCGCGCAAACACCTGCGCGAGCGGCAGCCCCAGTTCGGCCTCTATCGTGGCTTCAGCCGCGCCCGGCGTCATCGGCGGCACGGTGTCCTGGAGACGCGAGAGTTCTGCGACCAGGTCGGCGGGCAGCACGTCAGGGCGCGTGCTGAGCGCCTGGCCGAACTTGATGAACGTGGGTCCGAGTTCCTCGAGCGCCTGACGGAGGCGCTGCGCCTTGGAGCCGGCGGGCTCTGCGCGACGTCCCCAGGGGCGGCGAAGGCGCCGGCCAAGGGCGACGGTTCGCGCCAGCCCGAGCCGGGCCACGACGTCGGGAAACCCGTATTTCACCAGGACGGTGGTGATGTCCCGCAGCCGGCGCAGTTGTTGTGCCGGCGGCGTGGCTCCGGGAACGCGCATGGAAAGGCCCGGGACTCAGCGATTGCTCGGATCGACGCCGGTCGGCGGAGCGGGCGAAGGGGCTTCCCTGCCCGCCAGTTTTGCCTCGAGTTCGTCGATCTTTGCCTTCAGCGAGTCGATCTCGGTCTGCCGCGCGATACCGATCGCGGACAGCGCGCGCTGGACCGCCTGCTCGACGTCCTCCTGCAGGCGCCCGCGGTGCTCGGCGGCACGCTTGGTCCACGAGGAGACGAGCTCCTTCGCGTCGTTCTCACTGATCTCGCCCCGCGCCACGAGATCGTTGAAGACCGCCTTCGCCTTTTCCTCGGAGAGGTCGAGCGCCCCGAGGCCGGCCAGTAGAAGCTTCCGCAACGCGTCCACCATGATTCCCCTCCAATTGTGTCGATGGTCGAAGTACAGGCTATCACGAGAGTGTGACGGACGCTGGCGTTCAGCAGTTCCAAGTGGGACCGGTGTCTTCTCGTCAGTTCCGACTGACATCGTGAGCTCCGACTGGCATCGTCAGGTCCGACCGACATCGTCAGTTCCGACTGACATCGTCAGTTCCGACCGACATCGTCAGCTCCGACCGACAGCCGTCAGTTCCGACTATTTGTTCGCCAGCTCCACCGTTGAGAGGAACACCAGGCGCGCAAGGTCCTGCATGATCTGCGGCGTGATGATCCCCACGGCGTCTTTTGTTGTGTGGTAGCTCGGATACGGCAGCGGCTTGCCGCCCCCAACGCCGAACGAGATCGTCGGCACGTTCGCCCACAGGAAGTGCGCCGCGTCCTGGCGCGGGCGGGCGAGGTTCGCATTGGCGCTCGCGTTCACCGGACGGTGGATGTACTGCTTGTTGAGCCGGTCGATCACCTCCCAGAGCTGCGGGAAGTTCCGGCCCGATCCGGCGCTAATCGACTCGCCGCGGCCAACGCTTTCGAGATTCAGCATCGCCTTCGTCTTCGCGTTCGGCATGAACGGGTGCGCCACGTAGAACTCGGAGCCCTTCACTCCCTGCTCCTCCGCGCCAAAAGCCACGAACACGATCGACCGCTTCAGCGGAATGCCCGACGTGGCGAGCGCTTCCGCCACGCTCAGCATCACGGCCACGCCGGACGCATTGTCGTGCGCGCCGGGCATCAGCACGGGGTTCAGGCCGAGGTGGTCGAGGTGCGCGCCGATCACGATCGCTTCCTGATTCAGCACCGGATCGCTGCCCTCGATGTAGCCGACGACGTTCGATCCGATACCTTCGGGGTGATGCTCGGTGACGTTCTTCATCGTCATCACCGTGCCCGTCGCGAACGAGGCCGGCTTCAGCGTCGATCGAATCGCCTTCACGACGTCGTCGTGCTTCTTGCCCGTGCCCGCGAACACGTCATCCCACACCACGCGGCTGACGGCGGCGGTGCCGAATCCTTTGACGAAGACGCAGTTCGGGTTGACGATGAAGTAGTTGTAGACCAGCCCCGCTGCGCCGTGCTTCGCGGCGTTCTGCACCTTGTAGTCGTGGAACGAGTACGGCCGCCACTTCTTGAACAGCTCGAGATCGCGGTCGGGCGTCACCGGCACCTCGGGCTCCATCATGACCAGCTTGCCCTTCACATCGATGCCGGCGTAGTCGTCGTAGCCGAGTTCGGGCGCGGTGGCGCCGTAGCCGACATAGACCACTTCTGCCGTGATCGTGCCGGAGTCCGACGTCGACCCGGGGTAGTACTCCTCCTCGAATACGTAGGGCCGCTTGATGATGTCGCCGTTCGGCAGTTTGATGTCGCGGCTGAGCGAGCCACCCGGCAGCACCAGCGTGTAGGGGTTCGCGAACTTCTGGTAGAACGTCCCCTTGTCGCCGGCCGGCTTGATCTTCCAGGATGTCAGCAAGTCGGCCGTCCACTTCGCAATCGCGTCATACGAGGCCGTCCCGGTGAGCCGCCCCTGGTACTTCGGCGCCGCCATTTCCTTCACGTAGTCGAACACCGTCTCGCTCGAGATGCCATGCATCGCCGCGAGCTGGCGGGCTTCGGCCTGGGCGTCTGGCGCAGCCTGGGGCCTGGGCTCCTGCGCGAACGGTAGACTCGAGAGGAGGAGCAGCCCGACGCAGAGCGCGGCAAGACGGAACCTGAACGATCGAATGAACATGAGACCTCCGCTGAGAATAAGGCTTAAGGCTAAAGGCCGAAGGCCCTGCCAAGTCGTGGCAGTACTCCGGCGGCGCAGGAATACCACGACGTCCTGCGGCAGCGCAATGAGTTTCGAACCGGGACGGCTCCCGGAAGGGCTCTCGGCTACAATGGTGGTATGCCTCTTTTCGAATACCAGTGCGGATCGTGCGGCCACCGGTTCGAGCAGCTCACGCGGGCGGGCGTGACGCCCGCGTGCCCGACGTGCCAGAGCGAACAGCTCGAAAAGCAGTTGTCGGTGTTCGCCGTCAGCGTTTCAGGGTCGTCAGCCGGCGCCGGTATCCCGGCCGACAGCCCGTGCGCATCGTGCGGCGTCCCCGGCGGACCGGGAGCGTGCGGCATGGCGGGAATGCACTAGGACGAGAGACCTATTCCGTCCGCAGCGCCACGTTCGGCTGGATGCGGGTGGCGCGCAGGGCCGGCAGGTAGCAGGCGGCCAGCGACGCGGCCGCAAGGAGCGTGGGCGCGACGAGGAAGACCACCGGGTCGAAGGCGCTGACTTCGTAAAGCATGCTGCCCACCAGCATGCCGATCCCGACGGCAATCCAGAGCCCGACGACCAGGCCGACGGCGGTCAGGGCCAGGCCCTCCTTCATCACCATCCACAGCACGTTCTTTGGCGTGGACCCCAGCGCCATCCGGATGCCGATTTCACGCGTCCGGCGGGCAACCATGTACGCCTTGACCGCGTAGAGCCCCACGACCGCCAGGAACACGGCGACCACACCGAACACCGCGAACAGCCACGCTCCGGCCTTCACCATCCAGTAGAACACGCTCGTGTCGCGGAAGTGAGTCATCGTCTGCAACCCGAGGACGGGCAACCGCTCGTCCACGGCGCGCAATTCCTGGCGGACCGCCTGCAGCACCTTCGCTTCAGCCGTGGGAGTGATCGACGCCACACGCAGGTGCACGTTCATGCCGGCGCGAAACTGCCGGCCGAACGGCACGTAGATGTGAGCGACGGGCGCCTTGTCGAACAGCTCGTGGCGCAGGCCCGGCACCACGCCAATGACCTCCATCACCTGCCGCGCCGCCTTCCCGTCGTCCATGACGATCCCGTTGCCTTTCGTCGGACCCGCGTCCTCCCGTCCCGGGATCTGGATCTGCTGCCCGACGGGGTTGTCGTTCCCGAAGAGCGAGCGCGCCAGCGGTTCGTCGATAATCGCCACGGGCGGCGCAGCCGCGTCCTGCTCTTCAGCCGCGTTGAAATCACGACCTCGCAGGATCGGGAGGCCGAGCGTCGCGAAGTAGTCCGAGCCGACGATGTAGGAGACGACCTGCGTGCCGACCAAGCGTCCGTCCTTCCCGCGGCCTGGCGACGTGCCCGCCTTCTGGACCGTCTTCCCTTCCGTCATCCCGCCGAATGCCACGACCGAAGCGAAGCTGGCGGATTTCACGCCCGGGATCCCGCGCATCCGAGGCATGAGGCGGCGGTAGACCTGGCGCCCCTGCACCTCGTCGTAGCCGGCCAGGCCGGTGTCCACGGTCACCAGCACCTGCCCTTCGTAACGATACCCGGGGTCAGCCTGCCCTGCCTTGAGCGCGCCGCGGGTGAACAGGCCTGCCGTGGTCAGAAGCCCAAGCGACAAGGCGATCTGGGTGGCCACAAGCGCGTTGCGGGCGGAGAACCAGCGCACCCTGCCGCGCGAGTCCTCGCCGATCTGTTCCTTCAGCTCAGGGACCACGTTCGTGCGGGAGAGCTTCCAGGCCGGCCCAAGTCCGAAGACGATCGTGCTGAAGACGCAGAAGGCCAGCGTCGCCGCCATCACCCGCAGGTCAGGGCTCGAGTCGAACGCCAGTGGGACTGGCGAGAGCGGCAGCAGCGTGGCAACCAGCAGGTTCACGCCCCAATAGCCGAGCAGGAGTCCGAACGCGCCGCCCAGCAGCGAGAGCACCATGCCCTCGGTGAGCAACTGCCGCACGATGCGCCCGCGGCCGCCGCCGAGCGCCAACCGCATCGCGATCTCCTTGCGGCGAGCGGTGCCGCGCGCGAGCATCATGTTTGCGAGGTTCAGGCAAGCCACGACCAGCACGATGGCGGCCATGGCCATCAGCATCGCGAACGAGCTGCCAAACTCCTCTTCGCGCTGGGGGCTGCTCGAGATGGAGACGCGCGGCAGCTTCGTCGCCGTAAGAAGCTGGTTCTTGTTCTCGGCCGGGTACGCCTGCTCGAGTTGCGTCGACAGCGCCTCGAGCGACGGGGCGATCCCCTCCGGGGTCAATCCCGGCTTCAATCGCCCGACGATCATCAGTTCCTGATTGCGACGGTCGGCGAGGGAGTGGGCGCCGTTCTCGTCCCGCATGAAGTCGTTCTGAATCAGCCCGTTTGCGCCAATCGGCACCCACACCTCCGGCGCGACGAGCACCGACGTGCCGGTGAACCCCCGCGGGACGATGCCGACGATCGTGTAGGGCCGCGCATTGACGCGGATGGTCTTGCCGAGCATCCCCAGGTCGCCGCCATGGCTCTTCCAGTACTGGTAGCTGACGATGGCCACCGCTGTCTTGCTGTCGGGGCGCTCCTCCTCGTCGGTGAACGTGCGGCCGGCCATCAGGTCCACGCCGAGCGTCGAGAAGTAGTTGCGGGTCACCGAAGAGGCAAACGTCCGACGCGTCGCGTCACCCTCACCAAGGCCGACAAACGACAACGAGAACGCCGTCACTCCGCTGAAGCTGTTGCTGCGATCGCGAATATCGGCGTAGGCCGGGTAGGAGAAACCCCGATACGAGTCGGGCCGGGTGTGATCGTGGCTATAGATGCCCACGGTCTTGCCCGGCCGCTCCGAGCCGACCAGGGGCCGGAACAACAGCGTGTTGACCAGCGTGAAGACGGCGGCATTGGCGCCGATGCCAAGCGCCAGCACCAGGATGGCCGTCAGCGAGAATCCCGGGTTCTTCAGCAGGAGGCGGACGCTGTGACGCAAATCCTGGAGCAGGTTCGACATGGCTCTCCTCGAAGCGGACGGAACGGGTCCTGTGGAGGATTACGCATGAGGCCCGACCGCGGTTCCCTCGTCCCGCGCCGGCCGGTGATGCGACAGCGGCGGCCCTAGCCCCTGTTCTATGCTATTGCCATGGTGTTTCGGGGCCAGCTCGACAGTCGGTTGGCGCTGCTGAGCGTCAAGGATACATCCGTCTCGCTGGCGGTCGGCAGCGACTGGATTGCCGCGTGGGACCTCGGTGGCCGGCTCTACAGTCTCTGGAAGCAGGGCCACACGTATCGTCGCGGCCTGAACGGTCGCGTGCTCCATAAGTGGAGAGACGAAGCGATGGCCGGGCGGAGCCCCTACGATGCCCGGCAGCGCGTGTACATCGAGGAAGCGTCGGCCAACCCGCTGGTCCAGGAGACCGCGGAGGTGCTGCGCGCGGCGATCGCGGCCGTGCGGCAGCATCCGCGCGCGTTTGTGGACACCTGCGGTGCACACCCGCCGGCAGAACTCGTCGCGGTGCTCGATCGGTGCTCGCGCTTCGACCTCGCAGCGGCGACCGCCGATGCCACCCGTTTCCGCCAGGTGTTCTCCCCTGTCGGCATCCTGCCGCCCGACCAGTATCTTTCCACCGTGTTGCAGGCCACCGAGGGCTGCTCGTTCGGTACCTGCACCTTCTGCGACCTGTATCACGATCCCTACCGGGTGAAGTCGGCCGATGAATTCAGGCGGCACGTGGAGGCGGTCCGCGACTACCTCGGCGATTCGGTCCGCCTGCGGGGTCGCTCCTTCTTCCTCGGTGCCGCCAACGCGCTCGCCGTGCCGATGCCGCGGCTCCTCGAGTTCTTCGGCGTGATCACCTCGGTGTTCGACGCGCCAGGGCGGCCGGTCCACGCGTTCGTGGACGGGTTCGCCGGCGTGCGCAAGACTGAGGTCGATTACGCGGACCTGCGGTCGAGAGGGCTGCGCCGTGTCTACGTCGGCCTCGAGTCCGGCCACGACCCGCTGCTGGCCTTCGTCCGCAAGCCGGCGTCGCGCAATCAGGCCGTGGATACCGTTCGCACGATCAAGGCCGGCGGTGTCTCGGTCGGCGTGATCGTCATGATCGGCCTCGGGGGACGGCAATTCTCCGCGGGCCACGTGAGCGACACGATCGCTGCCGTCAACGACATGCGCCTGGGCCCGGACGACCTGCTGTTCTTCAGCGATCTCGTCGAAGTCCCCGGCACGGCCTACCCGCAGCTGGCCGCCGCCGAAGACGTCCGTCCGCTCTCGCTCGACGAGCGGCTGGAGCAACTGCGCGCCATCCGCGAGGGACTGGTGTTCGAGGGGAAGCCGCCGCAATTCGCCCGCTACGACGTGCGGGAGTTCGTGTACTGAACAGACACGCAACACGGAAGACCGCGATTCGGGATCGTGGAAATGAGCCGCCTGGGGGTGACCGCGAGCGGGGTGCCCCGTGGTTCGGCGCGGCTCACCACGCCCTGAGCGACGTCGAAGGGCGGCCGCCGCGCAGGCGCCACTCACGTGGCACGCGCACTTGGCGCCGAGGACGGGTGGGGCTGCTCGCGGGCAGGACCCGAAGGCGCCTCCGAATCGCGGTATCTCCCTGGGGGTCAGAGGCCAACACCGCGCTTGACGCCCCTGCGCCCCGTCTGTACTAATTCGGGGATCCCAGCGCGATCCACGGAAGCGCGAGCTTCCTCTCTACCGGCGAACGACCGTGTCGGTGAAGACAATTCGTCGACCACACAGGAGGAACAGTATGGCCTACACCGCGAAAGACTACTCGGCTCTCATCGGATTGCCCGGCTTCAGCGAGACCCTGCTGAAGAACCACTTCACGCTCTACCAGGGTTACGTCACCAACACCAACAAGGTCCTCGACACCCTCGACGCGATGCTCAAGGACGGCAAGACCGGCACGCTGGAATATGCCGAGTTGAAGCGGCGCCTGGGCTGGGAATTCGACGGCATGCGGCTGCACGAGTTCTACTTCGAGAACCTCGGTGCAAAGCCCCTCGCCCCGGGTGGCAAGCTGAAGCAGAAGCTGGCGGCCGATTTCGGCAGCTACGAGAACTGGGAGAAGGACTTCAAGGCGACCGGCGCCATGCGCGGCATCGGCTGGACGATCCTCTACCAGGACCCGGTCAACGGCAAGCTGATCAACTTCTGGATCAACGAGCACGACGTGGCGCACCCGGTCGGATGCACCCCGCTGCTCATCATGGACGTCTTCGAGCACGCGTTCATGATCGACTTCGGTCTCAAGCGCGCCGACTACATCACCGCCTTCTTCAACAACATCAACTGGGGCGCGGTCGAAGCACGGTTGAAGTAGCGGGGAGTGGACGGGTGCCAGTTGCCAGTTGTCAGTGGCCAGTCGGTCAATCGCTGGTCAGTGGTTGGTCGCCTACCTCTTGCGACTGGCGGCTGGTAGCCGGCAGATAGCGTCAGCCGCCAGGGAATCCGCTTTCAGCTGGCTGCTGTTCCCGTTTTCGCGGGCGGCCGCCGGTCGCCCCTACGGTGTCTCTGCCCCTGCCTGCTGGCAAAGGTGTGGCGCGGGGCTTCAGCCCCGCGATCGTTCTCGCTCGACGGTTTCGGGCAACTCGGCCAGGGTTCGGATGCGGGGGCAGTCGAAGTCGGCGTAGAGATCCGCCTGGTCGAGCAGGAGCGCGCGGAGTCCCGCGCCGCGCGCTCCCTCGACATCGACGTGGTAGAGGTCGCCGACGTGCAGCGTGTCCTCCGGGCGGGAGGCCGACCGCTCGAGCGCGATCTCGAACAGGCGCGGGTCGGGTTTTTCCACGCCTTCTTCCGTCGAATCGAGCATCACGTCGAAGCGGCGGGCCAGATCGAGGCGCTCGAACAGCACCTTCAACTTGCCGTTGGCGTTCGAGACGACCACCAGCTTCAGGCCCATCTCGCGGAGGCGGTCGAGCACGGCCGGCACACCGTCGGGCACGGTCTCCCAGAGGTTCAGTTCCCGGTGGTACTGCTGCAGGTCCTCGAGCGCCGCGTCGGTCTGCTCCGAGCGCGGAACACCGCAGTGCTCGAGGACCAGGTTGAAGTACAGCCAGCCGCGCTGCTGGTCGCTGGCCGCCTGGCCGAGCCGAAGGTCGATGTCGCGGCGAGCGAGGGGATCGGCCGCGAAGAGGGCTTCGGGGGTGACCGTCACGCCGTGCGCCTCGAGCGCCGCGCTCACGCGCTGCCAATTCGGCACGACCAGGACACCGCCGGCGTCGAGAAAGAGCGTCGTCAAAGGCACGCAACAGGATATCGCACGACGACGGT
>Ga0209745_1000204_pt1 | contig 34310 bp, 27 predicted proteins | sample BarGraNGADG00312_FD_184495 | JGI IMG/M metagenome (GOLD analysis project Ga0209745, IMG submission 184495) | Arctic peat soil microbial communities from Barrow, Alaska - Barrow Graham LP Ref core NGADG0004-312 (SPAdes) (version 2) | ecosystem: Environmental > Terrestrial > Soil > Wetlands > Peat... | reverse complement strand
CCGGGGTGATGAGGGCACTTTCGGAGCTGAGGGATGCCGGGGCGCCCGCCGGTATCTCGGTGACGGCCACCAGGGACAACTGCGAGGAGATACTCTCCGACGAGTTCATCGATTTCTTCTTCCGCGAGAACCTCGTTTTCTTCGAAGTCCTGTTCCAGTACGTGCCGCAGGGGCGCGACCCGAACGCCGCGCTGATGCCCACCCCGGAGCAGCGGCTCCGCATGTGGCAGCGCTCCTGGGAGATCATCGAGGAGCGGAAGGTCTTCGTCTTCGACTTCTGGAACCACGGTACCCTGGTCGGGGGATGCATGGCGGCGGGGCGCGAGCGCGGGTACCTCCACGTCGACTGGGAAGGGAACGTCTGCCCGTGCGTGTTCGTGCCGTATTCCGCGGGGAACATATACGAGGTCCACGCGCTCGGCGGCACGCTCGAGGACATCTGGGCCTCGCCGTTCATGTCCGGCCTCAGGTCATGGCAGCGCCTGCGCGCAACCGGCGACGCGGCGTGCGAGGTCGAGCCCGCCGGGCCCGGAATGGTCTGCGCCTGCCCGGTTCGAGACCACTACGCCGATTTCAGGGAGCTGGTGCTGAGCACCGGGGCGACTCCGATCGGTGCATCGGCCGCGGCGTGCCTTTCGAGCCCCACCTACACCTGCAGCATGGTACGTCACGGGCGGGAGTTCGCGGAGCTGAGCAGGCCGGTCCTGGAGGCCGAATACGCCTGCAAGCCGGGGCCGGAGAAATGCCCGGTCCAGGCCCCCGAGAAGAAAAACCGTCGGTGACTCGCCCGGCGAGATGTCTCGCCGGTGGGTGCTGCCCCGCCAGATGCCTTGAGGCAAAGGAGCGCTGATGGCAAACACGGTGACAGGTCGCAGGTTCATCGTCTCCCACAGGGCGCCGCTCAGGGTCGCACTGCTGGCCCTGGCCGCGGCCGCCCTGGCCGCGCCGATTCTGGTGGTAGGCCTCTCGCCGGGGCACTTTCAGAACGTCTCCTTCTCCGTCCTGCGGCTCGCGGCGCTCTACGCATTCACCCTCATCTTCCTGAACATACTGACCGGTGCCCTCAGGGTGCAGTCCTACATGCTGTTCAACCCGCGCAGGGCCCACCGCTTTCACATCGTGACTGGGCTGGCGGGGTTCACGCTCGCGGCCGCCCACGGCTTCGTGGTGGTGGCCACCGGGCACTACCGCGACCACCCGCTGGTGTGGGTGATCGGCCCGATCGCGCTGGCGCTGCTGCTGGTCGCCATTGCCTTCGCGCTGGACCGAAAGCACTGGCCGGGGATATGGCGGAGGATACATCAGGTCGACTACGTGATATTCGCGGCGATATTCGTGAAAGCGATGCTGATCGGCTCGGACGTCGTCACCATCACCCCGACCGCGCAGGCGATGAAGGCGATCATGATCCTTTACGTGGTGATCGCGGCGCTGGCGGCGGCCGTACGTGTCCGGGACTACTTGAGCGCGCGGGTGCGTGCCCGCGCGCCTGGAGTAGAAGCCCCGGCCGATATCGAATGACGCGTCGTGACTAAGGGCAGTGCATCCCCGAGTGCTGCATGCCGCACCTCGGGCAGGGCCCGCCCATCGCCCGCCCGCCCTTGTACATCATCATCTTCTTCTTGTGCTCCATCGGGCCATGATGGTGCTCGTGCATGTGCTCGTGGCAGGGACCGTGCCCGGGGCCGTGCTCGTGGTGATGCATGTGCCCGGGGCCGTGGCCATACCCGCCGCCGTGCATCATCTTGTGGTGGTGCGGGCCCATGGCCTGGTGGTGGTACCCCATCTTCATCGGCCCCATGTGGACCATCTTCTTCTTCGCGATGATCAGGCACACGATGGCCACCGGCACCAGCGACCTGGCGATGTTCTCCCAGTCGTGGATGCGCACCCACTTGACGCAGTCGCCCTTGATCCTGATGTAGCCGACGGGCTGTACGCCGCCCCCGAAGCCGAACCCGGCACCCCCGCCCTTGGCTTTCTTTGCGTTCGCTTCTTTGCCCTCTTCGGCGGGGCCCGGCTCCTCCGATTCGCCTCCCCCGCCTCCTCCGGACATCTTCACCTTGGCGACGGGTATTATCGTGATGTTATCCCCGATCTTGACGGGCTCGCCGAAGACCCTGTCGACCCGGAAGCCCTTGCGGACCGTCTGGCCCATCCCCTCGTAAACATCGTCGAGCTTCAATCCGTCCACCTCCCGTTCGTGCGGCGCCCGGTGCGCATCGCACAAAAAAAGACCCGACCAACAAACGTGTGCGCGTCGCACGAAAAGAGACCTGCCCCCGATTCGTGCGCTGACCGCATGTTTCGACCCCGGGCGGGTGAGTCCTGCGGCAAAAGAGGAGAACCGGCCCGTCACCTCGAAAAACAGCCTCAACAAATGGCCGCCGCGGGCGCGGCGCTTCCCGGGAGGTGTTCGGATGGATGACGAGAGGATCTCTTACCACGAATCGGTACGCAGGATCTATCGCGAGAGGATAGAGAAGGACGGCATCACCAACGTCTGGGACCGGTACGAGGCCCAGGGCATGGGCGGCGACCCGGACAAGAGGTGCCCCTTCTGCATGGGCGGCGTCCGCTGTGACCTCTGCTCGAACGGGCCGTGCCGGGCCGACGTCGCCAAGGACAAGAGGGGCGTGTGCGGAATCACCGGCGACGGAATGGCGATGCGCATGATGCTGCTGCGGAACGTGATGGGGGCGGCCACCTACCACTACCACACGGAGCAGACGATGAAGACCCTGCGCGCGACGGCGCGGGGGCTCACGCCCTTCGAGATCACCGAGCCCGGCAAGCTCAGGGACTTCTCCGGCAGGCTCGGCGTGGACACCTCCGGCTCGGATGCCGACGTGGCCTCCCGCCTCTGCGACTTCGCGGAAGCCGATTTCAACCGCAAGTTCGACGAGCCCAGCGCAGTGGTCGAGGCGCTGGCGCCGGCCGAGCGCAAGCAGCTCTGGCGCAAGCTCGACCTGTTCCCGGGCGGCATCTACGGGGAGATGATGCGCGCGACCAGCTCGTGCCTGACGAACGTGGACGGCTTCTACCAGACCCTCGCGCTCAAGGCGATGCGGATGGGTGTCGCCATGGCGTACCAGAGCCAGATAGTCAACGAGTACTGCCAGGATGTGCTGTTCGGCATACCGAGGCCCCACCGGATGCGCGTGGACCTGGGTGTGCTGGACCCGGCGTACGTCAACGCCCTCCCGAACGGCCACGAGCCATTCCTGGGTTTCGCGATGGTGCAGCTCGCCCGCAAGCCCGAGTGGCAGGAGAAGGCGCGCGCCGCCGGCGCGAGCGGCCTGAGGGTCATCGCCAACATCGAGACGGGCCAGGAGATGATACAGCGCTGGACAATGGACGACGCGTTCTACGGGTTCACAGGCAACTGGTTGATGCAGGAGGCGGTCCTGGCGTCGGGCTCGGTGGACCTGTTCGCTGCGGACATGAACTGCTCGATGCCCGCCGACGCGCTGTACGCGGACAAATACAACGTGAGGCTCATCCCGGTGAGCGACCTCGTCTCCTTCGAGGGCATCGACGACAGGCTGGACTACGTCCCCGACCGGGCGGAGGCCCAGGCGGCGAGCCTGCTCGAGATGGCGATCGAGAACTTCGGCAGGCGCAAGGGCGCGGCCGGGGCGATCACGGGACTCCCGGTGACCGACGCGGTCGTGGGTTTCTCGACCGAGAGCATACTCGAGGCGCTGGGCGGGACGCTCGACCCGCTGCTTGACGCGCTCAAGACCGGCGCCATCAGGGGCATCGCCGGGCTGGTGTCGTGCACCACGCTGCGCGACACGGGGCAGGACCGCCACTGCGTCGCCGTGGCGACGGAGCTCATCAGGCGGGGGGTCCTGGTGCTTTCGATGGGCTGCGGCAACGGCGCCATGCAGGTGGCGGGCCTCTGTTCGCCTTCGGCGGTCGAGCTCGCCGGACCGGGTCTCAAGGGCGTCTGCGAGCAGCTCGGCGTCCCGCCGGTCCTGAGCTTCGGCACCTGCACCGACACAGGCCGCATCGCCGACCTCATAGCCGCGGTATCGGGGGCGCTCGGCGACGTGCCGGTGACCGACCTGCCGGTGGTCGCCGCCGCGCCTGAATACATGGAGCAGAAGGCGACCATCGACGCGCTGTTCGCGCTTGCGTTCGGCCTCTACACCTACGTCAACCCGGTTCCGTTCGTCACCGGCGCTCCCAACCTGGTCAGGCTGCTGACCGAGGAACTGCCGGGTGTCACCGGCGGGGTCCTGCACGTCGAGACGGACGCGGTCGACGCGGTCGAAGCGATGGTGAGCCACATCGAGTCGAGGCGGGCGAAGCTCGGTATCTGAATCTCAGCCCGATTTCTCGACCGGGAAGACGACCTCGGTCCGGTTCTGCGACGGATCGGTGCCGGTGTTCGGGTCGGACAGGTATATCTCGCGCGGCGGACCGATAGGCATGAAGTCGTTCTCCCTGATCCACTGCATCAGCGTCTCGTAGGTGGGCCCGATGTCGCTGTATGACCCGGTGTGCACCGTCGACGCCACCATGCCCCCGGGCAGGACCCAGCCGCGGATGTCTGCCTCGCCGGGGAGCACCTTCGAGACCGGGACGCACACCTCGGCGTCGATGTCGTCCTCCTTGAACTCCTCGTCGTGGTAGATGGCCATAGGTGGCCCCGCGACCGTCGCACCGCTCATCCCGATGTAGCCGAATAGTAAACCGAACGCCTTGCCGATGTCTTCGCCGATGCTCGCCAGCGTTGTCTTGAACCGCACTCCGACCACCGGCTGGTCCGCCAGCTCCTTCACCTCTATCTTCGTGTCCATTTCCTCCTCCTCTCCGTCGGTCCTTCGCTCGATGTCGTCGGTAATCCTGCTACGGAACAGTGGCGTAGCCTTCGTGTACTGTCATCGGGGTCCCGAGGGCACTCGAGAGCGAGGCCACCTGGCCCAGTAGCGACTGCCCGCCGCTCCCTCCCATGACGGCCGGCCGCCCGCCACTGATGTAGACCGGGTACACGGTCACCCCACCGAAGCCGCGCGAGTCCAGCGAGAACCTCGCCAGCACCGTGTAATGTCCCGCCTCGCTCCCCGGACTGAACACGAAGTTGCCCAGCGAGTAAGCGATGGGCTTGCCCCTGTAGAGCTCGAACCCCTGCGCGACGTGGGGGTGCTGCCCCAGGACCAGGTCGGCCCCGCAGTCCACCGCGTAATGGCCGAGCTGGACCTGCCTCGGGTCGGGCGTGTACTTGCGCTCGGTCCCCCAGTGAAAGGAGACCACCACCAGGTCGCTCGCGGCGCGTGCCGCAGCTACGTCGGCGGCGATCTGGCGCGTGTCCGCGGCGTTCGCGATGCCGGGGTACCCCGGCGCGGCCGGCCACCCCGAGAAGCCGTCGTAACCGATGTCGTTGTAGGCCAGGAACGCCACCCTCAGGCCATTCGCGTCGAGCAGGGCCGGCGCGTGCGCCGAGGCGAGGTCCGACCCGGCGCCGCAGTGCCCGATGCCGTACGTGTCCAGGTAACCGAGGCTGTCGGTGAGCGCGGTGCCGCCGAAGTCGCGGGCGTGGTTGTTGGCCTGTGACACCACGTCGATACCGGCGGCCCGCATCGGGGGCAGGCCGTCGGGCGGTCCCCTGAAGGTGAAAGTCTTTCCGGGCACCGGCTCGCCGCGGTAAGAGATGGCGCACTCGAGGTTCGCGAAGGCCAACGTCGCGCCGCCCAGTAGGTCCGCCACCCCGGCCCAGGGGTTGAATCCGCACGACTGCAGCAGCGGCACCATGTCGCCGCCGAGGTTGACGTCGCCGACCGCCGACAGGCTCCCCTTCGCCGTGCTGTTGTAAGAGAAGTACACCGGGCGCTCGACCACTATGCCTGCGCCTGTGGTCGTCTCGACCTTCGCTGAGAAGTCGTGCGCGGCGTCGTCGGCCTCGCCAAGGAACTGCTTGACCGCGACGGTGCTCCGGGAGTTCGCCGCGACGCTCACCGACTGAGCTCGCGCGCTCCCGTCGGCAAGCATGTACGTTATTCCGACGTCGGCACTCTTCGCGCCCGGGTTCATGATGCACAGGTAGGGGTCGAAGCCGGGGCGGCAGGTCCCCTCGGCGAAATACCATCTGGAGCTGGCGGCACCGGCGCCCATGACGTCGTGGCCGCCGTTGATAGCGCTTTTGTAAGCGAAGTACATCGGCCGCTCGACCACGATGCCGGCCCCGCCGGTCGACTCGACCTTAGCGGAGAAGTCGTGCGCCGCGTCGTCGGCCGAGCCCAGCACGCTCGCAACCGCCACCGTCGAGCGCGAATGCGGTCTCAAGGCGAGGGACTGCGACCGCGTTGTCGCGTCACCCCTCATGTATGTTATCCGCACGTCGGCGCGGGTCTCGCCGGGGTTCTGCACGCAGATGTAAGGGTCGAAACCGGGGCGGCAGGTGCCCTCTGCGAAGTACCAGTCGCCGGATGGCCCCGGCGCCCCCATCACGTCGTGCCCGCCGGTGATGGCGCCTTTGTAACTGAAGTACATCGGTCGCTCTACCACGATGCCGACACCGCCGGTCGACTCGACCTTCGCCGAGAAGTCGTGTGCCGCGTCGTCGGCGACACCCAGCGCGTCGGCCGCCGCGACCGTGCGGCGCGACCGTGCCGGCACCTCCAGGACCTGCTGCCTGGTCGACGAGTCGCCGAGCATGTAGGTTATCCGCACATTCGCGGTGCCGCCCGACGGGTTCTGTATGCAGAAGTACGAGTCGAAGCCGGGCCGGCAGGTGCCCTCGGCGAAGTACCAGACCGCGGCCGGGGCGTTCGCACCCATCACGTCATGCCCGCCGGTGATGGAGCCTTTGTATCTGAAGTAGATCGGGCGCTCGGCGACGATGGGCCGGCTGGATGTCACCCTGGCGGAAACGTCGCTGCCCGCAGGCACGTCGGCGCGTACGTCGACCGTGAGCCGGCTCGCGGCCTTTATGCCGTAGGACTTGTCGATGGTCTGACCGCTCGCGAGCATGTAGGTGACGGTGGCCGACGCCTCCGCCGTACCCGGGTTGAGCAGGCAGAGCCATTCGTCGAAGCCGGCACGCGTAGTGCCCTCGGCGAAGTACCAGGTCTCATGCGGCTCGAGGCTTCCGAAAACGTCGTGCCCCCCGTCCCACGCGGCGGATGCCCTTATGGCCGGGAAGAGGACCAGCGACAGGAGTATGACCAGGGTGAGTGAGGCTGCCCTTGTGAGGTTTCTCGACAATGTCCCTCCTGCGCTAGTGCCCGACCCGCCCGTCGGCGGCGACGTCCGGACGGCCGGTGGCTCGCTGCAGCGGGCTCACGTGATGTCCTTGGCGCGGAACACCCACAGTGCCAGCGCGAAACCCACGACACCGAAGAGCAGCAGCACCAGTATGTCCTTGACGGGGAACACCCCTCCGTTGATGACCGGGAAGGGGTTGTAATAGTGGAAGATGCCGAACCAGTCGATCTTGTCGGCCACCCTGGAGTAAGTGGCGGCGAAGTGCAGCAGGTAGAAGGCAAGCGTGAGCCCGGCCGCCGCCATGACCGCCCGCCTGTGCTCGTTGAACAGCGCGGAGAAGAAGAACGAGTACCCGCCGATTGCGATGAACAGGGCGATGCCCAGGACCGCGAAAGCGGCATAGCCGCCGTAAGTGAGGCCCACCTTGAACAGGGTCCCGAAAACGAATATCGCCAGCACGGTCGACACCACGATGCCGACTATGGCCGCAAGTAGCACCATGCCCTCGCTGGTCAGTACCTGCCAGCGCTCGATGGGCTGTGAGAGGAGCAGTTCGAGAGTGCCCTCCTCCAGCTCGCCGGAGATCATGTTGCGCGCGTAAGAGATGACGAACGCGCCCACGATGGCCACCCAGATGAGCGCGAGGAACTGGACCACGATGTAGTTGTTGAACAGCTTCAGGTCAAGGCTCTGGACCCCGAATAAACGCGAGAGGTTCTTCGGGTAGTTCTGCAGAGCCTCCTGCTTGATGTTCTTGACGCTCGGGAACACCGAGCAGATGAGGACGACGTAGAGTGCGATGGAGCCGGCGTATATGAGGGTGCCGCGCCTGCGGTCGCTCACCGTCTTGCGGATGAGGTTCCAGTTCACTTCACCTCACCGCCCGCTCCGGCGCCGTAGAACTCCAGGAAGACGTCCTCCAGGCTGGCATGCGCGATGCTGAGGTCTGCCACGTCGTACGCCGCTATCGCCTTGACCAGGCTGTCTATGTCGCCCCTGTAGCGGAACCGGACTCGTTTGCCGACCTCCTCGACGTCCGTTACACCCGGCACGGCGGAGAGCCCCGGCGGAACACCGTCGTTGAACGCCACCTCGATGTGGCGCAGCCGCTTGGCCCTGAGCTCGTCGATGCTCTCGGTCGCCACCAGGCGGCCGTCACGGATTATCCCGACCCGGTCGCAGATGCGCTCCACCTCGAAGAGGTTGTGCGACGAGAAAAGCAGGGTGGCGCCGTCGTCCCGATGCTCGTTGAGTATCTCGTAGAGCACGCGCTGGGTCAGCGGGTCGAGGCCGGATGTCGGCTCGTCCATGATGAGCACAGGCGGCTTCTTCATCAGGGCGAGGATGAGCGCCAGCTTTTGCTTCATGCCACGCGACGATTCGCGGACCCGGCGCGACAGGTCGAGCTCCAGCTTCTCGGCCAGCTCGACCCCGTAGCCCCTCGAGCCGCCGTCGAAGCCGTCAATGAACGAGAGTAGCTCGTTGCCGGTGAGCCGCTTGTAGAGCGCCGGCTCGCCCGGGAGGTATCCCACCCTGGCCTTGACCGCCACGGAGTCGTGCCAGCAGTCGAGACCGAGCACCGTCGCGCCGCCGCGGGTCGGGAAAAGCAGCCCCATCAGGAGCCTCATAGTGGTCGTCTTGCCGGCGCCGTTGGGCCCCAGGAAGCCGAACGCCTCCCCGGCCCGGACCTCGAGGTCGACGTCCTCTACCCCCACCACCTGGCCGTAGTGCTTGGTGAGCCCGTCCGTCACTATCGCAGTCTGGTGTTCCGCCAACTGGCCTCTGCTTCCCTGGTCGGCGCCGCCCTTAACGATGCGCTATGCATTCGCGCTCGAACGGTGCAGGAGTGGGCACAACGAGAACTATTATAGCGTGAAGACCCTACTGAAATGCCGAAGGCGGGGCTCATCAAGCCCCGCCTTCGATTTGTCACCTGGCGCGCCTCGAAGCAAACCCTCCTTCAGGCGCGCGCTCCGTTTGGCTTCCTGTATCACTTCCCGTTCGCCGCTCGCGGCCGCTCTGCAAAGCGTCTCACGGGTCGCATTACCTGGTCGCGACTAACCTTATTCGACGCCGACCGACTACTCCTTCATTGAGCCTGTAATCTTCCGTTATTTCTGACAACGCTTACCTCGGGGTGAACCCTATGGACTCCGTCCCGTCCTGGGTGCGGTTGTTCCAGTAGGTGGCCCGCTCGGCGACCACGGGCTTATCCGACTCGACCCTGGTGGCAACGTTGAAGTCGTTGGCCACCGTTTCAGCCACGTTCACCGTCTGCCTGCTATGCGCGGGCAGTGTGAGCGTCGGGCCTGGCACCTCTCCCGAGTTTGTCATGTAGGTTATCTTCGCCTTCGCCGTGCTCGAGCCGGGATTCTGCACCAGTATCCAGGTCTCGAACGGCGCCGCGGTCACGCCCTCCGCCATGTACCACTTGTCGGAGGCCTCTGTGACGCCGACCGAGTCATGCCCGCCGGCGCGGTTGTTCCAGTACATCGCCCGCTCGGCGACCAGCGGCTGGTCGGATGTGACTGTCGTCGACACGCTCCAGTTGTCGGGGACGGTCTTTGAGACCTCCACCGTCTGGCGCGTGCGCGGTGCCAGGGTCACGTCGGGCCCGGGCACCTCGCCGGTCGGGGTCATGAAGGTCAGCTCCGCGTGCGCGGTCAGCGTGCCCGGGTTCTCGAGGAGCACCCAGGTCTCGAAGCCGCCTTTTGTCGAGCCTTCGGCCAGGAACCAGCGCTGGGCCGGGTTCGTGACACCGATCGACTCCTGGCCCGCGGTTCGGTTGTTCCAGTAGGTGGCGCGCTCGGCCACCACGGGGTGGTTGGACGTCACGAGCGTCGACACGTTGAAGTCGTTGGCCACCGTTTCGGCTACGTTCACCGTCTGCCTGGTGTGAGGAGCCAGCGTCAGCTCAGGCCCTTCCTTCTCGCCGCCGCCTGTCAAGTAGGTGAGCTGTGCCGTGGCGGTCTTGTCGCCCGGGTTCTGGACCAGCACCCAGGTCTCGAAGCCTCCCGCGGTCGCGCCCTCGGCCAGGAACCATGTCCTGGCGGGAGAGGTCGTGCCTACCGACCCGTGCCCACCGACCCGGTTGTCGAAGTACATGGCCCTCTCGCATACCACCGGGTTATCGGAAGTGACCCTGGTCGAGACGCTGAAGTCGGTCACCGTGTCGCCGACGTTGACGCTCTGGCGCGTTCCCGGGGCGAGGGTGAGGTCGGGCCCGGCCTGCTCTCCGGTCGGGGTCATGTAACTCAGGTGCGCCTTCGCCGTCTTGTCGCCCGGGTTCTGCACCAGTATCCAGGTCTCGAAGCCGCCCTGTGTCGCGCCCTCCGCGAGGTCCCAGTCCGTGGCCTCGGACGAGCCGAACAACACGTTGGTGCCCACGCCCACCGCCCAGACGTGGTTCTTGTCCAGCGAGGTCACACCGCGCAGGAACGAGCCATCGACCGGACTCGCCTGGGGGCTCCAGGAGCTGCCGTTGAAGAACAGGATGCTGGCATCCCCTCCACATACGGCCCAGGCATGATGCGCGTCCGTGGCCGTCACGTCGGCGATATACGACGTGACACCGGTCGCCTGTGTCTTCCACGATGAGCCGTTGAAGAACTTGACGAGGCCGTTGGCGCCGACGGCCCATACGTGGTGCTCGTCGAGGGCGCGCACCCTGTTCAGGGAGACGGTGGCGCCGAGGTTCGCCTGGGTCGTCCAGCTTGTGCCGTTGTAGAACCATATCCTGCCCTGGGATCCGACAGCCCATACGTGGTGGGCATCGAGCGCGGAGATGCCATTAAGACCGAACAGCGGGCCGAGGTTGGCCTGCGTGTGCCAGGCGGTGCCGTTGAAGAACAGGATCCTGCCGTTGTCCGTCCCGGCCCAGACATGTTTGGCGTCCGCGGCCGAGATGCTCGTCATGAAATCCGTGGTGCCGCTCGCCTGCGGCGTCCAGGTCGAGCCGTTGAAGAATATTATCTTGCCCGGCCCGCCGCACGCCCAGACGTGCTCGGCATCCAGCGCGGAGATATCGGCCAGGTTGTAAGGCAGATTCGTTTTCTGTGGCTTCCAGCTCGTACCGTCGTAGAAGAGTATGAAGCCGCCCGTCGCCGACATAAACGTGCCGCCTGCCGCCCAAACGTGCTTGGGGTCCGATGCGGACACGGCCTGCAGCAGTCCCTCGCCCGGCTCCGTCCCGCTCGACCGCGCAACCCAGTCGCTCCCGTCGTAAGCCAGCATCGTTCCGTTTTCGCCGAACGCCCAGGCGTTCGACTCGTCAAGCGCGAACAGGCCGCTGAGGAAGTTCTCGGTGAGCCCGCTCCCCTGGGTTTTCCATGTTGATCCGTTGAAGAAACGTATCGTCCCGTTCAGCCCGGATATCCATACGTGGTGCGTGTCGAGGGCCCAGACGGCGCCAAGGTTTGCGGTTGTGCCTGCGGCGACTCCGCTCCACGTCGTACCGTTGAAGAAGCGTACCGTGCCGTTGAACCCAACCGCCCATACGTGGTGCGAGTCCAGCGCGAACAATGCCAGGAAATCCTCGATTGTGCCGCTGGCCTGTGGAGCCCAGGTGGTTCCGTTGTAGAACAGTATCGTCCCGCCCCTGCCCGCGGCCCAGACATGGTGGGAGTCCACAGCGGATATGCCATACATCTGGCTGGTCGTTCCGCTCGCCTGGTGCGACCAGTTCGTGCCGTTGAAGAACCGTATCTCGCCCGAGTCGCCGACCGCCCACACGTGGCTCTTGTCAAGGGCGCTGACCCCGGAGAGGTATTTGGTCGTGTGGCTCTCCTGCTGGCTCCAAATGCTGCCGTTGTAGAAGAGGACCGTTCCGTTCTCCCCGGTCGCCCATACATGCTGAGGGTCGACGCCGGACATCCCCGAGAGTCCATCGGTGACGCCGGTTGGCTGACGAAGCCAGTTGAAGCCGTTCCACATCAGCACGGTGCCGCTCCCGCCCGCGACCCAGACATGGTTGGCGTCGGCGCCCCACGCGTGGTCGAGGTAGTTTCCCTGGGGCAGCGGGTTCTGCCAGTTCCATCGGAACCAGTCGGTGGACGCGGCCCCGCCGGCGGGGGTCGCCGCCGAGACCGGCGCTATGGCCACCAGTGCGGACGCCATTAGAGCTACCACCACGATTACCAGGATGTTTCGACTGCGGGCTTTCATTTCGTTCCCCTTTCGTGTGCTTAAAGGTACGTCTATTCGACACGTCGGGGCATAACCCTCCCTGGCCGCGTTCGGGATCGACTCGGGATCCGTGCGAATGCGGTGAAGCCTGCGAGCGAGGCCTATTGCGCGTCGCACGCCACCGCAAGAGAATAGGCAGGGACAGGGGGCGGTACGAAGAAGTGGCACAGATGATCGTCTACTGACCTATCGGCCGGCAGGTCCGCGCGGGAAGGAATCACATGAGAGGAAAGCGAGTCGTCGTCGTGGGAGCCGGGCTTGGCGGGTTGAGCGCCGCGGCCTGCCTGGCGAAGAACGGCCTGGAGGTCGACGTCTTCGACAGGAACCCCCATCCCGGTGGTTACGCCTGCAGCTTCGTGCGCGGGCGTTTCGAGTTCGAGGCGTCGCTCCACGAGATGTCGGGGATAGGCCCGCCTGAGAACCGCGGCGGCGCCTACAGGATGCTCGAGGCGTGCGACGTCGCGCGCCGGGTCGAGTTCCTCCCCATCGACGAGTTCTACACGTCGGTCTATCCCGACTTCAAGGTCACCATCCCGCACGGCTGGGAAGCCGCCGAGGAGGCCTACTGCCGGCATTTCCCCAACGAGCGCAAGGGCGTGCACCGCCTCCTGGGGTTCATGAAGAGCGTGAAAGACGAGCTCTCGATGGTCTCGGGCAACCCGAACGCGTTCGACCTCCTGACGTTCCCGGTGCGGGGCTCGCACCTCATCCGCTCGGCCGGACTGACCACCGCGCAGGTGGTCAACCGCGAGATATCCGACCCCCGGCTGAGGGCTCTCTTCTGCAACATATGGGGCTACTACGGCCTGCCCCCGTCACGCCTCTCGTGGATGCTCTTCGCCATCGCCAACGGCACCTACATAGACCACGGGCCCTACCACATCAAGGGCACGTCGCAGGCCCTCTCGAACGCCTTTGTCGAGTCCATCGAGGACAACGGCGGCCGGGTCCATCTGCGCGAAGGCGTCACAAGGATCGACGTGAAGGGCGACCTGGTCACGGGCGTTGTGACCGAGACCGGCGACGAGCACCCGGCCGACTACGTCGTCTGCAACGCCAATCCGATACACACCTGCTTCGACCTCATCGGCGCGGAGCACATCCCGCGGTCTTATCTGAAGGCCCTTGCGGAGGGCCACGTGGCCCTTTCGACGTTCAACATATACATGGGCCTGGACTGCACCGCGGACGAGCTCGGCGTCAGGGGCCACGAGATCTTCTACAGCGAGAACTACGACCAGGACGAGCACTACCTGGCCGGGTTCAGTGTGGGCAGGCAGCAATCGTTCGCGCTGACCAACTACAACCACGTCGACCCGGCCTTCTCGCCCCCGGGCACCTCGGTGATGGTCATCACCTGCACCGTGGACGGGGGGGCGTGGTCGCGCGTCGCGCCCGAGCGCTACGTCGAGACCAAGAACATGATGGCCGAGGAGTTGCTTGACGCGGCCAACCGGTTCGTCCCCGGCCTCAAGGAGCACATCGAGGTCATCGAGGTCTCGACTCCCCTGACCAACATGCGGTACAGCGGGAACCCGGGAGGGTCCATCATGGGGTTCGAGTTCGACGTCACCAGCAGCCCGATGCTGAGGCTCCCGAACCGTGGGCCGCTCGAGGGTCTGTACCACGCCAACGCCTGGGTGAGGCCGGGCGGCGGCTTCGAAACGGTGATATCGTCCGGCGCGATGGCGACCGCCGAGGTGATGAAGGACGTGAACGGGGTAAAGGGGCTGGCCAGGGCCATGCCCGGCTTCGCCTGAGGGCAGGCTGCATGAGGCCGGGCCGGCGTCACTCGCCGGCGCAGCCCTGACCGCTAGTGAAAGGAACCGGAATTGGCACTCAAGGACTTGGGGATGGCGGCGGGAGACCTTGCACAGGCGGGCCTGCTGGTGACCCGCAAGATATACGCGAGGTCCACCGCCGACGAGAGGGACCTCGACCCGGGCGAGGTCGCGCAGCTTGTCGACCGACTGCACCCGGCGCGCACCCGCGCGAGGATAGCGGAGGTCATCGACGAGACCGAGTCGACCACCACGCTTAGGATCGTCCCGGTCGACGCGCCGTTCCCTCCGTTCAGGGCCGGGCAGTACGTCAACCTGCTGGTCAGCGTCGACGGTGTAGAGACCGGGCGCCCGTACAGCATCTCGTCGCCTCCATCGAGGCCCGGTCACATCGACGTGACGGTCAGGGTGACGCCCGGGGGCTTCGTCTCGCAGTACCTGTGCGAGCAGGCGTGCGTGGGCGGCGACCTGGAGTTCGCGGGACCTGCGGGCACGTTTTACCACGAGCCGCTGGTGGACACGGACGACCTGGTGTTCCTCGCCGGTGGGAGCGGCGTCACGCCATTCATGAGCATGATAAGAGAGGCCGCCGACACGAAGCATGGGCCCAGGATGCACCTGGTCTACGGCAGCCGGTCGTCCGATGACGTCATCTTCTTCGACGAGCTGACCGACATGGCGTGCTGCGAGGACTTCCTCAAGGTCGACCTCGTCATCAGCGAGCCGGCCGAGGGCTACGGCGGGCGCTGCGGCCTGCTCGACACCCCCATGATCCTCTCCAGCATCGGCGGCATCGAGGGCAAGACCTTCTTCCTGTGCGGTCCCCCCGCCATGTACCCGGTCTGCCTGGGCGCGCTGGAGGAGCTCGGCGTCCCGGGGCGCAGGATAAAGACCGAGCTCTCCGGGCCGCCGCCGGACGTAACACTCATGGAGGGGTGGCCTTCATCGATAAAGAAGGGCGACGAGATCTCGGTGATGGTCGAGGGCGTGGGCAAGGTGGCGAAGAGGTTCCGGGCGAGCTGCTCGGAGCCGCTCCTCAACTCGATGGAGCGCAACCGGATCACGGTCGAGAACATGTGCCGGTCGGGGGAGTGCGGCGCCTGCCGCACCAGGCTGGTGGCCGGAGAGGTGTTCGTCCCCGCCGAGGTCGCGCTGCGCAAGGCCGATATCGCCTTCGGCTTCGTACACCCCTGTATGGCTTACCCGGCCAGCGACATCACGATAAGGTTGTAGCGCTCGGGCGACGCCGCACATCACCGGCCGTGTATCTCGTCGAGGATGTTCCCACGCGTCGCCAGGATGGAAGGGATGAGCCCCGACAGTATGGACACGATGATAACGGCCGCGCCGCGCACCAGGTAGTCGATGATGTCCACGCTCAGCCTCACGTCGCCCAGCGGCAGCTTGAACGGGTGCACCTTGAAGTACGTGACGATGATCACGAAGTACAGGACACTCCCCAGCATCACGCCCAGTACCGAGTAGACCGTCGACTGGAGCACGTAGGTCGAGATGACGATATTCGGCTTTATGCCAATGGCCCTGAGGATGCCGATCTGCCTGCGCCTGGTCGACACGTCCACGTAGATGATGATGAAAATGACCACCGCCGCTATGATGAACCCGACCGTGGTCAGCAGCGCGTTGATGGTCACGAAGGTGCTGTTGACCGACGACGCCTGACCGGCCTGCTCCTTCCATGTGGTGAAGGTGCCCGGCACGCCCTTCGCCTTGAGCCTTCGTATGACCTGCCGCTCGTCGCCCTTCTTCTCGGTCTTGACCACTATGCTGGTCGCCTTGCTCGAGTATGCCGGCGCCTGCAAGTCGAGCGACCTGTTGCTGATGAACGCCTGCCGGTCCTCCTCGACGCTCTTGACGTAGAAGATGCCCACCACCTTGAAAGAGCGAGACACGTCGCCGAGGGTGAGTGTTACGCTGTCCCCCACCCGTGCGCCCTGCAGCGACGTCGCGTTCATCAGGACGCCCTTCCCACCCGCAACGAGCTTCCCCAGGATAATCTGGTCGGTCGCAGTCGGGGACAGGTAGGAGCCCGCTATCATCCTCTGCGAAACGACCGTCGCATCGGCCTCCTGCTCCGGGTCCACCGCCACGGTCTGGTACGAGTTCTGGACGTTTCCGAACGTGTACACCCCGGGCACCAGCACGCGCGCGCTCGCGGCCTGGACTCCCGGCGTCTCCTCTATCGTCTTCACGACCGCGGGGGTGTCGCTTATGAACTCCTGGCCTCGCTCCGGTGTCACCGTTATGTTCCCGTTCAGGTCTATCACCTGCTGGTTCGAGGTCCTGATTACCCCGTTGAAAAGCGAGTTTACGAAAACGAGGTTCACGAAGGCCACCGACATCAGGAATATCACGAGCCCCAGCGTCCACCTGTTGGCGCGCCGCAGGTGCCTCGATATGAGGAAGAACGGTATCCTCCGCTCGAATATCATGGCGCTTCACCGTGCGACGAGCCCGAGTCGCCGACCATCTTCCCGTCCGACAGTTGTATGACCCTGTTGCCGTAGCCCGTCTCTTCCTGCTCGTGCGTGACCATCACGATGGTGCGGCCGTGCTCGGTGTTGAGCCCGCTGAAGATGGAGAGGACCTCGGCCGCCGCGATGGTATCGAGGTTCGCCGTAGGCTCGTCCGCGAACAGCACCACCGGGTCGTTGACGAGCGCACGCGCGATGGCGACCTTCTGCTGCTCGCCGCCGGAGAGCTGCGAGGGCAGGTGCTCCTTGAACCCGTCGAGGCCGACGAGCGTCAGCATCTCGAGAGCCCGTTGCCTGGCGGAGCCGGTCCACCCTATCATCATCGCCGGCAGCATCACGTTCTCGAGCGCCGTCAGCTCGTCCACAAGCGCGAACTCCTGGAAGATGTATCCGAGTGTCCTCAGCCTCAGGTCGGAGCGCTGCCGCTCCTCCATGGTCGTGACCTCCTGCCCGGTCAGCAGTATTCGCCCGGAGTCCGGTTTATCGAGGAGGCCCAACTGGTGGAGGAGGGTGGATTTGCCAGATCCGTTTCGCCCGGTGATGATGAGGAAATCGCCTTCATCTATGCTGAGGGATACGCCCCGCAGCGCTTCGACCTTGAGTTCCCCGATGCCGTAGGTCTTTACGACGTCGGCGATGTCCAGTATCGGTCCAGTTGTTACCATTACCGACTCATCTATCAGTCCGCCGGCTGCGCCTTCGCGCCCCACCTCTCCGGGTTCTTGCTCTCGACCCGCGACGCCCTCCAGGCGAGTATCGACGGCAGTACGAACAGCGCCGCCAGCAGCGCGAATATCAGCGAAAGCGCCGTTATGACCCCGAAGCGCTGCAGGTACGATATCCGGGAGATGCCGATTATCAGGAACGCACCCGAGGTCGTGACCGCGGCGGCCACCAGCGCCTTGCCGACGTTGCCGATGGTCCTCCGCATAGCCTCGTCCACCTCGACGCCTCCCTGGTGCCACTCCTCGCGGAAGCGGTGGGTCACGTGGATGCCGAAGTCGATGCCGGCGCCGATGACAAGGGACGATATCATCACGCTCATGAAGTCCAGCGGCCAGCCGAGCAGGACCAGCGCGCCTATCTCCAGCGCTATCCCGAGGAACACGACGCTGGTGGCGGCGAGCCCGAAGTAGAACGACCCGAACACCAGCATCACTATCAGCGCGCACAGAAGGAGCGCCAGCCCGGATGTCTTGAGCTGCGTCGGCACTATCGACCCGAGCATGTCGTTCACCAGCAATGGGAAGCCGCTGCTCGTCAGAATGAGCCCCTTGCCCTGGCCCATCACCTTCGTGTTGTCGGCACGCATCGTCTTAGCCATCAGGGTCATCTCGTTCTGCGTCATCCGGTTGGTGCGGATGGATATCATCGTCACGTCGGGGTACTTCGGGTTCATCAGCGCCTCCTGCGACGCCCCCGGGCCGGCCTTCTGCATCGCGAGCAGGACCTGCATGACCTGGGCCTTTGTCGTGGGGATAGCACCGCCTGCACTGAGCCTGACCATGTCCGCGATGCTGAACATCTTGTCGCGCTGGAACAGGGGAACCCCCTTCTCGGTCTTGTACCCCCTGGCGGCAAGGCCGTCCTCGTAGGCCAGCATCGCGTTCAGGCTCGCGGGCTCGAGCACGTCCCCCTTTACAAGGGTGTAGGCCAGCTCCTGCCCCCCGAAATACTTGTTCACCTGGTTCCTCGCCACCACCGACGGCATGTCCGCCGGCGCCATCGCCTGCATGTCCGCCTCCGTCTTGACGTTTAGACCGAGCAGCAGGCACCCCACCAGCACCACCAGCGTTACGATGCCGACGAATACCCGGTGGTGCTCGGACAGCACCGCGATCCTCGCCAGCCCGTGGTCGAGCCACGAACGTTTCTCCTGCTCCTCCTGCTTCTTCGCGAGCGTGCTGTCCCACTTCGCCTGTGCCTTCGGACGGCGGTCCCGCAGCACCAGGCTCGCGGGCAGCATCGTCACCGCCAGCACGAAGCTGAACAGGACCCCTGCCACGCAGAGAGCTCCGAACTGCTGGATGGGCGGCATGTTCGAGATGCCGAACGAAGCGAACCCGAACGCGGTCGTCGCCGCGGTCAGGAACACAGCGATCCCGACGGTCACGACCGACGTCAGGACCGACTTGTAGGGGTCGTTGCCGCTCCGGCGCTCCTCGTAATAGCGCGAGAGGACGTGTATCGCGTATGCGATGTCGATTCCCAGCAGGAGCGGTATTATGGCGGCGCTGGTGTAGGTAAACGGAAAGCCGAGCCAGCCGCTGAGCCCCATCACCCACACCACCGTGACCAGTATGACCCCCAGCGTCAGCAGGATGTCGGAGAGCCGCCTGAACGTCAGGCCCAGCACTATCACTATGAAGACAAACGCAAGCATGAACAGCAGCCTGGTGTCCTTGGAGGTGCGGGCGCTCGAGTCCGCGCTCGTGGAAAGCTGCCCGGTCACGTAAACCTTCGCGCCCGGCACGCGGCCGAAGTAGCCCGCCGTGGTCTTCTCGAAAGTCCTTACCTGTTTCATCTGCTCGTTGCCGCCGAGTTCGGGGTTGACGGTCACGTTGACGAGCAGCGCCTTGTGGTCCCCCGAGATATACACCGTACGTGCGGTGCTGGAGTTCTTCGACCTGGCCGCGGCGAGCTGCAGGTTGAGCCCTACCTGTGCGGAGAGCTGCTCCGGGGTGAGCGCCGACACCTTTGCCATGAGCGGCTGAGCGGAGGTGGCGGCCGTCGCTGCCACCGCGCCGTTCGTCGACGCGGACTGGGCCGGCGCCGCGCCCGCCAGGTAGACCATGTCGTCCAGCGGCATGCTTACCCTGGTGGCGAAGACCTTGTCTTTGGAGCTCCCCAGTTGACCCTTCCGCTGGAGGTAGGTCGCGTAGCCGGCGACGCCTCGCAGTATGCTCCCGTCGAGCACGTCGGGCGCCGTGACGAGCACCTGCTCCTCGGTGGTGCCGCCGAACACCTTGTCTGCCTGGTCCATGGCCCGGACCGACTCGGCGTTCTGAGGCAGCATCGACTTATAGCCGAACTCCTGCTTTATCCTGGTGAGGCCGAACACAGCCACGACGGTTATGAGGACGATCACGGCAAGGACCCAGAAGGGCCTTTTCTCGCTCATGGAGCCGAGCCATCTGAATATCTTCTGTACCATCACCTCTCCTTGTCACGCACACTCACGGGGCGCACACCAGCGGGGTCAGGTCTCTTTTCGTGCGTCATTCCTCCAGCCGGCTGTCGATCTGCGCCAGGACGTCCACGAACGCCTTGCGGTCGGCGGGCTTTATCTCGAGGAAGACCTCGTGCAGCTTCTCCAGGTGCAGCGTTATCATCTGCTCGGCGTGCTGCTGCCCTCGCGCCGACAGCCTCACCGTCACCACTCGCCTGTCCTCTTCGTCGCGCACCCGCTCGACCAGGCCCTTGTCGACCAGCCCGTCGACCGTCCGGGTGGCCACGCCCTGCGTTATCTTCAGCCACCTGGACAGCTCGCCCATGGTGGCGGCGCCGTTCTCGAGGAGCGCGTAGAGTATGAGTATCTGTGGATAGGAGAGCTCGATATCGCTGCCGATCTCCATGCCCGACTGGCGCAGGTTCCTCATGATGTGGAGGATCAGCATGACCGCCTGCCTCACGGTGGTGTCCACCTCGAGCTCCCGCGCTTTATTTGCCATTTGGAATATGCTCCTTTAGCATAATTTGCGTTTGGCAAACATATCAGCATGCCGCCGCGACGTCAATATCCTGCCGATGTTACGGTCCGGCATGACGGACGGGGCCCCCCTTTCCCGCCGACCCGCCTCGATTGGGTGTTCCAGTCGGGCGCCCGAACGCATATCATTTCAGTTGCAGGCGCTCCGCAGCGCAAGGGCAAGCAGCTTCAGAGGGGGTACGGGATGGGAAAGAAGAAGAAAGAAGAGGAGCCGGTCGAGTGGAAGTTCTTCTGGAAGAACGTGGGCGGCCTGGGTATGATCCTGCGGATCGCCGCGGGAATAGCCTTCCTCGCGGCCGCCAAATCCTCGAGTGAGAACCCGACCAGGGCCGCCGCGCTCGGCTTAATGGGCGTCTTCGAGATCATGGCCGGCTTGTGCAGGTGGTGTCCCCTGAGGGCGCTGCGCCGCAAGCCCACCAAGAGGGCTTTGAAGAGACACTACCCGGAGGCCGCCGAGGCCTGAGCCGCGCGCTCCCGGGGTCATACCCTGCGAGGGCCGGATTCAATTTATAGCCAAACCAGCGAGCCCCGGCCGCGAGTCGGGGCTCGAGCCTTCCCCGGGCGGACGCGACGTTCCCAAGTTGTCATCCGGCTTTCGTTTGTGGTTATATTTGGCTTACCACCCGCATTCGACTTAAAGGTGGAGACACAATGCAACCTGCGATCTTCGGGCTCGGCCCGCTCGAACTTATCATCATCATCGGGGTCATCGTCCTCCTGTTCATCCCCTCCGTGCTGCCAAAGCTCATCAAGCGCTTCGGCGAGACTGTCGAAACGGTCCGGGACATGACCGGGAAAGACGAGGAGACTGAAGAAGAGGAAGAAGAGGAAGATAAGTGAGTGACGCGGGCGGTCGTGAAGCCGGGCCGGCTCTCCCGGGGCGGGCCCGCCGCGATAGTCCCGCCCCCTTCTCGCAACCCCCGCTCCCCGCGCCACAAGCCGCGGCGACATCCCCTGAGATATAATCCTTGCCGTATAGCCGGCCCCAAGGAGGTCCCATGAGCGACGACCTGTTCCAGCCAGAGCACGACGATTTCCGACAGACGGTCCGCCAGTTCATCGAGAACGAGCTGGCGCCCCACGCCGAGGAGTGGGAAGAGTCGGGCGAGGTGCCCCGCGACGTGTTCCTCCGCATGGGCGAGCTGGGCTATCTCGGGATGCGTTACCCCGAGGAGTACGGCGGTGGCGACGACATACTCTACGAGGCGGTGCTTCACGAGGAGATGGTCCGCTCGAGGGCCGGGGGCATCGCCGCGGACATCGGCGCCCACGTGGCCATATCGATGCCGCACATCCTCACCTACGGGACCGACGAGCAGAAGCGGCGGTTCCTGGTCCCGGGCATCAAGGGCGAGCAGATAGGATGCCTTGCCATAACCGAGCCCGATGCCGGGAGCGACGTCGCAAACATCAAGACCCGCGCGGTGCGCGACGGCGACGACTGGGTCATCAACGGCTCCAAGACGTTCATCACCAACGGCGCCCGGTGCGACTTCATGGTGCTGGCCGCGAAGACCGACCCGGAGAAGAGCTACCGGGGCATATCGATGTTCGTCGTAGACACCATGGACAACGCCGGGTTCGAGGTCTCGCGCAAGCTCGACAAGCTGGGGTGGCGCGCCTCCAGCACCGGCGAGCTGGCGTTCACGGACATGCGCGTGCCGGCCGACGCCCTGCTGGGCGAGGTCGACAAGGGCTTCTACCAGATCATGGGCATGTTCGCCTGGGAGAGGATAACGCTTGCCCTCGGGTCCATCTCGGGCGCGCAGCTCGCGATGGAGGCCGCCCTCGAGTACGCGAAACAGCGCCAGGCGTTCGGCCACCCCATCGGCAAGTTCCAGGTCATCGCGCACTACTTCGCCGACATGGCCACGCAGATCGAGGCGGGCCGGCAGCTCACCTACAGTTGCCTGCGCAGGTACGTCAAGGGCGAGAGCCAGATGAAGGAAGTGGCCATGGCCAAGCTCTTCAGTTGCCGGATGGCGTGCGACGTCATCGACAGGTGCCTGCAGATATACGGCGGCTACGGCTACATGGAAGAGTACGACATCGCCCGGACATGGCGGGACATGCGGCTCGGCCCCATCGGCGGCGGCACCGACGAAGTGATGCGCGAGATAATAAGCAAGATGATGGGCCTCGGCTAATAACGACACCCATGAAGAAACCGTCTGAGATCCATGTCCTGCGGCAGGACCGCCACATGTGGCCCGAGCCGGCCAACACCTTCCTGCTCGCCGACGACGAAGGCGCGATAATCATCGACGCGGGCTGCGGCTGGCCCGAGCGCTACGCCCGCCTGGTCGAGTTCCTGGCTTCCCACGGCTTCAAACCGGCCGACGTGCACACCGTCGTGCTGTCGCACGCGCACCCCGACCACATGGGCGCGATGCCTTTCCTGCTGGAGGAGGCCAGCCCGCGCGTCTTCATCCACCCGCTCGAGAAGGCGCTCTCCTCCGACCCTCGCCTGCTCAACCAGAGCTTCGACATGTGCTTCATCACCGACTATTACTCCGAGCGACTCGGCGACACCGACCCCGCCAGCCTGGACATCCTCGACTACTTCAGCGCGCTGTGCCCGATGGGCGCGGCTGAAGCGACCGACCTGCTCGAGGACGGCGACCTGCTGACGCTCGGGGGCCGCGAGTTCGAGGCGGTCCACACGCCGGGGCACGCGCCGGGGCACCTTGCCTTCTTCGAGCGCGCGACCGGCCTGCTGCTCTCGGGCGACCTCATCGGCGCGGTGGTGGCCTGGTACTGCCCTTCGGGCGGGGGCGCGAAGGGCTACCTCGAGAGCCTGGACAGGGTCGAGGCGCTCGACGTCTCGCTGATATCGCCCTCGCACGGCGCCGACATCACGGACGTGGCCGGGGCCATCGAGCGCACCCGCGAGGTGCTGCTCACCCGCGAAGGCCGCATCCTCGACATGCTCTCCACCGGCGAGAAAAGCCTGCTGGAGTTGACCGACGAGCTGTTCCCGGAGAGCACCAGGATGTTCCCGGGCCTCCAGATGACCGACAGCCACATGCTGTTGCTGGAGGAAAAAGGCCTCGTCGAGCGCTCCGAGCGCGGCGGCATGCCGTTTTTCGCAGGAGTCCACCGGGGCTAGCGTCCGCGCGGCACCGGCCTGTAAAACCCCCACCGGGTCCCATGTCATCCCCGTTGTTTCTATCTATGCCCGCCTGGCGTGACATCGCGTATTAGAGGAGTCACGCGGCAAATACAGTAGAAATCCAATTAATCGGTTCAACCTGGAGGTGCAACCATGCCAGAAGAGCCCGTGGTGCTCACACAAGGCCTCAAGAAGTACTACCCGTCCAGGAAGGGAGAGGTAAAAGCGGTCGATGGCGTAGACCTCGCCGTCCGGCCGGGGGAGATCTTCGGGTTCCTCGGCCCGAACGGAGCCGGAAAGACGACGACCTTGCGGGTGTTAACCACTCTTATCCCGCCCGATGACGGCAAGGCCGTTGTGGCCGGGTTCGACGTCGCGAAGGAGCCGGGCATGGTCCGGCGCAACATCGGGTACGTGGGACAGAACGGAGGCTCCGACCGTCCCGCGACCGGCCGCGAGAACCTCGTCCTGCAGGGCCGTCTCTACGGGATCAGCCCCGCCGAAGCGCAAGAGCGGGCCAAAGAGTTGATCAACCTCCTCGACCTGACCGAGTTCGCCGACCGTATCGTCCACACATACTCGGGCGGCCAGCGCCGGCGCCTCGACGTCGCCATCGGCCTGGTGAACCGTCCCAGGGTCCTCTTCCTCGACGAGCCCACCACCGGGCTCGACCCTCAGAACCGGGTCAACCTGTGGACACAGATAGAGAAGCTGCGGTCCGAAGGGGCCACCATCTTCCTGACCACCCATTACCTGGACGAGGCCGACGCGCTCTGCGACCGCATCGCCATCATGGACCGCGGAAAGATCGTCTCGGAGGGCTCCCCCGAGTCGCTCAAGAGAGAGGTGGCCCGCGACTGCATAACCATCGGGGTGGCCGACTGGAAAGACAACGTTCCGCGCTTGTTGGAGGCGCTCGACGAGCGGGGCCTGGCGTTGGAGGTCACTCGCGAAGAGGAGCGCCTGAGGCTCTGCGTGAAAAGCTTCGCCATCGCCCTGCCGCAACTGATGCGGCTGCTGGAAGACCTCGGCATCGCCCTCGAGACGGTCGAGCTGTCCGAGGCGAACCTCGACGACGTGTTTCTCAAACAGACCGGTTACTCGCTCAGAGACCTGACGCCGGAGGGGTGAGGCTGCGATGAAGATCCTGACCGACACCGGGCTGCTCTTCAAGCGGAAGATGCTGGAGACACTCCGCAACCCCATATACATCATCATCAGCCTGTCGACCCCTGTGGTCTACCTGGTGCTCTTCGCGCCGCTGCTCAACAAGCTGGTGGGTGTGAAGGGTTTTACCCAGGGACAGGTGCTCAACGTCTTCATCCCCGGTCTACTGGTGATAATCGCGTTCCTGGGCGGCCTCTTTGTCGGCTTCACCATGATCGACGAAGTGAAGAACGGCGTGCTGGAGCGCATGCGCGTGACGCCCACCAGCAGGTTCGCGCTGCTGGCCGGGCGCGTACTGCGGGACCTCGTCAACGTGACCGTGGTGGTGGTCATCTTCGCCCTCATCGCGATCCCGTTCGGATTCCACCTCGAGTTCTTCGGCTTCATGGTGTTGTTGCTGCTGCTCGCCATGATGCTTATAACCACGTCGTCGTTCGGCAACGCGATGGGAGTGATCCTGGGAGACGAGGACAGGTATGCGCCGATAGTGCAGGGCATTAACCTCCCGGTCATACTGCTCTCGGGGATGCTGCTGCCGATGGCGCTGGCGCCCTTCTGGCTCCAGGTAATCGCCCACTTTAACCCGGCATACTACTGTGTGGTGGCTGGGAGGCTGCTCGCGGTGGGCCGCATCTGGGAGCCACAGGTCCTGTACGCCTTCCTTTTCATGGTGCCGCTGACCGTGATAACCGTGGCCTGGGCGACGCGGACGTTCAGGCGCGCGGTCTCCTGAAGAGCCGGTCGAGGCGTGGCTGAGCCGGACGTCTCACCCGAAGAGAGACCCCAGCTTTCCCTTGAGAACGGCGTTCGCCGCCAGGACCCCGTTCATGGCCGCGGCGTATATGCCGCCCCCGAGCAGCGACTTCGACCCCGTCAGGTAGAGGCCGTGCACCGGCGTCGCCGGGCCGGTCGCCCTGTCGAAGACGCCGCGCGGCCCGGGGGCCAGGTCGTACCAGCACCCGTCGTACGCCATCGTAGCCTGTTCGTATGTGACGGGGGTCGCTATGTCGTAGGCCTGGACGCCCTCGACGAGGCCCGGGAAAGCGCGCCGCACCGCCTCTACGACTATCTCCGCATACTTCTCCGAGACGCCCTTGTAACGCCTGCCCTTCAGCCCGCCGGTGCCGACGCCCCACCTTTCCATGAACCTGTAAGGCACGCCGGGCACCTGTATCGACAGGCACGCCTTGTCCTCCGGGGCGAGCGACGGGTCCATCAGGGAGTGGACCGTCACGTCGAAGGCGAGCTTTTCCGGGTCGGGGTAGTCCTCGACCGACGATATCGCCTCGAGCGTCTCGCTGTGGTCGTAGGTCGGCCTCACAGAGACGGTGCCGCCGGCGAACTCACGGAGGTCGACCGGGCCGGCGAGCCCGAGGTGCATCGTGAAACCCGAGTGGGAAGGCGCGCGGGTCTCCACCGCTTCGACGAACGCCCCGGTGAGGTCCTCGGGGTCGAGCAGCCGCAGGAACGTGCTCCTGGTGTCCGCGTCGCTTATCACCGCCGCCGCCCGGATGCCGGGCTGAGCCTCGGTGTCGACCGTTACGACCCTGCCCTCCTCGACGTTCACCTTCAGGACCTCCTGCCCGTAGAGCAGCGTCCCGCCTGCCTCCGTCAGCGCGTTCGCGAACGCCTCCGACATCGCCCCGAAGCCACCGGCCGGGAAGTGCGCGCCGCCGTAGAAGCCCTTCATCAGTGCCACGACGCTCAGCGACGAGACCTGCCATGGCAGGGCGCCGAGCCGGGTGCACGCCGTGCCGAGGATGGTCTTGAGGCGGTCGTCGGTGAGGTGCTCGTCGAGCAGCTTCTGAAAGCTGGCGCGCCGCGAGACGTGTCGCGCGATGCCGGGATGGCGCAGCGTTCGTGCCAGCTTACCCGGGGTCGGTCGTCCCGCGGAGGCCTTGAGGAACTCCTTCATGTCGACCGTTGACGCTATCCTCTGGATGGCCTCGAACAGCTTCTTGAGGTTGGCGGTCTGGGGCAGGAAGCTCTCCTTGAGCACCTCGAGGTATACCGCCGGGTCGCACGGGACCAGCACGTCGTGGTCGGGATAGATGTATCGCTGGTAAGGGTCGACCTTCTTGAACGAGAGCCGCATGTCGAGGCGTTCCATGAGCCTGGTGAGGTCGCCGCCGGGACCGAGGCCCCCCACCGTCGAGGGCACCTGGAAGGAGAAGTCCTTTCGCGCGTGGTCGGTGACGAATCCGCCCGGCCTGTCGCGCCTCTCCAGCACCAGCACGTCCAGTCCCTCCCTGGCCAGCAGCGCTCCGCAGGTCAGGCCGCCGATGCCGGCACCGATGATCACCGCGTCGTAGCGACGCTCTTCGGCCTCGCCGGCAGATGGAGGTACGGTCAGGTCTGTGTCGTCCACGTCGTCCATGTCACCCCGGCGGTCGAGAGCGGAAGAATGCCCGCAGATTCCCTCATATCGGCCCGCAAGTCCCGTCAGACTTGTTGCCGGTTGCAAGGTTATTCTATACCCGCATTAATCCTGTGAAACAGGAAAGGCAACGGTCACTATGCTGGAAAGGCCCGAATCTTGGTAAAGTATCTTCGTCCGAAGCGTTATATGAAGGATGTCGGTTTAACATCCTTGATAACCGCACGGTGCTGAACGAGGACGACGACCCCTATGGAGGAGCTGTGTTAAAACGGTAGCGGGTGTTTTGATCGCGGTTGCGTCCGCGTTGCTCTTTAATCACGCGGTGTACCGGATGAAAATCTGTGTCGAGGTCCTGCCGAAGATCGAGATGAAGCTCTCATGGGATGTCGTCAAGGCTTTCATCACGAACAGGCCCTGGTTGAGCGCGCAGATAGAAAACATCGCTGGCTTCGTCCTCTACGCCGTGGCTCTGTCCATTGCCCCTGTTTCTATAGTCGAGCCGATCACCGCGGCCGGCATCGCGCTGCTCGTCTACCTCGCGATAAGGCAACTCGGGGAAAAGGTCAGGCCGCGTGACTACGTCGCCATAGGGATGGCCATCCTCGGGGTTATCCTGATTAGCCTCAGCCTGGGGCGCGGCGTACCGGAGGCCACCCCCAACTATCACCTGTTCTGGGTCTTCGCGGTCGTGATTCTGGGCGTAGCGGTCGCCGCCCCCCTGCTCACAGGTGGAAAGTCGACCAATGTGCGTGTGGTTGCCCTTGGCCTGTCGGGCGGCTTGCTTGATGGAATAGCCAGCGTATACACCCGCCTAGTAATGATCAACTGGGGCCACGACTGGAAATCGGTGTCGATGTTCCTGATCGTCTGCCTCCTGGCCTATATAGCGGCCTTTATTATCCTGCAGGCCGGGCTTCAGCGCGGGAAGGCGATTGTCGTGGCGCCCGTGTACAACGGTTTCATGGAGTTAGTGCCCATCGTGGTCGGGATGGTCGCGCTCAACGAGAGCTTCCCGAAGGTCAACGGAAATACCGACATCTTTCTCACGGCCATACGAATACTCGCCTTCGCGCTGATACTGGTCGGTACGGTGATGCTGGCGTCCAGGGCGGAACAAGCCGGGGAAGAGCAGGTTGACCGGGCGGGAGCGGCTGCGACCGTCGAAGAACCAACCTGATGAAGACGGCCTATAGCAGCGGCGTCCGCCCGGACGCGCCTCAATCGCCGACCAGTCGGCTCGTGTAGACGAGCTCGGCCCCGGGCACGCGCTCCAGACGCGTGGCCCCGCCCCTGCACGTCGACACGCACATCCCGCAGCCGAAGCACGCGTCCGCCGTGACGGCGCCCTTGCCTCCGGTTTCCCTCAGCACTACAAGCCGATTATCGCAGTTATCAGCGACACGTATAACCGATGGAAATAATTGGTTGCACTTGCGGGACTTATGTATTAGCCTCAATTAGCTGGAAATAAAAGGGAACTCCGATCCGCGTCGGGGGGGCAGAAAATCTTTCATGATAGACATCGACCTCGCCAATGACGTCGTCAAAAAGGCGCTTTCCACAGGGGGCGCGTTCGCGGATCTGCTGTGCCAGCGCAGGTCGGTCACCCAGGTGCGCTTCGAGGACGGAAAGGTGGACGACGTGTCGACCGGGCTCGACGTCGGCGCAGGCATCAGGGTGGTGCGCGGAGACCTGGCGGCCTACTCGCACACCGACTTCCTCGACGAGGAGCACCTGATGCTCGCCGCGAAGACTGCGGCCGACGCGCTCGCTCACGCGCCCGAGGGCACACCGCTCGAGGTCGTCGCATCTACCCGCCGGGCGGGCGGTCCGGTCTGCGAGGCGGGCGAAGCCTGGCACCAGATACCCGACGTGGTGCGCCACCTCCAGGCGTGCGACGAGGCCGCGCGAGCCCTGGGCGGCGAGATAAAGCAGGTGACCGTAACGCACGCCGCGTCCATCGACGAAAGCTTCCTGGTAAACAGCCAGGGCGAGGTGCGCTCGGACTCGTGCCGGCGGACCCGGCTCATCGTGCAGGTGGTCGCCGCACGCGACGGCGTGATGCAGGTTGCGCTCGAGGCGCCCGGAGCCCTGGTAGGCCCCGAGCTCTACGAGCGGTACGACCCGGCCGAGGTCGCTACGGTGGCGGCACGGCGGGCCCTGACAATGCTCGACGCGCGTCCCTCCCCGACCGGCAAGATGGCGGTGGTAGTCAACTCCGGCACCGGGGGCGTGCTGCTGCACGAGGCATGCGGCCACGGGCTCGAGGTGGACCACGTCCATAAGGGCGCGTCCATCTTCGCGGGCAAGGTAGGCCAGCGAGTCGCGAACCCCGTCGTATCGGCATCGGACGACCCGTCCGTCCCCGGCCTGTGGGGCTCGTACGACTTCGACGACGAGGGCACCCCTTCCGGCAAGACCGTGCTGATAGAGGACGGCACGCTGACGGGCTACCTGTACGGGCGGCACGAGGCTATGAAGGACCGCAGGGAGAGCACCGGCAACGGGCGCAGGCAGTCGTTCCGGTTCCTTCCGATACCGCGCATGAGCAACACCTACATCGAGCCGGGCGGCTCGAAACACGACGAGATAATCGCGCAGACAAAAAGCGGGCTGTACGCGGCCAAGATGGGCGGAGGCCAGGTCGACCCGGTCACGGGCGACTACGTGTTCTCCGTCTCGGAGGGCTACCTCATCGAGGGCGGTAAGATCACCTCCCCGGTGAGGGGCGCCGTGCTAATCGGCAACGGCGCGCGCACGCTCGAGGCAATAGACGCTGTGGGCGACGACCTCTCGCACGACGAGGGGACCTGCGGCAAGGACGGGCAGGGGGTGCCGGTAACCACCGGAGGCCCCACGTTCAGGATAGCTGAGCTTACAGTGGGGGGCACGGAAGTATGAAGGGAAACGGCATGATAAAGAAGATCGATAACCTGGGCAGGGTAGTGGTCCCCAAGGGTTACAGGCTGATGCTGGGGCTCAAGCCCGGCGACCAGCTCGACGTGGAGGTCGACGACGGCAAGCTGTCCATGGCGCCGCACCGGATCGGATGCACGTTCTGCGGGGCGGACGCGGTCGCGGGCACCCTGCTGGGCAAGAAGATCTGCCCGGACTGCCTCACGGCGCTGAAGGAAATGCCCGCCACCACGTAGCGCCGGTCTTCAGACCGGCCTGCCGCCGGTCGTGCAGAGCGGTGTTGCGTGCGGCGTTACGAGCGAAGTTGGACGCGGCGACGCGGTGTCACGTGCGTAGCACCGTGTTGTAGAGCTCGCTTCGCGAGATGCCGGAACCCCGCTCGGCCACGATGGTCACCGCCTCCTTGAGCGACAACCCCTTCTCCCTGAGTGCCCCCACGCGCCTGACCGCCTCGTCCATCGACATGGCCGGGCCGGCGCCTCCGCTCCCCTCGACCACGATGACTATCTCTCCCCTTGCGGGCGTCTCCTCTAACCGCGCCACGACCTCGCCCACCGTGCCGCGCAGCACCTGCTCGAACCGCTTGGTCAGCTCACGCGCCAGCGCGATGCGCCTCTCCCCCAGCACGTCGGCCATGTCACGCAGCGTCTCCTCGACCCGCGCGGGGCTCTCGTAGAAGATGATGGTCCTCTCGTCGGCCGCCAGGGCCTCGAGCGCCCTCTTGCGCGCGCCGGCCTTCCGCGGCAGGAACCCCTCGAACGCGAACCGCCCCGTCGGCAGCCCCGAGACCACCAGCGCCGCCAGCGCCGCGCTCGCTCCGGGGAGCGCCTCCACCCGGATGCCCCGCTCGACGCACAGAGCGACCAGGTGCTGGCCAGGGTCGGATATCCCCGGCATCCCGGCGTCCGAGACAAGTGCCACGTCCTCCCCGCCCTCGAGCCTCTCGACAAGGGACGCGCCCACCCTTTCGCGGTTCTCTTCGCGGTAGCTCACCATGCGTGTGTGGATGTCGTATGCGGAAAAGAGCCGCCGGGTGCGCCTGGTGTCTTCGGCCGCGACAACAGCGACCGTCTTGAGGGTAGAAAGGACGCGCAAAGTCACGTCCTCGAGGTTTCCTATCGGGGTTGCGCAGAGGTATAGCGTGCCGGCGTCGCCTTCGTCATCGTCGCGGCGCGGACCGCCCACAGGACATCACTTCCGCGGGAACGAGAAGTACATCGCCCTTTCGCAGATAATCTTTGCGCCGTTCTCGGCGGTCAGAGCGGTCGATACCTCGGTGTTGCTGAGCCCCTCGATCTCGTCGACGTGGATGGTGTACCGGGTCCTTGGAGCCACCGTGTACTGCTGGGCCTTTATCGAGCCTCCCGGCAGCAGGTAGTTGACGTCCACCGTGACGGGGTCGTCGCCCGGGTTCATCATCAGCACGTAGGTGTCGAAGTCGCCGCCCGTGTACCCCTCGGGCAGGTACCAGTAGGTCGCGGGCTGCGCCACGCCCGGCGCGTCGCTGCCGCCCGGCCGCCCGTAGCTCACGAAGTACATCGAGCGCTCGGCCACCACCGGCCGCGATGACTCCACCACGGTCGATACCTCGGCGTTCTCCAGCCCCGGCACCTCGTCCACGTGGATGGTGTGCCTCGAGCGCGGCGGGATGTTCACCTCGTAAGGGATGTTGCGACCGTCGCTTGTCATGAACGTGACGTCGACGTTGGCGCCACGGTCGTCGGGGTTCTGGATGAGCACGTACTCGTCGAAGTCCCCTCCGGTGTAGCCCTCGGCGAGGTACCACTTCTGCGAGGTCTGCGTGATGCCGGACGAGGCGTTGCCGTCGTCACGGCCGTAATAGTTGAAGTACTGGGCGCGCTCGACGATGACCGGCTGCTGAGCGCTGGTGACGCGGGTGGAGACCTCCGCCTGCGCCAGCTCGGGTATGTCGTCGACGTGTATCGAGAACCTCGAGTGCGCCTTGACCGTGTAGTCCTTGCTGATGTTGACCCCGTCCGAGCGCATGTACTCGGCCGTCGCCGTCGTGTCGGTGTCGCCCGGGTTCTGTATGAGGACGAACTCGTCGAAGTCCCCGCCCGTGTAGCCCTCGGCCAGGTACCAGGTGGACGCCGGGGCCGTGACCCCCGCGGAGTCCGAGCCGCCCTGTCTGCCGCCGTAGTCGAAGTACATCGAGCGTTCGGCGGCGATCAACTGGTCGGAGTCCAGCCTGACCGAGACCTCGGTGTTGTCGAGCCCGGAGACCTCGTCGACGTGCACCGTGTAGCGCGAGAGCGGCGGGATGACGTACGAGCCCGCGACCACCGAGCCGTCCGGCTTCATGAAGGACGCGTTGACGTTCGCGTTGACCTGGTTGGGGTTCATCATGAGGACGTACTCGTCGAAGTTGCCCGACGTGCAGCCCTCCGCGAGGAACCACGTCTTGGACGGCTGGGAGATGCCCTGGCTCGCGCTTCCGCCCTTCAGCGGCGGCGGCGGAGGTGGGGGCGGCGCGGGCGGCGTGTAATGGCTGCCGATGATGTCGATGCGGGTGCCGTTGGGCGCCCACTGGTAGGCCCACTGGGCGTCCGCCACTCCCTGCCTGACGCAGCCGTGCGAGGCCGGGTGACCCAGGCACGAGGCGCTCGTCCACGTGCCGCTCTTGGGGTCGTAAGGCAGCGCGTGCATCCCGGTGTCGGGCGCGAAGCCCATCCACCAGTAGCAGTAGACCCCGCCGTATATGACCGAGACCGCGCAGTATTCGTGGTACTCGACGTAGAAGACGCCGCCGGGCGTCGGGTGCGACGCGGTGCCCGTCGAGCACAGGTGCGACTTCACCAGCACCTCGTTCTCGAGGAAGTAGATGGTCTGGTCGGCCAGCGAGATGATTATGTGCTTCCCGGCGTAGCCGCCGTTCTGCAGCGATGCCTTCACGGGCAGCTTGCCCGACGCCACCGGCGTGGTGCTGAGCACCTTGCCGCCTGCCTCGAGGAGCGACACCTTGTAGTAATAAGTGGCACCGGGGGCGAGCCCCACGTCCACGTACTCCATCACGTTGAGCCGGTACGACTCGACCGGGGTCGAGCACACCTGCTTGAAACCTCCGTCACGCCTGGTCGAGCGATACACCCTGTACCCGGTGACGCTCGCCGGGTCGGCGACGCCCCAGGTGAGCTTGAGGCAAGTGCCCGCGCTGGAGTCCGGAAGACCCACCGTCAATCCCTTCGGCGCAGCGCCCGAGCCGGTGCCCGCCAGCGCAACCGCCGGCACGAGCAGGCAGATAAGAGCACCCACCGCCGCAACAACCACAACCCGTCTCATCCTTCCTCCAGAAACCAAGAAGTCCACCTCCGGTGGGCTCGTATCGGCCTTTATACAGGCAAAGCCGGCGGACCGCCCCTCATAGCGGCCCCTCCCGGCTCCAAAGAATTATACCGGAAAATCCCAGAATAAGCCAATTTGCGGCGCCCCGGCGCCCCGCGTCGCCACCCTCGTAATATACGCCGCGCCTCCGACACGCCGGACACCAGCGCGCGACCCCCATCCCCCCTCCACCCATTTGATACAATAAACTCTCGGAATTCACGCGCAACCGGACGCTCGAGGGGTGATGGAAGTGGCAGTCGAGGCTATCAGGAAGAGACGCAGTGTTCGCAAGTACGAGGAGACCGAGCTCTCCGACGACCAGGTCAACCAGGTGCTCGAGGGCGCCATCTACGCGCCATCGTGGGCCAACAAGCAGGGCTGGCAGATCATGGTCGTGAAGAGCGCCGAGACCCGCGCGAAGGTCTCCGAGGTGCTCGAGGGCAACCCGGGCGCGAGGGCGGTCGCGACGGCGCCGGTGCTGCTGGTTGTATGCATGGACCCGGGCGCGTCCGGGGTCCTGAAGGGCAAGGAGTACTACATGGTCGACGCCGGCATCCTCATGGACCACCTGATGCTCGAGGCCGCCGACATCGGGCTGGGAACGGTGTTCGTGGGCATGTTCGACGAGGACAAGGTGCGCGGCGTGCTGGGCGTCCCGGACGAGTACCGCATCGTGGGCCTGACCCCGCTCGGCGTCCCGGCCAAGATACCCGGTGAGCGCCCCCACAACGAGCTGGCCGACATCGTCCACCGGGAGACCTGGTAACGCACGGAGGCCACCCTTGCAGGTAACCTACATCGAGGCCCGCGACCTCCCCGACGCCTGGTTCCAGTGCCTCTACGAGGTGATGGAGAAGGGCCGCGAGTACGTCATCGACCGAGGCTCGTACGCCGGCCAGAAGCGCCGCGAGTTCGAGTTCGCGGTGGTGCGCATCCGCTTCCCGGAGGCCCGCCCGCTCGTCCCGACCATGCCCGAGGGCTCGAACCTCCCGCCCCCCACCGACATGGA
>Ga0209745_1000201_pt1 | contig 34737 bp, 38 predicted proteins | sample BarGraNGADG00312_FD_184495 | JGI IMG/M metagenome (GOLD analysis project Ga0209745, IMG submission 184495) | Arctic peat soil microbial communities from Barrow, Alaska - Barrow Graham LP Ref core NGADG0004-312 (SPAdes) (version 2) | ecosystem: Environmental > Terrestrial > Soil > Wetlands > Peat... | reverse complement strand
GCCACGGGGTCATAGGTGGGCGTGGCCCTGCGGAACCACCCGCCGAACGTGGACCGCGAGGCGTCGTTGTCGATGACGAATGCCGTGCCGCCGGGTCGCAGCACCCGCGCCACCTCGGCCAGGCCGGGCTCGCATCCGGGTCCGAAGAAGTAGGCCCACCGCGCGTGCACAACGTCGACGCTGTCATCGGCCAGCGGGAGCTGCTGTGCGGCGCCGTCCAGCACTGACGCACTCGCGAGGGACAGGTCCGAGATCCGTTGGCGCGCAAGGGTGGCCAGCGGCTCGTACGGCTCGACCCCCACCACGGTGGACGCGGTCTGAGCGAACAGCGGCAGGTGAAAGCCGCTGCCACAGCCCAGATCCAGCACGCGCTGCCCGGTCCAGTCGTGTATGCCGGCCATGGCCGCCTCGATCAGCCCGTCAGGGTCGACACCCCGGTTCTCGATCTCGTAGACGTCAGGGTCGTTCCAGATGTTCGGGCTGGGGATCACTGCGCGCGTGAACTCTGTGCGCAAGAGCTCTGTGCGCGGCCGCCATCGGCGCGCGCGGCGAGCGTCGCGGGGTGCACCAACAGGGGCAGCAGCCTGCGTGACCCGGCAGCCTGGGCGGCCTTCGCGGCGACCAGGTGAGCCTCGCAGCGGACGACCAGCTCGTCATACGCGGCAGCACCCATGAGCTCACGCAGCTCGCCGCTGTTGCTGCGGTAGACCGGCTCCTTGCCGACGTGTGCAGCCGGGTTGCCCGAGCAGTACCAGTCCAGGTCATGACCGCCCGGACCCCAGGCGCGGCGGTCGTACTCGGTGATGGTGACCTCGAGGTAAGAGCTCTCATCGGGCATCTCGACGTTGCGGTAGGTGCGCCGGATCGGCAGCTGCCAGCACACGTCCGGCTTGACCGTGAGCGGCTCGACTCCACGCAGCAGGGCGTGCTGGTGCAGAGCGCAGCCGGCGCCTGCGGGGAAGCCTGGACGGTTCAGGAAGATGCATGCGCCGTCGACGACCCGGGTCTTGAGCTGCCCCTCCTCCTTGGTCTTCCATCTGGCGCCCTGGCCGGCCGAGCGGAACTGCCACTCGTCCTCACCGAGCTCGGCGACGGCAGCCCTCACGCGCGATACGTCGTGCTTGTCGGTGAAGTGCGCACCCAGGGTGCAGCAGCCGTCGTCGGGGCGGTCCTCGTAGATGCCAGCGCAACCGCTGCCGAAGATGCAGGTCCAGGAGGACGTGAGCCATGTCAGGTCACAGCGGAAGCGTTGGTTGGCATCGGCAGGGTCGGTGAACTCGACCCACATGCGCGTGATGTCGAGCGCGGTTTCTGGCACCCGTCAAGACTATGCGGCAGAGCCCTTTTCGGTATGACGCGCCCGTCCGCCGCAGGTGGGTCGCCAGCGCAGGCACACCCCTCGATAGATTCACACCATGAGACTCGGCGTGATCGACGTGGGATCCAACACGATCCACCTTCTGGTCGTCGACGCGCACATCGGCGCCCATCCACTTCCGGCGTCGTCGCACAAGATCGAGCTACGTCTCTCCGAGCAGGTCGACCGGGTCGGCTCGATCTCTCGATCTGGGGCCAACGCCTTGGTGGCGTTCACTCGCGAGTGCCTCACGATCGCCGAGGATCAGGGCGTCGAGGACCTGCTCGCCTTTGCTACCAGTGCAATTCGGGAGGCTCCAAATGGGGAGGCCGTTCTTGCGCGGGTGCTTGAGGAGACCGGTGTTGAGCTGCAGCTGCTCTCCGGCGAGGAAGAGTCGAAGCTGACCTTCCTGGCCGTCCGGCGATGGTTCGGCTGGTCCAGCGGCCGGCTGCTGGTGGTGGACATCGGCGGCGGTTCGCTCGAGATCGCGGCCGGCATCGACGAAGTGCCCGACGCCGCCGTGAGTCTGCCGTTGGGGGCGGGGCGCCTCACCAGGGCTGCGCTGTCCGGTGACCCGCCTACGCCGGCGCAGGTCAAGGCGCTGCGCAAGCAGGTCCGTGCCGACATCGCCCGGGTGCTGCGTGAAGTGGGCAAGGCGGGGGTGCCCGATCGGTTCGTCGGAACGAGCAAGACGTTGCGGTCACTGGCTCGCATTGCTGGCGCGGCCCCCAGCGCAGACGGACCGTATGCCGTCCGCGCACTGGAGCGAAGGCGCGTCACGGCCCTCGTGTCGCGGCTCGCCGAGATGACCACCGCCCAACGTTCGCAGCTGTCCGGAGTCTCCGCGGGGCGTGCGCCACAGATGCTGGCAGGTGCGATCGTCGCTGACGCCGTTATGGACCTGCTCGGTATCGAACGGCTCGACATCTGCCCGTGGGCCCTGCGCGAAGGCGTGATCCTGAGGCGGCTGGACTGGATCTCGGCGGGCTGAGACCCCGCCGTTAGGCTCGACGCCATGACCGCAGTTCAGGTGCCTGGTGCGCGAGTGGCGCTGTCCACGTCTTCGGTCTATCCCGAGAACTGCGCCACCGCATTCGCCCTGGCCGAGCGACTCGGCTACGACGGGGTCGAGGTCATGGTGTGGACCGACCCCGTCTCACAGGAGTCCGGCGCGTTGAAGGCGCTGTCGGACCTGCACGCCATGCCGGTCGTGTCGATCCACGCGCCGACTCTGCTTCTCACCCAACGGGTGTGGGGTGCAGAGGCGTGGCCGAAGGTGGACAACTCCATCGAGCTCGCCACGGACCTCGGTGCCGACACAGTGGTTCTACATCCGCCATTTCGCTGGCAGAAGGAGTACGCCCAGGACTTTGCCGACGGGGTGGCCCTGCGCGAAGACGACTGCGGCATCAGGCTGGCAGTCGAGAACATGTTTCCCTGGCGGGCGCGCAATCGTGCGGTCGAGGCCTACCTGCCGCACTGGGACCCGGTCGACCAGCCCTACGACCACGTGACGCTCGACCTGTCGCACACGGCCACCGCCGGATCGGACGCCCTGGCGATGGCGGCGGCTCTCGGGCCGCGGCTCGCGCACATCCACCTCGCCGACGGCTCGGGCTCCCCGATGGACGAGCACCTGGTGCCCGGTCGCGGCACCCAGCCGTGCGCGGAGTTGCTGGAAACCCTTGCGGTGCAACAGTTCTCGGGGTCGGTCATCGTCGAGGTCAGCACCCGACGGGTGTCGGACGAGCAGCGTGAGGCAGATCTGGCCGAGGCGTTGGCGTTCGCGCGGCTGTACCTGGCAGCGGCGGCCGTGCCGTGACCCCCTCCAGGGCGCAGGGCCAGCCGGGCAACGTGAGACGCGGGCGTCGTCCGGCCGGCGAGGACACCCGGGCTGCCATCCTCGACGCGGCCCGAACCGAGTTCTCGGCCAAAGGCTACGACGCCAGCTCGTTGCGTGCCATCGCCCGTCTTGCCGAGGTGGACCCCGCCCTGGTCCACCACTACTTCGAAGGCAAGGCCGCGCTGTTCGTCGAGTCGATGTCCTTGCCGGCCAATCCCTCGTTCCTGATTGACGCGATTCTCGCTGGCCCGCGTGAGCAGGTGGGTGAGCGTCTGGCGGGCACTTTCTTCGACATCTGGGACTCACCTCAGGGCCGTGAGCGACTCGTTGCTCTGATCCGGTCGGCGGTCAGCCAGGAGGACGCGGCGCGGATGCTGCGGGAGTTTCTCGTTCGCGAGGTGTTCGGCAAGGTGGCGTTGTCGATGGGAGTTCCACAACCGCAGCTCCGGGCCGGGATGGCGGCGGCTCAGATGGTCGGCGTGGCGATGATGCGATACGTCATCGGCTTCGAGCCGATGGTCCGCGCGTCGACCGAAGAAGTCGTTGCGCTCGTGGCTCCCACCCTGCAGCGGTACCTCGCCGGCCGCTCGGACTGACCGTCAGCGTGCTGCGCCGCGCTCTGACTATGGTGTTTGGCGTAGTTCGGGCCCCCCCAAAGCCGGATTTGTGCTGCCCCGACCGCTCACTAGTCTGACGGATGGTTCTCGTTTGTGGACCGTGCGGGGTGGCGAAGCCTTCTCTTCGTGATCGACCGACAAGGGGTCAAGATGCGTAAGAGCATCAAAATGAACGCCGGCGCCGTCGGCACCACCGTCGCGCCGGCCGGGCCCTCAGGTGTCGTCGCTTCAGGGACCTCGCCCTCCCGAGCGTCCCCGGGCTGAGCAACCTCGGCTCCAACGGCAAGGTTCTGACTCCGTCTGCTAGGAGGAATAATGTGTGCGCGATCTCGGCGGTCACTCACCTGTGATTCGTTCTTGCCGCTCAGTAGCACCACACGCTAGGTATGGCCATGGTGGGATCCACCCCCCCGGGGGCGGCGTGCGTTGGCCGTCGTGGTGGGTGTCGTAGTCGTCGTGGTGGTGGCCGGTAGTGCGGTGCCCTGGCTGATGCCCAGGGCAGGTGTGGAGCAGGTCCAGTCGGGACTGGTGCACCTGCAGGCCGCGACCCTGTTCGGGGCGGCCAGTCTCGGACTGCTGAGCGGACACTGGGTCGCCCGGACGTCGGTCGGATTCGCCTGCGCCGCGCTGCTCGTTCTTGCCCTCGCCGGTGCCGTATCCGGGACTGCTGTGGGACAGACCGGGTTCGGTCCGGTGATGCCAACAAGTGGCGCCGCCCTCGCTGTGGCACTGCTGCTCGCGGCCGTCGCAGCACCGGAAGTAAACGACGCAGAGTCGTTTGGGCGAGTGCTCACCCGGGAGAGCGGCCCCATCGCGCTTCTCGCGCTGGTGGCGCTGACCCCCGTCGTCGATGCTCTGCTCGTGGCGGGGATGACGATGCCTGTGCCCGTCCGGATGGTGTTCTCCGCCTTGGCTGCGGCGGGGTTGCTCGTCGCGGGCACCCTGGTGTACAGGTTCGACCGACAGAGGTTGGGGTGGTTACCTGCAGTCCTGGTCATCCTCGCAGTGGAGGCAGTCGTCCGCGCCTTCGTCGGGGTGTGGCCCGGGTCCCTTTTGGTCGCCATGGGGCTGGAAGCCATCGCCGGCGTTTTCGCCCTCGTGGGCGCCGCCATGGCGGCGCGTGCGGCCCTCGTCAGCACCGTCGACGGGATGACGAGCATGCTGCAGGACCTGAACGCGATGCGGGACCAGGAAAGCGGACGCCGCACCGAGGAGAGCGAACGATTGCATGAGGTCCGCTCGGTGCTCGCCGGCCTGCGCGCGGCAACGGGCAGTCTTCGTAAGTACGAGGACAGCCTCGACCCCGGCGTGCGGCGGCGGCTCGAGGACGCTGTCGGCGCAGAACTGAGCCGGCTGAACCACCTCATCGACCCGGGCATACCCGAGGTCACTGAAGGGCTCGACCTTGAAGCTGTCGTGATGTCCGTGGTGGTGGCCGAGCGAGCGCAGGGGCTGGTGGTCACGACCGATCTCACGGACGTCTCCGTGCGGGGCAGGGCAGCCGAGATCGCGACGCTGGTCTCGGACCTGCTCGAGAACGTCCGGGTGCACGCGCCGGGCTCCGCGGTGAGGGTGACCGCACGGGTCGGCGGTGGGGTGGTCACACTCGAGGTCCGCGACTGGGGACCGGGGTTGTCGGCGGTCGAAGCCGAACGCGTATTTGAACGGTCCTACCGTGGGGCCCGACCGATCGCTGCGGGCGTTCCCGGATCCGGGCTCGGGCTGTACAACGCCCGCAAGCTCGCGCAACAGATGCAGGGTGATCTACAAGTGCGCGCTCCCGCGGGGGGAGGGTGCTGCTTCGTCGCCACGTTGCCGGTCGCGCCGAAAGGGGACAACGAGGTCCTCGAGGCTCTTGAGATCGACTTGTCCACCGACCGATCCCAGCTCGTCGAGATGACCCCGCTCTATGACGTGCGGGCCCACCCCCGCACGGATGGCCATGATGAGGACCCCCCCCGGTCATGCTAGGAAACCTGGGTGAGACTCCGGCCGCGAGCACCCTGGTGGCGGACGTCGACGACGAGGGCGTCACGGTCCTCATCGTCGAAGATCATGCGCTGCTGGCGCAGACACTGGTCATCGCGCTGAACGCGGAGGGCTGCCTCGCGCGTGTCGCCGAGCTCATCAACCCTGCGACGCTGCTGCAACAGGTGTGCACGCAGTGTCCCGGCGTGGTCCTGCTCGATCTGGACCTTGGCGAGCTCGGCGACGGCGTCGAGCTGGTGCGGCCGCTGACCGAGCTCGGGGCACGGGTGCTGGTGGTCAGCGGCACCACCGACCGGCTGCGACTGGCCGAGACGGTGGAGCGGGGGGCGGTCGGGTTCGTGTCCAAGAAGGTGCCCTTCGAGACGCTGCTGTCCACCGTGCTCGACGTGGTGGCGCAACGGCCGGTGCTCAGCACCGCACAGCGTTACGAGCTGATGGCGGAGCTGCGGTGTGCCCGTGCCGCCCGCAGCAAGGACCTCGCGCCGTTCAAGACGCTGACGCCCAGAGAGCGGGCGGTGCTGTCCGCACTGGCGCGCGGCCAACGGGCCGAGACCATCGCCGCAGCTGCATTCCTGTCGGAGGCGACGGTGCGCAGCCAGATCCATGGCGTGCTGGCCAAGCTCGGCGTCAGCTCCCAGCTGGAGGCGGTGGCCTTGGCGTGGACGGTGGGCTGGTTTCCCTCCGAGCCCTCCTGATCACTGAGCCCTCCTGATCGCTGAGCCCTCCTGATCGCTGCGCGGCCCATGATCGCTCACAAGTTCATCAATCTTTGCGCACCAGTTCATTGGTTTTGGTGATGTTGGCGACGACGGCACGAAGGATCGTTCCTCTTGGCGGAGGCACCCGCAGCCGCACCCGCGCATATCTTGCTCGAAAGAAGGCTCTCATGGCACTCTCCCGAAAGCTGCTCACGTCTGGCGCCATCGGTGTTGCGGCATTCGCGCTCATCGGCGTCGGCGCAAGCGCGACGTTCACCGATGCCGTGCACGCCAATCAGACCGTCACCGCTGGCACGATTGGCGTCACGATCACAAACGCAGCCGGCACACTGTCCGCGGACGGCAAAACGATCACCCTGCCCCCGGTCGGTCCGGTTGGGTCGACGTTCGAGACGAGCAACGGCGCCATCTGGGTCACCAACACGGGCAATGTCACCGTGACAGCGGCGGCGTTCCAACTGGGTCAGACGACTAATGGTTCGACTGCCTCCGCTTACCTGCGGGACCAGCTGAACGTATGCATCAAGAGCACCGACTCCTCTGGCACATGGGTCGAGGCAAACGGGCGTCTGATGACGGGCGTGAACCTGGTGCCGAGCGTCGTTGAGAATCCGATCACTCTGGCGCCGGGGGAAAGCATGCCCTTCTCGGTGAACTTCTACGCAGGAAAGGACTCGGCGTGTGGCACGGTCTCCAGCGATGGCCCGAACACCGCATCGCGTTGGGGGTCCTACGTCACGCCGGCCAGCCTGACCAATGCTGCTCAGGGTGGCGTTGTCACTCCGACGCTGACCTTCTCCTTCACAGGCTGAGCACCTAGGCAGTAGTGGGGGCCGCCCGGTTGGGCGGCCCCCACAGCCCCTCATCATCACCACTAGCACTAGCAGCATCGACCCAGCTCAACCCCGAGGAGTCACGCCATGGCCGTTCATCCCAAACTGATGATCGGGGCTGGCGTCGTCGTGGCCGGGCTGGGCCTTATCGGTGCCGGGGCCGGCGCGACCTTCACCGCGCAGGTTGCGGGAAGCACCACGATCACCTCCGGCGGCGTGGGCCTGTCACTCAACGGTGGGACCGGGTCAGACCTGCACGTCGGGTTGGACGGCAGGAACATCAGCTCTCACTTCGCACCCATCACCAAGGACCTGCGGCTGAAGAACACCGGCACCCTGGACATGCCCTCGACCTATCTCAGCCTCACGGCGACCGGCTGCGACGGGGGCCAAGGTGCAGCCCTGGCGAAAGCCTTGCACGTGAGACTGACCGAGGTGACCGGCCACGACGACGAGGTCGTCCACGGCGACAAGGTCATCTACGACGGCGCCTTGTGCTCGTTTGCCGGCAGCATTGATGGAAAGGGCTTCATCACTCCGCGCGCCCACGCCGGCGTGGGCGGGCAGCTCACCCACGCGCTCGGGGCCGGCAAGTCGATCGACTACCGGCTCGTCATACAGCCGGGCGACGCTGAGCAGGGTCTGCCCCCCGAAGCGCAGTTCATGAAAACGTCTGTCACCCTCGTCTTTAGCGGTTTCGACTACTGAGACGACTACTGAACGTAGGGTGGCCGCCATGAGGCCACGGTGATCGGGCAGCAGGGCACGACTCGCTTGTCACGTAGCACCATTCGCAGGGTGTTCAGTGGCCTGTTGCTGGGGTTAGCCTTCTGTGCGCTGGCACTGGCGGGGTATCAGGTGGGGACTGGACAGTGGCATGCGACGCCGGTGCTGTCCGGGAGCATGCGCCCGGCGATGCAACCTGGAGATGTTGTCGTCACCCAGCGGGTACCCGTCGGCGACCTGCAGGTCCGCGACGTCGTCGTCTTCCATCCACCGAATGAGGGTGGACGCCAGACCGTCCACCGCATCGTGAAGCTCACGGTGAAAGGCGGGACGACGTCCATCACCACATGGGGCGACGCCAATGCGGTCGCTGACCCCGTCGTGTCCTCCCTCAGCGGCACCACGGCATACCGGGTGGCGCGGGTCGTCCCCCTGCTCGGCTACCCGGCCGTCTGGCTACAGAGCGGGGGACGCGGCATGCTGGCGATCGCGCTCGGCGCCATTCTGCTCATTGCCGCTGCGGTCACCATCCTGCGCCGGGACGAGCCCACGAAACCACCCGGCTCTGCCGACCCGGCCGATCCGGCCGACATCAGTGGCGACCGGGCCGACATCGGTGTCGACCCGCACGAGGCCGCTGCCCGATAGGAACCCTCGAGCGCAGCCGACCCATTCCGCGGTGCCCGCAGAGCTACCTCGCCGAATCCGGGGGCTGAGAGTGGCCAGCGGCTGCGCGGCGCCCTCATGTTCCGCCGACCAACCTGTCCACTGAGAGAGCGAGGAGCGACGACTTGTCCCTGGTCTGAGCGCCCGCCGTCAGGCGCCACGGAGACTCGGATGACGCGCGTTGACGCTTGCCGTGCACCCGAAGGTCAAGTAGATTTCAGCGCATGATGAATTACGAGGCTCCGGCCGTCGTCGTGGACGGCCTGCGTGTCATCCGGGGCCCCCTCGAGGTGCTCCCCGGAATCTCGCTGTCGGTGCCGCGTGGGCAGGTCGTCGGCCTGCTCGGACCCAGCGGCAGCGGCAAGACGACACTGCTGCGCTCGATCGTCGGCGTACAAGTCGTCGCGGGCGGCACCGTCACCGTCCTGGGGGAGCCCGCGGGGTCGCCCGGGCTGCGGTCGCGCGTGGGTTACGTCACCCAGGACCCGAGCGTGTATGGCGACCTGACGGTCCGCGCGAACCTCACCTACTTCGCTGCGCTCGTGGGCGCGCCACGCGATGCCGTCGAGCGCACGATGGAGGAGGTCGACCTGACGGCCAACGCCGACTCGCGGGTTGACCGGCTCTCCGGCGGTGAGCGTTCGCGCGTCTCCCTCGGTGCGGCGCTGGTCGGGTCACCAGAGCTCTTGGTCCTCGACGAGCCCACGGTTGGGCTCGACCCTGTGCTCCGGCGTGACCTGTGGGCCATGTTCCACCGCCTCGCGGGCGACGGCACGACGTTGCTGGTGTCCAGCCACGTCATGGACGAGGCGACCCGGTGCGACCGGCTGATGTTGTTGCGCGAAGGCCACCTGCTGGCGGACGACACCCCGGACGGTTTGCTCGCCCGCACCGGGGCCCCCGACGCCGAACGCGCCTTCCTCGCCCTGATCGAGAAGGAGGTGGCGGCATGAACCCCCGGCTCACTCTTGCGACCGCGCGGCGAGTGCTGCTGCAGGTCCGCGCCGACCCCCGCACCCTGGGCCTGCTGATCGTGGTGCCGTGTGTGCTGATTGGCCTGCTGGCCTGGATCTTCAACGGCACCAATGTGTTTGACAGAGTCGGTGCGCCATTGTTGGGTGTCTTTCCGTTCGTCGTGATGTTCCTCGTGACGAGTGTCACCACACTGCGCGAGAGGTCGTCGGGAACGCTCGAGCGGCTGCTCTCGACACCGCTGGGCAAGGGCGACTTTCTCGCCGGATACGCCTTGGCGTTCGGTGCGCTCGCGGTCGTGCAGGCTTTGGTGGCAACGGGATTCGCGATCTGGGTCTGTGGTCTCGACGTCGCTGGACCTCGCTGGTTGCTTGTCGTCGTGGCTGTGGTCGACGCGGTCCTTGGCACTGCGACCGGGTTGTTCGTCAGTGCCTTCGCGCGCACGGAGTTCCAGGCCGTCCAGTTCATGCCGGCCTTCGTGCTGCCGCAGTTCCTGCTGTGCGGGCTTCTCGTTCCGCGCGACGGCTTGCCCCGCGCCCTGGAGCTGGCCTCGGACGTCCTTCCGCTGTCGTATGCCGTGGATGCCATGCGCACGCTCACGGCGCAGGTCGATGCCGCGGGCGACGTGGGTCGTGACGTGGCGATCGTTGCGGCCTTCGCCGTAGCCGCCATCGCGCTCGGCTCGCTCACGCTCCGCCGCCGCACCGCCTGAGGCGTCCGTACCGGGAGAGGAAGCGCCGTCAGGTCGACGAGCGCTGGGGATTAGCCTTGTGCGGACTCGCCCAGGACGGCATACGGAGGAAATTGTGTTGAAGGCAAGTGGCGTGCTGCGTCAAGCTCTGATGCAGCTGTCCAAGAGCGGGCGTGTGCGTGACCTTGTCGAGAGGGCTCCGATGAGCAGGGATGTCGTCCGGCGGTTCGTGGCAGGCGACTCGACCGCTGACGCCGTCTACGCGGCAGGTGCGCTCGACCTCACCGGCCGGATGTCCACGATCGACCACCTCGGTGAGGACACCTTCGACCTCACGCAGGCGCAGGACACGCGCGATGCCTATCTGTTGCTGCTGTCGGCGCTCGGCGAGGCCGGCCTGACGCAGGGGGGCAGGGCCGAGGTCAGCCTCAAGCTGAGCGCCCTGGGACAGGCGCTGCCCAGCGATGGTGCCAAGATCGCGCTGGACCACGCTCGCGAGATCTGCCAGGCCGCCGCCAACGCAGGCACCACGGTCACTCTCGACATGGAGGACCACACGACCACCGATGCGACCCTGGAGACGCTGCGCGAGCTGCGCCAGGACTTCCCGTCGGTGGGTGCGGTGCTTCAGGCCTATCTGCACCGCACCGAGGCCGACTGCCGCGACCTCGCCCGCGAGGGCAGCCGGGTCCGCCTGTGCAAGGGGGCCTACGAGGAGCCCGAGTCGGTGGCTTTTCAGGGCAGGGCCGACGTCGACAGGTCCTTCGTTCGGTGCCTCAAGGTGTTGATGTCAGGGCAGGGCTACCCCATGATCGCCAGCCACGACCCGCGCCTGGTCGAGATCGCGGGCGCCCTTGCCCACAAACAGGATCGGGCTGCCGACACGTTCGAGTACCAGATGCTCTTCGGCATCCGCCCCGAAGAGCAGAAGCGGATCGCCGACCGCGGGGACCGGATGCGGGTCTACATCCCGTACGGGCAGGAGTGGTACGGCTACCTGATTCGCCGGATGGCTGAGCGCCCGGCCAACACGATGTTCTTCCTGCGTTCACTCGCGACCAAGGGCTGAGGGCGGCGAGTCATGCAAGAGTCTGCGCAGAGCGTCTCGAAGACCGTCGCGATCTTTGGCGCCGGTGTCATGGGTTCGACGCTGCTCTCCGGCCTGATCCGTTCGGGACGCGACGTCGCCGACCTGGTCATCACCGGTCGCAACATCGAACGCACGGAGGAGCTGGCCGGCACGTACGGCGTCCGCCGGATGAGCAATGTCGACGCGGCGCAGGTGGCCGACACCCTGGTCCTGGTGGTCAAGCCTCAGGACATGGGTGGTCTGCTCGCCGAGATCCGCGGTCATGTCCGTCCTGGCGCCCTCGTGGTCAGCCTTGCCGCCGGGATCACCACCGGCTTCCTGGAGGAGCGTCTGCCTGCGGGCACAGCTGTCGTCCGCGTCATGCCGAACACGCCGGCACTCGTCGACGAGGGCATGGCTGCCATCAGCCCGGGACAACACTGCGACGAGGTGCATCTGAGCGAAGCCGAGGAGCTGCTGCGTTCCTGCGGAAAGGTCCTGCGGATCCCTGAGAAGCACCTGGACGCAGTGACCGCCATCAGCGGCAGCGGACCGGCATACATCTTCTATGTGGTGGAGGCGATGATCGAGGCGGGCGTGCTGCTCGGTATGCCCCGTGCGACGTCTACCGAGCTCGTGGTCCAGACGCTCTACGGCGCGGCGACGATGCTCAAGGAAACCGGCCAGCACCCGACCGTGCTGCGTGAACAGGTCTCCAGCCCCGGCGGCACCACGATGGCTGCTCTGCGCCAGCTCGACGACCACAAGGTGCGGGCGGCGTTCGTCACGGCCATGGAGGCGGCTGCCGAACGCTCGAAACAGCTGGCCTCCGGAAATGCCTGAGCCCCGGCCCCTGAGCGTATGCCGGCTGGTCGCCGACGACTGGCGCTACTACCGCGAGATCCGGCTGGCGATGTTGCAGGAGTCGCCCTCCGCGTTCGGTACCACCCGTGCCCAGACGGCCAGCTATGACGAGCAGCTCTGGAGGCAGCGGTTGACCGAGAACGCCGTCATGCTGGCCCGGGTGGGCACGACGCCGACCGGCTCGGTGATGTACTCCGAGAAGGACACGACCGAACCCGGCGACTGCGCTCTCTTCGGCATGTGGGTGGATCCCGGATTTCGCGGAGCAGGCGTCGGGCGGGCCCTGGTCGACGCCGTGATTGAACAGGCCCGGGCTCGGGGCAAACGGCGTGTCGTCCTTCACGTCGTGGCCGGCAACGACCCGGCTATCCGTCTCTACCAGCAGGCAGGCTTCGTCCCGACAGGTCACAGCGTTCCCTACCCGCATGACGACCAGCTGGTCGAGGTCGAGATGGCGCTCGTGCTCCAGGACAGGTCCGGCTCACCTGTCTCGCAGTGACCCTTGGTCACCTGCATCGCATCTTGGGAGCCTTCCATGCCATGGTGTTGCCATGAGCGAGATCAACGTGCGCGCCCTCGGCGAGGATGACTGGCAGCAGTACCGCGACATTCGCCTGGCGGCCCTCCGGGAGGCTCCGGAAGCCTTCGTCGCCACTCGGGAACAGGAAGAAGCCTTCGACGAGAAGATGTGGCGTGAACGCCTTCGCCGGACACGGCGACTGGTCGCCGAGCGCGACGGATCACCACTGGGCGTGGTCAGCCTTGGGCAGGCCCAAGAGCCCTACGCCGGTGCCGGGGAGCTGTTCGGTCTGTGGGTCGCACCGGAGGCGCGGGGCACCGGGGTGGCCTGGAAGCTGGTGGAGGCGGGGGCTGCCCAGGCCCTCCTGGATGGGCGCAGCCACCTGTCCTACTGGGTCGGCACGGACAACGGCCGGGCGGTGGCCTTCGCGAGCAGCTTCGGGTTCCGCCCTGGAGCCACGCGCCGACCGATGCGGGTGACCAACGAGGAAGACGGGGCCGAGGAGATGGCGATGGTCCTGCCTCTGGGCGTGGACCCAGGGTCGGTGCCGAGCACGAGCTTTCGCTAACCCCCACCCGCTCTCGTCAGGGGCGGCTGACCAGTCCTTCGATGAGCTCGCTCGGGCCGCTCACGATAAGGGTGTGCTGGGCCGTCACCTTGGTCTCGGGGACGGCGTGGGTGAAGTCCTCACCGGGTGCCTTGACGCCGATAACGGTCACGCCGTACTTGCTGCGGATCTGGCTCTGCGCCAAGGTGAACCCGATCGCCTCGCGTGGCGGGGCCATCTTGACGATCGCGTAGCCGTCGTCGAACGCGATGTAGTCCTCCAGCTTGCCGTTGACCAGGTGCGCCACCCGCCTGCCCGCGTCGGACTCCGGCCGGACGACGTGTTTCACCCCGATCCGCTCCAGGATGCGGGCGTGCTCGGGGCTGACGGCCTTGGCCCAGATTGACGAGATCCCGGAGTCGATGAGGTTGCCGGCAGTCAGTACCGAGGCCTCGATCGAGGAGCCGAGGCCGATCACCGCAAGCTTGTAGGTGCTCGCGCGGCACGCCTCGATGGTCTTCTGCTCGCAGGCGTCGCCGAGGATCACCCGGTCCAGCTGGCCGGAGAAGCTCTCGGCCAGGTGCGGGTTCTTCTCGATGGCGACGACCTTGTGCCCGAGCCGGTGCAGCTCGATGGCGGCCTCGGCTCCGAATCGACCGAGCCCGACGACCAGGACGTCATCTTCGTACAAGCGGCTCTTGGCCACGGGTCCTCCCTGGAGCGTGCAAGTTCACCAGGTCGTCCATACGGGGCGACCTGCCGGTAACGTGCCATCATGCCAACACAGGCGCGCGTTGTTTGGGACCAGACTTTCACGGGTTACGACTTCGGGTCGGAGCACCCTATGAATCCGTTGCGTCTGGACCTCACCGCCCGGTTGTGTGGCGCCTTCGGGCTGTTCGACGGGCCCGACGTAGAGGTGGTCAGCCCGGCGGTTCCCCCCGACGAGGTCCTGCTCACCGTCCACGACGCCGACTACGTTGCAGCCGTCCATCTCGCCTCCGTCGAGCCCCGTCAAGCCGACGAGTCCCGGGGTCTGGGCACCGAGGACGACCCCGCCTTCGTCGGGATGCACGAGATCAGCGCCCGTATCGCGGCCGGTTCCCTGGACATGGCTCGTGCCGTCTGGAGCGGTGAGACCGAGCACGGCGTCAACTTCTGCGGTGGGCTGCACCACGCGATGCCGGAGAGAGCATCGGGGTTCTGCATCTACAACGACGTCGCCGTGGCCATCCAGTGGCTGCTCGACAACGGTGCTCGCCGCGTTGCCTATGTCGATGTGGACGTTCATCACGGTGACGGCGTCGAGCGCATCTTCTGGGAGGACCCGCGGGTGCTCACCATTTCTCTGCACGAGACCGGTCGCGTGCTCTTCCCCGGCACAGGCTTTCCCACTGACACCGGCGGGCAGGGTGCACCGGGAAGTGCCGTCAACGTGGCGCTGCCGCCCGGCACCGGCGACGCGGCGTGGTTGCGGGCATTCCACTCAGTGGTGCCCGCGTTGCTGCGTTCCTTCGACCCCGAGATCCTCGTGACCCAGCATGGATGTGACTCGCACCGGCTGGACCCGCTGGCTCACCTGGCGCTGTCCGTCGATGCCCAGCGCACGTCATACGAGTCCATCCACGAGCTGGCACACGAGGTCTGTGGCGGCAAGTGGGTTGCCCTCGGCGGTGGCGGGTACGAGCTCGTCGATGTGGTGCCCAGAGCGTGGACGCATCTGACCGCCATTGCCGCGCATCGCCCCATCCCGCTCGATGCTGAGGTGCCGCAGGAATGGCGGGACCACGTCCAGGAACGCTTTGGGCGGCCGGGACCGGCCCACATGGGCGATGGTGCGGCCGAGGGTGGACGGGTGTGGTGGCGTTCCTGGGAGGTCGGCTATGACCCCGAGGACGCGGTGGACCGTGCGGTGATGGCCACTCGAGAGGCCGTCTTCCCCAGCCACGGCCTCGGCGTCTGGTTCGATTGAGGCGCAGTTTTACGGCGTGTCGGCTGGACAAATTCAAAATCTTGCCATTTGTCACTTCCCCACGAGTCACTTCTGCCCCTATCGTTACTCCCGCACGTACGTGGAGGTCTGCCGGAGGGAAGCCGGCGCTGCGTCGCGTGTAGAGAACGAGGTGCACGATGGCTCAGGAACGCCAGCTGGCCGAGGTACGGTTCGTCACCGTTGCCGAGGTCGCCTCGCTCATGCGCGTGTCGAAGATGACGGTGTATCGCCTGGTTCACAGTGGCGAGCTTCCGGCCGTTCGGGTCGGTCGTTCCTTTCGGGTGCCAGAGAGTGCGGTTCACGACTATCTACGGACCTCTTTCGTAGACACCGCTTGAGCAGGCGTCACGGATGGACGACCAAGGCGGGCCCGCAGTAAGCGGCCCGCCTTCGTCTGTTCCCGGCCGCCCCGGGTCAGCGCGACCTCTGCCCGGAGTTTGGGCGGGGGCAAGTGGGGGCGGTACGCTGTCGCAGAATGTTCGGCGTGGTGCGGAGTTCGTGCCGGCAACGCTCGTGACACCAAGAACGTTGCGTCGACGCGGCAGGTCGCAGCAACCCAGCACCACCCACCTATTCATGCTTGAAGGCAAGGACACTCATGGGCTCAGTCATCAAGAAGCGCCGCAAGCGCATGGCGAAGAAGAAGCATCGCAAGCTGCTTCGCAAGACGCGTCACCAGCGTCGTAACAAGAAGTAGTCCCAGACTTCATGCGGGCCCGTCGCATCAGTGGCGGGCCTTCGTGCTGCTCTCGCTAGGATCGTGGCCAAGCGCCGGTATGGCGTCACAACCGTTGCGGAGGAGGGTGGCTCATGGCGGAGGTGGTTCTGGTGACCGGCGTGTCCCGCTATCTCGGCGGCCGCTTCGCACGCCTGCTCACGGCCCAGCCCGGCATCAAGCGGGTCATCGGCGTCGACGTCATCCCCCCACCGCGCGACATCGGCAACGCTGAGTTTGTCCGCGCCGACATCCGAAACCCGATGATCGCCAAGATCATCACCCAGGCCGAGGTCGACACGGTCGTCCACATGAACGTCATCGCGACGCCTCTGTCCGCGGGCGGACGGGTCTCCCAGAAGGAGATCAACGTCATCGGCACCATGCAGCTCCTGGCGGCCTGTCAGAAGGCCCTCAGCATCCGCCGCCTCGTGGTCAAGTCCTCGGCCGCCGTCTATGGCTCCTCACCTCGGGACCCGGCCATGTTCGCGGAGGACATGGGGCCAAAGGCGTTGCCACGGGCGGGCTTTGGCAAGGACTCGGTTGAGGTCGAGGGCTACGTCCGCGGCTTCTCACGTCGCCGCGCGGACGTCGAGATCTCGATGCTGCGCCTGGCCAACATCGTCGGCCCCGGCATCAAGACCAGCCTGACGGACTACTTCAGCCTGCCGGTGATCCCGACGCCACTGGGCTTTGACGCCAGGCTCCAGCTGGTCCATGAGGATGATGCCCTCCGGGGTTTGCTGCTCGCCACCACGGGAGCCCCGGTCGGCATCGTCAACGTGGCCGGCGACGGCTTCATCTCGCTGCAGCAGGCCGCTCGCCTGGCCGGTCGGGTCTCGGTCCCGGTGCCGATGTCCGCCGGTGGACTGCTGGGCCGGTTCGTCAAGAGCGCGGGGCTTGCGGACTTCTCCCAGGACCAGATGCAGTACCTCGCGTGGGGCAGAGGCATGGACACCACCAAGATGCGCGAAGTGCTCCATCTCGAGCCGGAGTTCACCACCCGCGCGGCATTCGAGGACTTCATCTCCCATCTGGGGCCAGGTCTGCCGGGCAGCGCCGCCATCGGTTCGGCTGTCAACGGGCTGGCGAGCTCGGCCGCCAGCGCCCTCACCCACGTGCTGGCTTCGGGAAGGAATGGCTGATGGCCGATTCCAAGGTCGTCCCACTGCGTGGTGGCAACGGGGCCACGCGACGTCCAGCTCGACTGTCCGGCGCGGACATGTTGGCGGCAGGCGCAGACCGGGCCTCCGGCGAGCGGGCCAAGCGACGCCGGACACCGTTGCTGACGGACCCTTCCGGCGACGAGATCGCGCCGCGCAGGGCTCTCAGCTCGGTCGACGGCAACGCCGCGATCCGCGCCCACCGCCCGCGCCCAGCCCCGTCGTCACGGCAGGTTCCGACGGCCAAGGCGGCGAGAACCTCTGAGACCCGTGCTCAGAAGCAGCCCAGACGTCCGAAGAGGTCGGCCTTCGCCGCGCCAGCCGCCACATCCACCTCCGTCAACGCAAGCTCGACAGCTTCCCAACCGTGGGCTGCGATTCCGTCGGGCGCCCAAGGCGCTCCCGCCCGGCCGGGCTCCGGCGTCGAGGACCTGGTCAAGATCGCGGTCGCGACCCTGCGTGGGGCGGCCGCGGCCTCGGGCTTCCACGGCGATGACATCGAACGTCAGGTCGCCGCGACACTGGCATTCCTTCGTCGACGGCTCACCGGCGACTACACCGTCGACGAGTTCGGCTTTGACGAGGACTTCACCGAGAGCGCCTACCTTCCGCTGCTCCGACCGCTGTACAAGTCGTGGTTCCGGGTCGAGGTCCGTGGCATCGAGAACATCCCCAGCTCCGGTGGCGCGCTGGTCGTGGCCAACCATTCGGGCACCATTGCGCTGGACTCGCTGATGGCCCAGGTCGCGGTGCACGATGAGCACCCGGCTCATCGTCACCTGCGCACGCTCGGAGCCGATCTTGTCTTCCAGACGCCGATCATCGGCAAGGTCGCGCGCAAGAGCGGCTCCACACTGGCCGCCAACCCCGATGCCGAGCGGTTGCTGGCCTCCGGCGAGCTCGCCGGTGTGTGGCCCGAGGGCTTCAAGGGCGTCGGCAAGCCGTTCAGCGAGCGTTACAAGCTGCAGCGGTTCGGCCGGGGCGGCTTCGTGTCGGCGGCCCTTCGCACCGGTGCGCCGATCGTGCCGTGCTCCATTGTCGGGGCCGAAGAGATATATCCGATCCTCGGCAACCTCAAGACCCTCGCCCGCCTGGTCGGAGCCCCGTACATCCCCATCACGCCGACCTTTCCGCTCCTCGGTCCGCTCGGGCTGATTCCGTTGCCCAGCAAGTGGATCATCGAGTTCGGCGCGCCGGTGGACACTGCGGTGCTGGGGCCCCAGGCGGCCGACGACCCCATGGTTGTCTTCGACCTCACCGACCAGGTCCGCGAGACGATCCAGCAGACGCTCTACGCGCTGCTCATGCAGCGCAGGTCAGTCTTCTTCTGAGGTCACGATCGGGGACCGCCGGCATACAGTGGGGTCGTGCCAGGCCGCGTCCAACCGAGGATCACCCTGATTTCCAAACCCGGCTGTCATCTGTGCGACCCGGTTCGTGAGGTGATCGAACGGGTAGCGCGCGACCTGAACGTCCTCTGGGTGGAACGCTCGGTCCTTGATGACCCGGAGCTGAGCGCTGCGTACTCGGAGCAGATCCCGGTGACGTTGGTGGACGGGGTCCAACATGACTACTGGCGCGTGGACGAGTCTCGCCTGCGGGCGGCGCTCGGGAACGCTGGCGAGAGGGACCTTCCGGGCGAGTAGTCGCCTACGCCGGACGGCCGGGTGTGGGTGCCTCGTGTATCACGTGTCCGGCCTGTTCCGCGACTTTGTACGCGCGTTCACAAAGACCTACTCTTGGGGGTGACCCACGCGCTTCAGCCCCTCCGTGCTATGGAGAGGCTCACACCCGAGAAGAACCGGTGACTTCTTGACCGCCGATCCCGCAGCCCGTCGAGAGATACCCGACGCCACAGTTGCCCGGTTGCCGGAATATCTGCGGGCCCTGACCGACCTCGCCGAGCGCGGTATCGCCTCGGTCTCGTCCGAAGAGCTGGCCACGGCGGCCGGGGTCCGGTCGGCCAAGCTGCGCAAGGATCTCAGCCATCTGGGCTCGTATGGCGTGCGTGGGGTCGGGTACGAGGTCGAGATGCTCGCCCATGAGATCTCCCGTGTGCTCGGGCTCACCCAGGACCGGCCCGTGGCGATCGTGGGACTTGGCAACCTGGGCCATGCACTCGCTGCCTACTCGGGCTTCGCCACCCGGGGATTTCACGTGGTCGCCCTGCTGGACCGCGACCGTGAGGTCGTCGGTCAGGAGATCGCCGGCATGATCGTCGGCTCGGTCGATGACCTCGAGCAGATCGTCACCGGGCGCGCAGTGGCCGTCGGCGTCATCGCGACGCCCGCCTCCTCCGCACAGGAGGTGTGCGACCGGTTGGTCGCCGCCGGCGTGCGGTCGGTCCTGAACTTTGCGCCGTGTGTGCTCTCGGTGCCAGAAGGGGTCGCCGTGCGCAAGGTCGACCTGGCCACGGAGCTGCAGATCTTGGCCTTCCACGAAAAGCGCAAGGCCCTTGCCGCCCGACAGAGCGCACCCCTGCTGGAGGTTGCTCCGTGACCGCAGTTGTCGTTCTGGGCCTTTCGCACCGTTCGGCGCCCATCGCACTGCTGGAAGCAGTGGCCCTGGACCCGGCTCGCGCGGCCGCGCTGGCCACCGCCGTGCATGGTGGTGAGAACGTCCAAGAGGCCGTGGTCCTGGCGACGTGCAACCGGGTCGAGGTCTATGCCAGGGCCGCAACCTTTCACGGAGCGGTGACCGAGATCGGCGAAGCGCTCGCCGCCGCCTCTGGTGTGCCGTTGGCCGAGCTGCGCGACCATCTCTATGTCCACTACGAGGACCGCGCGATTGCCCACGTGTTCTCGCTCGCCTGCGGGCTGGACTCCATGGCGATCGGCGAGGGTCAGATCCTGGGTCAGCTGCGCGGGGCCCTTCGCTCGGCCCAAAAACGGGGTCAGGCGGGGGCCACCCTCAACGCGTTGTTCCAGCAGGCCCTGCGGGTCGGCAAACGAGCGCACACAGAGACGGGTATCGACACCGTCAGCGTGTCAATGGTCGAGGCCGGTCTCTCACATGCCGCCGATGTGCTCGGGCCCCTTGCTCACACCCGCGTGCTGGTTATCGGCGCTGGATCGATGAGCGGCCTCGCCGCCACGACGATATCTAGGCAGGGCTCGGCCGAGATGGTCATCATCAACCGGACGCTGGCCAAGGCCCAGCATCTGGCGGCAGCAACGGGTGGCCGTGCTCTCCCCCTGTCCGATCTCGAGGCTGCCCTGTGCCAGGCGGACCTCGTCATCTCGTGCACCGGCGCGGTCGGCCACGTGATCACGACTGAAACCCTTGAGGCTGCGGCTGACTCGAGCTCGGACGGGCCGCAGGTGTTCATCGATCTGGCGCTCCCTCGTGATGTGGCTCCGGACGTCGCAGAGCTCCCGGGCATCCATGTCGTTGGCCTCGCCGAGCTCGGTGAGGTCCTGGCCGCCGACGGCCAGTCCGCGCTCCATGTCAAGGCGGTCACGGATCTCGTGGTCGCTGAGGTGGCCGGGTATCTCATCGGCCGCCGAGCCCAAGAGGTCGCCCCGACGGTCGCGGCGCTGAGGTCCCGCGCCAGGGATGTCGTGACCACCGAGCTGAGCCGTCTGGACCAGCGGCTGCCCGATGATCTGTCGGAGAGCACCCGCGCCGAGATCCAGCTCGCTGTGCACCGCGTCGTCGAGAAGCTTCTTCACGCCCCAACTGTCCGCGTCAAGGAGCTGGCCGGTGATGGGCACGGTGGCGACTACGCACTCGCCCTGCGCGAGCTCTTCGACCTCGACCCGCACGATGTCGCCGCTGTGTCGGTCCCCTCTGAGATCGGAGGCTTGCCATGAGCGCCATCAGCATTCGGCTGGGCACGCGACGCAGCACGCTGGCCACGACGCAGTCGGGATGGGTGGCCGACCGCCTGCGCGAGCTCGGACACACGGTGGAGATGGTCGAGATCACGACGTTCGGCGACACCTCCACCGCCTCGCTGTCCAGCATCGGCGGCACCGGCGTCTTCGTGACCGCCATCCGCAAGGCACTGCTCACCGGTCAGATCGACGTCGCCGTCCACTCCCTCAAGGATCTGCCGGTGGCACCCGAGCCGGGTCTCCGAGTCGCCGCGATCCCCGTTCGCGAGGATGCCCGTGATGCCCTCGTGGCTCGCGATGGCTTGACCCTTGGTGAGCTTCCTGCCGGGTCGGTGGTCGGCACCGGCTCTCCGCGACGGGCGGCCCAGTTGGCAGCCCTCGGGCTGGGCCTGCGCGTGACGGACATCCGCGGCAATGTAGACACCCGGATATCGTTGGTGCACAACGGTTCTTGCGATGCGGTCCTGCTGGCCCGTGCCGGGCTTGCCCGCCTCGGACGGCTCGCCGAAGTCACCGAGTCCCTCGACCCCCTGCAGATGCTCCCGGCTCCCGGTCAGGGGGCGCTCGCCGTCGAGTGTCGCGAGGATCGCCCCGACCTGATTGAGGCTCTGGCGCCGCTGGACGACCCGGACACCCGCGCCGCCGTGACGGCTGAGCGCGCACTTCTCGCCGCTCTCGAAGCTGGTTGCACCGCGCCGATCGGCGCTCTGGCCGAGGTGGCCGAGGGCGAACACGGCTCGGAGCTGTTCCTGCGTGCTTTCGTCGGCAACGAGGACGCCAGCATCGAGCTGCGCCGCTCCGGTGCCGGCCCGCTCGGGGAGCCTGAGCGCCTTGGCCGTGATCTGGCGGAGGTTCTCCTCGCCGCCGGTGCGGGCGAGATCGCCGGAATCCGATCGGAGGCGCCGACGGGCGGTGACCGTCCGACCGACCAACCGGAGGCGAGCCGACCCGAGGGTTCGCTCGCCTCCGAGACCCACAGCCCTTTTGCCTCCCATCCAGACCGATCCCCTACGGAGCGTGCCTTGTGAGCCCCACGCCCTCGACCATCGCCACGCAGTCCCCGTCAAGGAAGGCTGCACGTCAACCGGGCCGCGTCGCCTTTGTCGGCGCCGGTCCTGGCGACCCCGGCCTCCTGACGGTCCGCGCTGCGCAGTACCTCGCCGAAGCCGACGTGGTCGTCATCGACCAGGTCAGCCGGGAGGATTTCGTGGCCCGTCACGCGCGCCCCGGCGTCGAGATCATCGACGCCGGACACGGCGAGCAGGGCCAGCCACTGACCCACGCCTCCCGCGCGAAGCTGCTGGTCAAAGCGGCCAAGGCGGCCGGCGGCGCCAGCGGCAACGGGCTCGTCGTCCGGCTCATGGACGGTGACCCGGCGATGTTCAACGGTCTGTCCGAAGAAGCGCTCGCCTGTCGCAAGGCCGGGATCAGGTTCGAGGTCGTGCCCGGAGTCAGCGCCGTCAGTGCCGTACCCACCTATGCCGGTGTGCCGTTGACGTCAGCCGCCTCACCCTCGCTGCACGTCTTCAGTGGTGGCGGCAGCAAGATCGACTGGACCCGATCGACCGCCGACAACGTCACCGTGGTCGTTCTCGGCACACCCGAGACGCTCGGCAAGGCGCTGGGAGATCTGCTTGCGGCCGGCCGTGACCCGGCCACCCCTGTGGCGTTGACCGAGCGCGGCACGACGATCACCCAGCGCACCCACACCACCACGCTGGGTGAGGTGGTTGCCCTGATCACCTCGGCCAAGGTCGAGTTCCCGTCGCTGGCTGTGGTCGGCTCGACCGTCCATCTGCGCGAACAGCTCTCGTGGTTCGAGACCAAGCCGCTGTTCGGCTGGAACATCCTCGTGCCGCGCACCCGCGACCAGGCCGGTTCGATGACCGCGCGCCTCGCGTCCTACGGCGCGACGAGCGATATCGTCCCCACGATAAGCGTCGAGCCGCCGCGCACGCCGCAACAGATGGAACGCGCGATCAAGGGTCTGGTCACCGGACGCTACGAGTGGATCGGGTTCACCTCCGTGAACGCCGTGCGGGCAGTTCGCGAGAAGTTCGAGGAGTTCGGCCTGGACGCCCGTGCGTTCGCCGGTCTGCGGATCGCCGCTGTGGGTGGCGCGACTGCCGGCGCACTGCGTGAGTGGGGCCTGGAGCCCGACCTCGTCCCGTCCGGTGAGCAGTCAGCGCATGGCCTGCTCGAGGGGTGGCCGCCCTTCGACGAGATCCTGGACCCCATCAACCGCGTCTTCCTCCCGCGCGCCGACATCGCCACCGAGACCCTCGTCGCGGGCCTGCAGGACATGGGCTGGGAGGTGGACGACGTGACGGCATACCGCACCGTTCGTGCCGCACCGCCCGCTGCCTCGGTTCGTGAGGCGATCAAGACGGGCAAGTTCGACGCGGTCGTCTTCACCTCGTCCTCAACGGTCCGCAACCTGGTCGGCATCGCGGGCAAGCCACACCCCTCGACCGTCGTCGCCTGCATCGGCCCAGCCACGGCCAAGACCGCGGAGGAGCACGGCCTGCGGGTCGATGTGCTGGCTGCCGAGGCATCCGGTGACGCGCTGGTCGATGCTCTGGCCGAGTACGGCGTGGGTCTGGCGACCGCCGCAGCAGAGGCCGGCGAGAGCGTCGTGCGTCCGAGCGCCCGCCGGGCCTCGGCACGGCGTAAGGCCAAGTAGTGGGGTTCCCGACAGAGCGGCCGCGTCGACTGCGCCAGACCCCCGCCCTGCGGGCTCTTGTGGCACAGACGCGGCTGCACCCGGCCGAGCTCGTGCTGCCGGTGTTCGTTCGCGAGGGCGCTACCCAGGCGCAGCCCATCACGTCAATGCCGGGCGTCGTCCAGCATTGCCTTGACTCGCTGGTGGCGGTTGCCCACGAGGCTGTGGCTGCCGGCCTGGGCGGTCTGATGATCTTCGGTGTGCCCATCACCCGCGATGCGACAGGTTCCGGTGCCGATGACCCCGAGGGCATCCTCAACGTGGCGTTGCGCCGGGTGCGCGACGCCGTTGGCGACGACCTCGTGGTCATGGCCGACCTGTGCCTGGACGAGTTCACCGACCACGGTCACTGTGGGGTGCTCGACGCCGACGGGCGCGTCGACAACGACGCCACGCTTGGGCGTTATGCCGCCATGGGCCTTGCTCAGGCCCGTGCCGGTGCGCACGTGCTGGGCCTGAGCGGGATGATGGACGGCCAGGTCGGCCACGTTCGCGCGGGTCTGGACCAGGCTGGCTTCATCGACACGATCATCCTGGCCTACGCCGCCAAGTACGCCTCAGGGTATTACGGGCCGTTCCGCGAAGCGGTCGAGTCCACCCTCCGGGGGGACCGGTCGACATACCAGCAGGATCCGGCCAACGTGGCGGAGTCGCTGCGCGAGGTCGGGCTCGACCTGGCCGAGGGAGCGGACATCGTGATGGTCAAGCCGGCTCTGCCCTACCTCGACATCCTGTCGGCGGTGGCGCAGATGTCGTCGGTGCCGGTCGCGGCCTATCAGGTGTCGGGGGAATATGCCCAGATCGAGGCCGCTGCGGCCCACGGCTGGATTGACCGCGAGCGGGTGATGATGGAGTCACTGACCTCGATCAGGCGGGCCGGCGCTCAGATCATCCTGACCTACTACGCACTCGAGGCCGCACGGCTCCTGCGCTGAGGCACATCCCCCTGACCGAACACCGCTCCAGCACCCTTTCAGGTCGCTCGGGACGACAACACGGTGCCGGAGCGGTGTTCGGTGGGATATCGCGGGGGTGGCTCAGGCCTGGACGAGCTGGACGTCCAGGGCGATCTTGACCTTCTCGCCGACGAGAACGCCGCCGCCCTCGATCGCGACGTTCCAGGTCAGGTCGAAGTCCTTGCGGTTGATCTCGGTCGTGGCCTCGAAGCCGGCGCGGGTGCCACCCCATGGGTCGGCGCTGATGCCACCGAAGTCCAGGTCGAAGATGACCGGCTTGGTGATGCCCTTGATGGTGAGGTCGCCCTCGAGGGAGTGGTTGGTGACCTTGGTGGACTTGAAGATCATGGCGGGGTTGTTATCGACGTCGAAGAAGTCGGCCGATTTCAGGTGGGTATCGCGGTCAGCGCCGTTCGTGTCGACGGACGCCAGCTGCACCGTGGCCTCGACGGTCGACTTCTCGAATGGCTGGGTGACATTGACGACCGCGGCAAAGTCCTTGAACTGACCGCGGACCTTGCTCACCATGAGGTGGCGGGCGGTAAAACCGACCTCGCTGTGCGAAGCATCGACGTTCCAGGTGCCAGGCTTGAGGTCAGACAGGTTGCTCATGGAGGTACTCCTTGATTGTGGTGGTTCGTGATGGGTTGTGGTGGTTCGTTCTGCCATGACGCTAGCAGGATTAAGTTTATCTTTCAACTAAAGACCGCTACGATTCATTCCATGAACACACACACGCAGCCGCAGTGGCTCGATACGGACGAGCAGGGCGCCTGGCGCGAGTATCTGCGTGCGAGCCGGATGCTCGAAGCAGTCCTGGATCATGACCTCCAGGCCCACGGGCTCCAGCTGTCCGAGTACGAGATCATCTCCATGCTCTCCGAGCAGCCGGACCGGCGACTTCGGATGTCCGAGATCGCCGATGTGGTGGTGCAGTCCCGCAGCCGGCTGACCCACACGGCCGGCCGCCTGGAAAAGCGCGGATGGGTGCGTCGCGAGGCCTGCGCGGGAGATCGGCGCGGAGTTGAGCTCGTGCTGACCGAGGCTGGTCAGGCCGAGATCGCCCGGATGGCACCGACCCATGTGCGCAGCGTTCGCGACAACCTCGTGGACCATCTCTCGCGCGAAGACTTCCTCGCACTCGGCCGCTCCATGGCGGCCATCAGCCGTGGCATCGAGGGCACAGGAGTCTGCGAGGAGGTTCGCACCGTCGAGAGTCAAGAGGCCGAGATTCAACTCGTCTGAGGCATGGGCCGGGTCAGGTCCCGGCGGCTGAGACAATGTTTCGCATGACGGCCCCGATGACTCCATACCCGTATGACGCGCCCTGCTCCCAAGCGCTGCTGAACCGTGCGACTGCGGTCACCCCGGGCGGAGTCAACAGTCCCGTGCGCGCGTTCCGGGCCGTCGGTGGGACGCCCCGGTTCATATCCAGCGCTACCGGCCCGTACCTCACCGACGTCGACGGCCGTGAGTATGTCGACCTGGTGTGCTCGTGGGGTCCGATGATCCTTGGGCACGCGCATCCAGACGTGCTGGCCGCGGTCCAGGGTGCGGCGCTCAAGGGGTTCAGCTTCGGGACACCCAGCGAGAACGAGGTCGCCCTCGCCGAGGAGATCGTCGCGCGGGTTCGGCCCGTCGAGCAGGTGCGCCTGGTCAACAGCGGCACCGAGGCGACGATGAGCGCCCTGCGCCTGGCCCGAGGGTTCACGGGTCGATCCACGGTGGTGAAGTTTGCCGGCTGTTACCACGGTCACGTCGACGCACTCCTGGCCTCAGCCGGCAGCGGTCTGGCCACGTTCGCGCTGCCGGACTCTGCGGGAGTCACCCCCGCTAGCGCCAGCGAGACGATCGTGTTGGCGTACAACGATGTTGCTGCCCTCGAGGCAGCCTTCGCCGAGCATGGTGACCACATCGCGGCAGTCATCACCGAGGCATCCCCAGGCAACATGGGGGTCGTGCCGCCCCTGGCCGGCTTCACCGAGGCCCTTCGGCGGGTGACCGCCGCGCATGGCGCCCTGCTGATCTCCGATGAGGTGATGACCGGGTTCCGTTGCAGCGCCTCGGGCTGGTACGGCCTGGAGGGTCCGTATGACGGTGGCCCACCTGACCTGTTCACCTTCGGCAAGGTCATGGGCGGCGGCTTCCCGACGGCAGCCTTCGGTGGCCGCGCCGACATCATGGCGATGCTCGCACCCGACGGCCCCGTCTACCAGGCAGGCACACTGTCGGGTAACCCGGTGGCCACAGCGGCCGGCCTGGCAACCCTGAAAGGCTGTACCCCTGCCGTGTACGACCGCCTCGGGGTCGTGAGCAGGACGATCGCGGACGCGACGTCCGCCGAGTTCTCGCGGTGCGGCATACCGCACGTTGTTCAATGGGCCGGCAGTATGTTCAGCGTCTTCTTCCGTGAGGGAGCCGTGACCAACTACGACGAGGCCAGGGCGGGGCATGCACAGTCCTTCTCGGTGTTCTTCCAGTCCATGCTCAGCCAGGGTGTGCACCTGCCCCCGAGTGTGTTCGAGACGTGGTTCGTCAGTGCCTCGCACGACGACGCGGCCGTCGACCGGGTGCTGGCCGCCCTTCCCGCTGCTGCGCGAGCCGTCACAGACTCGTTTGCGACAATCTCCTCATGACCAACGCGGTCGGGGACTCCAGCCGGACTGTCGTTCACCTGATGCGCCATGGGGAGGTGCACAACCCCACAGGGGTGCTCTATGGCCGGCTGGCTGGCTACCACCTCTCGGACCTCGGTCGCGAGATGGCCGAGACGGTCTGCGCCCATCTGGCCGATCACGACGTGACCCGCGTTGTGGCCTCGTCGCTGGACCGGGCGCAGGAGACGGCGGCGCCGATCGCCTCCGCCCACGGTCTCTCAGTCACCACGGACGACAGGGTGATCGAGGCCGGCAACTACTTCGAGGGCAAGACGTTCGGCGTCGGTGACGGGTCGCTGAGGTACCCGAAGTACTGGCCGAAGCTGATGAACCCGTTCACGCCGTCCTGGGGCGAGCCCTACGAGGAGATCGCCCAACGGATGCTCGCGGCGATCGCCGATGCACGAGGCGCGGCCCGGGGGCACGAGGCCGTGATCGTCTCCCACCAGTTGCCGGTGTGGACAGTGCGCTCCAAGCTCGAGGAGCGCCACCTGTGGCACGATCCGCGCAAGCGTGAGTGCTCGCTGGCCTCGTTGACCTCGTTGACGTTCCTGGGTGAGGAGCTCGAGTCGATCGCCTACAGCGAGCCCGCCGTGGCACTGTTGCCAGGAGCACACAAGACGGCAGGCGCATGAGCTTGGCCGAGTCGATGTGCCAGAGACTCACGGCTGCCCTGGCCGTGGGGGTTCTGAGCCTTGGCGTCGCGTCATGCAGCTCTGATGCCAACTCCATTGCGGCGCAGGCAAAGTCCGGCGATGGCAAGGGATTCGTCTCCGGGGACGGCACCATCGAACGCGTGGCGTTGGATCGGCGCCCGGCCCCGTTGACCTTGGAGGGCACCACATTGCAGGGTACGCCGTGGAAGGTCGCCGATGCCGTGGACAAGGTCCTGGTGCTGAACGTCTGGGGCTCGTGGTGCGGTCCGTGCGTGGCCGAGATGCCGCACCTTCAACAGGTGTGGTCGCAGGTGTCCTCGGCCGGCAAACCGGTGCAGTTCATGGGGATCAACTACCGCGACGGCGCCGAGACGGCTCAGGCCTTCCTACGCGTCAACAAGATCACCTTCCCGTCGCTCGCGGACGACGGTGGCCGCACCCTGCTGGCTTTGCGCGGCAAGGCGAACACGACGCCCACGACCCTGGTTCTGGATCGCCGGGGCCGCATCGCCGCACGGGTCTCGGGTCCGGTCACCGTTGCCACTTTGATCGGGCTGGTCAAGGACGTGCTCGGCGAGAGCGCGTGATCGAGGACGCCGGCAGCACCATCACGTCGGGGGCAGTGCCGTTGGCCATCCTCGTGGCCCTTGCAGCCGGCTTCGTCTCGTTTGCCTCCCCCTGCGTGCTACCGCTGGTGCCAGGCTTCCTTGGATATGTGACCGGTCTGTCCGGTGACACCCTCGAGCAGCGCAGCCGGGGGCGACTCATGCTCGGGGCGCTGCTGTTCGTCCTGGGGTTCAGCGTCGTGTTCATCGCTGTTGCGGTGACGGTCTCCGCGGCCGGTGCGCTGCTCAAAGAGCACCAGAGCCTGTTGATGCGGCTCGGTGGCGTCATCGTGATCCTCATGGCCCTGATGTTTCTCGGCATCGGCAGCCAGCGCAGCTTGGCACTCAGGTGGAGGCCTGCCGCCGGCCTGGCCGGAGCGCCCCTGCTCGGAATGGTGTTCGGCCTGGGGTGGGCGCCGTGCACCGGGCCGACCTTCGGAGCGATCGTGGCGCTCTCGACCACGCTCTCGGGCGACCAGCAGACCGTGGCGCGCGGCGTCGGGCTCGCGTCGGCGTACTCGCTGGGACTGGGCCTGCCCTTCCTGCTGATCGCGGGCGGCTACTCCCGCGCCGGCCGCGCGTCACGCTGGCTGCGAGAGCACCACCGCGGCATCCAGATCGCAGGCGGCGCTCTGCTGCTGGTCGTCGGCATCCTGCTCGTGACCGGCTTGTGGGAGAGCGTGACCACGGCGATGCAGGCTCGTCTGGTGGAGCAGTTCAGGACGGTGTTGTGATGGCCGGGGTGCTGCAATGACCGAGAGCCGGATGGACACCCGTCCCGACGAGAGTGACGTGAGCCTGCCCACGTTGGGCGTGGTCGGCATGGGCCGCTGGGCCTGGCGGCAGCTCACGAGCATGCGGACGGCGCTGTTTCTGTTGCTGTTGCTGGCGATTGGAGCAGTTCCGGGCTCGATCTGGCCGCAGCGCAACATCGATGCCGGACGAGTGGCGGACTACCTGGCGAGCCACCAGAGCACCGGCCCGTGGCTCGATCGCCTCGGCTTCTTCGACGTCTACTCCTCGCCGTGGTTCGCTGCCATCTACCTGCTGCTGTTCGTCTCGCTGGTGGGCTGTGTGGTTCCTCGCTCGAGGATCCACTGGAGGGCGATGCGGGCACAGCCCCCGCGGGCGCCGCGCAGACTCGAGCGACTCCCCGAACATGGGCAGATCGAGGTCGACGCATCGCCCGAGGTCGTGCTCCAGGTCGCGCGGGCGGCATTGCGGGGTAGGCACTCTTTGGGCAGGCACTGCCGAGTCCGTTCCGACGGCACGTCGCTCAGCGCCGAGAGCGGCTACCTGCGGGAGACCGGCAACCTGGTCTTCCACATCGCGCTGGTCGTCGTCATCGTGGCGGTGGCCATCGGGCACCTCTTCGGATGGCGGGGCGACCGCATCCTCGTCACGGGGAAGAGCTTCTCGAACACCATCTCGGGCTACGACACCTTCGACCCCGGTCCGTGGGTCGACACTGAAGGACTGTCGCCGTTCACGGTTGCCGTCGACAGGCTCGACGTCACCTTCGAGGAGCACGCCGGCGGCGCGCAGCGGGGCGCCCCACGCGACTTCACGGCATACACGCGCACGCAGACCAGCCCAGATGCTCCCCAGATCAGGCAGACCTTGAAGGTCAACGGACCGTTGAAGTTCGGCGGGGCATCGGTCTTCCTGCTGGGCAACGGCTATGCGCCGGTCATCACCGTGCGAGATGCCAGCGGCCAGGTGCTCCTGCACGAGGCGACGCCGTTCCTGCCGCAGGATGCCAACTACAAGTCGGTCGGGGCGGTCAAGGTCTCGGCGGCCAGCCCAAGACAGCTGGGGTTCTTCGGGTTCTTCCTGCCCTCGGAGTACATCGACGAGCAGGCCGGGCCGTCATCGTTCTTCCCGGACCTGAAGAATCCCGCGCTGGTGCTCGGTGTCTACGAGGGCGTGCTGTATCCGCAGGGTCGGCCGCAGTCGGTCTACACCCTGAGCACCGAGAAGATGACCCAGCTCAACAGCGCCAAGGGTGAGCCGTTGCGGCTGCTGCTCAAACCGGGCCAGACGATACAGCTGCCGGGTGGTCGCGGGAGCATCACCTTCGACTCGGTCCAGCGCTGGGCGGGGCTCTCGATTCGTTACGACCCGGGCAAGGTTCTGGCCCTTGGCGGCGCCGTCGCCGCGCTGGCCGGGCTGGTCGCCTCGCTGATGATCCGACGTCGCCGGGTGTTCGTGCACGTCCGACCCGTTGGCCGTCGTACGGTGGTGTCCATCGGTGGACTGGCCAAGGGTGAGGACCCCCGGCTGGGCGCGACCATCGAGGACCTGCTGAGCACCATCGCGGAACGGACAGGCACCACGGTATGACGAACGAGACGCTCGCGCTGTACGCCAACCTTGGCGTCTACTCGGCCATGGCGGTGTTCACCATCGCCATGATCGCTTTCGCCATGGACCTGGCCGCAGTTGCCCCCAAGGTCTCGGCGGCGGCGCCAGAGACCCAGAAGGAGCCGGCACTGGCCGGCGCGGGGTCCTCCGTCAACGCCCCAGCCCCTCGGGTCGAGGGTGACGGCCCCGACCTGCCGCGGACGCGCAGGGCAGCCGGCATCGCGATGATGCTCACGCGGCTGGGTGGCCTCCTGCTGATCGCCGCCGCGGCAATGCGTGGTCTGTCCGTCCACCGTCCGCCCTTGGGCAACATGTTCGAGTTCGCCCTCGTGGGCTGCATGTTCGTCGTCGTCGTCTTTGTCGCGATCAGCCTGCGCCGCGACGTCCGCTGGCTTGGGCTCTTCGTCGTCGGCCCTGTGCTGCTGACCCTCGGGCTTGCGATCACGGTCTTCTACACCGATGCCAGCGAGCTGCTGCCCTCACTCAAGAGCGTCTGGCTCGTCATCCACGTCACCGTGGCCACGTTCTCGGTGGCGCTGTTCACGATCGCGTTCAGCGTGACGATCCTGCACCTGGTCAAGACCTGGCTTGAGGGGCTGGACAGGCAAGACTCCGTGGGGATGTCTCGGTTGAGAACTATCGTCAACACGGCACTGCCCCCGGCGCGGTCACTGGACCGGACGGCATACGGGATCTACGCCGTGGCGTTCCCGCTCTGGACCTTCACGCTCATCGCGGGCGCCATCTGGGCCGAGCAGGCCTGGGGCCACTACTGGAACTGGGATCCAAAGGAGGTGTGGACGTTCGTCATCTGGGTCGTCTACGCCGCCTATCTGCATGCGCGCGCCACGACGGGGTGGTCGGCCCGGTCGGCCAACTACCTGGCCCTCGCCGGCTACGGCGCCATCCTGGTCAACTACATGGTTGTCAACGTGTTCTTCGTGGGCCAGCACTCGTACTCAGGGATGTGAGCATGGCGCGCTACACGGTGTTGCGCTTGATGATCTTCTTCGGGTTCATTTGTGCCCTATGGCTATTGGGCCTGCGTCAAGAGAGCCAGCGCTGGTGGCTGCTTGCCATCTCGGCGCTGGGCTCGATGGTGGTGTCGTACTTCGTCCTGCAGGGGCAACGGGCCGAGTTCAGCGCCAGGATCGCGCGCCATGTCGATGAACGTGCCGCAGGCGCTGAGCTGGCTCGCGCTGACGAGATCGACGAGGACACCGAGGCGGGCGAGGACTCCAAGCGCGTCTGAGGTCGTTCAGCCCAGGTGGGGTGCAGCGCCCAACCCGAGCGCCAGCAGTGCGGCGTAGACCAGCTCGAAGCGGCCCGTCCCCGTCAGCACGGGGACCAGGTCTCTGCCCAGCGCGCCGCGTTGGACCCGCCGCACCAACGGGAAGGCCAGGACGAAGGACAGCAGGGCAATGAGGGCGCTCCAATGGATGACGCCGGCCACGATGACGCACACGAGCGCGACGCTGAGCAACCCGGCATACAGCCGGCGGGTTCGTGCCTCTCCCAGTCGCACCGCGAGCGTCCGCTTTCCGTGTGACCGGTCACTGGGGATGTCGCGCAGGTTGTTGGCGACCAGGATCGCCGAGGCGATGGCGCCGACGCCGACCGCGCCGGCGATCGAGACAGGGCTGAGCGAAAGCGCCTGGGTGTAGGTCGTGCCCAACGTGGCCACCAGACCGAAGAAGACGAAGACGAAGACTTCGCCCAGTCCTGAGTATCCGTAAGGTCTCTTGCCGCCCGTGTAGTACCAGGCGGCGGCGATCGAAGCGGCTCCGACCGGGAGCATCACGAACGCGCCGCTGAGTGCGACCAGGGCCAGCCCGAACAATGCTGCGGTGGCGAAGGAGAGCATCGCCGCGAGCTTGACGTTTTCCGGGTTGGCCAGCCCCTGGCCCACGAGACGCACCGGGCCAACACGCTCCTGGTCGGTGCCGCGGATGCCATCGGAGTAGTCGTTGGCGTAGTTCACACCGACCTGCAGCGCCAGCGAGACCAAGAGGGCAAGGAGGGCGTAGGCACTGCTGGCCCTGTCGAGGGCGGCGGCCGCGCCGGTGCCGACCAGAACGGGTGCGACGGCGGCGGGAAGGGTCCGGGGGCGAGCGCCCTCGACCCACTGGGACAACGTGGCCATTGAGTCTTGTTTCTCGCTCAGCTCGGAGAAGTGGTGGTGATGGTGCGATCACAGGTTGCGAAGGAACTCCGGATCATCGTCGGGGCCACGTGGGGCCGACGGGTAGTGGGGACCCTGCCCTCTGTTCTGTGGACCGCGTTGCCTTCCCGTGAAATACCAGGCGATGGCGCCAATCCCGGTCGGGGTGGAGATAAGGATCAGCAATATCCAGACGAGCTTGGGTAGGTATTGAACGCGGTTGTCCTCCGTCTGGATCGCGTCGATCACGGCATAGATCGCCATGGCGAGCGGAACGAGGACGAGCAGTACCTTGACCATACCGACCTCCTTGCCTTGCTTGACCTGGTCTTGTGCTGATCTTGCCACGTGCTCAGTTGCCGTCGTCGAAGAGCCTCCGAACCGCGGCTCGGTCTGGCTTGCCCGGGCCGCGCAGAGGGAGCTCCGGCAGGGTTGCGAGCCGCCTTGGCAGAGCGTGCTCAGGGAGTATGCCGCGCAGCCGGTCACGCACCTCCTCCAGCGTCGGGGGCGAACCGCCTTGTGTGACAACGATGGCGGCACTGACGAGCTGGCCCCATTCGGGGTCGGTGCTGCCCACCACGACGGCCTCGGCAACGGTCTCGAGCTGGGTGAGTGCCTCCTCGACCAGGTGCGGAGCCACCATGAGGCCGCCGGTGTTGATCAGGTCGTCGATGCGCCCGTCGACGACGAGGGCGCCACGGGGGTCGAGGTGGCCCACGTCGTCGGTGCGGAACCACCGCCGGGCGGTGTCATCGACAACGAACGTCGTTGCTGTCAGGGCCGGCTCGCCGAGGTAGCCGTGTGCGAGGGTGGCGCCGCCGAGCCGGATCCGGCCGTCGTCCTCGAGCTGTACAAGGCTGACATCAAGCGCGCGACCGTCATAGACGCAGCCGCCAGCCGTCTCGCTCATGCCGTATGTCGTGACCACCCGGACCCCTGCCTCCCTCGCCTCGGCGAGCAGGCCGGAGGGTGGGGCTGCGCCGCCGAGCAGGACGGCGGCATACTGCGTGAGCGCCTGGCGTCCGTCGGCGGCGGCGAGCAGTCGGACCAGCTGGGTGGGGACGAGCGCGGTGTAAGCCGTTGCGGCGGAGGAGATCTCAGCGGTGGCCCGGGCGAACGTCGCACTGGAGAAGCCGCCCGCGAGATCCATCGAGACGGGTGTCGTGCCTGCCACCAACGACCGGACCAGAACCTGGATGCCGGCGATGTGGTGGGCCGGCATGGTCAGCAGCCATTGGCCCTGGCCGCCCAGCCGCTCATGGGTGGCGTCCGCCGAAGCGCGGAGGGCGTCACCCGTCAGCATGGCCAGCTTGGGCCGTCCGGTGGAGCCGGACGTTCCGATCGTGAGTGCGAGGCCTTCGGGGAGGTCGTTCGCGTCGTCGGGGATCGGCTGCGGAGGACTGTTCACGGAGTGCGGGGCCACGGCGGGACCCGTGCCGTCCAGCGCTCTTTGGAGGTCATCGAGGACGCCGAGCACGGCGACACCCGAGGGGACG
>Ga0209745_1000200_pt1 | contig 34795 bp, 31 predicted proteins | sample BarGraNGADG00312_FD_184495 | JGI IMG/M metagenome (GOLD analysis project Ga0209745, IMG submission 184495) | Arctic peat soil microbial communities from Barrow, Alaska - Barrow Graham LP Ref core NGADG0004-312 (SPAdes) (version 2) | ecosystem: Environmental > Terrestrial > Soil > Wetlands > Peat... | reverse complement strand
CCGCCCGGGTAGAAATCCTGGGCGTGGGCCAGGGGCGCCGGCAGGGCCCACATCACCATAGAAAGGACGAACGCGATGGCCACGGTGAAGCTGGTGACCCTGCGCGCGGCGGCTGCCGCCTTCGACTTCCTCGCCAACCCCTTGTGCATGTTGCCGCTCCTTTCAGTAACGGTAAGCATATTCATGAATGCGGATGAAAGGTGCGCCGTAGCGCCTGATATTCCGGTGTCTGCTGTCCCTCGCTGTCCCCCCGTCGAATCCCCTGTAAACGAACAAAAAACCGACCGCGTCCGGTCGGTTTCACCATTGGCTCCACGGGGAAATAGGTGACCAGTTTTTGATTACCCCCGTTTCCAAGCCCCCGGAACAGATATTCTCGGGCATTGCGAACAATGCCTACTGTTTTGGTTGCTTTCTAAATATAAGCTAGCCCATTTGCCTTTGTCAATTAGACCTCCGGTTGGACTGCTTGCCCCTGGCCGGCCCATAAATTCGGCTCTCACGGGGGTCATTTGATATTATTCTTCGCGTAAGCGGCGGTGCGACTCGCCGGGTACGTGGGCCTTCGGAATCATCAAGGTAAACGCCGGAGCGGGTTGCGTGTCGACTGTCTGGACGCCAGGGAGGGGTCACCATGATCATCGACAGCCATTTCCACCTCGTTGCGGAGGGATGGATCCACAGAGATTTCATGGTCGGGATGGGCCGCATGGCTACGGCTTTCGCCGGGCGGGCGACGGGAGAACGCGCCGACGCGGGGCAGTTGGTAGATAATCTTCTGCCGTTCCTCACCGACACGACCGGCGAGAAGCTGGTCTCGAACATGGACGCCGCGGGTATCGACAGGACCTGCATCTTCGCGGTCGACTACGAGTACATGACGGGCTTTCCGGGGGTCCCGATAGAGGACCAGAACCGGATGGTCGCGGAGGCGGCGAAGAGGTTCCCCGACAGGCTGGTCGCGTTCTTCGCCATAGACCCACGCCGCGAGGGTGCCGCGGATATGCTGGAGAGGGCCATCGAGGACTGGGGGATGCGCGGCCTCAAGTTCCATCCGACCTCCGGTTACTACCCCTACGAGGAGTTCTGTTACCCGCTCTACGAGAAGTGCATGGAGTACAAGGTGCCGGTGATAATACACACCGGGAGCCAGCCCGCCCCGCTCAAGTTCAGGTTCGCGCGGCCGATATACGTCGACGACGTAGCGGCGGATTTCCCGGACCTGCCGATCATAGTCGCGCACGTGGGGCACGATATGTGGCGCGAGGCCCTGCTGATGGCCTCTGTGAAGCCGAACATATACTTCGATATCTCGGGGTGGCAACTCGCGTTCAACAACCATCCCGCCGAGTTCTACCGGATGCTCAGGCGGGTCCTGGACGAGCTGGGGCCGTGGAGGGTGTTCTGGGGGACCGACGGGCCTTACCTGAACGTCATGTGCCCGGTCGACGTGTGGCTCAAGGGCGTCAAGGAGCCCGACCTGTCCTCCTGCCCGGAAGTGTCGTTCACCCCCGATGAGATCGACACCCTAATGGGAAATAGCTTCGCCAGGCTCATCGGCGTCTAACCCCGTGATGTGCGCTTATTTGTAGGCGATCGAGGCGCGTCGGGTGACCACGTTGCCGGGCATCGACGCGTCACGGAACTGGACGTGGACGTACCTGTATCCGTGCCTGCCGGCCGGACCCGCAAGCACCCAGCTAATGGTGGCAGGGCCCGTGTACGGCCTCCATGCGGCCCCGTCGAGGTTCCCGTCCCTGCTGGTGTTCGATACCCTGTAATCCAGCATGCCGGCGCCGTTGTCGTGCGCCGATAGCGACAGCGACGCGCGCAGGTCTGCCGTCGTCCCTGCGCCACCGTTGATGCCGAGCGTGTCAACCACAGGCCGCCTGGTGTCTTTGCCTGCCCGGTGGACCCGCACCGGCGTGGTCTTCCCGGCCGGCGCGTCTGCGGACACCACCACCATCCTCTGGGCCCCGTCGGTGTCGTACTGCTCGAGCACGCGGCCGTTCTCGACCGCGTAGTAGGAGTGGTCGGTCCTGAGCCGCATGGGCAGCTCGATGCGGCAGTCAGCGAAATCCTGGACGGCCCCCGGCTTGTCGAGGGCGTTCTTCACCCTGGTGGTCACGTCGTCGAACGGCCCCTTCTCGTTAAGCGGCAGCGGCCTGTCGAACGTGCCGTCGTCCGCCGTGGCGACCTTCGCCCTGACCGGCTCTCCCGGATAGAGCGGCGTCGTGAAGCCGTTGTCCTGCTCCATCCACTGAAGTATCGGCCTGGACCCCCTGTACTTCCACGGGTCGTTCACCGGGGCGGCGGGGCCCACCTCGACCCCCGCCCATCCCGGTATGGACCACTTGCTGTCCGGGTCGGCGTCCGCACCCTGGAACCCCCAACTGACGAGGCGCCCGCCGCTGAGCGTCAGCATCCTGTAGCCGGCGTACTCGTCGGACGTCCTGGCCACCTGCCCTTCGAACGCGAAGGCGTCGACACCGATCTCCGACGAAGTGGTGTTGACCCCGATGACCTCTCCCCCGCCGTCGTACCACGGGTATCCCCTTACGATGCGGTCGCTGTGGCTGTCGCCCCAGCCTTCGAACGCGACCCTGTCGCGGCGCATGAGGTCGACCAGCTCTTCACCCCATTCGGAGCCGAACGGACCGTGGTGGGAGAACACGGCCCTGAGGCTTTTGCCGTGGTTCGAGGAGAGGTCCGCGGAGATCCAGTCGAGCTGGCGCCGGCCGATGTTGCCGTTGTCCTTGTGCGGGGCCACTATCGAGAGCGGCAGGAGGCTCCAGGGCCAGCAGACCTTGCGGAGGTCCACGAGGAACCCCTGCCTGTCCTTGAAGTCATAGCCGGCCTCGGGGAACTTGTTGCCGAACAGGAAATGCAGGACCTTGGAAAGGTCGTTATCAGATGGCGTCGGGTTGGGGTCGACCTCCGGCCAGTCCATCGAGTTCGCCACCACGAAGTGGTCGTCCCCGTAGTCCCACGAGTAGTACGTCGGTCCAAAGAGGTCCTGGAATATCTCCAGGCCGTCGTCGTTGGGAAGCACGCCCTCGGTCCCGCCCATGCCGACCCGCTGGCCCCAGTCGCAGCCGTCGTGGTTGCCGACCACGCAGTAGACAGGCACGTTGAGCGCGAGCAGCTCGTCGTACCACCAGGGGAACTCGAACCGGTACTCCGAGCCCACATGCCCGGTCGCGCATCCGCCCCCCATATCGTCTTCGTTGGGGTAGGTGCTGAAGTTATGCAGCCCGAAAACCGCGTCGCCCGAAAAGACGACGAAGTCGGGGTTTATGAGGTTTATCGCCTGCAGCTCCTCCTGGAGGTATATGGCGCCTTCGTTGGTCTTGCCGTCGAGGTCCTTGTCGAACGGGAACGCGTCGAACCCGAAGGCGGGGCTCTGCCGGTCGGGGGTGCCTGGACGAGGCTCCCTGAGCTCCATGCTCTTGTAGTTGAGCCCGCTGAACCAGCCGTTCTCCACCTCTTCGCCGTACACGTGGGTGTCGGTTATGTGGATGACCTTCACGTCGGTTCGGTACTCTTTGACGACCTGAAGGACGTGGGGCTGGACGTCGGAGCGGCAGTCTCCGTGGTCCGGCGGCGTCCACGCGGCGTAGTCCGCCGTCAGTGCCGGCACGTACTGGACGACGAGGTCGTACAGGTCGAGAGGCACGTTGTCGGGGACCTCCAGGGCGATCTTGTCGACGATGTACCCCTCCTGGCCGAACATCGTCGGCCACCGGTCGCTGGGACCTCGGGTGACCGCCGTCACAACGAGCGGGCGCGTATTGATGACGGTGTGCACCGGGTTCTCGTACGTGCCGTAGCCGTATCCGGCGCGCGTGTTGCGGTACCAGTCCTTCGGGTCGTCGGTGCCGCCGTCGTAGTGCTGCACGTTGGCGGCGACAGACGTCCTCGCGTAGACTCGCCAGCCGGCCGGGCCCGACAGCGGCGGAACGGGCGTGCCCGGCGACGGGTCTCCGAAGCGCCAGTCCCACTCAACGGTCAGCCCCGCGCCTCTCCGGACGATGGCGGGGTTGCCGAACGTCGGGTAGACGAGCTGGTTTATCATCTTCCCGACCTCGGGCAGGGAGCCCGGTCCCTGGTATCGGAGGGTCTGTCCCGTGGCTCTGCCGGTCGCAACAGCCCCCGGCAACAGGTAGACCAGTAATACAGCGACGAGACAGGCTATCGGCGCACGCAGTGAGCGCTTCTCGTGGAATCGCGCCATTTCGAACCCCCACAGATATTGCCCGCTGCTATCCTGTGGAGATTCTGTAACTTCGGGCGCCGGATTGGCAAGCGTCCGTCAGTCGGTGGGAGGCACAAAGCCAACGACGTCGTGGCCTCCGTCCCAGCCGCCGATCCCGGCGCCGCGGGACTTGTAGCTGAAGTACATGGGGCGCTCGGCGATTATCTTCCGGCCGTTTGTGCATTCGACCTTTGCCGAGAAATCGTGCGCCGGGTCATCGCCGCTGCCCAGCCTGTCCCGCACTGCGACGGTCACCCTCGAGTTCGCGGGGATGTTGAGGTCCTGCACATCGGTGGGACTAGCTTACTTCGTCCTCTCTTCTGAAGTAGCGGGCTATTCCCCAGATGATGCGGGCCGCGACCCCGGCCAGTAGCAGCCAGAACAGCGGCGGGTACCGTTTGCGCAGTTGGTAGAGGTTGAGGGTCCACCCGATGCCGAAGTCACGGGGAGTTATTATCCGCTCGTCATCAGGGTTCCACATGCGCTCCCTGGTCCTCGACCATCTCGGCCGCCTGAAATCGTAAGGCACACCCAGTATCTGTCCGTACCGTTTCATGCGATTCCCCTTTCCTGGCTCCATCATAAGACTTCGCATAGGGCCCCGCCGCTCCTTCCAGGCAAAGGTCCGACAGGAGAATACACCCGCACGGTGAATCGGGATACCGACACGGACACGAATCCTTGCCGGCAAGGGAGGCGACGATGGGCGACGAGCATCCTCACCTATGGCATCACCACTCAGACGAGGAACGCCGCAAGTGGCAGGACCCCGAGACGATCCTCTCGCAGTTGGGGCTCGCCGAGGGCCACGTCTTCATCGACGTCGGATGCGGCAACGGTTTCATCGCCGTGCCGGCCGCGCGCGTGGTCGGCGAGAAAGGGCGCGTGATAGGGATCGACATCGACGAAGAATCGGTCTCGGAGCTTGCGGAAAAAGCCCGGGGCGAGGGGCTCGGGAACCTCGAACTGATCGCAGGCGCGGCGGAGGATACCGTGGCGTGCGAGGGATGCGGGGATTTTGTCTTCTTCGGAATCGACCTGCACGACTTCCACGACCAGGACGCCGTCCTGGCGAACGCGCGAAAGATGATCAAGCCCTCCGGCGTGCTCGTGGACCTGGACTGGAAAAAGGAGGAGGCGCCCATGGGGCCCCCCTTCTCGATAAGGTTCAGCGAGGAGAAGGCGTCGGAGCTGATACGCAAAGCGGGATTCGCGATAGAATCTGTTGCGGGTTCGGGCAGGCACCACTACGTGATCACCGCGCGACCTGAAAGCAGAGCACCTTGATAGTCGGGGTACCGAGAGAGATAAAAGAGGGCGAGGAGCGGGTGGCGCTGACCCCCGCCGGGGCGAAGGCGCTGAGCGCGGCGGGCCACAAGGTGCTGGTCGAGCCGGGCGCTGGGGAATTCGCCGGCTTCCACGACGACCATTACGCGGCGAGCGGGGCGGTCGTGTCGGGCGGCGCCGACGAGGTCTGGGAAGGCGCCAGCCTCGTGCTCAAGGTCAAGGAGCCTCTGCCTCCCGAGTTCTCCTACCTCAGGGCCGACCTTACGGTGTTCTCGTTTCTCCACCTCGCGGCGAACCCGGCGCTCGCCGTCGAGCTGAAACGGACCGGCGCTACAGCCATCGCGTACGAGACCGTGCAGCTCGATGACGGCTCGCTTCCGCTCCTCTCGCCCATGAGCGAGGTCGCGGGCTGCATCGCGGTCCAGAACGGCGCCTACTTCCTCGAGGCGCGAAACGGCGGCAGGGGGGTTCTCCTGCCGGGCATAAGCGGCTCGCCGACGGGCAGGGTCACCATCATCGGCTGCGGGGTCGCGGGTATTACCGCCTGCCGTCAGGCGCGAGGCATCGGGGCCGACGTCACCGTCTTCGACGCTTCGATCAAGAGGCTGGATTACGTGAGGGACGTCTTCGCCGGAGGGGTTTCGACCATCCTGTCGTCCCCGGCTTCGATCGAGGAATGCATACCCGAATCGGACCTGGTGATCGGCGCCGTGCTGATACCCGGACAGAAAGCCCCGCTGCTGCTGACCAGGCAGATGATCGAGAGCATGCGCAGGGGGACCGTCTTCATCGACATCTCGATCGACCAGGGAGGCATCTCGGAGACTGGCCGCGTCACGACCCACGAGGACCCGTTCTTTGTCGAGGCGGGGGTGCTGCACAGTTGCATACCGAACATCCCGGCCGCTGTGCCCAGGAGCTCGAGCCTCGCGCTTGCCGCGCGCTCCCTCCCCTACGCGCTCGAGATGGCGGAGAAGGGCATGGAGCGCTCGCTGGACGAGAACGAGGCGCTGATGCGCGGCGTCAACGTCCGCGGGGGCAAGATCGTCCACCCGGGGGTCAGGGAGGCGCTGGGGGACTAGGCCGCGGCGCCCCGCTCTCGACCGACGGTCTCAGCCGCGGTCGAGTCCTTTTCCGACGCTCCAGGCATCCGCGAAGCGCTCGCCGAGCCTGAAATAGGACTTGTCGTACATGGCGAAGAGGATGGGCTCGACCTTCGCGAAGTCGACGCTGTCGCCCTCCATCAACTCCTCGTCGCAGTATGTCGCGACTATCTCGCCGATGAAGACGTCGTGCCGGAGCATGTCTACCGTTTCGGCAAGACTGCATTCCATGTTCATGGGGCACTGGCTTATCATCGGCGCGGTCTCGAGCTCGCCGTAAAAGACCTCGAAGAGGGAACCCTTGTCGGCTTTCCGCCCGGAGACGAGGCCGCAGTAGTCGGTCTCGCGCACCATGGCGGTCGACGGTATGTTGACGCTGAAGGTGCCGGTGTCGCGGATGCCCGGGTTGGTGTAGTGAGTCTTGCCCATGCTTACCGAGACGTGGCTGAAGTCCATGATGCCCACGTGCGCGATGGTGATGAAGTTGGGCTTGCCGTCGACGTTGGCGCCGATCAGCGTCACCGGCATCGGGTACAGGCAGTTCGCCACACCGAGGTTTCTCTTCACGGGCCCTCCTTTCGCGCCGCTCGCACGACTATTTTGCTCGCCTGCCGATCCCCAGTATCTCCCGTGCTTCGGCGGGAGAAGCGATTTCCCTGCCGAGTTCACCCGTCAGCCGCACGATGCGCTCGACGAACTGCGCGTTGCCGCGCGCGAGCTCGCCCCTCCGATAGTAGACGTTGTCCTCGAGACCCACGCGGACGTGCCCCCCGCAGAGGATGGCGACGTTGTTGAGCGCGAGCTGTGCCCTGCCCACCCCGGACACGTTGAAGAGTGCGCCCTCGGGGAGCAGGTCCATCATGGTGACGAGGTTCTTGACGGTGCCGGGGAAGCCGCCCATCCCGCCGACGTTCATGACCATGTTCACGTAGTACGGCTCCGCGAGAAGGCCCTTGTCGATGAGGTTCTCAACTTCGCCGAACATGGAGGGGTTGTAGACCTCGAGCTCCGGCTTCACCCCACGGTCGAGCATCTCGCGAGCGAACGCCTCGATCTCCGAGCGCAGGTTGGTGAACGGCAGCTCTGTCCCGTCGTCCCCGGAGCCGGTGAAGAACACCACCGAGCCCATGTTTAGCGAGGCCATCTCGGGGCCGGCGTCCAGCGACGAGACGCGTTTCTCTATCGGGATGCCGGGCCCGCCCGTCGTATTCTGCACCACCACGCCGCAGCGCCCCCGTATGCCGTCGTTGATCTCGCGGAATATCGCGGGGTCTCCGACTCCACGGCCCTGGCGGTCCCTGGCGTGGACGTGTACGATGGCCGCTCCCGCCTCGAAGCACTCGACCGCGTCGCGGATGATCTCGTCCGGCTGCTCCGGGAGAGCGGGGTTTGCCTCTTTCCCGTGCATGCCGCCGGTGAGCGCGGCGGTTATGATGAGCTTATCCATCGGCGCGCCTCCCCCCGGTCCTCCCCCAGTCCACGAGTGCAGCAGCCCCGGCGACCCACTGAGCAACGTCCGGCATCACGGGGGCCCCGACGGCCTCCATGGCCCTGGACATCTCGGCGGTGTACGGCCCGCCGGCCGCGCAGCTCACGATGGGCTTTTCGGACTCGCGCACGAGTTCCGCCATCCGCTCGATGATGCTCTCGTCGAGGGGCGTGTCCTGGAACACGAAGAACGGCATGATGAGGTCAACGCGGTCGTCGTCCATGAGCGACCTGATGACGAACTCGTAGTCCGCCGCGCTCGCCGAGCCGGTCACGTCGACAGGGTTCTCCACCAGGTAGAAAAAGCTGAAGTGGTCGCGCATCTTCCCGACCGTCGGGCGAGACAGGCGCACCAGCTCGAGGCCCTTGTGCGGGAACAGGTCGAGCGCGTTCACCATCGGACCCGCCCCGTTGGAAAGCATGGCCGCCCGCGGGCCGCTGGCCGGGGGCTGCATGGCGAGTGCCTTGCAGGCGGCATAGAGCTCGTGGAAGCTGTCCACCGTTATCACTCCTGCCTGCTCGAGGACCCCTTCGTAGACCCTGTAGGTCCCGCCGTACGCACCGGTGTGAGAGACCGCCGCCCTGGCCGACCGCTCGGTCCGGCCCGTCTTGAACACCACCACCGGCTTGCCGTGTTTTTTCACGGAGTCGCGTGCGGCCGCGAGGAACTTTCGCCCGCTCGAGAGCCCTTCGATGTAGCTGCCTATGACCTTCGTCGCCGGGTCGGCCGCCAGGAAAGCCACCAGGTCTCCCTCGTCCACGTCGACGCGGTTTCCGTAGCTGACCATCTTGGCGACACCGGGCACCTCCGCCGCCTCCAGGAAGCTGCACCCCCAGGTCCCGCTCTGCGTTATGAAGCTCATCGATCCGGCGGGAGGCCTCAGCAGCCGCCTGTGGCTGTGGAAGAAGGAGTCGAAGCGGGTATCGCCGTCGAAGGCGCCGATGCAGTTCGGGCCCACCACCCGGACATCCAGCTCCCTGGCCAGGGACGAGATCTCGCGCTCTATGCGCTCGCGCCGGCCGCCCAGTTCCTTGCCGCCGCCGGAGACTATCAGCAGGTTGTGCACCCCGCGCGAGGCCAGCTCGCGCACCAGCTCCGGCCCGCCCTCCAGGTCTACCACCATCACGGCCAACTCGGGCGCCTCCGGCAGCGCGGCGATCGACGGGTAGCACCTGACGCCCATTATCTGTTCGCGGTTCGGGTTTATCGGGTAGACCCTGCCGGCGAATTCGTAGTTGACCAGCGAGTCGACGATGACGTTGCCGATCTTCCCCTCCCCCGCCGACGCGCCGATGACAGCGACGCTCCGCGGGTCGAAGAAAGTATCGAGGTGGGCCGTGCGCGGGCGCTCGAAAGCGAACGGGTCGGGGCGCTCGGTGTCGGCCAGCACCACCTTGGCATCGACGACGAAAGCCCCTTCAGTCGACGCGATCACCGGGTTGAAGTCGGCCGATTCGAAGAACGGCGCGATCTCGGAGCCGAACCGCGCGATGCCGAGGATGGTGTCGACCAGCGCCTTTCGGTCAACCGGCGCGCAGCCGCGAAAGCCCTCCAACAGCGGTCTGCCGGCGAGCCCGTCCAGCATCGCCGTGACGTCGCGGCGGTTGACCGGCAGCATCCTGAAGGCTACGTCCTCCAGCAGGTCGGTGAACACCCCGCCCGTGCCGACCATCAGGACCGGGCCGAAGTGCGGGTCGTTCTGCAGACCGACGATGACCTCCGGGCCAGCGGGCACCTGCCGCTCGACCATGATCCCCAGGTACCCTGAACCGGGGTCGGCCTTCGCTGCGCGGCTTATGCGGCCGAAGATCGCTCGCAGTGCGTTTTCGGATGCCACCCCAAGCGCGACCCCTCCGGCCTCGGTCTTGTGGAGCCGCCTGTCCGAAGCGATCTTGACCACGAGCGGGAAGCCGGCCTCCCGCGCGAAGCCGACGGCCTCGCCCGAGGTCCGCACGAGCCGTCCGGTCGGGACCGGGACCCCACGGGCCGAAAGCCATGACTTGACCAGGGGTTCGCTGAATATGGTGCCGCCCGCGGCTTTCACGCTTGTGTAGGCGTCGCCAGGGTCGAGGTCCGGGGTGCCTGCCGCGCGTGCCTCCGCCTTCCCTGCCATCAGTCCTCCAGTCGTCCCTCGCACCGACCGCCCTGGCCTGGCCTGGTGTCTAGACTTCTTTTTCCGAAGCCTCGATGTTCCTCTTCACGTAATCCGCGGGTGCGGGCGGGATGAACACGCAGACTATCTCGAGCGGGACGCCGCCGGTGTTGAGTGTCCTGTGCTCGACCCCGGGGGGCGCGTAGATGGCGACGCCCGGCTTCAGCTCGTATTCGTCCCCCGCCAGCCACGCTTTGCCGCTGCCCGAGACGAACACCATGAGCTCTCCGGAAGTCTCGTGTACGTGGAGATCAGTGCACCCGCCTTCGGGTGCCAGGGTCGCGAACAGCAGTGTGAAATCTTTCACGTCGGGGTGGGTCTCCGGCGACATCACGACCTTCAAGGACCGCTCGCACGGCTTTGGCACTTTTTTCTCGGGCAGGTCTTTCGCGTCGACGTAAGGCATGTCTCCCCCTCGCTGATCCGGGCCTATACCCTCACGACCTCGATCCCCATGAAGGCGCAGAGCGTCTCGAGCCTGGCCATGTCGCGCGCCAGGTCGTCGGTGGGCAGGAAAGTGTAGTGGTTTCCTATTGCCCCCCGGGACAGAAATCCCCGGGGGTCGTCGAGCCTGACGTTCAGGGAGAGCCTGCCCGGTATCGTGGTGCTGTCCGAGCCGATCAGTTCGCCGGTGGCCACCGCGATGCGGTCCAGACCCCTGCCGTGGATGCGCGCGAGCATCGCCGGGCCGGGCGCGATCCGGGGGAAGCAGACCCCGAGTACTCCCACGGAGTACAGGCTCATCAGGGTCCCGCGCTCGATCGACGCCTGCGCCGCGCCGGGCGCAAGCTCGGCCGGGCCGCTGCAGGTGGCCGCGGTCAGCACGCCGCTGTCCGTGTCCACCTTCCAGGGGTCCGCCATGCACGGCACCTTCCCCACAAGGTGGCGGAACATCATCTGCTGGGCGCACTGCACCACGTCGCTCTCGCACCCCATGATGGTCGAGCCGAGGGCGTGCGCCTTGAGGCAGCCGCTCGCGCCGCAGCGACCGAGGACACCGGTGTAGGCGTCAGGGTCCGGCCCGCCGTAGCAGTTCACGGCGACACCGGTCAGCGAGTAGGTTTCCTGCAGGCGCTCTATCGCGATGGAGACGCGTGCGGAGGCCTTGACCGCGGAGAGCGATCCATCGTCTTCGGCCACCCTCATCCCGGCGCTCCTGAGACGGCGCACCAGCCCGGAGATCTCGGCGGCCGTTACCGACTCGCACTCCCGCTCCAGCAGCGATATATCGAGCTCGGCATAGGAAGGCCCGAGCCTGGCGGTCAGCACGTCGGGATGCCAGTTGCTCGCGGGCATGACGTCGTAGTACGAGCCACCGATGAGGCCTATCTTCTCGCGCTTCATCGCGAACGCGGTGTGGGCCGCGCGGGCAAAACGCTGGAGCATCTCGGCGGTGTCGGGGTCGTCGGGGTCTCCCCATATCGGCTCGACGCGCAGCCCCACGCCCTCGCGCGCCTCGTCGCGGAGGTATCCCAGCCCTGAGCCGGCGGATGCCATGCTCCACCACGGCGTGCCCGGGAAGAACCAGACCCCGACGGGTCCGCCGAACCTCCCGATGACGGCGGTCTGGCGGGCCGAGGTCCCCGTGAAGGTGATCCCGACGAAGCCAGCGTACTGGCCGGAGCACTCGAGCGCGTTGGAGGAGATGACGTCCGGGTCGATGTCCGGCCCGTACTCCCTGAGCTCGAAGCCGGCCGAGCGCACGACCTTCCTCACGCGCGCAAAGAAGTCGGACAGGCCGGGAGTCGTCTTGAGCTTCGCCGGGTCGAGGATGTACTGGACGGCTATCCTGGGCTTTGTCGCGACCTGGGGCGCGCTCATCAACGGATTCCCCCTTTGCCGGTTTCCCGGCCTCGATGCAAAGGGCTGGCGGCAGTGGCCTTAGCCCTTCTCGCGTTCACGAGAGGCGCTCCTGGCGCCTCGCCTTCTCGTAGGCGCTCCGCCTCTCCTTGAGGTAGGTGGGGACCGGCACGTCCCACCATCCGACCGCGGGGCTGCCCGAGTAGGGGAACTCGCGGTGCACCTCGACCTCGACCACCGCGGGACACCCCGAGGCGATGGCCTTCCTGAGAGCCGGTGCCACCGCGCCCCTGCTCGATACCTTCTGCGCGTGCAGCCCGAACGCCTTCGCGGCTAAGGCGATGCCCGGGGAGTAGAGGCCCCCGTCGGGTGTCTTGAAATCGACCGCGATGGCGCGCTTCTTGCCGTACGCGTCCATCTGCAGGTCCTTGATCGCCAGCCACCCCTGGTTGTTGACGACGACCATCACCACCGCGGTGCCGAGCTGCACGGCGGTCGCCATCTCCTGCATCGTCATCATGAAGTCCCCTTCTCCGACCACCCCGATGACCTGGCGGTCGGGCCTGGCCAGCTTCACGCCGATCGCGGCGGGGAGGGCGAACCCCATGGTCGAGAACCCCCCGGTCGTTATGCATGTGCCCGGGACGTAGAACGGGAACTCCTGCAGCATCTGCGCCTGGGTGTTGCCGGACGAGGTCACCACGTAGGCGTCGCGCGCGGCCGCGTTGCGGACCTCCCGCAGCACCTGCGTTATGGTGGGCAGCTCCGTCTTGACCGCCAGCAGCCGCTCGATGTGCCTGGCCCACCGGCGCCGCTCCGTCCCGATCTCGCGCATGAACGCGCCGCTCCTGATGTCCCTGCTCGATGTGAGCTCCGAGAGCTCGTCGGCGATGTCGCCGAGCACCACCGACGCGTCGCCGACCACTCCCACCTCGACAGGGTAGTTCTTGCCTATCTCGTAGGGGTCGATATCCACGTGGATGAGCTTTGTCGGCGGTATCGAGAAGGCCACCCCCGGCCTGTACGAACAGGCCGTCTCGTCGGCGAACCTGCACCCGACCGCCAGCAGGACGTCGGCCGTCGACGTCATCTTGAGGCCGACGGAGGTGCCCTTCGAACCGGTGTGCCAGGCGTAGAGCGGGTGGTCCTCGGGGAAGCATCCCTTTCCCGCCATGGTCGTCACCACCGCCGCTCCCTTGGCCTCGGCGAGCCTCAACAGCGCGTCCTGCGCTCCCGCCGCCGCCACGCCCCCTCCCGCGAGGATCACCGGCCGCTTCGCGTCCGCCAGCAGTCGCGCCGCGCGCACCACCGAGTCGGGGTCGCCCCTGGCCTGGCCCGAAGGGACCGACCTGGACGGGTCGGGCATCACCACGTCGGCCGACGCGCTCTGCACGTCCATCGGAAGGACCACGTTCACCGGGCCGCGGCGACCCGTCATCATCACGTTGAAAGCGCGCTTCATGATCGACGGCAGGAGCTCGACCCGGTCGGCGCGCATCGACCTCTTCACGACGGGCTGCAGCACCCGCTCGAAGTCGTCGTCCCGCGAGCGCTCGATCTCCTGGAGCAGCCCCTTGCCGCGCATATGAGTGTGAGCCGACCCGTTGAGGATCAGCACCGGGGTAGAGTCGACGTAGGCGGTCGCGGCGCCGATAGCCGTGTTTATAGCGCCGGGCCCGATGCTGGTGAAAACCGCGAGCGGGCGCCCCGAAGCGCGGTAGTAACCGTCAGCCATGTGGACCGCGGCCATCTCCTGCATCGCCTGAAGCACCCTGATTCGCCGCTCGCGCCCGAGGAACGCGTCGGCCAGACCGAGGCAACCGTGCCCCGGGATGCCGATTACGTAGGGGACGCCTTCGGAGATGAGGTACTCGGCGACTATCTCCCCACCGGTCAGTCTCATCGTTCGCCTCCGCATCTTCAACGCGACATCGCGGCCTGAATATCGCCTATATTATATGTTCCGGAGGCTCAAACCACTTGTCGCGTGGCTCAGTCGAGGCCACCGGGATGGAGGGAAACATGACCGAGGATGAGAGCGCCGGAGGGTCCGACACCCTCACGGCAAAGGTACTCAAGCTCGTCGACCTGGTCGGCTACCAGGACGGGGCGGTCGTCAGCCGGGAGGTGATGAAGGGCGCCACCGGCACGGTGAGCGTCTTCGCGTTCGACCGGGGCGAAGGACTCAGCGAGCACACCGCGCCCTTCGACGCCATGGTGACCGTTCTCGATGGAGAGGTGGAGGTCATCATCTCGGGCAACCCTCACCGGCTGTCTGAAGGCGAAACGATAATAATGCCGGCGAACGAGCCGCATGCGTTGAAGGCGCTCACCCGTTTCAAGATGCTGCTCACGCTGATACGCGCTTAGTGTCAGGCACCCGCAGCCATGCCCTGTCCGCGCACGAGGTCCAGGAAATAGCGCCAGTTCTCCAGAGGGACGTCGGGCGGGACGCTGTGGTCGATCGCCGGCACGTAGCCGCGCTGCGCCAGCATCGGGGGCACCACCCGCTCGACCTCGTTCCTGACGGCCTTGCGGTCCAGCGCCAGCTTGCGCTTGTCCATCCCGCCCCAGATGACGAACTCGCGCGGCCAGGCCTTGCGCACCTCGAGCACGTCCATGCCGGCCTGCACCTCCCATGGCCATATCATGTTTACTCCGGCGTCGACGAACTTGGGCAGGAGCAGGGTGCAGTCACCGTCGGTGTCCACACCGATGATGGGGACGCCCAGGTCTTGCTTCAGCGAGCCGATCAGCTCCCGGTAGTACGGGCTCATGAACTCCTCGAACGCCTTCGGGCCTATCATGGGACCGTTCCTGTAGCACATGTCCTCCCACAGGCTCACCATGTCGGGTCTTCTCAGCTCGCAGACCTTTTCCACCACGCGCTTCCACAGCAGCACCCAGTGGCGGGATATCTCGTGCAGCAGTTCGGGTTGCCGGCGGTAAGCGATCATCAGGGGCTGGAAGCCGAGCAGGTGGCGATGGGTGCCGAACAACCCGGGGATGTAGAGGCACAGCGGCAATGGCTGATCGCCGAGGATGTCCAGTATCGGCTGGAGCATCGCGAGCCTCCCCGGGGTCTCGGGGTCGAGGCGCCCTTTTATCTTCTCCCAGCTCTCCCGGTCGCTCACCGGGGACGACAGCCAGGCCGGTATGGTCGACATGCCGTCCGACATCACCCTGACGATGGAGCCGGACATGTCGCGCTTGACGACGAAGTGCTCGTCGCTCTCGACGATCTCCTCGTCGAAGACCGGGTCCAGGCCCGGGTGCTCGTGCGCGCCGATCGCCAGCGGGAGCTGCAGGTCGTAACCAAAATAGATGTAAGCGCTGACATCCTCGTTTATCTCGGGCGGCAGCCCTTCGGAATGCCAGCGCCGCAGCGTCTCGGGCCAGTACCCGATCGCCTCGTTGTGGACCGGGCGGTCGACGGGCTCGAACGCCGCCGTAGCGAGCAACCTTTCACGTGGCGTCATCTCATGCATTTCCACCCCGGTTCTCCGTCATTCCGACGGCGTCATGATCCGCCGCATCCAATATTCCTACAATCGAACAGCGGAATAATCAAGTGCACGCTTTCCGCAGACTTTTCGCACACTTTCGGGGTCAGGTCTCTTTTCGTGCATGTGAAACGGCCTCCGGTGTCGAAATAGTCGCGACGGATGCGGACATTCGACCGCGCCGTTTGACTTCCGGGGCGGCCTACCGAAGGGAAAACATGATGCTGGTACGCAGGCTCGATGACTGCGAGGAGTTCATCGCGGTAGACGGCTCGCGGCTGCGGGAGCTCCTGCACCCCGACAAACAGGACCTGCGGCTGGGTTACAGCCTGGCACGCGCGCTCGCGGCCCCGGGAATGACCACTATCCCGCACAGGCTCAATCGCTCCGAGGTCTATTACATAGTGTCGGGCCGGGGGACGATGCACATCGACGGCGAGAGCGAGCCGGTGGGCCCCGGCGCAGCGGTCTACATCCCGCCGGGCTCGACACAGTTCATCGAGAACACCGGGGATGCCGAGCTGGAGTTCATCTGCATCGTCGACCCCGCCTGGCGCCCCGAGGGCGAAGAGGTGCTGCGACCCTGAGTCACGGCGCCTCGTGAGTCGCCGGTGGACCTTTGCCGCATCGTGAGCTTCAGGTGTTGAGCGAGCGCGAGGCCTTCGAGAGCGCCGGGTACAGGCCGCGGTAGTTCTCGTAGAGCGCGTCGTACAGGCCACGGTTCTCCGATCGCGGCTCGAAGACCCTCCTTACCCGGACGATCTTCTTTATCTCCTTGTATCCGCCGTAGACCCCCAGCGCGACCGCCACGGCCAGCGCGGTGCCGACAGCGCCGGCCTCCTGGGGGTCCTCGACCGCCTCGACCCGCCGGCCGGTGATGTCGGCCATTATCTGCATCCAGAGGTCGCTCTTCGCGCCTCCCCCGATGGCCCGCAGCGGGTCGCAGCGCCAGCCCCTGGTGCCGGCGGCATCGATGAGCCAACGGAGGTTGTAGGCGACCCCCTCGTATATCGCGCGGAGCATCTCGTCGCGCCCGTGCTCCAGGCTCAGGTTGGCGAAGCACCCCCTTACAGTGGTATCAGGGACAGGTGAGCGCTCGCCGAAGAGCCACGGCATGAAAAGGAGCTTTCCGGCCCCGGGCTCGACCTTTTCGGCCGCCTCGTCGAAAAGCCTGAAGATGCCCATGTCACCCTCGGCAGCCGCCAGCTCGTCCGGCCTCGCGAACCTCTCGGCGAACCACTTGAGACACGCGCCCGCTGTCTCGGACTCCCCTATCATGATGAGCATATCGGGGTCGGGCGAAGCGACCGAGGCCATCCCGTACCTGCCCAGGTTCTTCGCTTTCGCAATCGACACCACCAGCCAGGAGGATGTCCCGATATAGATGTGCGCGTCTCCGTCCTCGAGCGCCCCCGAGCCAGTGGCCGCGGCCGGTATGTCCCCCATTCCCCCTATCACCGGAGTGCCCTCGGGCAGGCCCATCGCCTCGGCGGCATCCCGGCTCAGGCCGCCCACCACGTCGATGCTGCTCTTTATCTCTGGCATCTTCTCGAGATCGATGTTTATGAGCCGCGCCAGCAGCCCCGACCACCTGCGCGTCTTGTTGTCGAGGATGCCGGTCCCTCCCGCGCCGGTGTGATCTATCACCTGCCTGCCGGTGGCCCGCAGCACGAGGTAGCCGGTGACGTCGAGGAAGGCGTTGGTCCTCGCGTAGACCTCCGGCTCGTTCTCCCTTATCCACGCGATCTTGCACACCACGTCTTTGCCCGAAGGCAGCGCACCGGCGACCCGCAGCATCACCCACTCGCCGCCGAGTTTCCTTATCATCCGCGCGGCCTGCTCGTCTGCGCGGCTGTCAAGCCATATCACCGGCGGCCTGGTCGGCTGGCCGGCGGCGTCGACCGGGACCACCCCCGCCATCTGTCCGGCGAACCCGATGCCCGCGATATCGGACGGCGGCACGCCGGTATCCTCGAGAAGACGGCGCGAGCTGGTGGTGACGGCCCTCCACCAGTCCTCGGGATCCTGCTCAACCCACAGGGGCTTCGGGTAGGAGACCGGGTAGGGCTCGAACCGGTGCGCGAGCATTGCGCCGCGGGTGTCTGCGAGCACCGATTTGCTCCCCCCGGTGCCCACGTCGTGCGCGATGATGTAACGCTCCGCCAACGCATGCTCCTTCCGTGTCTCGATGTCTCCGCCGGCCCACCGCCGAGGTGCCGCCCCGCGGGCTCAGGGCGCCTGCGACGCGGGCCCGGTGAGCCCTCTGTGGTTATATAATGTCTCGAGGCCCCGGGCAACAGGAGGGGGCGCTGTACCGCGGGCTCGCGCGAGCTCCGCGGAGTTATGGCATCATCACACGGGAGGTGTCACTTGTCGAAGATAACGGTTCTGGGCGGATGCGGCGCCATAGGCGCCTGGGCGACGCGGACGGTCGCCAGTGGGGATTATTTCGACGAGGTGGTGATAGCGGAGAAGCGCTACGACGTCGCTTGCGCGCTGGCCGACGAGCTCAACCCGGCGAAGGTGTCGGCTGTGGAGATAGATGCCGACGACATAGCGAGCGTGAAGGCGGCCATCGCGGGCTCGCGGGTCGTGCTCAACTGCATCGGCCCCTACTACAGGTACGGCCCTCCGATACTGAAGGCGGTCATCGAGTCGGGCATCGACTACGTGGACGTCTGCGACGACCTGGACGCCACCGAGAAGATGCTGGCGATGGACGAGGACGCCAGGAAGGCCGGCATCTCCGCACTGATAGGCATGGGCAACTCACCCGGCCTGGCCAACGTGCTTGCGAAGTACTGCGCCGAGACCATGCTCTCAGAGGTGGAATCGGTCGACATCTACCACATCCACGGCGGGGAGCCTGGCGAGGGCGGCGCGGTCATCAAGCACCGCATCCACGCCATGATATCGGATATCCCGCTGTTCGTTGACGGCGAGTTCATACAGGTCAGGATGCTCGAGGAGGACGGCCTGGCTCTCGCCGAGGACGTCGACTTCCGCGACGTGGGGACCTACAGGGTCTACCCGTACCCGCACCCGGAGACCATCACCCTCCCCAGGCACATGAAAGGCATAAGGCGCGTCACAAACAAGGGCACCGTACTGCCCACCAACTACTTCGACTTCACGATGGACACCGTTCGGCTTGGCCTCGCCTCCGAGGAGCCGATAGCCGTCCAGGGTTGCGACGTGACACCGATTGAGTTCGAGGTGGCGTTCATACTCTCGCGCAGGCAGGGGCTGCTCGACAAAGCCGCCGTGAAAGGGCCCAGTGGGTGCCTCAAGGTCGTGGTGAAGGGGACGAACGAGGGTAAGGACGAGACCTACATATTCTCGATGTCCTCCTCCGGCGCTGGCGCCGGGGAGGGCACCGGCATCCCGGGCGGGGTAGGTGCCATCATGGTCAGCAAGGGAAGCATAACGCTCAAGGGGGTCTTCCCGCCTGAGGCGGCGGTGAACCCGGTCGAGATGATCGAGATCGCCGGCAAGATAGTGAAGGGGACCAGCGTGGGAGACACCGTCCCCATACACATAGAGCACATCGACAGCGAGGGCAGGTCCGAGAGTATCGCGTTCGCCTTCTGAAAGTACCAAGGCCTATGACGCCGGAGAACCGCGTCCCAACGAAGGAGAAACTGGCCTTCGGGCTGGGCGACTTCGCCATCAACATCGCCTACACCACCATCAACTTCTGGCTGGTGTTCTTCCTCACCGACGTGGCCGGCCTCAAGGCGGGCATCGCCGGGGCCATCTACCTGGTCGCCAGGATATGGGGCGGGCTGGGCGACTACATGATGGGGATGATATCCGACCGCACCAGCTCGCGCTTCGGGCGCAGGAGGGTCTTCCTGCTCTACGGCGCGGTGCCCCTCGGCCTTACCTTCTTCGTCATCTGGCACGTCCCGTTCCGCTCTTCGGCGCTGCTCACCACCTACTACTTCGTGACGATCATCGTCTTCACCACGTGCTTCTCCCTGGTGTCGATGCCTTACAACGCGATGATGCCTGAGATCTCGCAGGACTACGACGAGCGCATCAACATCTCCGGGTACAAGACGGCGATGGCTTTCCTGGGCAACCTGGTGTCCGCGGTGGCGGTCGCGCTGATCATCGACGTGGTCTTCGGCGGGAAAAGCCATTACAGGACGAGCTTCCCGGTCGTGGGCGCGATATTCGGCTGCGTCATCGCCGTGTGCCTCCTGGTCACGTTCTCCGGCACCAGGAGCAGGGTGCGGTACGTCATCGAGAAGGGGGTCGGGATCTTCAGGAGCATCCCGCCGACCCTGAAGAGCATGTTCGGGATACACGAGTTCCGGACCGTCCTGGGGCTCTTCGTCCTCTGCCTCACCGGCATCGACATCATCAGCGCGATATTCATCTACTTCATCAAGCACGTGGTCGAGGTCCCCGACAGCTACACCTACATCCTGATGGGGCTGCCGCTCGTCGCGGCGGTGGCCGCAGCGCCCCTGTGGGTCTACCTGGGCGGCAAGCTCGGCAAGCGCAGGGCGTACATCGGCGCCATGACCTACTTCTGCCTCATCCTGCTGATGAGCCTGGTGGTCCCGCGCGGCAGCGTACCGCTGCTGGTGGTGCTGGCGATCATGGCGGGCGTCGGCATCTCGGCCTCCCAGTTGATACCGTTCTCGATCGTTCCCGACGTCGCGGAGGTCGACGAATACGAGACCGGCAAGCGTCGGGAGGGCGCCCTCTACGGGATAATCATGGTGTCCTACAAGCTGGTATCGGGACTGGGGGTGGCGTTCGCGTCGCTGATGCTGAGCCTGTCGGGATACGACAGCGCGCACGTCACCCAGTCGGCGACGACCACCCTCACCCTGCGCCTGCTGCTCGGCGTGCTGCCGGGGATGTTCTTCGTGGCGTCGATTCTTTTCGCGAGGCGCCTGACGATCGACAGGGAGGGCTTCGCTGAGATATGCCGGGTCCTCGAGGAGCGGCGCGGAGCGGCGTGCGAGTAACCCGGCGCCGGGCACAGGATCTAGCCGCGGGGTGCGCGATCCGGGAAGTCGCCCGCGCGCATAACCGCCGGGCGGGGCCTCAAGACCCCGACGACGGCGTTCGCAGCCTGGTGTAGAAGAGCTGCGCCAGCGGCCTTATCATCCGCCGCTGGAGGGCCGGAGAGATCCTCTTGACGATCCACATGAACCAGATGTTGAACGTCAACACGACGAGGACGCGCTCGTGCTTGACCGCGTGCACTATGCGGGCCGCCACCTTCTCGGCCGGGTAGCGGTTGGCGACCGGATAGATCACGTTCTCGAGCTTGTCGGCGTCCAGCCCGCGGACGCGGGTGTTATGGATGATCGGCGTTCTTGTGCTTCCCGGGCAGACGGTGGTCACCATGACGCCCCGGTCGTACAACTCCTGGTACATCGCCTCCGAGAGTCCGACCAGCGCGAACTTCGTCGCGCAGTAGCCCGCCAGCGCCGGCAGGGTGACCAGGCCTCCGCCGGACGCGACGTTGACCACGTGGCCGCTCCCACGCTCTATCATCCCCGGCAGGAACGCTCGCATGGTGTTTATGGGCCCCCACAGGTTGACGCCTATCAGCCACTCCCAGTCTTCGAGGGTGGTGTCGACGAAGTCGCCCCAGACGAACACCCCGGCGTTGTTTACCAGCACGTCAGGTGCCCCGAGATCATGGAGCACCAGCGAGGCAAGCGCGTCCACCTGGTCCGCCTTCGACACGTCCGTGAGGTAGGTCCTGCATTCGCTGCCGCGGCGCTCGAGTTGGGCCCTCAACTCGTCCAGGCCGGCCTCATCGACATCGACCAGCAGCACGACCGCGCCTTCACGGGCGAACTTCGCGGCGGTCTCGCGTCCTATGCCGCTGGCCGCGCCCGTCACCAGCACCGTGGCCCCTCTGAGTTCTCTCAATCCGACCTCCGCTTTTCAGTGCCCCGGCGATATCCCAGTCGTCCCCGCCCGTGTTTCCGCCGGCCGACGCCCGAAGGCGGGGACGTCCTCGAGCGCTATCCGCCCGCAGCGCCCGGGGCGGCCGGACAGCCATTATAGCACCGGCTCCGGAGCCCATCGGCGACCGTTCATTGCTCCCTTCAGCGCGCGGCTGACGCATGTTAGTATTTATCACCGGCGCATCGGCGCCATCACGAGGGAGTCGCGTCGCATGGCAAACAACCGAAACGGACTGATGGGAGACCTCGACAGTTTCTACAGCGATACCGGGACCTTCCTGGGCAAGCCCGGCTTCCGGCAGACCGTGAGGGTCGGGCTCGTGAAGCCCGGCGCACAGGCGGTCCTCTTCTTCAGGTTTTACAAGTGGCTTTACAACATGGGGCTGAGGCTGCTCCCGGAGTTCCTGTCGAGGATCAACCTGCTGCTGACCGGGGCGGAGATAGACCCCGGAGCGGAGATAGGCCCGGGGTGCCGCATCGGGCACGCCTCCGGCGTCGTCATCGGGCGTGGGGTCATCATCGGCAAAGACTCCTGGATACTCAACAACGTGACCCTGGGAGGCAGAGGGCACTCGAGGTTCCATGTCGCTGAGCCCGGTTATCCCACACTGGGCGACGATGTCATCCTGTACACCGGCGTGACGGTCCTGGGCAACGTCGCTATCGGGGACGGCGCGGTAATAGGCGCCCACTCGCTGGTCCTCGACTCGATACCGGCCGGGGCCCTGGCGGTGGGTTCCCCCGCCCGCGTAATCAAAACACTTTCCGAAGGGTAAAGAGACCTCACGGCCGGGAAGTCTTTCATCGAGCACGTCACACCCGTGTTTCCGACGTATTCATATCCGTGCTGGAGCGAGGGAGGGAGTCCCCCGAGGAGTAATCCGCAGCCACAGGGTCCAGTCCTCGGAGCGTTGAGGCCGGCGAGGACATCGACGAGGGGGGGCCGTCCCGAGCAACATCCCGAGCAGCCCCGCGAGGCTGGACAAACGCACGAAAAGAGACCTGACCCCAGGATGTGCGTTTACGCGAGGCTCACGAGGTCGGCCAGGACAAGGTCGAGGAAGCGCTCGACGACCGGCCGGTTCGCGTCCGCGTCCGCGTACCCGACCGTCAGGGTCATGGCGTCCGCGAAAGTGCTTATGCCCAGCAGGAAACCGGGCGCGAACATGAGCGGACTCACCAGGTACGCGTCGACGGCGCCGGCGTCGACGAAGTCGAGGCGGCCGGGCTCCAGGATCCCCAGGTTCGAGAGGTAGGGGTTGCATCTTCCACTGCGCAGCTCGCCGGCGACCACCCTCGAATACACCCGGCCGGTCACGAACGGTCCGGGCGATACGGACGCGGCGACCGTCATGGCAGAGCCGATCCCCGGCATCGAGGACTTGAGCGCGTCCATCGAGTCGCGGACCCGGGCCAGCGTGCCGCCGAACTCCTCCCCCGGCAGCCTGTCGACGACCGGGTACAACTGGCCGGAGAGGTTGCAGACCGCCTCCGCCCTGCCGCTGGCGCGGTAGCGCCTCAGGTCTATCGGAACGTTTATTGTGACTCCCACCCCGGGCTCGGGTCCGGCGAGCTCGAACAGCGCCCGGTAGTACGCGGCCAGGACGCAGTCGTTGACGGTCGCGCCCTTTCCCTTCCCGTATTCCTTGACCGCCGTCAGCCGATCGACCGTGAGCCGCCTGACTGCGAACTCCCGGCCGTCGTGGCTCGCCCCGCGCCACGGAAACCCCCACCTCTGCGCCGGAGGGCTTCCCGAGAGCATCGCCTTCGCCTTTTCGGCGATCCCGAACTGCTCGAGCACCTGGCGGAGGCTCCGGTCCGCGAGCTTGCGCGGAGTCCTCGCGCAAGACCCGTCTCCGGCCAGGCGCCTGTAGGTGTCGCTGAGGAGGTAGACGTACTCCTTGAGGCCCCCGGTGTCTGCCGCGACATGGTCGATCTTCACGCACACGGTGTCACGCTCCGAGCGAAAAAGCCTCACCTGCACCAGTGGGTCGGAACGTGGGTCTGACGGCGTGGTCACGAACGACATCAACGAGCGCATGGCCTCGCCGGAGCCGGAGCCCTCCTCAAGCGAGAACAACGTCACCTCGTCGAGGTCGTGCCTGCGCTCCCAGTAAGGGCGCCATGGGCGCTCGACGAACCTGCAGCCCAGCACCGGCTCGGCGTCCAGTGTAATGCGGACCGCTCTCGCAAGGCGCTCGGGGTCGACCCTGTCGCCGAGGGTCACGACACAGTGGATCTGCTGGTCCGAGATGAGGCGGTCCATGTATTCGGCCCGGTCCATCGCGCGCGCCGGGAACCGTTCGCTTTTCGTTTCGCTCATGAGTGGGTCCTGAAAAAACGCGCGTGCCTTCGCTGCGTCAGTCTTCGCCGTCCGCCTTCCTGGGCAGGTCCCTCGACGAGATGACGTCGACTCCGGTGCCGAGGATGTCCGAGGTTATCAACTGGCCGTTACTCACCGGGGCGTCCACCACTATCCCGGCAAGCTGTGCCACTGCGTCTTTCACGCGCTCCTTCGGGATGGTCGCGGTGCTCCTGACCGGCAGCAGGGGCAGCGCGCCGCCCCTGACCGTGACGGTGGTCGTGACCACCCTGCGCGGGTCCGTGAACTCCTGCACGGCGTACTTCGCGCCGGTCTTGCAGTCGTTGCCGCGGACCTCCACGACCTCTCCGTCCTCCTCGACCAGCTCGAGCGAGCAGGATAGCGGGCAGTTTATGCACGTATAGCTGTGTTCACGTTTCACGCGAGACCACTTCCACGGTCACCCGGTCGACCTTCGGTCCGCCGGCGCGCTCGGCGCCGTCGAAAGCGGCCGCCTTCATGTTCGACTTGAGCATCTCCGGGGGCCGGACCATCTTGTGCTTCTTCGAGGAGACCGCATCCGCGCCCGCCAGTATCCGGGCGGTGACCGCGCGCTCCGGGTGCTCGACCCTGAAGTAGAAATCTATGTCGCGGCTGAAATCGCTGACGAACTGGGGGACGACGTATTTCACGTTCCGGCCCGGGACGACCCTTATCGGGGCCTCGCGTTTCCGTCCCTGCAGGACGTACTCGGCCGCGCCCTCCCCGGCGACCTCGGCGCTTCTTGTCACGTAGTCGACCAGGTCGAAGACGTTCACCACGTTCCCGCATGCGAATATCCCCTCGGCCATGGTCTCCATCCGCTCGTCCACGAACGGTCCGGCGGTCACCGGGTCCAGGACGACGCCCGCCTTCCTGGACAGCTCGTTTTCCGGGATGAGCCCGACCGAGAGGACTAGCGTGTCGCACGGGACGTAGCGCTCCGACTCCTTTATCGGCCGCAGGTCCTCGTCGACGTGCGCCACCGTGACGCCCTCGACCCTCCTGCGCCCGTGGATGAAGGTGACCGTATGCGACAGGTGCAGGGGGCAGTCGAAATCCTGCAGGCACTGCACCACGTTACGCGTCAGCCCGCCGGGATGGTCCATGATCTCGTAGACGCCCTCGACGCTCGCCCCCTCCAGGATGAACCTGCGAGCCATGACAAGGCCTATGTCCCCGCTGCCCAGGATGACCACGTTGCGCCCCGGCATCAGCCCCTCGATGTTGATGTCCCTCTGTGCGGCGCCGGCCGTTATAACACCCGCGGGCCGGTAACCGGGGATCATCACCTGGTGGCGGCTGCGCTCCCGGCAGCCCATGGCGAGGATGACCGACCTCGGCTCCAGCTCCACCATCCCCTGCTCGGGGCTCACGGCCGTTATCTTCCTGTCGGGCGCCAGGTCGAGGACCATGGTGTTCAGCATCACCTCGATGTCGGCCTTCTCGACCTCGTCTATGTAACGCTGCGCGTACTGCGGTCCGGTGAGAACCTCCTTGAACACGATGGAGCCGAACCCGTCGTGTATGCACTGCGGCAGTATCCCGCCCAGCTCGATGTCGCGCTCGATGAGGACCACGTCCTTGAGCCCGGCTCGTCCGGCGGCAAGCGCCGCCCCGAGCCCGGCGGGCCCCGCGCCGATCACCGCGCAGTCCGGCCTCCGTATCGCCTTCATCGTCCCGCCTCGCTGTCTTCGGCCACGGCGCGCTGCCTGATGAGGCTCTTGGTCTCGCCCGCGAACATCCACGAGCCTCCGCCATCCTTGGTGACCTCGGTCACCGGTATTCCCAGCTCCCCTGCCAGGATGGCCGCCAACCGGTAGCCGCAGAAGCCGCCCTGGCAGCGCCCCATCCCGACCCTGGTCCTGCGCTTGACAGCGTCCATTGTCCGCGCGGGTATGATCGAGTGGATGGCGTCGACGACCTCGCCCTCGGTGATGTACTCGCAGCGGCAGATGATGCGGCCGTAGCGCGGGTCCTTCGCGATGAGCCTGTCGCGCTCCTCGTGGGACAGGTCTATGAACTTCGGCGGGGCATTGCGCCTCGGGTTGTAGTCGGTCCTCGGCTCGGTCGGCACACCCAGCCCCTGTACGATGCCGAGCACCATCTCCGCTATCGCCGGCGCGGACGCCAGGCCCGGCGACTGGATGCCCGCCACGTTGACGAACCCTCGGGCGGTGTCGGAAGCGCCGATGACGAAGTCCTCCTCCTCGGTCGGGGCGCGCACCCCGCTGAAAGACGAGATCATAGCGTTCCGCGGGAAGTCCGGGAGCAGCGTATAGAAGCGTTCGAATATCTCCTGTATCTCCTCGGCGGATATCGAGGTGTCGTACTTGTCCTCGACCTCGATGGCGGTCGGCCCGAGCTGCAGGTTCCCCTCCGCGGTGGGCATCGCCCCTCCGCCCTTGGACAGCCCCTTGCGGAACATCTTGAACTCGGACACGCTGCTCTTGACGTAGTTGTAGGTCAGCTCCCTGTCGAAGAGCAGGCTCGCGCCCTTTCTCGGGTGGATTCGAAAGCCTCCCGCCCCGGCCATGTCGGCGACCTCGTCGGCGAAGAGCCCGGCGGCGTTTATCACCAGCGGGGTCTCGATCTCTCCCCGGTTGGTGACGACCGACCTGACCGCGCCCCTTTCCACGCGGATGTCGGTGACCTCGGTGTCCAGGAATACCCTGGCGCCGTTAGCGACGCAGTTCTCCGCCAGCGCGATGGTCAGCTTGTAAGGTGAGACCAGCCCGTAGGTCGGGTCGAACACCCCGGCGACCGCGTCCCTGGTGACATGCGGTTCCATGCGGAGTATCTCGTCGCGGCTCAGCATGCGCTGGCCAGGTATACCCTTCCTGCGCGCGCTGTGCATCACGAGCCTCGGTATGACCCGCGACAGGAGAAATTCGACGACGCCTGCGGGAAGGCGTGACGTGACGTTCTCCGGCAGGGTGCGCGGCGTGAAGACCAGCAGCAGCCCCTGGCGCTCGAAAGCGATGTCGAGGTCCTTGACGAACTCGTCGTAGAGGGCGTTACCCCTCACGTTCAGCTTCTGCTTGAGCGTGCCGTACTTTTCTCCGATGCCGCTGTGGACCTCGGCGTTGTTCGCCTTCGTGGTCGCGTCTGCTACGTCGCTCTCCTTCTCCAGGATCACGACGTCAGGCGTGTACTTGACGATCTCCCTGGCGACAGAGCACCCGCTGACGCCCGCTCCGACGACCACCACGCCGGCGGTGCGCGGAAGCTCGATCTGAGGATGCCCGCTCATCTATTGAAGCCTCGTAGACGGGTTCCCGGGTCGCTCATCCGCCGCCCTTCTTCATCTTCTCCATCTCCTTCTCGACCATGCGTTCGCGCGAAGCCGAGCCCCTCCTGCCGGAGAAGTAGTCCACGATGTGGAAGAGCAGGCCTATGCCCCAGCCCGCCATCACCCACAAAAACCAGGGGTAACCGGCGCCGGTCAGCGCCCAGACCACGACCAGGAACCCGTTGATGATCACGTAAGCTCCTATGTGCCTGATGAGTTCCGTGCGCTGCTTGACCCTCTTCTCCGCTTCCGCCCTGAGCGGGTCAGGGGCACCGGGCACACCAGTCTGCTCGTCAGCCAACGTCGTCACCACCTTTTTCTCGGTAACCGTTTTGTCTACGGGTATTCTGAGTGTCGGGACCCCCCGGGTGCAACCCACCCGCAGGGGGGACATCCGCGGCGGCGGCGTGAGACCGTTATGCTATCCTGTTTTCGATACGACCCGGGGCACCCGGGGCTCTCTCGGACGGGCCGAGGCGAGGAGGCTTTCGTTGGACGGCGGCTTACAGGACCTTGCGTACTTCGGGATCCCGACTTTCTGCAAGTTCCCTCACACGCGCGACCCGCGCGGCGCGGACGTGGCGGTGGTCGGCGTTCCGCAGGACCAGACCGTGCTCAACCGGCCGGGGGCCAGGTACGGGCCGAGGGCCATACGCCTGGCCTCTCAACTGTACGGCTCGGAGTACGACGCCGACCTGGGCTTCTACGACATAGAGCTGGGCAGGCACATCCTCGAGGGAACGAGGTTGATAGATTACGGCGACGTGGCCATACTGCCCACCCTCACCGACCTCAACATGCAGGCGGTCACCCGCGCGATATCCGAGATCCTGGACGGCGGGGCCCTTCCGCTGACGCTGGGGGGCGACCATTCGATAGTGTTCCCGGTGGTTCGGGCGTTCGAGGGCGAGCGGCTCGACGTCGTCCACTTCGACACCCACCTGGATTTCACCGACGACTACGCGGACCTCGGGCTCAAGTTCTCGCACGGCAACCCCATCAAGAGGATATCCGAGCTCGAGAACGTTGACCGCATAACGCAGGTCGGCGCCAGGGGCCTGACCACGCCCAGGTCGGTGCACGAGGAAGCGCTGCGGGCCGGGTCGAGCATCATCACGGCAAGCGATGCCATCGCAAAGGGCCACGAGTGGGTCCTGGAGAAGGTGCCGGCCGCCGAGAACGTCTACGTTACCGTGGACATCGACGTGCTGGACCCGGCGGTCGCCCCCGGCACCGGGACCCCGGAGCCCGGAGGGCTGAGCTACCGGCTGCTCGCCGACATCCTGGCGGGACTGCCCGACAAAGGGCGCGTGGTCGGCTTCGACATCGTTGAGGTGAACCCGCTTTACGACACCTCTGAACTCACCTCTCATGTGGCCGCCAGGCTCGCCCTCGACTTCCTCGGCGCGATATTCGCGGCGCGTTAGGCGCGCGTCCCGCCGGCATGGGCGCCGGCTGGCTCGAGCCCTCGACACCCCGCCCGGCGCCCTCGGGCCTCGCCGTGGACCGAAACCCGGAAGGTGCGCGTCCCTCCAATATATAACTATCAGAAAACCCGACAAGGGGGGTCCGGATGAAGCGCATCACGTTCGTGCTCTGCCTGGCGGCCGTTGCGTGCCTGGTCGCGGCGATGGCCGGCTGCGGAAGCGGTGCCAGGGTCTACACCAGGGACCAGACGAGCATAACGGCGAGCGTCGGCGAGCAGTTCATCATCGAGCTCCAGTCGAACGCCACCACCGGTTACCAGTGGAGCCTCGCCAAGCCGCTCGACACGGCCGTCATCAAGAAGGTCGGGTCCAGGTACATACCCCCTGGGTCATCAGGCGGGACGGTCGGAGCCGGCGGTGTCGAGCAGTGGACCTTCCAGGGAGTCGGCAAGGGCACCACGACCATCGTGATGGGGTATTCACGCCCGTTCGAGAAAGGCACGCCTCCCGCGCAGACGGTCAGCTTCAACGTTACGATAAACTGACGGCCCGGCCGACGAGCGTCGCGGCCCGGGCCGGGTGAAAGGGCGCGGGCTATCGCCTGAATATCGACGCGAAGAAACCGCCGACCGACCTGAACGGCCTCGAGAATGCCTGCCAGAACCTTCGCCCCGGCGCGCGCCCCATCGAGAGCGTGACGGGGACCAGCTCACCGGCTTCCAGCATGCCGAGTTCTTTGCCCTGGAGCGCGCCATCCGGGAGCCCGCCCGCGAGGAACTCCGACGCCAGCCGTATGACGGCGGCGCTGGTGGTCGCCCGCCAGTGCAATATCGGCCGGTCCAGCAGGAGGTTGTACCCGAAGGGGACGTACGAACTCAGCGTCGGCACGATGACGCCATCCCATCTCACGAACATCGAGAGGCACCTGCCGTCGAGCAGTTCGCAGGCCGGGGACTCGTTGATCGCGCGGATGAAAGGGGAGCCGGGCCTCACCTGGCGGCCGGCCGCCGAGAAGAAGCCGAGATATCCTATGTATGTGCCCCGGTTCGGCGTCGATACGAAGGCGCCCCTGCCGAGCATTGGATAGCCATCCATCTCCTGGAGGTAGTAGCGCGCCACAAGGCCCCCGAGGCTGTAGCCGAAGATGTTGACCTTTTCGTGCCCGAGGATGTCCCTGAGACGGTCGACCTGCTCGGCAAGGACACCTGCCGACCGTGTCATGTCGCCCATCGCCATCCAGGGGAGCTTCAGTGAGATCGTGCTGAACCCGCTCGACCGCAGGTTCCTCGCCACGAGTTCGGTCTGGAAGGCCGGGCCGCCGTAGCCGGGCACCACCAGCACGGGATAACCCGTAGTGGTGTCCTCCGGCGCGGGACCGACCTCGATAACGCCGCCCATCCTGCTCCTTCGTTTTTCGGGACTCTGTTCATCTGCCCTGACTCTATAACAGCCGGTGCCGCCTGACACTGCTCATTCGCAATCCGGCCGGCCCCCCTCGCCGCGGGACCGACGACGCGGAGCGCGCCCGGGTTCACATGCTGGCGCCCTAACTGTTAAAGTTAAACAGCGTTCGAAAAGGGGCTCGTCGCCTTCGGTCCCGCCGACCGCCGGACGAGCCGCGGCAACGGAATGGACGATTCGAGGAACCTGGCAATGGCTGATGAGTTGTGCATCGGTTGCAGCCTGCCAAAGGTGTTCGGCTGGCTGATACGCTGGGAGAGCAACGGCACCATCGTGATGCGCCTCGACCCCGGGCTCAGGGCGGTCCTGACCGAGTCCGAGCTTCTCAGCGATATCTACGGGCGCATCGAGGACGCGGTAGGGGTGCCCATCCGGCACATCGTCTTCGAGGCCGAGAGGGCCGCGGCCAAAGCCACCATAGACAGCATGGTGCCAAGCCGCCGCAGCCGGCTGATGCGAAACCGTGTAGTCATGCATCCGGCCAGCCGTTTTCTTCAGCTGGTGGCGCGCGTTGCCGGGCTGGCCGACACGCACACCGTCTTCTATCACGTCTACCGGGGCTCGATGGCGAAAGTCCGGAACGTCTTCGACGAGGATATCTACGCCGCGATGGTGGTCGGCGCTTTCGAGAGCTTCGAGGGAACGCTTTACGACCACGACTGGATGGAGCTCGGCGGGGAGCGATTGCTGGTCATCCTCCCGGCCAAGGAGAAACACGATATCGCCGCGCGCATGGAACCCGAGCTGGCGCGCCACCGCGCCGGAGACCGGACGCTCGAGCTGTGCGAGCATTGCGGCCTCCCGGTCGCGCTGAACCACCTGAGGTGGGACATCCCGAACGCCGTGATCACCGACAGGCGCAGCGGCACGCGCATGAGCTTCGTCGACGGGTACGCCTTCTCCGCGGTCTTCCGGGAGCTGATAGCGGAGCTCGGGGACGAGATCGTGCCCATCATCGTGGAGGCATCCCGCGAGTACACGCTCAGGCGGCTGGAGGAGACGGGCTTCCTTGGTCGCGAGTTGGGGCGAGAGGCTTCCTACCGTGAGTTCATAGAGCTCCTGCCGGTCTACGGGCAGGGCAACCCGCGGAAGTGGGAGATAGCCGGGGACGCACTGGAGGTCGTCATCGAGAACCCTCACAGCCCTCACCTCCTGGCGGGACAACTGCTCGCGATCTACGAATCGGTGGAAGGGCGGCGCGGGTCCGCCTCCATCGAGGACATCGCCTACCAGCGGGTGGGTATAACCGTCACCCCCGCCGGTGATTAGCAGGGTGAGACGTGCTCTCTTTCCCGTCCCCCGGGGCGCCGTTCGATTCCGCAGCGGGCGGTGATTTCTCGGGAACGCTCGCGCGGTTTCTCCGGCGGGCCTGACCCCGACCGGTCAGCCACGGTGCAACCCGGCCATCCTCGCCAGCATCGGCGTCCTGATCCCGATCGCCTGTTGCTCGCACAGCTCGTCGCAGCACCAGCACCTTATGCACTTCTGCCTGTCGACGCGCGCCAGGCCATCGCGGACCGAGATCGCCTGCCGCGGGCACATCTCCGCGCACTTCCCGCAGCCGGTGCACGCTCCCGGCACGGGCCGGGGCGTCGCCGTGTAGAAGCGGCTGAACCTTCCGGTGATGGTCGCCGGCAGGTGTTCGCTGAAGAAGTTCCTGGCCGGAAGCTGGAAGTCCGTCACCCTGAGCCCGTCGGGGTCATCGCCGAGAACTTCGAACCAGCCCGTCCCCGATTCGCACACGCCGCCCCGGATGGCGGCGGCGAGCACCTTGTCGTCGGATGGCTCGAGGCCGGCGAGATCAACCATCAGGTTCTCGAGCGCGAACGCGTCCCTGCCGGCGGCGATGGCATTCATCTTTTTCACCGTGCCGTTCCGGGCGCCCTCTCCGTGCACCACCTCGACCGCGTCGACGATACTGAACGCGGGCCTCGCGGCCATGTACACGTCGACTATGAAATCCGCGAAATCGCGTTCGTCCTCGAACCTCGAATGGTAGACGAACTTGTTCATGCCGGGCACGGAGCCGTACATGTTCTTGACAGGCCCGGTCAGGTTCATGAACCGGTTGGTCTTGAGCTTCGAGACCGAGACCAGTCGGTCGGCTTCGACCATCGAGCGGCAGAGAGTCAGGCGCTTCACTTTGGCGCCGTCCGGGACGGACACCTCCACCACCCCGGTGTCCATCGCCAGCTCGGCGCCGGTCTGGCGGGCGACCTCGGCGAAGCCCGTCTTCTCGTAGACTCGCTTGAGCAGAGTCCGGTTGAACGGCCCGCCCGGGCTGTCTCCTATGATCACCCTGTCGGTGACCTTCATGAGCTGGGAGACGACCGCTCTCACCACCTCGGGGTGGGTGGTGATGCCTGAGTCGGGAGCGGCGGCGATCACCGCGTTGACCTTGACGAAGACCGACTCCCCCGGACGCACGAAATTGTCCGCCCCGCCTACGAGGTCGAGCACCCGAGCGACGCTCCTTGCGACCTGCTCCCCGCGGTATTCGTCGCACCTGCTGAGCGCTACTGCGTCACTGCCCATGTCTGTCTCTTCCTGTGGAGGGTAGCCGGCGGACGGCCCTTCGGACCGCATTATACCAATGGAGTCACCCGTTGCGTCAGCTCAGCCGCGGATGCAGAAGGTGGGGAGTTCGCAGGGCCTGTGAGGCCCAGTGGGTTAAGGTCATCTGCCGGAAAAGGAGACCGCGTGGACTCAGGTGGGCTGCCCGGCGGGCCGCTCCGAGACGCGTTCGGCCGGTTCGCCGGCTTCTTCATCGGCCTCCTCGTTCTGTACGCGCGGCAGGAAGATGCTGAACAGGAAACCCAGCACTCCGAGAACGCCGACCGCCAGCAGCGCGGTGAGCAGTGCCTTGTTGCGGGACTTCTGGTTTATGTCGTAGAGCGCCGTGCCGACCCTGGGGTTGAAAGACTTGGCCGCGAGGTACGACCTCACCTGCTTGTCGCTCACGGTCCTGGCGTCCTGGGCGAGCTTGCTCTCGATCTTCTGCTTCTCCGCCTGCGGGATGACCGGGTTCTTCAACAGGAGTCCGGAGAACGAACTGATGAGGACCGACATCAACACCGCGCCCGCGATGGCCGTCCCCAGCGAGCCGCCGAGGTTGGAGAAAGCGCGGTTGACGCCCGATATCTCGCCCGACTCCTCGGCCGGCAGCGACGACTGGACCAGGTTGAGCAGCGGAGCGTTCACCAGGCCTATGCCGACGCCCACCACTATCAGTCCGGGTATCATCTGCAGTGCCGAGGGCTTGTCCTCGAGCAGCCACCATATCAGCATCAGCCCGAGCGGTATGAGCACCATCCCGATCATTATCAGCTTCCTGGGCTGGACTTTGTTCAGCTTGGCGGCGACCTGCGAGAAGAGGATGAGGAACACCGTCAACGGCAGGATGGTCAGCCCGGAAACGAGGGGCGACTGTCCCAGGGACATCTGGAGGAACACCGGGCAGATGAAGAGCATCCCAGCTTGCATGAACATCAGCATCAGCACCACGGGGAGGCCGATTGCAACCGCCCTGCCCTTGAATATGCCGAGGTTCACGAGCGGCTCCTTCTTCGCGTTCGTTCGGTGCCGCTGCCATAGGACGAAGAGCCCCAGCACGAGCAATCCGGCGATCACGAAAGGTATGACGGGCGAGATGCCGCCTTTCGGGATGATGACCTTTCCGCCGACCTTGAACGGGACCCGCGCGGTCAGCCAGCCGTAGGTGCTCGCCTGCAGGAACCCCATCACGAGTATCGCCAGCCCCAGGGCCGACAACACCGCGCCGAGGGCGTCGAGCTGCGGCTTCTTGCGGTTCGGGTCCTCCTCTACCGCGAGCCTCTTGTGGAGAAGGAGCACCACGACGACCACGGCGACCTCAGACAGGAACGACGCGCGCCACGTCACGACGGTCGCCCAGAATCCGCAGAGGAGCGGCCCGAGCGCCGCCCCGGCGGCCGCCGCCGAACCTATCAGCGCAAAGCCCTTGAGGCGTTGCTTGCCCGGTGGCAGCATGCTGGACACGAGAGCGAATATCGCCGGTATCATGAGGGCCGAGCCGAGGCCTTCGAGCAGCGACCACCCGGTCACCATCATGCCCAGGTTCCGGCTGAAGGCCGTGATCAAGGCTCCCACTCCGTACATCGTCACGCCGAGCATGAAGGTCTTCTTGCGGCCCCATATGTCGCCGATCTTGCTGCCCGTGATCATGAAGGCCGCCATCACCAGCGAATAGATGGTGATCCCGGCCTGCACTCCCGCGACGGTTGTGTGGAGGCTGGGGACTACCTTTGAGACCGCTACGTTCATGGCGGTCGTGTCGTACGCGTTGATGAGCTGCGCCAGCGCCAGCGGTATCAGCAGGTACATCGGGTTTGCGGACGAGGCGCTCCCGCCGGCGGTATCTTTTGCCGGTTCAGCCTGCTCGGTCTTCGCCATTCCCCACCCTCTTGTTCTCCATCTGACCGATAGACCCGGACATCCCGTTCGCGCCATCACCCCGCGCGCGGGCATCTCCTCGAGGCCAGCGGCTTCACGGAAGGCGCCCCGGACGCTCGGATAAGCTGCCGGGGCAACCAGTGCTTTCAGTTGCGGAATCGACAAGGAGAGGCCGGATCTTTAGGCTGTCGGGGCGGCCCAGGTATCAGTCGAGGAACACTCTGACCGCGAGCACGGCGAGGCCCAGCAGCCCGAGGTAAGCGAGGCATATCAGGAGAAAAGTCGGCAGCGTGTGCCCCGAACTGTCGGCTG
>Ga0209745_1000199_pt1 | contig 34836 bp, 30 predicted proteins | sample BarGraNGADG00312_FD_184495 | JGI IMG/M metagenome (GOLD analysis project Ga0209745, IMG submission 184495) | Arctic peat soil microbial communities from Barrow, Alaska - Barrow Graham LP Ref core NGADG0004-312 (SPAdes) (version 2) | ecosystem: Environmental > Terrestrial > Soil > Wetlands > Peat... | reverse complement strand
CAGCGAGCTGGAGAAGCACCAGCTGGTCGTTCCGCGCCGCGGCACCATCTACTACGGACGCGACGCGCTCACCGTCGCCGTCATCTCCCGCAAGCTCGCTGCGTTCGGCATGGACGCCCGGCACATGCGGGTGGTGAAGCAGGCCGCAGAGCGGGAAGTGGGGCTCATCGAGCAGGCGATCGCGCCGCACCTGCGCCGCAATCCCGCAGCCCGCACCCTGCCGGCAGATGTGATGCAGCTGGTGCTGCACGCCCACGCCGCGATCATGCGTTCCCAGTTACCCCAGTGAGTGTCGCAGTGAGGTTGCCGTGCGTGAGATGAAGGTGGTCGAGATCCGCGTCTCCACCGGGGACGCCCCGCCGCTGGTCGTGCTCGCAGAGGTGGACGGCGCCGGAAGGTTGTTGCCGGTCTGGATGAGCCACGGCGGCGCGTCCGCGATCTTCAGCGCAACGGAGGAGCCCGACGACGAGCGTCCCAACATCCACGATCTGGCCTGGCGACTGGCCGAGGCGGCCACCGATCCGGTCGAGGCCGTCCGGATCACCAGCTACAGCGACGGGCAATTCTTCGCCGAGCTGGTGCTCGGCGAGCGCACCCTCCCGTCGCGGGTGAGTGACGCGATCGCCCTCGCGCTGCGGATCGGCTGCCCCATCCAGTGCGCGGACGTCGTCCTCGACGAGGCCAGCGTGAGCGCGGTGGACGCAATTTCGCCCGGCGAGCCGGCAGAGGACGAGGTGGAACGCTTCCGGGAATTCCTCGACACGGTCACCCCGGAGGACTTCACCGGCGATGAAGGCAAACCCTGAGGTCTTGCTTGAGACTCGGGTGCGACCCGAAACCGGGCCCGGCGTGTCGTTGACCCCCGTGGGAGCGGGGGATTACTTTCGTAATCCCAAGGAAGTGATTCGTCGTAGCGGAACGAGGAAGACATGAACGCTGAGCACCAGGTGCCCCCGGCCCAGGACCTGCTCTTCGACGGCAACTTCTCCCCGCTGCCCGACGACCTCGGCTTCCGCGGCCCGATCGCGTGCCGCGCTGCCGACATCACCTACCGCCAGCTCGACTACTGGGCACGCACCGGGCTGGTCGTGCCGGAAATCCGGGCGGCGGGCGGCTCCGGGACGCAGCGGCTGTACAGCTTCCGCGACCTGCTGATCCTGAAGGTCATCAAGCGCCTCATCGACGCCGGCATCTCGCTGCAGCAGATCCGCACCGCGATCGACCACCTCCGGGCTCGGGGAGTGGAGGACCTCACCGAGGTCACTCTGATGAGCGACGGCGCCTCCGTCTACGAATGCACCTCGGACGACCAGGTCGTCGACCTGCTCCGTGGCGGCCAGGGAATGTTCGGCATCGCCCTCGGGGGCGTGTGGCGCGACATCGAAGGCACGCTGCAGCAGCTCCCGTCCGAACGGGCAGAGGAGCACTCTCCGGTGACCAACGACGAGCTGTCGCTGCGTCGTCGGGCCCGCGTCGCCGGCTGAGCCGACACCGGCCGGTCATGGCCAACCACGGGCGGCGGGCCGGGATAGGTTTGTGCCTGCCATGGACGACTTCACCCAACGCCACCTGGGCGCCTCGACGCCCGACCAGCAAACGATGCTCTTCTCGCTGGGGTACACCAGCCTCGACGAGCTGACCGAAGCAGCCGTTCCTGCGGCGATCCGGTTGACCGAACCGTTGCGGCTGCCGCCGGCCCGAAGCGAGTTCGAGGTGCAGCGCCAGCTCGCAGAACTCGCCCGACGCAACGTTCCCGGCACGGCCATGATCGGCCTTGGCTACCACGGCACCATCACCCCGCCGGTGATCCGGCGCACCGTGCTGGAGAACCCTGCCTGGTACACGGCCTACACGCCCTACCAGCCGGAGATCAGCCAGGGACGGCTCGAGGCGCTGGCCAACTTCCAGACAATGGTCTCCGACCTCACCGGCCTGCCGGTGGCCGGCGCCAGCCTCCTGGACGAGGGCACGGCCGTTGCCGAGGCCGTCGCCGTCGCGCACCGTGTGTCCCGCAAGGGCGGCGTCGTGGTCGTTGATGCCAACCTCCTTCCCCAGAGCCTCGCCGTGCTGCGTACCCGGTGCCTCGCCACCGGCATCGAGGTCGTCGTATCGTCCGGCGAGCTCGCCGACGCTGTCCGCGCCAACCAGGCGTTCGCCGTCGTCGTGCAGGTACCAGGGGCCGACGGCGTCCTGCCGACGGCCGCCGCCCTGCGCGAGCTGGCCGAACTCGCGCATGCCAACGGCGCCCTGCTCATCGCCGCCTGCGACCTGCTGGCGCTCACCCTGATCGGGTCGGCAGCGGAGTGGGGCGCGGACGTCGCCGTCGGCTCCGCGCAGCGTTTCGGTGTGCCGCTGTTCTACGGCGGGCCGCACGCCGGCTACATCGCCGTCCGCTCCGGCCTGGAACGGCAGCTTCCCGGACGCGTCGTCGGCGTGAGCAAGGACGCCGACGGGGTGCCGGCGTTCCGGCTGGCCCTGCAGACCCGCGAACAGCACATCCGCCGCGAGAAGGCGACCTCGAACATCTGCACAGCGCAGGTCCTACTGGCTGTGGCGGCGAGCTGTTATGCCGTCCACCACGGGCCCAAGGGACTCGCTGGGATCGCCGGCGCCATCCATCTCCGGGCCCGGCGTCTGGCCGCGTCGCTTCTCGCGGCCGGGTTCGAGCTGGCGGGGGAGAGCTTCTTCGACACCCTCACCGTGACCGCATCCGGACACGCGTCCGAGATCGTCGCCGCAGCCCGGGCTGCCGGGGTGCACCTGAGACTCATCGACGCCGATCACGTGGGGGTCAGCATCGGCGAGGACGCGCAGGAGGACGCCATCGACGCCGTGGGCGCAGCCTTCGGCGTCGAGCTGGGCGACGCGGTGGCAGGCGGACTGGCAGACCACCGCCGCGAGATCGACTACCTCACGCACCCGGTGTTCAGCGCCTACCGGAGCGAGACCGAGCTGATGCGCTACCTGCGCACCCTCTCCGATCGCGACTTCGCGCTCGATCGGGGCATGATCCCGCTCGGCTCCTGCACCCTGAAGCTCAATCCCGCCGCGGCCATGGAGCCGATCAGCTACCCGGGCTTCGCCGGCCTGCACCCGTTCGTCGATGCGGCGGACGCCACCGGTTACGCCGACCTGATCGGGCAGTTGTGCGACTGGCTTGCCGAGATCACAGGCTACGACCGGGTGAGCCTGCAGCCCAACGCCGGCAGCCAGGGCGAGTTCGCCGGGCTGATGGCGATCCGGTCCTACCACCTCGCCAACGGCGACACGGGACGGAACGTGTGCCTGATCCCTGCGTCCGCACACGGTACGAACGCCGCCTCGGCGGTCATGGCCGGCATGCGGGTGGTCGTGGTGGCGACAGCTGCGGACGGCTCGGTGGACCTGGCCGACCTGAACGCCAAGATCGCCCAGCACGCCGCGGAACTGGCTGCTGTCATGGTGACCTACCCGTCCACGCACGGTGTGTTCGAGGAGACGATCACCGAGATCTGCCGCGTGGTGCACGAGGCCGGCGGCCAGGTCTACGTGGACGGTGCGAACCTCAACGCGATGCTGGGCCTGGCCCGTCCGGGCCGGTTCGGGGCCGACGTGAGCCACCTCAACCTGCACAAGACGTTCGCCATCCCGCACGGTGGCGGTGGCCCGGGTGTCGGGCCGGTGGCGGTCCGCGAGCACCTCGCGCCCTTCCTGCCGAACCACCCGCTGGTTGAGGCCGCAGGGCCAGCGTCCAGCTACGGCCCGGTCAGTGCCGCTCCATACGGCTCGGCAGGCGTTCTGCCCATCAGCTGGGCCTTCATCGCGTTGATGGGCCCGGACGGGCTGCGGCTGGCATCGCAGACTGCGATCCTCGCAGCCAACTATGTTGCGCACCGCCTCGCCGACAGCTTCCCCGTGCTGTACACAGGGGCTGCCGGCCTCGTCGCACACGAGTGCATCATCGACCTGCGGGAACTCACCCGGAGCACCGGCGTGACTGTCGACGACGTCGCCAAGCGCCTGGTCGACTACGGGTTCCACGCCCCGACCATGAGCTTCCCTGTGTCCGGGACGCTGATGATCGAGCCCACCGAGTCGGAGTCGCTGGCCGAGATCGACCGCTTCTGCGACGCGATGATCGCGATCCGTCGGGAGATGGACCAGGTGGCCGGCGGGGTGTGGCCGACTGATGACAACCCGCTGCACAACGCACCGCACCCGGCGTCGCGGATTGTGGCCGCCGACTGGGTACATCCCTACGATCGCGAACTGGCTGCCTACCCGGCCGGCCAGCGGCCGGGACCGGTGGGCTCGGGCGGCCGCGACAAGTACTGGCCGCCGGTGGCCCGCATCGACGGGGCCTACGGTGACCGCAACCTGGTGTGCACCTGCGCACCGGTGGCCGCTTACGCAGCCGACTAAAGGGGAGCCGCCCATGCTGGAGTGGTGGAAACAGTTCTCCCATCGTCCGTTCGTCGCGCACCTGCTGCGGGCGGTCGATCGGTTCAACCTCCGCGGCGGAGTCCAACTCGCCGCCGCGATCACCTACTTCTCGGTGCTGTCGCTTGTGCCAGTCCTGATGATGGTGTTCTCGGTGCTGGGGTTCACGGCGACGGTGTTCCGTCCCGAGTTGCTGGGGTTGATCGAGGATTGGATGAAGCTGAACTTCCCGGCCAACTCCCCGCTGGGGCCGAACCTGTACACGGTGGTCTCCGGCGCGCTCACCAACTGGGCGACCTTCGGCCTGGTGGGTTTGCTTTTTACCATGTGGGTCGGGTCGGGGTGGGTCGGCAACCTCAAGCGGGCGGTCCGGCTGCTGATGCGCACCGACGTCGACAATCCGGGCAAGCAGACGCCGATGCCGCTGGACGTCCTCGCCAACGTCGCCGGTCTGGTCCTCATCCTGGTCGGGTTGGTGGCGACTTTCGCCTCGTCCCAGATCGCGACCACGCTCGGCGGCACGGTCGGGGCGTGGCTTGGCATCGGCAGCAGCTTCGGCTGGACCGCCCTGATCCGGCTGGTCGGGGCAGCGCTGTCCCTCGCCATCGGGGCAGCCGGGTTCCGGCTGCTCCTCGGCTGGTTCAGCCCCACCAACGTGCCCAATCACCTGGCCTGGGTCGGCGCGGGCATCGGTTCGGCCGGCCTGCTCCTGCTGCAGGCGCTCGCCGGCTACCTGTTCGGCGCCTTCTCGAGGAACCTCGGAACAGCCTTGTTCGGCTCGACGATCCTGCTGATGCTGTTCCTCAACGTGTTCGCCACCCTGATCCTCTACATCGCCGCCTGGCTGGCCACGTCCGACCAACCGGCGGTTGAGCCCGAACCCGAGCCGGCGCCCGAACTGCCGGCCGAGCCGGTGGAGAGCCGCCCGGGGGAGCTGTATGTCTCCAGCGAGGTGGCACGCCGCTCGCTCGGCATCGGGCTGGGCACCGGCTACACCATCGGAGCGGCCACCGGTCTCGGTGTCGGCGCGCTGCTGATCTCGGCGCTCCGTACGGTATTCCCCCGGCGCAAGGAATGAGGGTCTCGAAGCGGGGACGGGTGGAGCCGTTCCACGTCATGGAGGTCGCCAAGGCCGCGGCGGCGCGACAGGTGAGCCACGGCGACGCCATCCTGCTGTGCGTCGGTCAGCCCGCCACCCCGGCGCCGGCGGCGGTGCGTGCGGCTGCGGTCGCCGCAGTCAATGACGAGGTGCTGGGCTACACGGTCACCCCCGGCATCCCAGAGCTCCGCTGGAAGATCGCCACGGAGTACGCCGCGCGCTACGGCGTACCTGTGGACGCAGAGGAGGTCGTGATCACGACCGGCTCGTCCGCTGGTTTCCAGCTGACGATCCTCGCCGCGTTCGAGGCCGGCGACCAGGTGGCCATGACTCGTCCGGGCTACCCGGCCTACCGCAACACGCTCCAGGCGCTCGGCTGCGAGGTGGTGGACCTCGACGTCGGCGCAGAGACCCGCTACCAGCCGACGGTCGCGATGCTCGAGGCGCTCCCACGGGTGCCGGCAGGTCTGGTGGTGGCATCGCCGTCCAATCCGACCGGCACCATCATCGACGCCGACGAGCTGGCCGAGCTGGTCGCATGGTGCGCCGCTCACGAGTGCCTCCTGATCAGCGACGAGATCTACCACGGCATCAGCTACGGACGCCCCTGCGCCAGCGCGCGCGAGTTCGGCACCGACGCGGTGGTGGTCGGATCGGTGAGCAAGTACCACTCGATGACAGGCTGGCGGCTGGGCTGGTTGTTGTTGCCGCGTGCGCTTCGGCGTCCGGTCGAACTGCTGCAGAGCAACCTCGCGATCTGCGCGCCGGCCGTCTCGCAGGCCGCAGCGCTGGCAGCCTTCACGCCAGAAGCGGTCGAGGAACTCGACTCCCACGTGGCCCGCTACGCCCGCAACCGCGAGCTGCTGCTGCGACGGCTACCCGAACTCGGGATTACCACCTTCGCGCCCCCGGACGGGGCGTTCTACGCCTGGTGCGACATCGGGCATCTCACCCTTGACAGCCAGGCGTGGTGTGCGGACGTCCTGGCTGCGACCGGCGTCGCCCTGGCGCCGGGCATCGACTTCGACCAGGCAGCGGGCGGGCGGATGATGCGGCTCAGCTTCTGCGGCAGCATAGAGGAGTTGGATGAGGCCATCGACCGATTGGCTGCTTTCCTGCGAACCAACGCTGGCTGAGCTTGACGAAGCCCTGGCGCAGAATGGGGCCCGCCCGGTTCCTCTTTTCCGCCAACCCTGACGTTGCGTCAGGGTTGGCGGGGAATGAGAACCGTCCCCGTTTTCCGCCGCGTCAGTGCCCGGCCGGCGGAGCGGCTACCGGAGCCGGCTGGCCGATACCGTCCAGCAGGTCGATGTACCAGTCCTGGGTGATGTCGAACGGCTTGCCACCCTTGATGCGGTCGAAGGCGATGACGCTCAGCACGTCCCCGTTCTCCTCGTCGTTGCCGACGACGCCCGGCTTGCCGTCGAGCGCGGAGTCCACGGCCAGGTCGGTCATCGACTTGATGAGGGCGAGGTCATAGGCGTTCGCGGCGGCGGAGCGGCTGTAGTAGCCCGACTTCTGCACGAGCACCTTCTCGGCCTTCAGCATGTGGGCGAACTGCTTGCCGAACCACGCGCCGGGGTTGATCCGCTCGAGGCGGATGTGGCCGAACGCGTCGCGAGCCACCTCGTGGCCGGCCTTCTCCATCTCGGCGACGATGTCGGAGATGCCTGCACCCTCGGAAAGGAAGACGTTAACGCAGCCGACCTCGTCCATGGTCTTCGTGAGGCGCGCGGCCTCAGCCTCGAAGTCGATGACGGCCTCCGGAACGAAGATGGCGTGCACGTCCCACGCCTCCTTCTTCAGGCCGAGCTCCGGCAGCCACTCCACGCTCTCCACCCATTCGTGATACTTGCGGGCCGTGGCAGCGGTGAGCCAGCCGCAGTTGCGTCCCATCACTTCGTGGATCAGCAGGATGCGGGTGCCCGCGTTGTGCTCGGCGAGGACGTTCTTGGCGAACCGGGCGCCCATCTCGGCGGCGGTGTCGGCACCCAGGGACTGGCGGATCGGGATGACGTCGTTGTCGATCGTCTTCGGCAGGCCGACGACGGTGAGGCCGTAGTCATGCTTGGCGAGGTAGGCGGCCAGGTCGGCGGCAGTCGTGTTGGTGTCGTCGCCACCGATGGTGTGCAGCACGTCGACGCCGTCGGCGACCAGGCGGTCGGCTGCGACCTTCAGCGGGTCCTCGCCGTCGGCGACGAGACCACGCTTGACGAGGTCCTTGGCGTTGGTCAGCTTCACCCGGGAGTTACCGATCGGGGAGCCGCCGTACTGGTGCAGCAGCGCCGCCTTCTGCCGCACCACATCGGTGACGGTCAGGTAGTCGCCGGTGAGCAGGCCCTGGTAGCCGTTCTTGTAGGCGATGATCTCCACCTCGGGGGCGAGCTGGGTGTAGCGCTCGATCAGGCCGCCGACGGCGGAGGAGAGGCAGGGGGCGAAACCGCCGGCGGTGAGCAGGGCGACTTTCTGGACCATCGTTGGGTTCCCATCGTTCTTGAGTCTGGAGCAGGCCACAGCCTACCGAGTGCTCGCGTGGAATCGGCTGTGCACAACCTGCGTGGAACACCGACGGCAGGGGCACAATGAAGGCTCGCGATCGGGGGTGGCTGACGATGCGGGACCAGCGGGGGATGTCGCTGTCGGTGTTCGTTGCGGTTGCAGTCCTTGCCCTGCTCCTCGTTGCAGGGCTGGTGGTTGACGGGGGTGCGCAGGCGGTGGCCGCGCGCCGCGCAGAACTGGTGGCCGCAGCCGCTGCCCGCGCCGCAGCGGACGAGACCGCCGCCGCGCGGCTGGCGGGGCAGCGTCCGGTGATGGTCGAGGCGATCGCCGCAGCCCAGAAGGTCCTCACCGACAGTGGCGACGTGACCGGGGAGGTGCGCCTTGTGGGCGGACGGGTCCAGGTCACCACCACGTCAGGCGTGGACACCGTCTTCCTCAGCCTGATCGGCATCACCCGCCTGAGCGGCACCGGCTCGGCGGAGGCCGACCTGGTGGCTAACCGGTGAGGGTCGCCGCCATCCGTGTGACGGCCTCGACGACGACTTCCGGGGAGCAGGCGAGGTTGATGCGCACCCACTGCCGGTGCTCTGCCCCGAAGTTCACACCGGGGGAGAATGCCACTCGTCCGACCTGGAGGAAGTCGTGCGCCGGGTTCGCCAGCCCGAGGTTCGAGCAATCCACCCAGGCCAGGTAGGTGCCCTCCGCGGGGGTGTACCCGGCCGCCGGCACCTGGCGGGCGAGAACGGACGCCAGCAACGCCTTGTTGGCCGCGATCTCCACGACAAGCTGGTCGATCCAGCCCTGGGCGTCGGTGATCGCCGCGGTATGCACGAGGTTTGCCAGGTGCCCGCTGGACTGCTGGGCCAGCGGGGGCAGGTCGGCCAGCACGCCAGTGGCCCCCGCGCCCGCGACGATGAGGCCGGCCTTGAACCCGGCGAGGTTCCAGGCCTTCCCCGCGCTGGTCACGCTGATGGCCTGATCTCCACCGGGGAGGGTGAGGAGCGGCACGAACGTGCTGCCCGGATCGACGAGGCAGGCGTGGATCTCATCCACGACAACGCGGACGCCGTAGCTTCCGGCCAAGGCCATCACGGCAGTCAGTTCGGCCTCGGTGTGCACGGCGCCGGTCGGGTTGTGCGGGGAGCAGAGCAGGTAGGTCTTCGGCTGCGCCGGTCCGGCGAACGCCGTCTCGAGGCTGGCGAGGTCGAGCCGTCCGGCAGGGTCGAGCGGGGCTTCGACGATGCAGCGCCTGTAGCCGGCGATGACCTGCCGGAACGGCGGGTAGACCGGCGGGTTGATGACGACGGCATCCCCGGGCTCGCTGATGGCCTCGAGCACGGCAAGGACGGAGTTCATCACGTCACCGGCGCGACGCACCTGCGCGGCGGCGTCCAGCTGCCAGCCCCAGCGGTCTGCGGCCATCTGTGCGAAGGCCTCGGCGTAGGCGGTACCGTGCGGGTAGCCGGTGTCGCCGCGCTCGACCGCGTCCAGCAGCGCGGCCTTCGCAGGTTCCGGCATGGTCGTGTCCATCTCGGCGACCCACAGCGGCAGGACGTCGTGGTCGTACGTGCGCCACTTGAGGCTCTGCCGCGCGCGGAGCTCATCGATGGACAGGGAGAACAGGGCCATGGCGGCACCCTAGGCGATCTGGAGCCATTCCTCCGACCACTGGCCCGCGGCTGAACGCGCGTGCGTATGCTCCGAATATGGCCCGGTACTTCGACGTGCATCCCGACAATCCGCAGCCGCGCGCCCTCGCCCAGGTGGCCGAGATCATCACCGGCGGCGGGCTGGTGGCCTACCCGACCGACTCCGGCTATGCCCTGGGCTGCCGGCTCGGCAACCGGGACGGCCTTGAGCGCATCCGCTCGCTGCGCAAGCTCGGCGACAAGCACCACTTCACGCTGGTGTGCAGCGAGTTCGCCCAGCTCGGCCAGTACGTCCAGATGGACAACGACGTCTTCCGGGCGGTGAAGGCAGCCACGCCCGGCGCCTACACGTTCATCCTGCGGGCCACCCGGGAGGCTCCGAAGGTGATGCTGCATCCGAAGAAGAAGACGGTCGGCGTCCGGGTGCCGCAGCACACCACAACGCTGGCACTGCTGCACACCCTCGGCGAGCCGCTGATGTCCACCACCCTGATCCTGCCCGGCGAAGAGCACCCGATGACGGACGGCTGGCAGGTCAACGACGCGCTCGGGAACCTGCTGGACGCCGTCCTCGACTCCGGCGACTGCGGCCTTGAACCCACCACCATCGTCGACCTCTCCGAGGACGGCGAGATGGAGATCACCCGCTACGGGGCGGGCGACCCGACACCGTTCGAGGACTGACCGGCTCTCCCACGACTTGTGTACGGCTAGTGCGAACCGGACCAAGTTACTACTGGATAGTTTGTACCCGCGGGTACTAAACTGGTCCCGTGAAGAACCGAACCAGATCGGCAGCGGGTGGCAAGATGCTCGCTGCGGCGGAAGCCGAGTTTGCCGACCGAGGTTTCGAGGCCGCGACCATGGACCAGATCGCCGGGCGCGCAGGAGTCAGCAAGTCCCATCTCTACTACCACTTCGACAGCAAAGACGACCTGCTGGAGCAACTCTTCGCCGTCCGGGTGGCCGAGATCCTGGCGGACAAGGAGGAGTTGTTCGCCGACGCTCCGGTTCTCGACGACGGACTGGTTGACCGGGTGCTCCGGCAGGGAGTGGCCAGCCTGCTGGCCACGCACCCGGACTTCCTGCGGATCGCCGTGCTCGAGTGCTTCCGTCCGGGAGGTCGCAGCGACCTCGCCTTCCGGTTCCTGAGCGGTGTCACCGATGACACCCTGGCCCGGTTCCGCGCGTATGGCCTGAACCCTGACCGCGCCGAACTTCAGGCCGCGATGACCTGGTTCGGGTTGCTTCCCATTCTTGCCGAGCTGCTGGTGGGGGCCGATCGTGCCCGGATCCTCGGGCTGGACGTCGAGCGGGAGCACGGCACCTTCCAGTGTCTGCTGGGCGAGGTCTACCGGGGCTACCTTGCCCAACTCCGGGCCGTGAAGACAGAGGAGGCTGACGATGCGCCGCGAGGCTGACCTGGGTGAGCGGCAAGGCCGGCACTTCTTCTTCAGGAACGGCACCATGGACTTCGATGCCGGCTGGGTGCTCGGCTACAGCCAGCTGGGCGGGCTCGCGCCCGGCGAGGTCTTCGAATGCCTCAACGCCATCAAGGACGGCGACCCGGACTCATGGGTGCAGGCCTTCGCCGCCATGGCGCAGCGTCAAGAGGCCGCGGCTCTCAAGGACACCACGCCGCCATCCGGCAACCGATTCCTCGCTGCAGCCGTCGCGGCCCGCGCGGCGTGGCACCTGGTCGATCCGGGTAGCGACGCTGCGCACCGGCTGCACGATCAGCTGGAGCGGTGTTTCCAGGCCTCTCTCGCAGCGTCCAGGTCTACCTTGGCGGCGATGGAGATTCCGACCTCCGTCGGCGCCCTCCCGGGCTACGCGTCGGCCCCGATCGACCAGCCGTGCACGGCGGCCGCCACCTGGTACGTCGTCATCGGCGGCGGCGACACCTTCCGCGAGGACCTGTACTTCTTCGGTGGCGCCCGCGCCCTGCAGGAGGGCTACGAGGTGCTGCTGGTCGACCTGCCCGGACAAGGCAGCACGCCGTACCGCGGACTCCACTTCGGTGAGCCGACCCTCGTGGCTCTCCGCGAGGTTCTGGTGGGCCTGCGAGACAACTGGCCATCGGCCCGGATCGTCCTGACGGGGTTCAGTGGCGGCGGCTACTTCACCCTGAAGGCCATCGACGACCCGGCGACGGCAGCGAGGATTCGGCTCGATGCCCTCGTCGCGAGCACCCCGGTGACTGACATCGCCCTGTTGCTCCAGCGGGGAATGCCGAAGATCCTGGCCCGACGTCCGTACGGGCTGGCCTCGCGGGTGGCCACCCTCGTCGCGGGCCGGATGAGCAAGGCGATGCACCGGGCCATCGCGAAGTACCAGTGGCAGTTCGGTACGGACTGGATCGGCGGGATCATTCCGCTGGCAGCGGCGGCCGGCGTGGTCGAGGCGTCGAACCTCGATGTGCCCCTGCTCGCGCTGGTGGGGGTCAGCGAGCCGGCCGAGGCCGACCGGCAGGCACGCGAGGTGTTCGCAGAGATCTCCGCCCGACAACCGACCTCCAGGATGGTCAACTTCGAGCGCTGGACCGGCGCCGACGCGCATTGCCAGGTGAACAACCTCAGGCTTGCCCAGGACACGGCAATGAGCTGGCTGGCTGACGTGCTCGGGCCGCCCCGCCAGGCGATGGCTTTCTATTCGCCGAAGGATGTTTCCGCCTGACGATGGCCAAGGCTGAGCTCCCGCACCCCTTGGTGGCTGCTGAAGGCAACCCGGTCCGACCTGACGCTCAGCCCTCGTGGCAGAAGTCTGCACCCAGATCGCTCAGAGTCGCCCAAATCGGCCCTGAGCGCTTGCCCAGGTGCAGATTTCTGTCAGGGCCGAGGAGATGTGGAGGATCCTTCGGGGTGCCTCGCGGACTGATGGATTCCACGCAGCGGCGCGACTCGCTGCAGTCCGTACGGACGAAACCTCAGCCGACGGTCTGGCAGTCGGTCGAGGTCGCCGTGACGCGTGCGCGAGGGACGGCCTTGTGGGCGCCCGCGACCACGAGCTTGATGCGGTTCAGCTGGTTCACCTCGCTGGCGCCCGGGTCGTAGTCGATCGAGGTGATGTTGGCCTGCGGGTAGAGGCGGCGCAGCTCGCGGAACATGCCCTTGCCCACCACGTGGTTGGGCAGGCAGGCGAACGGCTGGGCGCAGATGATGCTCGGCGTTCCCGACTCGATCAGCTCCATCATTTCCGCGGTCAGGAGCCAGCCCTCGCCGGCAGTGGTGCCGAGGGAGACCACGTTCCTTGCCCGCTGGGCCATGGTGTCGAGGCTGGCCTGCACGGTGAACTTGCCGCCGCAACGGGCCAGCGCACGGTTCGCGGGCGCCTGGTACTGCTCGATCAGCCAGAGCCCGATCTTCTTCGCGTGCCGCGACTTCTCCCCGATGCCGAGGTGCTCCCACTTCCAGTCGCCGGTGTAGAGCATCTGGCCGAAGAACTCCAGCAGGCCGGGCAGGACGGCTTCGCAGCCCTCGTCCTCGATCACCTGCACCGCGTTGTTGTTGGCATCCGGGTGGAACTTGACCAGGATCTCGCCGACCAGGCCGATGCGGGGACGACGCGGAACGTCCCGCAGAGGCAGCGCGTCGAAGGCTGCCACCACATGGTCGATCAGCCAGGAGTAGCCGATCCGCCGGCCGAGGGTGGGGGAGTGGCCTCCGTAGGCGAAGAACTCGGTGCAGATGGCGTCCCATCGGCGGTACAGCGCCTGCGCGCTGCCGGGCTGGCGCTCGTACGGGCGCACCCGCAGCAGCACGGTCTGCAGCAGGTCGCCCAGGACGAGCGCCTGGATTCCGTGGTGAGCGAGCGTGGGGCCGAGCGTGAAGCCGGGGTTCTCCTCGAAGCCCTGGGCGCTCACGGCCACCACAGGCACCTGGCTGAAGCCGGCGTCGGCGAGGCCCTTGCGCAGCATGCCGGCGTAGTTGGTTGCCCGGCACATGCCGCCGGTCTGGGTGATCGCGACGCTGGAGCTGGCCGGATCGGCGCCACCGGTGAGGAACTTGTTCACCAGTTGGCCGATGACCATGATCGCCGGGTAGCAGGCGTCGTTGTTGACGTATTTCAGTCCCACCTCGACGTCGGCTGCCGAGGCGTGCTCGAGCAGTTCCACCCGATAGCCGAGCCGGTTGAGCACTGCGCTGGCCAGGCGGAAGTGGATCGGCGCCATCTGCGGGATGTAGACGGTGTGGGTGCGCCTCGCCGCGGCGGTGAACACCGGACGCGGACCGGGTTCGGAGTAGGCGACGATCTCGACGCTGGGCCGTCGCTCCGCCGTTGCAGCCTGGAGGGAGCGCAGGCGGATGCGGGCGGCGCCGAGGTTGGACACCTCGTCGATCTTCAGCACCGTGTACACGTTCCCGGCAGCCTCGAGGATTTCCTGCACCTGGTCGGTGGTGATCGCGTCCACCCCGCAGCCGAAGGAGTTCAGCTGTACGACCTCCAGGTGGGGCTCGCGGGTGCTCGCGGCGGCGGCCTCGTACAGCCGGGTGTGGTACGCCCACTGGTCGCGGACCCGCAGCGGGCGTTGGACGAGCGGAGCGTCGATGATGCTGTCCTCTGTGAACACGGCAAGGCCCAGCCCGGTGATGAGCTCGGGGATGCCGTGGTTGATCTGCGGGTCGACGTGGTAGGGGCGACCGGCAAGGACGATGCCCAACGTGTCGTGCGCGGCCATCCACGCGAGTGCCCTACGCCCCTCGGCGCGGATGTCTGCCTTCACCCGGGCGTCCTCGGCGTAGCCCTCGGTGACGGCAGCCGCCGCCTCCCCGATGGTGACGTCGAAGTCCTCGAACACGTCAACCAGGCGCCGTGCGAGGTGCTCCGGCTCGGAGAGGTTCAGGAACGGGTCGAGGTAGCGGATACCCGGTTCCCGCAACCGCGGGACGTTCTTCTCAAGCACCTGTGGGTAGAAGGCGACAATCGGGCAGTTGAAGTGGCTGTCGGCCGCTGCGTAGGCCTGCTGTTCGTAGGGGACGCACGGGTAGAAGATCGTGCGCACCCCGCGGTCCAGCAGGTTCTCAAGGTGGCCGTGCGCCAACTTGGCCGGGTAGCAGACGTTCTCTGACGGGATCGACTCCGCGCCGGCGGCCAGGGTGTCGCCGGACGTGCGGGCAGAGAGGATCACCCGGAACCCGAGGCGGGACAGCACGGTGAACCAGAACGGATAGTTCTCGTACATGTTCAGCACCCGCGGGATGCCGATGTCACCGCGGGTGGTGGCCGCCTCGGTCAGCCGCCGGTAGCCGAAGATGCGGCGGTACTTGTAGTCGTAGAGGTTGGGCAGCTCGGACTTCCGCGGCGCCCGTTCGGTGCTGGCGGCCCGCTCGCAGCGGTTGCCGGAGACGTGCCGGGTGCCGTCGCCGAAGCTGGAGATGGTGAGTTGGCAGTGGTTCTGGCACAGCCGACAGACCTCCAGCGCCGCCTCTACGGAGAAGGTGTCGAGCTCTGCAAGGGACATGGTCGTCGACACCCCGTCCGGACGGGCGTGCAGCCGGGCCGTGAGGGCTGCACCGAAGGCTCCCATGAGGCCGGCGATGTCGGGACGGGTGACGCGTGCCCCGGTGAGCAACTCGAAGGCACGCAGCACCGCATCGTTGAGAAAGGTGCCGCCCTGCACAACGACGTTGTCGCCGAGCTGGCTCGCATCCTTGAGCTTGATCACCTTGTACAGCGCGTTGCGTACTACGGAGTATGACAAGCCGGCGGAGATGTCGCCGACGTCAGCCCCGTCCTTCTGCGCCTGCTTCACCGATGAGTTCATGAACACCGTGCAGCGGCTGCCGAGGTCGACGGGCCGGGAGGCCTCGGTCGCTGCCGCGGCGAAGCTTGCGACATCGGTGCCCATGGTCTCCGCGAAGGTCTGCAGGAAGGACCCGCAGCCCGAAGAGCACGCCTCGTTGACGGCGATCGAGTCGACAGCGCCGTTGCGGATCTTCAGGTACTTCATGTCCTGCCCGCCGATGTCGATCACGGCCGTGACTCCGGGGGACACATACTCGGCAGCCCGGTAGTGGGCCATGGTCTCGACTTCGCCCTCGTCGACATGCAGCGCCGACTGTATGAGGCTCTCGCCGTAGCCGGTGACGCAGGCACGCGCGAGGTGGGCGGCCGGCGGCAGCCCTTCCCGGACGGCGCGCACGATGTCGACGGCTGCGGTGACGGGGTCGCCGCGGTTCGACGCGTAGTGGGTGAAACGGATGCGTTGCTCGGCGTCCAGCAGCACGGCCTTGATGGTGGTCGAGCCGGCGTCGATGCCGAGGAAGCAGGGTCCGGCGGACTCGGCGAGGGCCGCGGTCGGGACGCTCACCCGTGCGTGCCGGCGGGTGAACTCGGCGCGCTCGGCCTCGCCGTCGAACAGGGGTCGCAGGGCTGCACCGACCGGCATCACCGGGACGCCGCGACCCAGGCGTGAGCGCAGCGCTGAGGCGGTGTGGACAGCGTCGCCGGCAAGCAGGGCCGCGCCGACGGCGACGTACAGCTGGGCGTTCGCTGGGGTGGTGAAGCTGGTCACCTGCCCCGTGAGGGCGCGCCGGTAGGCCTCCCGGAGTTGGGGCAGGAAATGCAGCGGGCCGCCGAGGAACACCACGTTGCCGCGGATCGGGTGCCCGCAGGCCAGCCCCGAGATGGTCTGCAGGGCGACGGCCTGGAACACCGAAGCGGCCAGGTCGGTGTGCGCTGCGCCCTGGTTGAGCAGCGGCTGCAGGTCGGACTTGGCGAACACGCCGCAGCGTGAGGCGATGGGGTAGAGGTTCCGGTATTGGCCGGCAAGATCATCGAGGCCGGCGGCGTCAGTCTGGAGCAGCACGGCCATCTGGTCGATGAAGGCACCGGTGCCACCGGCGCAGGTGCCGTTCATCCGCTGCTCGGGCACCGGGTGCAGATAGGTGATCTTGGCGTCCTCGCCGCCGAGCTCGATCACGACGTCGGCGTCAGGGAGGAACCGCTGAACGGCCTCGGTGCCGGCGATGACCTCCTGGACGAATCCCACGCCCATCAGTCCGGCCACGTGGAGTCCGCCGGAGCCGGTCACCGACGTCCGCAGCCCGGTGTCGGGGAACCTCTCGGCGAGGGTTGTGAGCAGCGAGCGCAGCTCGCCCCGGACGTCGGCGTTGTGTCGCCGGTAGTCGCTGAACACGATGTCGTCACCGCGCAGCACGACGGCCTTGACCGTTGTGGAGCCGATATCCAGGCCCAGGGCGAGCGGCGACATGAGTTCATCGTGCCCCATTCCGCATGGCCGCACGGCGATTGGAGGTAAGGATCAACCGGTGGGCAGCGACGGGGCGCCGTCGATCCTGACCCTCACTGCCTTCGGTAGTCCTCACCTTCTGCGGTGAGGTTGGCCCGTGCGGGGCCCTCCCACCAGGAGTTACCCAATGCGGTGTGGAACAACGGCCGGGTCGCGGCGAACGCGGCAAGAGCTGCCCGACGGGAGGCGCGCCACGTCTCCTCGTCCATGCCGGCCGCCTCCGACCGCAGCGCCTGCACCGACGCCCGGTAGCGGGTGGGTTCTGCACCGAGGATGGCAAGGTCGGCGTCGCTCACCCGGGCACCGGCGGCATCCTCGGGTGACGGCCGGTGGCCAATGGTGACGAGGACGAGGCGGACGACCTCCGCGACCTCTGCGGCCTCCACTCCGGCTGCCGGCAATTCCTGCGCGGCGAGCGCTGCCGACAGCTGCTCATCGTGGCCCGGGGAGCTGGTGTGGATAGCGTCGTGGAACCAGAGCGCGATCTCCTCCGACCGACTGGTTGGACCGAGCAGGTCGAGAGCCGCCAGGGTGTGGGAGAGGTGTCCGAGGTCGTGGTAGTGCCGGTGCGGCTCCGTCCAGCGGGCCATGAGCTCTGCGCCCAGCTGGGCTCGGCCGGGCAGCAACGACTCCCACCGCTGGCGCAGAGCCGCGATCACCACAGCCCGATCAGCCACCACGCCAGGCCGGCGCAGGCCGCGGCGAACAGGACGCTGGTGAAGGTGCCGATGATGAAGCGTTCGGCTGCTCCGGAGCTGGTGGCCTTCAGTTCCGGGTAGCGGGCGAGGGCCTTGATCGCCAACACGACCGCGATGCCCTCACCGAAGCCGGCAAGGATCGTCGCGAACACCGCGAGTCGCTCGAGCATGCCGATCCAGCGGCCGCCGCGCAGGGTTGCCGCTGCGGCGCGGATGCCGGGGGCGTCGGTCACGTCGGCGGCTGCCGCCTGCTCGCTGCTCGTTGTGGATGGACGCGGGGGATCGGCTCGGCCGAACACGGCGGTCACCACCGGGCTGCCTGCAAGCACCGCCAGGACGGCGAGCACGGCCACCACTGCAGCCTTGAGGGCGATCGCCAGCGCCGGGTTCACGGCGTCACCGCCAGTTCCTGCACCCGGCCGAGCAGCCGTGCTGCCAGCAGAGAGCCGCGGTCGACCTCGGTGCGGGAGGCCCGGGAGAGCCGCTGGCTCACAGCGGACGGGGAGATGCCCAGGCGCTGAGCGGCCCGGGCGTTGGTGAGGCCCTTGTCGAGCAGGTCCATCAGCTCCCATCCCTCCTCGCTGCGCCGGGCGAGCACCGTGCGCAGCAGCCAGAGCGCGGCCTCCGCGTCCTCCACCGCGTCGCTGACCTCACCATAGGCGGCGCCACGGACGCTGGCCGGAAGGGCGAGGGCGAGTTCCGCCGGGGCCGTGCGGGCGCTGTCGATGGCTGCGCGTGCCGCGAGGTAGGCGGGTCCGCGGGCTGCTCGGGTGGACGCTGGCAGCGGCGAATCCACCGTTCCGGCGCCAAGCCCGATCCGCCAGCCGCCGAGGCGGGTGAGGCGCGTGACCGCCGTCACCACAGACTGCGGATCGTCGAGCAGGCCCTGGAGTTCGTCGCCCGCTGTCCGTTCGAAGGGCAATGCGACGGGGAGGTCGCCAAGCGTCGCCAGGGCCGCAGGCACCCGGTCGTCCGCTGTGCGGCTGCCGACCTGGTCGGCGATCAGCACGAAGCTGAAGGACAGAGGCTTCACATCAATCAAGTTAAGTCAAAAGACTGAACGAGTCAATGACCCCAGGAGCCCGGCTCAGCGCCACAGGGTCAGCGCGGCCGGCAGGAGGAAGACCATTCCGGTCAACCAGGTGAGGTGCGTGATGATCGGGCCGAGCACGCCCCCGGTCACGCGACGCTGGAGACCGACGACGGCTCCAAGGACGGCAGCCCCGACGACGAGGATCGGGATGCCGGTCGCCACGGTGGAGAGCGCGTAGACGAAGGTCGTGATGAGCACGGCGTGCTGGCCGCCGGTGGCTGCGTAGAGGCCGCCGCGGAAGAAGAGCTCTGCCGCCACGGCGTTGAGGAACAGCAGGCCGACGATGACCGGGAGGATGCTCAAGCGCGCGTGCGCCATCAGGTCGAGCAGCGGCTCCCTCAGGGCGGGGATGGCAGCGACGATCACGGCACCGGCAAGGAACAACACGACCAGCAGCAGCCCCAGTAGCAGCGATTGGACGATCGCGCGCGAATCCAGGCCACCGCGGTCGTTGGCCGAACCGAGGTAGAGCTTGCCCGACATCAGGGCTCCGACCACCCAGGTCGTGCCAAGGGCGAGCGTGACGGCGTAGAGCGCGGGGTCGCCAGGGCTGATGCGCAGCGTCCAGGCCATCAGGAACGAAGCGATCGCCAACGTCACCGCCGACACCCAGCGTCGCTGCACCAGTTGTTCGGGTGTCTCGGAGTGGTCTCGTGGCACGGGGTTGACCAGTGCGGCCGTGAAGAAACCCCGCACCTCACGGACGGGGTGGATCACGGTAGTGCTCCTCGCTTGGGGTTGAGCGGCTCCCGGCGCTCATGTTAGTCATCGCGACGCGAGCGCGAGGCCACCAACACCGGAGTTCTCACGACCGTGCGTTGCGCGCGCAACGGGTGCGAAGATGCAATCCGTGAAGGCGTATGCCTAAATATGTAGAAGTTCAGCCAAAGGGCTTAATGATCGTCGTCACCGCAGAGATCGCCGACAAGCGCCGTGGGGGAGACCCGGGCCAGGTCGGCCGCGGCCAGCTCCACCGATACCTCCGGTAGCCCGCTGCCGCAGAAGAGCGTGCCGGCCAGTCGGGAGTCCAGCACGAGCTGCACGTCGGGGTCATCGCAGACAGGGCCGACACCGCCGGGTTCCATGCCCAGGGCGGCGAGACGATCGGCCGCAGCGGGGCGTAGGGCTGACCGGGGGATGCCGAGGAGCCGGGCGAGGTTGCCATAGCGCAGCCGTGCCGGGCCGGGGATGGCTGCCAGCACCAGCCGGTCGTCAGGCAGGCAGAACGCAAGCGTCTTGGCCGACGTTGCGACGTCGAGTCCGGTCAGGTGGAGGTCCGCCTCGGTACGGACGGGAGGATGGTGGTGCAGCCGGTAGGAGATGCCGACACGGTCGAGTACGGCAACAGCCATCGGGACGCGTCCTTGGTTCACGCGTCCCATTCTGCAGGGGTGCTCAACCCCAGACGGGCATGAACGGGCGCGCCGTGCCCAGCGGGCGTGCCGGCAGCGGCTCGCCGGCCGGCGTCCACTCGTGGTCCGCGGCCTCGTTGGCGAAGACGCCGGCGAACTCGGGGTGGCAGGCAACCACATGGGCAACGCCTTCGGTGCGTCCAGGGAAACGGTCGTCGCAGGAACCGCAGATGTAGCGCTCGTCCGCGTCAAGGACCCGATTGACCCAGCGGGAGAACCGACCCGCGGAGCGGCTCATCGGCGTGCTCCGAAGAGCGCGGAAAAGAGGGTGACTAACGCAGCCCTGAAGGGATGGTCCACACCCTCAAATGTCATAATGTACCTTATCGGCCAATCAGCAGGGACCTCGGCGCGAAGCTGTGCGACCCTGCCGTCTGCGCGAACGACGAGCGGCGCAACCCTGCCCGTCCTGCTGTTCTGGTATCGGTACAAGGTCGCCATTCCTCAGTGCGGGAGGCTTGCGAAGAAGTTGGTGACGGGCTGGAACAACCCCAGGGTGCTCTGGCCCACCGCGGTGACGCCAACGATGATCACCGTGGCGACCAAGGCGACAAACAACCCGTACTCGATGGCTGTCGCTCCACGCTCCTGGACTTGCTGCATGGCCAAGATCCTAATGCATTTCTGTGTCATTCGAAAGTCCGATATCAGGTATTCAGCGACCCTTTTCCTGTTGAATTTGTCCCCCTTTCGGGCGACCTATCGAGGATTGTGTCCCCCTAAAGGATGACTGCAAGGAATAGGCCTTGTCCCCCTGAAGGACGACCCTAGGCCCAGCTGGCCGCCCGAGTGTTGCGACACGCAGCACGTAGATTGGTCGCCATGTCCCCGCGTACCAGCCTGCGCCGCTGGTTGCGCCTGTGGCCGTGGCTGGCCGTACTGCTGGTGATCAGCCTGGTGGTCGGACTCGGCGGCTTCGCCAGGCGCACGGATAAATTGGTGCCCGCGGCGCTCGGCGCAGAGATCGACAGCCACAATCTCGTTTTCACCCTCACCGGCGCGACACTGCAGGTCGTACCGAGGATTTCGGGCGCGATGGAATGGAAGGTCGAGGTGGCCGGCAGCGTCCGAAATCCCAACGACGAGGCACTGGCTCCCATTTTGGGCCCCACCGGCAATTTCATCCTTCATGACTTGTCCTCCGGGCGCACCGCTGAGCCCGAGTCGGTGAAGATCGGAGCGTCCTTTCACCGCGACCTGGTGCCGCCCGGCAACAGCACATTGCCGCTGACGGTCACCTTCACCCTGCCGCCGGACTACGTGCCGCAGGCAGGCATCGAGGTCGGCGTCGCGAAGATGGAGCACACGGCGAACATCGTGCTGGGCCTGAATGACAAGGAATTGGTGTGGAACGTCGACTCCTATGCCCCGTTGAGCTTGGTGCGACTCCCCCTCACACGACTCCCGGACGCGCCCCGCTGACGATCAGCCTGGTCGGCCGAGCAGGAGTGGTAAGGCGCCATCCGGGTTCGTGATCCCGACCCCCTGCACGCGGGAAAGGAAGCCCTGCGGCACCTCGAAGAGCGCAGAGACGCTACCGGTGCTGCCGCTGTCGCAGAACGCCGCCTCGCCCTCCGGCGGCGTCCAGCCCATTTCCGGATCCCAGTTGGCGTCCCCGGCCACGAGCTCGAAGTTGCAGTACACCGGCGTGGTCGCTGCGGTGGCATCGTAGGTCACGGTCGCCAGGACCAGCGTCGCTCCCCGTGTCGCGACGATCTGGTCGGCAGCACCGGACGTGACCCGGTCGCTGGTCCGCAGGGACTCAAGGCGATAGATGACCCCATCCACCGTCGTCGAGGCCCCTGCACCAACCTCGACGCGGTCGGTGACACCATCGCCGGCGGCCCGCCACAGCCACGTGACAGCGAATACCAGCGCGAGCGCGACGGCAACGATCAGCAGCCTGCGATCCCTCATGCCACGGCCTTCTGCATCCCCGATGTGACGACGACGGTCTGGTGGGAGGCAACCGCAGCCGCGGCAGGTGTGAGGCCGAGCGGCACGCTGACCACGTCCGGGTAGTAGACGAGGAACTGGCGGTTCTCGAACTCGAGGCGCAGCCCCTCGTTGACGTCGCCAGGTTGCACCTCGAAGACGAAGTCCGCGCTGTCGCTGAATCCGGCTTCCGGCGCGAGGGTCGAGTAGCCCCAACTCTGCGCTTGGTAGGCGCGGGAGCCGTTCACCAGCCGCGGCTGCACGCTCACCTTTGCCGCCCCCGACCGGGTCACCGTTGCGCGCACGGCGACGAACATCACCGGTGAGGCCTCGACCTCCTTCGATGGCAGCATCAGCACCTTGGTGCCGAGCTGGACGGCGTCCACCCGCACGCTGCCGCCGGCGTAGCGCGCCCGCTCCCCCAGCCCGGCCGTGCGGACTGCCGCGTCCGGGTTGGGTTGCAGCGCGACGGCGGCGACGAAGGCGAGCATCAGCGCGCCCACCACCGCCACCTCGGCACCGCGAGCAGCCCTCCCCCGGGCCACAGGCGGCGGATCGGTCGAGGGCGATCGCAGTTGGACGATGCGGACGAAGGCGGCACCGAGGAGGGCCAGCTGGAGGCTCATCGCCAGGACGTCGGGCAGAAGGTTCAGGAACGGGATGACGTTGATCCACACGCCCACCGGCTGCCCACCGATCGCGGTCTTGACGGCGTCCACCGACCACTCGCCGAGGAAGCCGACGAGGCTGAACAGCAGGACGTAGGCCCCGAGGAACGCCCAGCCGGCGTGCAGCACGAGGCGCAGCGACTTCCAGGTGGGCAGGTACTTGTCGTCCACGTCGCCGACGAAGGTCCGCTGGAGACGCAGCAGGACGCGGCGCGGACCCTCCGCACGGGCGAGGGCGAGTCGCAGCCGTTCCGCCCTGCCAGCGGCACGACCGCCGGACGCCGGCCCCGTGTGAAGGACGTCGCCCAGCGTCAACACCCGGGAGCCGAAGACGAGGGCCGCCAGCGTCAGCCACGCCAACGGCTGGCTCAGCACGTTCCAGAGCACCGGCCAGATGGTGCCGCCGAGGAAGGTCCAGACGCGCACGACGAGGTCGGGAAGGTTGAAGTGGAGCCAGCCGGTGGCCCACTCAAGGGACGCCTGCCACCACTGCGCCACGCGACGCTCCCCCAGCCAGAGCTGGACGCCCTCGACCAGCCGGAACGCGCTGAGGAGCACGACGAAGAGACCGCTGGCTTCCACAAGGGCGGCAAGGAGGGCCGGCAGCAGGCGTCCGGTGTGCTCCTGCCAGCGTTCGAGGAGGCGCCGGGCGATATACAGCACCGCGACAAGAGCGATGGCGATGGCGGCCGTCGTCCCAGAGTCCAACGGGTTGAGCCCCTGGAGCAGTTCTCCGGGCCCGAACCGGTAGGTGGACAGCAGCACGACGTCACGGGCGAAGGAGTCGACGTAACCAAAGGCGGCGTAGACGGCGAGGAACGGCAGCAGAGTGATGCCGAGGAGCCGGCTCAGCGAACGGTCGCGGTCGTCGTCCACGGCGTCTGCGGGCGCGACGTGTCGCAACAACGCCGGGGCACCGAGTTCGGTTGCCACCGAGCGGAGCGCGACCACCACCGTTGCCAGCCGGACCACCACGCCGATCGACAACGCTGGGATCAGCAACCAGGGTGAGAACTGGGCCACCTCAGCGCCGAGGAACACCGCGCCGTGGTAGGCCACCCACCCGATCAGCGTGAGCGCGACGAGCCGCGGCAGCAGCCGCAGCCACACGCCGGCGGTGGCCGAAGCCAGGCGCAGCGTCTCGTCGCCGAAGGCTGCCAGCGCTGGCCGCAGCGCGTTCGCGCCGCGGGCAGGCCTGCCGGTCGAGCGCTCAGGCACGATCTCTGTCAGAGGTTGATCATGTGCCCGGCGATGCCCTCGACAGCCTCCTTCAGTGCTTCGGAAAGGCTGGGATGGGCGTGGATGTTGCGGCCCACCTCGTCCGCGGTCAGGTCCCACTGCTGGGCGAGGGTGAGCTCGGGCAGCAGTTCGGAGACGTCCGGGCCGATCAGGTGGGCACCCAGCAGCTCGTTGTAGCGGGCATCGGCGACGATCTTGACGAAGCCGGTGGCATCGCCGAGGCCGTGGGCCTTGCCGTTCGCGCTGAACGGGAACTTGGCCACCTTCACCTCGAAGCCGCGGTCCTTTGCCTGGGCCTCGGTGTAGCCGAACGAGCCGATCTGCGGCTGGCAATAGGTGGCGCGCGGGATCATGTCGTAGTTGATCGGCATGGTCTCCGCGCCGGCGAGGGTCTCCGCCGCCACCACCCCCTGCGCCTCCGCCGTGTGGGCGAGCATCAGCTTGCCGGTGACGTCGCCGATCGCGTAGATGCCGGGCACGTTGGTGTGCATGAAGTCGTCGATGGCGATCGCGCCGCGCTCGGTGACCTCAACACCGGTGTTCTCCAGGCCGTAGCCGTCCGTGCGCGGCTGGAAGCCGAGGGACTGCAGGACGCGCTCGGCCTCGAGCACCCGCCCCTCTCCCCCACTGGCCGGGCTGACGCGCACCCGGACGCCGTCGGCGTGCTCCTCGATCTCGTCCACCTTGGTGCCGGTGAGCACGGTGACGCCGAGCTTCTTGTACGCCTTCAGGAGTTCGGCTGCGACCTCGGGGTCCTCGTTGGGCACCATGCGGTCGAAGTACTCCACCATGGTGACCTGCACGCCGTAGTTGGCCAGCACGTAGGCGAACTCTGTGCCGATCGCGCCGGCCCCGCAGATCACGATCGAGCTGGGGAGCTGGTCGGAAAGGATCTGCTCCTCATAGGTGAACACCCGCGCGCTGCGCTGGGTGCCCGGCAGCATCTTGGTTGTTGCGCCGACCGCGATGACGCAGGACTCGAAGGTGACGTCCTCTGTGCCGTTGTCGGTCTCCACGCGGATGGTCTTCGCGTCGGCGAAGGTACCCCAGCCGTTGAGCTCGGTGATCTTGTTCTTCCGCATCAGGAAGTGGACGCCCTTGACCATGCGGTCGGAGACGCTGCGGCTGCGGTCGAAGGCCGACTTGTAGTTGAACCGCACCTCCCCCTCGATGCCGAAGGTGTCGGCTTCAGCAGTGAAGATGTGCGCGAGCTCGGCGTTGCGCAGCAGTGCCTTGGTCGGGATGCAGCCGACATTGAGGCACACCCCGCCCCACCACTGCTTCTCGATCACCGCCACGCTCTTTCCCAGCTGGGCTGCGCGAATGGCGGCTACATAGCCTCCGGGACCGGCGCCGAGGACGACGACATCGAAGTGTTGGGTCATGGGCGCCACTCTACGATGAGCCCCAGTCGCTCGCGGGCTGGGAGTTCATATCCCATATGAGATAAGGTGCCGAATGTGGCAGACCTTCTTCCCAGCAGCATCGGAACACTGATCCGGGACGCCCGCAAGCAGCGCGGCCTCACCCAGCAGGAGCTCGCTGACGTGCTCGGCACCTCGCAGAGCGCGGTGCACCGGATCGAGTCCGGCGGCCAGAACCTGAGCCTGGAAATGATCAACCGGATCGCCGGGGCGCTGGACTCCCCGCTGATCACGGCCGGGGCCGGCGGCCCCACCCACCTGCGCATCCACGGCCCGGTGAAGCTCAGCGGCTCGATCGCCGTGCGCTCGTCGAAGAACGCAGCCGTTGCGCTGCTCTGTGCGTCCCTGATCAACCACGGGCGGACGCTGCTGCGCGGCATCGCGCAGATCGAGGAGGTCAACCGCATCCTCGAGGTGCTCACCAGCATCGGGGTGCGCGCCACCTGGTCGGCGGACAAGTCGGAGCTGGAGCTGATCCGTCCGGCGGAACTCGACCTGGCGAACATGAACGTCGCCGCGGCCCGCCGGACCCGCTCGATCATCATGTTCCTCGGCCCGCTGTTGCACTCGGAGGACTCGTTCGACCTGCCCTACGCCGGCGGCTGCAACCTAGGCGAGCGGACAGTGACCCCGCACCTGCAGGCGCTGCGGCACTTCGGCCTGAGCGTGCTCACCACGCAGGGCCTCTACCACGCACAGGTGCACCCGACGGCGGAGGCTGACCGGAAGCTCACCCTGACCGAGCGCGGGGACACGGTCACGGAGAACGTGTTGATGGCTGCGGCCCAGTTCCCGGGGCGCACCGAGATCCGCAACGCCTCGAGCAACTACATGGTGCAGGACCTCTGCTTCTTCCTCGGCGAGCTCGGGGTGCGGATCGACGGGATCGGCACCACGACGTTGACCGTCCATGGTCTGGAGCGGATCGACGCGGACGTCTCGTTCGCACCGTCGGAGGACCCGATCGAGGCGATGAGCCTGCTCACCGCTGCGATCGTGACCGGCTCGGAACTGACCATCCAGCGCAGCCCGATCGAGTTCCTCGACATCGAGCTCGCGATCCTCTCCGAGATGGGTCTCGACTACTCGCTGACCCCGGAGTACCGCTCGTACAACGGCCAGACGCGCCTGGTGGACATCACCGTACGGCCATCGGTGCTGCACCATGCAGCGGACAAGATCCACCCGATGCCGTTCCCGGGGCTGAACATCGACAACCTGCCGTTCTTCGCCGTGATCGCTGCGGTGGCAGAGGGTCGCACGATGATCCACGACTGGGTCTATGAGAACCGCGCGATCCACCTGGTGGAGCTGAACAAGCTCGGTGCAGACGTGCAGCTGCTCGACCCGCACCGCATCGTGGTCACCGGACCCACCCGGTGGCGAGGTCAGGAGCTGATCTGCCCGCAGGCCCTGCGTCCGGCGGTATGCCTGCTGCTGGCGGCGCTCGCCGCCCGGGGCACGAGCGTGCTGCGGGACGTCTACGTGATCAACCGCGGCTACGAGGACCTGCCCAACCGGCTGAACGCGCTCGGCGCCCGGATCGACGTCTTCCACGACTGAGGGTCCTCGATCTTTTCGGACTTCCCGCAGCGGCTCCGGTCCGGACGCAGGGTTGCGCCGGCGGCGGGGGACGTCGCCGGCGCAGTCGACTTGTTCAGTCCTCCCGACTTCGGTGGCGCTACCCGCGCTCGATCCAGGCCGCACGATAGAAGGCGGGCACGAGCCGACGATGCAGCTCGCAGCCGAGTACCGATCTGCCGCCGCCCACGGGCAGGACACGCAGTCGTCAGGCTGCCAAGTAAGCCGCCCCGGATTGCAGCATGGGACGATCCGGTGGGATCGACCTGTGGCGCATTAGGGACCTTTCGTCCATCGACTCTCGGGGGTTTGCTGAGGATCACGCAGTCTGAAGGCGTCCCGGTCCCGTCACCTCCCCGATTGCTGCTTGTGCTGGCAATTGCGAGGCGGCAGCAAGGGTGCCTGCCTGGCCAAACTGACCAGCAGCGTGACCCTCCTTGCTTTCGTCCAACGGGACCAGGGTTGGTTAGGCGTTACGCCTCAGGCCTCGATCTGTACGTGCACCAAAAGGCCCTATCGTGTGTCACCAGAAAATGCGCATGCGAGGTATTGACGACCCTGGGATCACCAGCCTTCGCCCATCTTGACTAGCAAAGGAATGCGCTGGTGGTGTGGTCTGCACCATCAGCGCACATCCTTACTTTCCGGTTGGCGGGACTTGCGTGGTCAGTTCTTCCGGTACGGGCTGAAGGTGCCGTAACCGGAGTAGTAGGGGTATGGAACCGCTCGGTAGATCGTCGAGGGGCTGTGCTGCTCGTAGGCGTTGTACAACGTATGCGCGGCGTTCGCCCACGAGTCGAACATTAGGACGTGTCCACTGGCGCCGGAGGCGGTGTTGAGCAGGACGTCCCCGGAGCGCAGGTCAGACTTTGCGATCGGGTGGGCGATCTTGGGCATCTGGTCGGTGGTGGTGCTGTAGCCGAGGTTCCAGATCATCGACACGTAGCCGGAGCAGTCGCGACGGTAGGTGCCGTACTGGTTCGTGTAATAGCCGCTCATGCTGTAGGGCACCTTGACGACCGTCCAGGACTTCGCCCGCGTCACTGCATCGGCGATCGCCGGCGGCTGGGGTGCGGCGGAGCCGAGGAACTGGTGGGAGGCGTTGTTGTTGTAGAGCTGGGTGCCCAGTAGGTTGCGCACGGCGCCGGGCGCGATGTCCAGGTATGTGCCGGAGTACCCGCTGTTGTAGTAGATCCGCACGGTCTGGCTGGAGTTGTTGCGCACCGCGGCCGCGTTGTTCTTGATGCACTGACCCTGTCCGGCGCCCGCCCCCTTGAACACGTAACAGGTGCTGGGACTTGTCCCATAGTTGTCGACCGAGACGGTGAAGTCGGACACAGATCCGGCGGGTCCGGTGTTGTAGAAGTAGCAGAACTCGCCGGCGTTGCAGACACCGTCGCGGGAGGCAGCCTGCGCTGCCGGTGCGGTGATGGCACCCATGCCTACTGCCATTGCGGCGCCGACTGCCACATTCAGGATTGCCTTGAGCTTCATCGTCAAACCTCTCTCCAAACAAATGGGTCTCCGACCCGCTGGTCGGTGGCCAAACCATAACCCGGGAACTGGCGGAGGCCGGGCGGCAGGAACCCGGCGTTGGTGTGGGAGCGAGGTTGCGCCATTTGTCACTCAGCGCACGAAGATCATCCCGGCTAGTGGAAATACCCGAATTGGCAAGTCCGTCTTCTTGGTGTCAAGTCCATACTTGCGTGTCACCACAAAGAGTGACAACTCGGCTATTGACGACCTGGAGCGAACAAAGGCTGTTGTCATCGTTTATGGTGACAAACCTGCGCGGGACATAATTCCTGGTCGATAATGTGGTGCAGTGTCTGCTTAGGAGGTGAGCCTGATGAGTGAAGATGACCGGTGCACCGTGGGAGCGATCGACGACCACCCTGCGCTCCTGCACGGGCTCGAAGCTATCCTCCGTGGCGCTATGGGCGTCTGCTTCGATTTCGTGGCGGCGGCGACGGTGCCCGACTTCCTCGCTCAGCGCCGGCACTGCGACGTCGTGCTGCTCGATCTCTCCCTTGACGACAACTCCAGCGCCCCGGACAACGTACGGACGCTGGTGGCCGCCGGCTATCCGGTGATTCTCTACACACAGGAGCACCAACAGCGTCCGGTCGCCCGGGGCCTGCTCGCCGGAGCCTCGGGCGTTGTGCTGAAGAACCAGCCGATCGAGGACCTCGCCGCTGCGATCCAGCAGGCGGCGCGTGGCGAGCCCTACCTGAGCCCGGACTGGGCCGCGGCACTGGAGTCGGAGGCGCAGTTCCACGCCCCGCTCCTCTCGCCAAGGGAATTGGAGGCGCTCCAGCTCTACGCCACCGGGATGCCGTTGAAGTCTGTGGCGCGGATCATGGGCGTCACCCAGGACACTGCCCGGATGTATCTGCTCCGGGTGCGGTCGAAGTACGGCCAGATCGGCAGGGGCGTAACCTCGCGCACCGACTACTACATTCGTGCCGTGGAGGACGGGCACCTTCCCGCGCCGGGTCAGGCATGATCTGGGACCACGAATATCCCGCCGGCTACCTGGCCATCCTGGCCGCGATCCTGCTGGCGATGTCGGTCAACGCTGCGGCCCTCACCGTTCGCGACCTGGGGGCTGTCGACCTCCATAGCCACCCGGTCACCGGTCTTGCACTGGCCATGGCCGTTATTGGTGCCGGCGGCGCGCTCGCAGCTCTCTATCCGCGCTGGCGGATGACCGCCTTCAGGGGCCTTGCCATTGCGACTCTGGGCGCAGGATTGCTCGCGGCACTCGCCCGTGGCGACGTCGTTCCGCGCCAGGGTGTGCCGTGGACCCTCCACCTCGGCTTCGTTGGCATGGTTGCCGCGGCGATCTGCCTGCACGGGGCCTGGCTAACGCTGTACTGCCTGGTCATGCTCGGCAGCCAGTCGACGCTGACGCAACCCTCAGTGAGCTCGATCTCGCTCCTGCTCGTTGTGGCGATCGGCGTAACGTCCCTTGCCATCCTGAAGCGCCAGATCCTCCTGCTCACGTCCGCCACCCAGCAGGCAAACCGGCGGGCTGAAGCCGCAGCGCTCGAGCGGACGAGAGCCTTGGCTGCGCAAGCGGCGCGGGAGCAGTGGAACTCCTGGGTTCACGATCACCTTCTTGTGGTCTTCCGGCTCGGTGCGCAGCGGTCCGCCGCAGCGGCGGAACTTGCCAAGGAGTTGCTCGCCACAGGGCTCAGTCGGCCCGACGCCGAGCTGTCCGATCTTCGGCGTTCGGCGATGGAGGTCGCAGCAGGCCAGGGGGTGCGCGTCCGTTGGGACGTGATCACCGAGGGCGAACCGCCGGTCCAGGTCACCCAGGCCGTGGAGTGCGCGATGGGCGAGGCGATCCGCAACGCAGCGAGGCATTCTGGTGTGTCGATGGTCTCGGTGAGCGGCGAGCTCACTGCCTCCAGTGCCCACGTCACGATCACCGATGCCGGGTCGGGATTCGACGCCATCGCGACTGCGTCGAACAAGCTGGGAATCAGGACGTCAATCGTCGCCAAGCTGGAAGCGGTGGGCGGCGGCGCCGAGGTCCTCTCGGAACCCGGGACGGGCACGCAGGTGCGACTGAGGTGGCAGCTGAGCGAGAATCCCAAGCCAACACTGGACGTTCCCCTTGGGTGGGCGGTGCTCGCCGCCTCCGGCATGTCGGCGCTCGCTGCCACCCGGGCCTTGCTGAGCCTCGGATCGACCTACTCAGCGTGGGTCCTTTCCGGCTTCACCCTTGTAATCGTCATCACGCTCGTCATTTCCGTCTGGCCGCGGGTCACCGTGGTGGCGCTATCGGTGTGGCTGGCCTCTGCGACGGCGTTGGCCATCAGCGCGCCGGCGGTCGGCGACCTGGAGAGCGGGAACTGGCTTGCCGTCGGTTGCGCCGCGGTGTTCATCGCCTCAGCCCGGGTGCGCAGGGAGCGAGCCGGTCTGGGGTTCGCACTGGCGACGTTCATCGCGAACATCGCATTCTGCACCTGGCTCAGGCCCGGGGACCTCCCCCTCGGGTGGGCCTACTGGGCTCAGCCTGTGATCTACGCAGGGCTCGCCTGGCTGGGGATCGCGCAGTTCGAGCGCTTGCTGCGCGGCTATCGTGATGCCAGCCAGGCAGCCATCGCCATCGAGGAGGCGGTGATCACGGCCCGCGCCGAGCGGGACGAGCGACAGTTGCGTCTCGCCGGGATGCCCACCCAGGTAATTCCGATGCTGGAGGAACTGTCGACGGCGCGTGTGCTCGGAGCCGAGCTGGCACGGCGCTCCGCGCGGGTTGAGGCCGCCACGCGCGACTACCTCACCGCACCGAGGCTCCTGAACCGGGAGCTGGCACAACAGCTCGACCTCGCCCGCGAGACTGGAGCCTATGTCGTGCTCAGTGATGGCGGACCGCACAGCGAGCCCGCTCAGCTCGGCGCCGTCCGTGACGCGATCAGCCGCCTCATCCGGTTGGTGCAGCCGGGCAGCCGACTGACCGTGCGCTGGACGGTCGACGACGCGGAATGCTTCGCAACGGCCACGGTCACGATGCCGCGCAGTCAGGCTGTGCCGGTGGTGTCCGAGCCAGGTCGTACCGAGGTCCTCGCGGATGTGGATGCGCTGCAGGTGCGCTTCCTCACGTCGGCCGGAAGCGTCCTCCGGACCGCGAGAGCTTCCGGAGGCCCGCAGGGGGCTACCTGAGACGCTGGACGTCGAAGTGGTAGGTCGGGTTGACGATCTGGTCCTGGGCTCGCACCAGCAGCAACTCGGAGGACTCGGCATCGGCTGTGGCTTTCAGCACCGAGTAAACGACGTCCGCGGTGCGGCCAACGGCGAGGCCGGGGTCGCGGGTCTCGAGGTAGTGCGCGAGGAACATGGCAGCAGTCAGGTCGCCGGAGCCGGTGAACGTGCGGTCCAGCAGCGGCGTTGTCACCTGCCAGGCGCCGGCGGACGACACCGCGAGCATGGTCAGGGAGTCGGCCTGCGCCACCGCGGAGGTCACCAGCACCAGCTCTGGTCCCTTGCTGCGCAGCTCGTCAGCGGCCTCCACGATCTCCTCGACGGTCTCGCTGTGGCGGCCGGTGAGGAAGTCCAGTTCGAAGTGGTTCGGGGTGACGATCTGGGCGGCCGGCACCACACTGTCGCGCATGAACTCGGGGATCCCCGGACGTACGAACACCCCGCGTCCAACGTCGCCGATCACCGGGTCGCAGCAGTAGATCGCGTTCGGGTTGCGCTGCTTCACCAGCTCGACCGCCCGCAGCACCTCGGCACCGACCTCCTTGGCGCCCTGGTAGCCGGAGAGCACGGCGTCCACCCTGTGCAGCACTTCACGCTCGTCAATGCCGAGAATCACGTCGGCGACGTCGCTGGCTGCCATCAGCGGCCCGCGCCACGAGCCATAGCCGGTGTGGTTCGAGAAGTGGACAGTGAGAACCGGCCACACCTCCACCCCGAGGCGCATCAGCGGGAACGTTGCCGCGCTGTTGCCGACATGGCCGTAAGCCACTGAGGACTGGATGGAGAGGATCGTGGTCACCGGGTCATTCTCCACGGCCGACACGCCACCCGGCGACAAGGTCCGGCAGCGGGGGTCATAGAGTTCACCCGTGCCGGCTCGCGACTTCGCCTTCCTCGACCATCGCTTCGTTGCGATGGCCCACCGCGGCGGCTGGCTGACTGCTGCGGACGTGCCGAGGGAGAACACCGCCTACGCCTTCCGGCGGGCTGTCGAACTCGGCTTCCTCTACCTGGAGACGGACGTCCGCACCACAGCCGACGGCGAACTACTGGCTTTCCACGACGACGAGCTGGACCGGGTCACCGACGCGACCGGACGGGTGGGCGCCCTGACCTTGGCCGACCTGGCCGGCGTCCGGATCGGCGGGCTCGATCCGATCCCCCGCTTCGCAGACCTGCTCGAGGAGTTCCCGGACACCCGGTTCAACATCGACCTGAAGGATGCCGGTGCGGTGCGTCCGCTGGCCGAGGCCGTGAAACGACTGCATGCCGAGAACCGGGTCTGCGTCGGCTCGTTCTCCGGCGCACGCCTGAACGCCTTCCGCCGGCTCGCGCCCGAGGTGCTCACCGCGACGACGCCCCGGGCCGTGGCCTGGGCCACCCACGCTTTCGGGCTGCGCCGACTTTTCGTCGACACCGGCGCAGCGATGCAGATCCCGGTGCGCCAGGCGGGGGCGCCGCTGAAACTCGTCCGCGCGGACGTGGTGAGGCTCAGCCACGAGACCGGGCGCGTCATCCACGTCTGGACGGTGAACGACGAGGCCGAGATGCACCGGTTGATCGACCTCGGGGTTGACGGCCTTGTCAGTGACGACATCACGACGCTCAAGCGGGTCCTGCTCGCGCGTGGGCTGTGGGAGGGCGAGCGATGAGGAGCACCAGGGAACAACGCGCCTGGTACTGGTACGACTGGGCGAACTCGGCCTACATCACTACGACGGCGACCGTGATCATCGGCCCGTACCTCACCAGTCTCGCTACGAATGCTGCCTGCCCGGCGCTCCCGGACGGCCAGGTCTGCCAGACCCCCGTGATGCTGCTGGGGCTGTTCCCCGTCCTGCCCGGCGCCCTGCACCCGTTCCTCGCGACCATCAGCACCATCATCTCCGCCGTTCTGCTGATCTTCGTCGGAGCTGCCGTCGACCGCTCGGCGCACCCGCACCGGTGGCTCGGGGTCACCGCCGGCTGCGGCGCCGTCGCGGCCAGCCTGATGTTCTTCCTGCAGGGCGACAACTGGCAACTCGGTGCGTGGCTGATGGTCATCGCCAGCTTCGCCGTCGGTGCGTCCTTTGTGGTGTACGACGCCATCCTTGTGCGAATCGCCGGGCCCGACGAGCGCGACCGCGTGTCCAGTCGAGGCTACGCGTGGGGCTACGTCGGGGGTGGACTGCTGCTGGCACTGAACTTCGGGTTGCTCACGTTCTACCAACAGCTCGGGATCGACTACAGCCTCGCGATCCGGATCAGCCTGCTCTCCGCCGGCCTGTGGTGGGGCATCTTCACCATCATCCCTGTGGTTGGACTGAGCCGCCTGCCTCGGAATGTGCCTGCACAGATCGCGTCCCGCAACCCCGGTGCGCAGCTCTTCGACACCTTCCGGGACATGCGCCACTACCCGCAGACGGTCCTGTTCCTGCTCGCCTTCCTGTTCTTCAACGACGGCATCCAGACCGTGATCGTGCAGTCGAGCCTGTACGCCACCGCTGAGCTCCGGATGGCAACGAACCAGGTCATGATCACGTTCCTGCTCACGCAGTTCGTTGCGATCGGCGGAGCGATGGGGTTCGGCCGGCTGGCAAGGACCCTCGGCGCGAAGCGCACCGTGCTGGTCGGCATCGCCATCTGGCTGGTGGTCGTTGCGGTCGGCTTCATGCTCCCTGCCGGCAGCTTTGCCGCCCTCCTCGGCCTTGGCGCTGCGATCGGAGTGGTGATGGGGGGCACGCAGGCACTCGCCCGCTCGATGTACAGCCAGCTGGTGCCGCTGGGCCGAGAATCGGAGTACTTCAGCTTTTACCAAGCGATGGAGCGGGGTACAAGTTGGTTGGGCACCCTCACCTTCGCGCTGGTCTTCCAGTTCACGCATTCCTACCGCCTCGCGCTGGTTGCCCTTGCGTTCTTCTTCGTCGTCGGTGGCGTGCTGCTGACGCAGGTGAACATGCGCAAGGGAATCACTGACGCCGGTAACGCGTTGCCAAAGGTGCTCTGAGTATGTCCGGCTTGCCCGGACTGGTTAGCTTGGAGCGGAGGGAGTGCAATGGCTGAGAATCGTGCGTTGAAGGGATCCGGACTGGGTGCCAAGAGCCACGCCGACCCGAGTGGGGTCGAACTGGCGCCACGTCAGGAGATCGGGTTCGACTGCCCGAAGGGCCACCACTTCG